>WNGE01005782.1_pt1 | contig 21165 bp, 18 predicted proteins | sample 5400651 | NCBI WGS metagenome assembly WNGE01 (sample SAMN13153370, study PRJNA577476) | soil metagenome | isolation source: 60 cm soil or saprolite under grassland replicate 2 | place: USA:California | collected 2016-06-15 | reverse complement strand
CCTCTCGAAAAGTACGAGAGACTTTTTCCTCGTCAACAAGCCTTGACGGATATCGAACAGAATTAACAACGGATCCCGACTTGTGTTCAGCCCTACCCGGAAGTCGCTCCGCTTTTATCACGTGTAGTAGTAAGGTCAAGTCTATTGAAGGCTGGAAGGCCGAACTGCGAGCTGCTTACAAAGCCGAAGGGGGCAACCCTGGTCCTTCAGATGAGTTCCCACGCTTTGCCGGACGTATCACATTCATTAATACGGCGTTGGTTGCTCGGAAAGTGTTTGATGAAAGAAATAGGTAACGTTTTGCTCGGTGTGGTGCTTTTGGGAGCGAGTTTCTCGTGTAACCATCGGGTTGCGGAAGTCGACGGCAATCCGTCTCCGACAGCCACGCAAGCGACACCTGTTACTGACATAAAGTATCGCTGGGAAGAGGAATCTAAGAAGTTGGAGCCGATTAAGCGTAGCAGGGAATACCCTGGAAAACAGCTGGATGTTATGGAGAAACTGTTGGGCGCTGCTCCTCCGGCACAGGTAAAGAGCGAGCTGGAAAGGATTCGAAAAGAGCCGAATGATTACAATGAGATGTCCGACTATGATCGATTTTTATTGCAGGCACTGTTTACGAATTTCGCCCGTGCTGGTGATCGGGATATGCTCGTGTACCTTCTATCCGCAAAATGTCCACGCTTCATCGCTACATCGCCTGTGGAGCTTGAGATAGCATCCATGGAAACGAAAGATCCTTTTCTTATCCTATTTGATAGCTACGATCACGCGACGGATACTGAAAAGCATTTTCTCCTAAACGTTTTACGTGACTCTTTGAAAGACCTTTCTGAAAAATATTCGGATGACAGTGAATTTGTAAGCAAGAGCAGAACTTGGTACAAGGAGAATGCGTCTAGGATCAAAACTAATCCCTACTATCATCCGGCCGGTCGCGCAGAACAACGGGACCTTTTTGTTCCAACGTCGTAAGACAAGTCGCGTCCAACGTTATAACCTACTCTGATCCTAACGGATTGGCGCCACGTGCTGCAGGCGGAAATGCATCGAAGTGTTCTTGTTGTTGCGTTGAAAACCTAGACGTAATTACTAGCGGGCGGTTCCAAGGGGGCCTCTCTATATTAACCTACTTCCCTGGTCTCAGATTTGATCGCGATAAGATATCGCAAAACCCGAGAGAAGCCGGGCCATTTGTTACCAAGACCTTTGCGGGTGCTCAAGTTCAAATTGTATCCAAAGTGTCCGGCCCCGGAAGAAAGTGTAACTTCAGCCAGCATTACTGGACAGAACTGCTTCGAGTAGGCTCACTGCATGGAGCTAAGGAAGGAACAAACGCAGACGATATCGCTGAACACCCAGAGTACGATCAAAGTAAACCCCCCTTCAGGCAGTATATCCGAGGAAACCCGTCCATGGCTGACCCGCCTGCGATTCCTAAGTTAGCTGATTCTCACAGCATCAGGTGGTTTACTACATGCCTAAACTCCGGAGGCGATCAGGTTGCGCAAAAATGCAAATCCAAACAGTGCTGCGTCAAATGGAAATTAGACATTTCAATCGATAGTAATTCGAGGGCGACGGCGAATTTGTCGAAGGTGGGCCAATGGTGCAATTAGTGAGATTGAATTTTACCATGCTGACCGGTATCCGAAGGGACAGGCGTCCCATTGTCTGCTGCTGCGTGATGTTAGCGCAGATTCTCTTCGTATCTTGTAATCATGTGAGCACGAGTAACATGAACAGCCCCGCACCCAATGTAAATGTCAGCCCCGAGCCACAGAACCAAGCCTCATTGAAAGCCAGGATTGAGGCACTGCAAAATCAGCCGCTTGGTCCTAGCAGTTTAGGAGTCGCCAGCGCGTTTGAATCGCCGAACGTTACGGAAATTATTGCTGAAGGGGAAAACGCTGTTCCATTCCTTGTCGAAGCCCTCAAACAAGAGAAGAAACCGATCTTGGTTGGGTATGCCGCATATTGCTTGCGAAAGATTAAAACTGACAAAGGGAAGGAGCCTGCGGTACACTTGTATAGGAAGCTTCATCAAAAGAGGCAGCGTCTAACTGGCGAAGAGCCTTTTGCTTTCAATGAATTGACCCTGTATCTGATAGCAATTTCAGCCGTGCCAGATGACGTTCTCCGTCCTGTCAATCCGCAGTGAAAGCTCGACCACCGCGAATAATAATGCCGGCGACGCATACGCTGATTACAACGCTGCCCGAGAACTGCGGCTGATCGTCGCTCCGACAGTCCCGAAGCATCCTGGCCCACAAGGCCGTTAGCGCCGTGGCGAAGTCACCGGTCGAGAATCCTTTCAAGTACAACCAGGGCAGCAACTCCTCCAGGCTCTTCGTGTTCCGCGGGTAACGCGGCAGAATGCTCGAGCTGAACTTGATCGTCCCCTGGCGATCGCGCACCCGCGGCGTCTTCACTGGCACCTCGCCAATACCCGTTTGTATCGTCCGCTCCGGTTGATAGCCGTTGCGTACCACTCGTTGTCGCTCCCGCTCGTCTTTCAGCTCGCGATGGCCCGCGACGAACTCCGCCACCTCTTCTTCCACCGCCTGCTGCAACAACTCCCGCGCCCCGCTGCGCAGCACCTCCGTCAGCGCGTCCGCCACCGGCAGCGCCACTCCGGGATTTCGACTATAACTCGTCTGCCAACGGCGTTTCGTATACGTACGACTACGAAAACCGCCTTAAGACTATCAACGGCGGCGCGGCGAAAATCGTTTACGATGGCGATGGCAACCGCGTGTCGAAGACAGTAGGCGGGGTGACCACCAAATACCTCGTCGATCGCCAGAATCCGACCGGCTACTCTCAAGTGATGGAAGAGCTTATTGACGGCAGTGTGCAACGAGTCTACACGCACGGCCACCGCGTCATTAGCCAGAGCCAGCAACAGAATGGTGGCTGGCAAGCAAGCTTCTACGGACATGACGGGCATGGGAATGTGAGGCTCCTGAGTAACAGCGGTGGCGCGGTAACGGACACTTACACCTACGATGCTTTCGGTGTGCTGATCTCATCGACAGGTACCACGCCGAATAATTACCTCTATTACGGGCAGCAGTACGATCCTGATCTCGGTCTCTACTTCAAGCGAGCCCGGTACTACAATCAGGATGGCGGCAGATTCATGACGATGGATCCGTACGCGGGGAGAGTTAACCAACCGACGACGCTCCACAAATACATGTTCGCGGGCGCCGATCCCGTGAACAAGATCGATCCCTGCGGCATGGCGGAACTGGCTGAATATGGTGGGCTGACGTGGGAGGGAGCGCTCCGCGCTGCGGAGCAGGCGGCGGTGCTGGGTGCCGCAGTCAGTTGCGTCTTTTATCACGTGGCGTCAGTTCTGGATCCCGGCATCATCCCCTTGATTCCGCCGCCCTTCCAGGCTTGCGCCCGTGATGATGAGCGAATCTGTCGGCGACTCCTCGATCTATGTCTCGAAAACCCCTGGCAGCCTGACTGGAACCGCGACGACTTTGGTCCCAAAAAAGATTGTGGCGCATGCTATCGAGAGTGTAAGAACGATGGAGGTGCCTGGCCATTTTATAAGTGTCCGATCTTTTGATACCAGGCGATCACACTTCCGTGATACAGAGGTAGCGAATGTTAACTGATACCGAATTTCGTGAAGTACAGCGAAAAATGATGACCGCGTGGCACCGAGGCGATCTTGGCGAAGCATCTGCGGTGCTCGATAAGGTGCTCAAGGAAGGAACTTCAGACATGAAAGGAGAGTGTCTCTTTTATCAGGGAATGATCAATGAAGACCAGGGCAGTCTGTCTGATGCTAGGCAGAATTGGCTCGACGCCCTTCAATACGCACGCGACGAAACATTCTTGCGCTTTCAACTGGAACTCAACATCGGGGAGACATGGGAACGGGAAACGCAATCTAAAGAAGCGCTTGACTGGTATAGGAAGGCCCTTAACACTTGTTGTGACGGAGATAAATTCGTGGGAATCAAAGCGTTGAACGCTTATCTGAGGCTGAAGGCAGGAAAAGTCGAGCCAGCGGACGAACCTTTGGTGGCTTGTGTAGCCGAGAAGTCCTGGCGCGCTCTGGAACTTTCTGGAGCGCCTGACTTCAAGGATTTGGCCGGCACAGCTGCAAAACTGACCGAGGCACTCGCAAGTCGCGCAGAGAAGATAGTGAATGAGTCTGAGGGATAGTAGGGCTTAGTAGTGCTGCGAAGAGATCCGGTATTTGCTCACGGGTCGATCCATCCCGTTAGCACACCTCTGACTAGAAGTGAGCGGGTATGAAGATCGACGACATTGGCGAGGTAATAGCCGAGAGGAAGCTCCTGTTGAGTAAGGGGGGCTGTGTCGACAGAACTGTCATGGTGAAGTTGGGCATGCCACGACAGTTTCCAGACGCCAACGGCTATTACACTCCATTCCAGGTGACAGGAGTGGGCTCTGAAAAAGTGAGGTACGCTGGTGGCGTCGACGCGATTCAGGCAATTCAGCTCGCGATCCAAATGGTCGGCGCCTATCTAAGCACACTCACTAACGAAGGTAGCGACCTCAGTTGGGAGGCAGGCGACAAGGGCGATTTGGGTTTCCCATCCTAGATCCGTTAGCAGCTAGAAAGCAAACAAGTTCTACACTGGAGCGTAAACGTGAGTCTAAAAATCTTCTTCGGTTGCTGTCTTATGACGCTATCCGCCTCAATTTGCATGGCGGAAGTGCCGGCAAATAAGACGAACTTGACCACGGCAGACAGGGAGGCGTGGCGAAAAATCCTGCGATGGCCGGATGAGTTGGAGGAACAGTGGAAGCGTAGCCGAGTCGACAATAAATCAGTTCAAGGCGGTATAACTTTTCATGGCGTGGGCCAGGACCAGTATCTAGTCGTCATCAATGTTCACGAAAGCTCTTACCAGCCCGGCTACATCTTTATGTACTACGCCGAGTCGAGCAAGTTCCATTCACGGGCAAGCTTGTTGAAATTAAAGACGTATGAGCGGGACGATGACAACGGCCATATTTCCAGTCACCTCGCTGCAGAGGTTGAAGGCTTACCTACGTTTGATAGCACCACAAAACATCTGGTGATGCTAACTAAGGGACGGGGAACAGGTGACTGCGGCTCCCTCGTGCGATACAGGGTTACTGCCCAACGCGCCATTCCTGTAGAGGCGCGCGTACACGCCTGTTATGACGACTACTCCCTTGGCGTTTCGGATCCGCTACGCTGGCGAAAAGTTAAACGTCTCTAGTGGGTAGTAACAGCGGGAGGCTGAATGTAGTCGTTATGCTCGATCCAAAAGGGCGGCGTAACTGGCGTCCCTATTCACCCTGGTAGTAGGAAACCGTAAACGAAGGTGGCCATTGCCTGTTAGCCGCAATTAGCAGGAGGGGAACAGACTGGCGGTGCTATGGAGCCTGAGCAACAGCCTGAACAACACTGAGCGAAAGCGGTGCAAGATGCCCCGAGTGGGAGACAACTCGCCTGTGCCTGTGCGGTTGGCGCGGTGATTGTCAGGATAGCAGGTAAGAGAACGGCCGCAGGCGCATACTTGAACACCAGATCTCGTCGTGAGATAAAAGGCAACTGCAGAGGCTCATGCAACAGATGAAACCTCTTCAACTGATTCAACGCTAGCAACACCACATCACTAGTAATGGGGCTGCTTGATCCATTGTTTAGCAGCCGCACTATTTCCGCTACTGTTGTTTTTCCGTCAGAATATTTCCAGACCCGAGCAGAAGTGAGATTCAGACAGTGTGCTTCATTGCGCTCGAGATCATAGACGAGAACTTCATCCCCGAGCTCCCGGACAATCAGACCTTCCTGGCGTGCAAAAGGCGGTCGCGTCATTTAACTAACCCCCAATTCGATGTTGAATGAGCAGTCCTTTCTACTCCCTGTCAATGTTTTAGTCAACGACTTTGTAGTTGATGCCACGAGAGGGTTATAAAAGGCCACCCGTGGAGAGTGGCCTTTGTCTGCTCGCTTTATCCAGATGAGTATTCAGCGCTAGAACGTCACTCCTCGCTGTCCCTGGAATGACCGGGGAGATACAAAGTGCGTTCCACTGAAAGTTGATTGAAAGTTGTAGAGCGCTTCCTTATTCGTCAAATTCAGTACCGTGAATCGCAAAGTCACTTTCGTGTGTTCGGTGCGGAAAAGATTGTCCGTGCCGGCGCTAAAATCAAACAAGTGACGCGGGGCGATGCGCGGCGGGTTGTGGTCATCATTTGCTGATCCATCCGCAGGAATTCGCACGCGCAAGGCGCCGCGATTGGTGTCGCTGCAGGTCGTAATTGCTTGTGTCGGCGTCGCGAGAGTGCTGCCGCAGAAGAGACGGATCTGCGCTTGCTGGTCTGCAGGAAAAGTCAACGCCGTGTCGAAATCAGGCACTGCACCTGATACCAGACCGCTGTCGTAGCGCCAGGTGAAGGCGAAATATGGTGCAACCCTCTTCCATTGTTGGAATTGGTATTGCACCTGCGTTGTCTGCTGGAAAGCCTGATCGTGGTCAATGCGGAACACGCCTGTGGGCAGATCGGAATTGAAGAACAGGCCGCCGCTCTCCGGGGGGAAGTAACGTGCCCTTGTATGGCCGGCTACCATGAAAGCCGAAAGTCCTTTGTAGTTTGTGAAGTTAATACGCGCACTAACTCCATCGAGCTTCGACGTCTGCCAGGAGATCGGGAACGTGACCGAAGTGTTAAAGAGCACGTTGAAGTCATAGGCATTGTTGGTGCGCTTGTAGAAGTAGTCACCATCAAACACCAGATGGCTGCCGACTGACTGCTGGAAACCAAAATTGAATTGGTTACGCCTGCCTGGCCTCAACGGTAGATTACTGGTGTCGCCCAGAATGCCATTACCCAAGCCACCCGCCCCGGTTGCACTCGAAAGAATTAAGTTCTCATTATACGGGCTCTCAAAATTGCGGGTGTAGGAACCACGCAACACCGTGTTCGTGCGCTTGACCAGGTAAGAAACGCCGAGGCGCGGTTGCAGCATTGTGCCGTGGGTGATTCCGTTATAGTTATCGAACCGCAAACCCAATAAGACGGTCGCATTGCCGAGGGTAAGGGTGTCTTGCGCGAAGAGAGCCTCCTGCTTGATGTCAGTGTGACCATGGAAGCCGAAGGGGTTCCCGCCACGGGTCAGGTCAAATGGCAAAAGACCAGGTAGAAAGTCCGGGCTGTCCGGGTCGTTAAAGTTCGGATCGGTAATGCCGAACTGAAATCCTTCGGTCAAAAACGTATGCGAGATCTGAACACCGAAATCTGACTTGATCCCCACGTTGTTCAATCGGCGCGACTGGTTGAACGTAATGGGCTGGTCCGAAAACTGATTGGGACTCGCAAAGTATTTCACGTTGTCGAGCCGGTAGTACGGGTTGATGGACAGCACCGTCGTGGGGCTGAAGATATGAACAAAGCCGGGCGCGATATTGACGGAATTAACCAGTTGCCGTTGGTCTTGCCCAGCGGCTTGCTGATCAAACTCATTCGGCGTCTGGAACCTGTTGCGCGCCAAAAACAGATTCAAGTGAAACGTGTCCTTTAAGTTCGGACTGTAATCAATGCGATCGAAGAGATTCACAGCCGTGCCTCGATCATGCAGCACGCTAAACTCCGGAGCATCGAGAAAGCGACCCGAGCGCTCGAAATTGAAGGCCACGAAGTTTCCACCTTTGGCGTTGCCATAGGCGAGAGATGCATCTTCATGGGTCGTACCGAAGGTCCCGTAGAGTGCATTGAAACTGCCAGTCGGCTTGCTCTGATTGAGGCCGGAGTGCGTGATGGCGTTAATCACCAGACTCGTCTTGTCGCCGTATTCGGCGGGTGCGGCCCCCGTGATGACTTCCATTGATTGAATAGCATTGACCGGAATCTGAGTGGAAAAGGCTTTGCTTTGCTGGTCCGAGATCGGCTGGTTGTCCAACGAAATATTGACCTGCGCATGATCGCCGAGCGGGTGCATGAATCCGTTCGAGTCGGCGACAACGCCAGGAGCCGCCAGCGTTACCACGTCGCTCAGGCCGTTTCCGGGTGATCTAACAGGCAACCTGTTGAGCAGATTCTTGTCCACATCCGTATGAGTCGAAGGGACGTTTTCCAGCATATCAGAGCCACTACCCGTGATCGTCACTGTTTCTGACGCACCCACCACGGCAACTTGAATGTTGATATTGATTGGTACAGAAGTGCGGACGTTCAGGGTCTGCTTCGCTGGAGAAAAACCGTCGGCCGACACTGTTACCCCATAATTATTGAAAGGCACGTTGTTGAAGCGAAACACGCCATCAGCTCCCGTATTTACCGTTTGCTTGAAGCCGGTCACGGCATTCTCAATCGTGACAGTAGCGTTTGGGACCGCGGCGCTATTTGGATCTGTGACCGTACCACCTACGCTGGCGGCTGTTAGCGATTGGCCAAAAGCTGAACAGCTTAGGGCCAAGGTTATGATTGGCGGCAGAAGCGATCGAAAGAGATTGGGAAAAGTGAATCTACGAATCATTGCCATTTACCTCATTAAACTTAGCAGCGGTACATTGGCTACAAAGACCCTCTTTTTGCGAGAGGCGTTGAAATGCAGCCGAAACAGGTTCGCTTGGTCCACTCAGTAGCAGATCTCCGGCGAACCTTGTGCTGAATGATTTAGCAGGTAACTGGCGGAGCGCGGCCTTGCCGGGTACTCCTGATGTTGGAAAGAAACGAGACTGCGAGAACTCGTATTATCGAAGGTGATTTTGTCGACGCGTGTATTACTACCGGTGTGCAGAGCTCGCCATTAGATAAGCTTTGTTGAAACTGGCAGACGAGACAGTCCCCCGACTTAGGGCGGTTGGTAGTCGAGGTGGTGACATCTCTCGCAGCCAGAGAGTTCGTTATCGTAGTGTAAGCGTTTGGTTGCGAAATCCTGGGTGAAAGATTTCCGTGTCGGTGGGTTACTCCGAGTGTCGAACCGTAGCCGATCAGGACCAGTAATACATAAGCCAATGCGCGCGAGCGACGCGCATGTTGACCGCGATCAAATGCTGATGTGAGTCTTCCGTTCATGTCCTGTAAAGACACTTGGTCTCTCACCAAGAAACTTAGCCCGGTTGGGGGCTCATGTCAACCACCACTCGAAACCGGAAGTAGCTTAATTCATGTGGGGGCGTCCCTCCGTGAACCCCCGATTCGCGGTGCAAGGGGCGCCCGCGGAGGAACGCCCTACAATTTGTCACGTTATGGCACTTTCTGCTTTGGCGCCGGCGCGCCGGGCAGCGCGGCGCTCTACCCACTCGTATACCATTGGTAGCATCACGATCTTGATCGGGCGAGTGACCAGTCCCCCCACCACCACTATCGCGAGCGGCTTCTCAATTTCAGCGCCGGTCCCGGACGAGATAATAAATGGGATAAGGCTTATGCTGCCTATCAGCGCGCTCAACAACTCGGCCCGCAGGCGAACGCTTGCGCCGGTGATTACAGCGTCGTGCAGTTCGATCCCTTGATTGCGAAGCTTGTTGATGTAAGAAACCATCACCATCCCGTTTTGTACCGCAATCCCAAAGACCGCAATGAATCCAACTATTGCCGGAACGCTGAGCGGGAATCCCGAGATCAGCAAGAACGTTGTACTGCCGACAAGCGCTATGGGGATATTGAAGATGATCGTCAGCGTGTTGCGCAGCGAACTGAAACAGGCATAGATCAACACGAACACCAGCAGCAGCGAGATCGGTATGGCAATCAAAAGCCTTCGCGTAGCCTGCTGCGCGTTTTCGAATTGCCCGCCCCACGTAATGAAATATCCGGGCGGAGTCTTAACCTGCGCTGCTACAACCTGTGCATCGTGAACGAAGCCGCCGATGTCCCGCCCTGTGACATTGCACTTCACCACAACGCGGCGCAAGGCGTTCTCGCGGCTTACGACCGAGTCGCCGCTCGAAAGTCGAAACGTCGCCAACTGTCCGAGTGGCACTCGTCCGCCAACCGGCGCGGCGATCAAAATGTCGTTGAGCTTTTCAACCTGGTTGCGGTAGTCTTCGTTCAGACGGACGAATATCGCAAAGTGGCGCTGGCCTTCGAGCACATCCGTCGCCTCGTCTCCACCAATGGCAATCTTGGCGACTTCGAGCACGTCAGCAATGTTGAGTCCATAACGAGCCAGCTTATCGCGATCCAGCGAGATCTCCAGATGCTCCTCACCGGCAACCTGCTCGACCGCCAAGTCTTTCGCTCCGCGAACGTGAGACATGGCGTCGCGAATCCCTTCGGCCAGCTTGCGCAAGGTGTCCTGGTCTTCGCCAAAAATCTTGACGGCAATCTGTGCATTGATGCCCGATAAGAGTTCGTCGTTGCGTGTTTGAATAACCTGTGAAAAGTTGAACTCAACGCCTGGGAATCCTTCCACGCGACGGCGCATAACATCAACTAGATCATCTTTCGTCTTTGCTGTCGTCCACTGGTCTTTGGGTTTCAAGCGGACGTACATTTCATCATTACTGACGCTTTCGGGATCGCCGCCCAGCTCGGCGCGGCCGATCTTGGCGACGACCGTTAGGACTTCAGGGAACTCGCGAAGGGTCTTTTCGATCTGAGACGAGACTTCGATGGCCCGCGAAAGCGAGATGCTGGCAGGCATGGTGGCCCGCACAAGCATATTGCCCTCATCGATCGTGGGCAGAAACTCACTGCCAAGTATGAAGACGTCGGCAACGCTCCAGACGATCAAAACCGCCGCAAGGATCAGCGTGAGATACCTGTGAGCGATCGCCCACCTGAGTACGGGAACGTAAATCCACTTGAAGAATCCGATGATCGGGTTTGTGCGGACCTCGCCTTCCTTCAGCCTCAACCACAAGGCGCACAGCATCGGGGCTATGCACAGCGCCATTAACATGGAGCCAATCATCGAGAACGTGACAGCGTATGCGAGCGGCTTGAACAACTTGCCTTCGACGCCCTGCAGGGTGAAGACAGGTAAAAAGACGGCGATGACTATGAGGATAGCGAAGAACATCGGTCGGCCGATTTCCTGAGCGGCAACCAGAATGGCTTCGCGCATGGAATGTTCGCGGTGTTCTTCAAGATGGCGATAAATGTTTTCGACCATCACGACCGTCGCATCAACCATCATTCCGATGCTTATGGCAAGCCCGCCAAGCGAAGTGAGATTGGCCGAAAGCCCCGAGTACCACATGAGTATGAACGCAACCAGCATACAAAAAGGTATTGCGGCGGCGGTGATAATGGAGCCGCGAAAATCTCCCAGCAGAAGCACAAGAATCAACAGCACCAACACCTCACCTTCGATCAGCGACTTAACCACTGTGTGTATGCTGTTATCGACAAGCTCTGATTGATCGTAATAATCGACGATGCTCACGCCTTCGGGGAGCGCCTTGTTGATCTCCACTACTTTTTCTTTTATCCGCTCAATCACCTGCTTGGTGTTTTCATTGATTCGTTTCAGGACTATTCCGGTCACGACTTCGCCCTGGCCGTCTTTGGTGACGGCACCCTGCCGTATCTCGTTCCCGACTTGAACCTGTGCAACATCGCTCACCCGGATAGGCGTTCCGCCGCGCGAGTCGAGCACGATGTTCTGAATGTCTTGAATGTCCTTGACGAGTCCCAGTCCGCGAACGACATACTGTTCGTCGCCATGCTCGATGAAGTTAGCACCGGCGTTTTGATTGTTGGACTGAATGGCTTCGAATAGCGTTTTTAGCGGGATGTTGTAATTGACCAGCGCCTGCTGATCCACGATGACGTGATACTGCTTGACTTCGCCGCCGAAGCTAAGCACATCGGCGACCCCGGGCACGGTTCGCAGTTGCAGTTTGACTATCCAGTCCTGAATCGTGCGCAGTTCCTGAGTGCTCTTGCCACGACCGACGATTTCGTAAAGATAGACCTGTCCGGTTCCGGTCGTGATGGGTCCCATCCCCGGCTCAAACCCAGCCGGTATACGATCCTTTGCGAGTGAGAGTCGCTCGAAGACCTGCTGCCGCGCGAAGTATATGTCGATGTCGTCGCGAAAATAGACTGTCACCACCGACAGACCGAATTTTGAAATCGACTGCACACGCACCACTCCCGGGATCCCGTTCATTACGTTCTCGATGGGAAAGGTTATGAGCTGTTCGACTTCCTGTGGAGCCAGCCCCTGACCTTCGGTGTCGATTTCTACTTGCACGGGGGTGACGTCCGGGAAGGCGTCGACGTTCAACCGGGAAAGCGCCAGGATTCCGCCCGCCATAATGAGCATCGAAACCACGGCAACGAGCAATCGCTCGCGATAAAAGAAGGCAATGAAATTGTCGGTCATAGTCCCTCTACTGCTCGGGCTTACTCTGTTGAAGTAACAAGTAGTTTCCCTTTACCACCACCTTGTCGCCCGCTATTAGCCCGTCGGTAATTTCAACCCGATCGTTAGCTCGTATTCCCGCGGTTACCACGCGCTTCTTATAACCGCTGCCGTCCGCAACGAAGACGACCGTTTTCCCACCGTCGTCGAGCACAGCCGATTGGGGGATCGAAATAGCGGCGCGATGTAGATCGGTGATTATCTGCACATTGGCAAACATATCCGGTTTGAGCCTGCCGTCCGGGTTTGGCACCTCTGTGCGGACCTTGACACTGCGGGTCTCCGGATCCACAACGCTGGAAACCAAAATGACCCTGCCTGAGAAAGTCGATCCAGGAAAGGCAGGGACTGAAACTCTGACCTCCTGGCCGCGCCGCACTCGCTCAAGGTCCTTTTCAAATACGTTCGCGTCGATCCAGACGCGCGAAATATCGATTATCTTGAAGACGTTCGCGTCCGAACCTACGGTCGCGCCAATCGTGCCGTTGCGCTCGATTACAATCCCCGAAATTGGAGAGGTCAGAGAAAAGACCGCGCCCAGGCTTGATTTACTTGCCAGCGCATCAATATCCGACTCTCTTAGACCGAGTATGAGCAAATGGCGGCGGGCAGATGTGAGCGCCGCTTTCGTTCCTGCGATTGAGCTGGCGGCTGACGCCTTCGCTACCTCCAGGTCATGCTCGGCAGCCTGGAGGTTCTTTCCCGCAGTGATGGTCTTCTCGTACAGCATCTTGGTACGATCGTAAGTAGCCTGGGCGAATTTCACCTCGGCCGCCGAAGTACGGCGAGCATTCTCGAAATCCGCCAGCGCCTTGAGATAGTCGGCCTCAGCCTGATCTATATCTGCCGATTCCAGGTCGGCCAGCTTCTGCCCTTTCTTCACATTGCTACCCTGACCTGCGTAAAGACGCACGAGCCTGCCTTCATGGACCGGACCGATGTTTGCCATGCGGTCCTCCGGAACGAGGATCTTTCCTGTGGCGAGGATGCTCCCGGCGATAGACTGCGGTGCTACCATTTCAATCTCGATTGCATGGGCTTCCGCTGAGTCCGATTTCGCCGCGCCTGGCTGCGGGCTGGAAGGCTTCGAGGGCGCATTGGCAGTCCTATTGCAGCCTTGAAACAACATGACGGTGAGAAGGGGCAGGATCAAAAGCCTATGAATTACTCTTCGGTTGAACATATTGGGCATCCTTTCAAGGACCCTCCAGGGGTACTTACTTTTGCAGAGGCGTTGCGGTCGCCAGCTCCAGGTCAAGCAGAGACACCTGGTAATCGAAAAGCGTCTGGTAAAAACCAGCCAGTGTCTCGCGCCGCGTGCGGATCGCATCCAGCAATTCAATCGTAGAACTTTCTCCCGCCTTCAAAGAAAACTCCGTGAGTCTCTGAATGTCATCGACCTTTGTAAGCACGCCGGTGCGGTAAAGTTCAACTCGCCGCTTCTGAATCTCAAACGCAACCAGAGCCTTATCAACATCGCTCAGCACTTGATTCGTAATAAGTTGCTGGTCATTTTGCGCTTTCATCCTTTGAATGAGCGCCTTGGCTCGCTCGCCCTGATTGCGATTAGAAACTGGTAGCGGAATGCCAACACCGAAGTTATACGTACTGCCGCCCTGCGAAACCTGTTCGATACCCGCTCCCACGGCGAGATCAGGAATGCGCTGAGCGTCTTGTAGGCGGATGGAAGCGTTGGCGGCGCGTTCGCTGAGTTGTGCGGCCTTCAGATCAGGTCGAGCAGCCAGCGCTTTGTCGCGCAGTTCGACAAGCGAGAACTCGTAAGGCTGATAATCGATCGTCCCGACGACCGCTATATCCGTTGCTCGATAGTCTCCGCCCAGCGTAACGCGCAAGTCGCGCAGGGCGAGCTCGTAGTCCCTTTCCGAGTTTGCTACGTCCGTATCGAACTTGAATTTCTCAATTTCGAGTCGCTGCAGATCCAGTCCTGAAATCTCGCCAAGCTGGAAAACCTCGGTCGTGTGCTTGATGATTTCCGCAAATGTTTTTTGGTTCTCTTTTGCCAGGTCAAGCAACGACTCGGCCAGAAGCACGGCGTAGAATTTCTTCTTGAGATCGTTGGTCAGTTGCCACAGAGTAATTTGGAACGTGGCCCGGGCCAGGTCGGAATCTGCGTTCGCGGCATCGATTCGCTTTCGTCGCTTTCCGCCCAGCTCCAGGGTCTGTGAGATGCCGTAGGAGAATGTCTGCGGTTTGACAAAGTTATTTCTGAAATCTAAAGGGATATCCGAAAAGCCGACGCTAATCTCAGGGTTCGGACGAAGCCGCGCAGTCAGTTTTTCCGCGTCCACCGTATCAATGTCGTAGCGGGCTGCAAGCAACTGAAGATTCTGCTGCAAGAAAATCGACACGGCGTCCGAAATCGTAATAGACCGTCTCGCCGGAGGCACTGGTGTTTGCTGCTGAGCGTGAAGCCGCACGACGATGTCGGCGCTGCTTCCCTTTAAAGGTTCGAGCGACTTCTCTTGTGCCAGGATCGGATGAACTGTCAGCGTGAGTAAGAGTAGGCTGGGAAGGTAGCTCGCGCGACGACTCTTTTGCCGTTGGCAGTATCGGGGTAAGCCGCATTCGCCTTGGCAGATCACAGAATCGCATCGTGCACCGAAGCGGCGCAGATGATTACGGAGATAATTCCGCATACAAGTGGTAGCGCGCTGAGACATTCACTTCACCTCGCATTCATCGGGTAATTAAATTGTTATTAATTGCGCAGTGCGAAACCTCGCCACTGGTAGGCTAATCATTGGTAGGCAAGGTAGCCCCCGCTGACTGACCATTTGACTTCGGTGATTTTTGGAGCGGGCAATGAGATGTGCCCCGCCACCGAGTTAGGCTTGGTCCGGAGGCGGCGCGCGACCCGATCGCGGCGTGGTTGAAGGTGAGGGATAGAAAACTGTCAGAGTGGAAACAAACGTAATCTCCGCCAAAGGCGTGAGCGCGAACAGCGGCGCGTGGACGAGGCCGCCGAACAGCTGCCGCTGGAACTGGCACATCGAGCATTCTCTATGATGAGAATCGCCCTTGTCTGAAGACTGTGATCCGCCAGCGTCGCCTATGGCGGCTACGCCGTGATGATCCGGCGCAATGGGGCCGTGACTGTGCGCCGCCTCTACCGTCGCCCCGTAGACGATCAGGAAAAGCAGCAAGTAACCTAACCAGCGGCGGCATTTCGCGCGTCGACGGCTCACTCCTAATGTGGTCCTGCTGGTCACGTGTCACCTATCTTAATACAGTTTCCTGATTTAAACGTATGCGCGCAGAGATGGACCCTGTCCCCGCCGAAAGATCCAAAACCATGGAACCTTTGAATTGACAACTCAAGCCTCGCAATTCTTCGTAGAGAAGACAGCAGCAGCGGCGGACTCAAGCTTTTGTCTTACAATCGAATGTGGGGGTTGGGTAGTTTTTTTGAGGCTTTCAGCCGTCATCTTCTTGCTTAGCCAATAGTCCGCGATCAACTCGCGCTGTTCTTCAGAAAGGTCGGTAAACATGATGCCAAATCCCGTGTGGGTCTGAAGGTATGCTAGTCCCATTAACAAATGAATGCGATGCCTTGCGGCAATCGCGATGTAACCTCCGACTAAGGTTGAGCACATCGCAAGTAATGTAAAGAGAAGGGTGAACATTTTGAATGTATACTGATAACTTTGTTGGCTCAATTATTCAACTCTCAACACGATGTCTAACAAACGCGCATCAGGAAATGTGACCAGAGAGGGTTATCGCTTAATTCGAAGAAGATTTGAGGTGAGGCAATGAACAGCATTTACGAATCACGACGAGCGTTTAGATCTTTTGTAGTTAACATTGTGTTCTGCACGGTCCTTATTGCAAACGTTCCTTTCGCGATTGCACAGACGACATCCCCGGCGGTAACTCAAACAGCCGGGGCCAGCGAGTACTTAACCGGCGCGGTTTCGTGGACTCAGTCATCAGCCGAATATCGCGCGTTGGCTTATCAGACCTTTACGCTGGCGCGACTTCGTCTTGATCAGGAACTGCGAAGTCACAGAGCGAAGCGTGGAGCGCGACTGCGACGGCCGGCGGTGATCGTTGACGTCGATGAAACGGTGTTAGACAACACACGATATGAGGCTGAATTGGTTTTGCGTGGACTCTCGTTTGATCCAGCCATGTGGAGTGCGTGGTGTCAGCGGGCGGAGGCGGGAGCGGTTCCCGGAGCCGTTGACTTTCTGAACTATGCGACGGGACGGGGCGTCCACGTGTTCTACATTACAAATCGCCGCCGGCCTGAAAAAGCCGGAACAATTGCCAATCTCCAAGAGTTGGGATTCCCCGATCCAACCGAAGAGAACGTGATGGTCCGCGAAGAAGGCGCCACGTCAAGCAAAGAGTCTCGCCGGCAGAGAGTTGCGTTGCGTTTTAATGTTCTGTTACTGCTGGGCGACGTTCTGAGCGACTTCAACGATCACTTCAGCAGCAAATCAACTGCGGAGCGCGCGGCGCAGGTTGAGCGCGAACGCGCGGAGTTTGGCACACGCTTCATCGTCGTTCCCGACCCGATGTATGGCGATTGGGAAAATGCCATTTTTGAAAATAAGCCGAACCTCACGGAAGAGCAAAAACGCGCGTACCGTCGCGCCGCGCTCAAAGGTTTCTGAGGAATTGCATCCAATCTTGTAGCGGACTCTCAGAGGTCACGTCATTTCGCACATGTCAATTCATGTCCTTACCTGAGCGACCCGCAACTTGGCACAACTTTACTGATGCATTCCGAAGGCGGTCGGCTCAAACTTTCTTGCGCAACAAGCTAAACAGAAACAACACAGTAGCGACCGAAATGATTGCCGGACCAAGCGAGAGATTGAGAGTCACCGCACCAAGGGTCAGATGTGAGTAGTAGCGGTTAATAACGAATCCAATTGCTACCGATAGAACGCTCGCCGCCGAGGACGCGCCTAAAAACGCCATGAGAGTGTGCGTTAACTGACGCCCGATTGCTGCCGGAATGATGATCAAGGCGCCAACCAGCAGAGCGCCAAGAAACCTCAAGCCCAGGAGCACAGTCAAACTGAAAATGAGAAGATAATAGAGATCGAGGCGAGCCACATTAATACCGGTCACTGCCGCAAGCTCAGGAGAAAACAATGCGAGGATCAGTTTGTGACGGAAGAGCCAAATAAAGCTGATAATGCTCAACACTGCTAACAGCCCTAGCAGGAACCACGGCAGCGTCAAACTTTGAAAACCTCCGAATAGCGCTTCGATCAAATCTTCACTCGGCGTGACCAGGGTGCCGATTGCCAACGCCGCGGTGAAAATCACCCCGATCGCGACGTCGGCGGTAAGAGTTCCTCTCTGTTGTAGTCGCCAAATTAATAACGTTCCGAGCAGCAGTGTTGCGGCTGCGCCAACCAATGGATTGAAATGGAAAAGCAGGGCGAGGCCTAAACCTGGTAGTGCGATATGCGAAATCACGTCACCTGCTAAACTCATCCGCTTCATCAAAGCAAAGCTACCGACGAGCCCGGCTGCAAGAGCGGTCAGAAGCACCAGAATGATCGAATACAACGGCACCGTCATAATTTAGTTTCAAAAGTCATGAATGCTGTTGAGACGAATCTGACTCGACTTTATGTGTAGCCTGTCGCCGATGGTCATGGAGGTAATAACTGAATGATTGTCCATAGAGCTTTTCAAGAACTTCGGAACTCAGCGCTTCCTGCGGTGTGCCAAAACAAACGCTGCGTCTATTCAAACACAAGACTCTCGTTGCGTAGCGGTACACGAAACTCAAATCATGCGACACTATGATGACCGCCAGCTTGTATTCATCTTGAAGGCGATGGATCAGTTCGTAGATGTGTTCCTCACCTGGTTCATCGATGCTCGCCGTAGGCTCATCAAGCAGTAGCACATTCGGGTTGCCGATTAGCGCAAACGCGATCAGACCTCGTTGGAAGTAGCCACCGGAAAGATGGCCCACCGGCGTGGTCAGCATTTCTCCGGTCAGGCCTACGCTCTGAGAAATCTCATCGATCTGCCCGGTGGCTACTCTCGTGATTCGACATTTCGAGTCGAAAAGATCTCTGTACGTCAGCGGAAGATGTCGATCGGCATCAATTTTCTGGGGCACATAACCGATCCTCACTGACGGTTCCCAAACAATCTCTCCCGAATAGGGAACAAGACCGAGCAGGGCCTTTAAGAGCACAGTCTTTCCTGCGCCGTTTGGACCCAGAATGCTTAACCTGTCGCTCGGCCCTAATTCGAAGCTGAGATTCTCGACAATGATCTGATCTTCAATCCGCACGTAAAGATTCTTGACCGTCAACAGATTCATTGAACCGTAACCGCCCCTTTCACGTTTGGAGTGCGCATAATACTAATAAATGAAGACACGGAGTGTATTCAGACCTTTCGCTATTTCTTCGGTAACTTTTCAAAATGTTGATAATCCTTGGGAGATGTCCAGTTGCCGCCCCAATCCCACCCAAGCTGCAGGAAGGCACGCACAATGGGATGATCAGAAGTAAGGGTGCCCGCGATGCTCGGATCGTAATTCGCACCATGAGGGAGAACGATTCCACCTTTGATGTAAGGATTCTGGAGCGGGTTTATGTCAATAGCTCTACCGTAAGCGTGGTTCGATAGACGGCCGCCTCCGGTTATTTCTCGGTAATTGAAGGCAGACGTGTTATTGGCCTCCATGGAAAGCTCGTCATCCCAGCGACCGTCCTTACGAAAACGTGTATGGGAAATTGGAATGACGGAATAGATCGGGAAGCGTTCCTTCAAGGCGAACGCGAACACCTTCTTGATATCACCCTTCAGCTCGGCATCAACTACCAATTGGCCCTGGTGAATTTTTCCGTCAGCCGAATAATATTTGACCTCGACGATCCGCTGCCTTTTGCGAATCTCCTCCGGACACTTCGGATCCAATGCCTCAAAAGCTTCCTTATCGCTCATCCTACTGTCGATAACCGGATGCTTCGGCGTTCCGCTAAGTGGAGTTTGAGCGAGACTCGTTGGGCCGAGGCGCATGGCCAGGACCAGAGAGAGCAGCAGAAGAAATGCATGAAAAGACCGATTGGATATGATCATGGTCCTAAATTGTCCAAATCGTTTTTCCTACCGGCGTGGGTGCCGAGATCCCACTCAAGAGACAGAAATTCGCAGGTGGGGCGAAATTTGCAGGTAGGGAAGGGAATTTGCAAGTAGCGGGGAAATTGCAGGTAGGGAAGGGGGCAAGGCTTTGCGCGCCCCCGACAGAAGATGCCATACCACAGACACTCATGAGAAGGGAATCAACTTGCAAATTTGCTTAGCTTGAATTGTCTGTTCAAAGTTGAGTGGGATTGTATCTTCCGGGGCGCGCAAAGCCTTGCCCCCTTCCCAACCTGCAAAGTTCCGCCAACGCCATTCATAACTGGGATTGCGTGTAATTAGCGTGCGTACAAATCATGTGCACAGTATTGTGTCTGCAGGTGAGCTAATAATTCCAGTGAGTCTTGAGACTCAGGGTTGCGGCATTGGTGGCGGCACAAAGTTTGGCTCGAAACCGAGCGCTGCTGGGAAGAATGCCGCCGTCGGTCGAATACCGGTGCGCACCCAAAAGTCGATCGCACCCACTGCAGTCAAAAGTTGGGGCCCGGTGAAGTTGCAGTGACCAACTCCCGTCGTGTACGTCTGAAACAACAGTTCGTCCTTACCTCTGGCTGCGTTCAGTTCCGCATAGGCCGCCTCGTTTGAAACCACCACAAGCGGATCGGTGATCGTATGCATCGTCAACACGGGATGGCGAATCTTTCCATTGTAATTTGTGTTGTTCCTGACGTAATTGCGTGCGTTTGGGGGTGCCTCAATGTTCCGGCGCCCGTTCATTTGTGCAAGCCAACCGTCAACCACTGCACCGGGCAAACCCAACGACGACAGGTACGCCTTCTCGCTCGCGGTCAGACTGTAATTCTGATCGATGTTCTGGACAAACGGTCCACCTGCTCGTTGCTGCAACTCAGCCCGTCCTTCCGTGAGGAAGAAGAAATCAGTGATTACCCAATTTGGATAAAAGGCCGGTGGAGGTGGTGGCACAATGGCTCGACCCGGGATGCCGGCAACAAGTCGAATAAACTCGAACTTGGGAAAGTTCGTGGGGTTGCTGAGTTCCGGAACTAGCTTTGATAGAACTTCGCTATCAAAATCCAGGTCGTTTCTGACTTCTCCGACCGTGCCCCATGAGTTGGGAACACCGAATATGACATCATAGGCAAGATAGACAGGGACGCCACTGTCCCAGATTCGCGTCGCTCCCGCGCCCGCACCACACGTGCAAAGTGCGCCGTCGTAGATGCCGCCAAACTGTTCCATACTCTTGAAGGTGATAATTGTCCCCAATGAAACTGCCCAGAGAACTGTGTGGTCAGGTCTTGCCACTGTGTCTCGGAAAAAGACTGTGAGATTTTTCATGTCCTGAATCCCATCCTCGATTGCCCAGCCGTTCTCCTTGTAAGCGGAACCAGCCAACGCATAGCCCTGAGCCAACAGTGGTGCAACCAGTGCCGGACTCGGCGCTATATCCGCAATTCGGTTGTCCACCTCGCCCGTATGATCGGCTTTGTCGCGATAACCGTGAGCAAAGACGAGCAGCGTTCCATTCCAGTGCTCCGGAACTATTATTCTGTAAGGCGCGCCATTGATTTCGCCTGACAGATCAAGTGGGCCGATCTGTGGATGCGCGTGAGTAGTGGGAAACGGACGACTTAGAGTTACGAGTAATAATAGAGCGATACTTGGAAGAGCACCCAATCGTATGGTGGTTCGCATTGTTTTTATTCCTT
>WNGE01007918.1_pt1 | contig 21172 bp, 19 predicted proteins | sample 5400651 | NCBI WGS metagenome assembly WNGE01 (sample SAMN13153370, study PRJNA577476) | soil metagenome | isolation source: 60 cm soil or saprolite under grassland replicate 2 | place: USA:California | collected 2016-06-15 | reverse complement strand
CATGTCGATCCAAACGAACTCCTCACGATGCCGTGCGATATCCTGGTCCCGGCAGCAGTCGATCGTGTAATTAACGGAAAGAACGCCGGGCAACTCAAATGCCGAATCCTCGCCGAAGCCGCTAATGGGCCGACCACTCCGGAGGCGGATCTGATCTTGGAAAAACGGTGGGACGAAATCTTTGTGATCCCTGACATTTTATGCAACGCCGGCGGCGTAATTGTTTCTTATTTTGAGTGGGTGCAGGGTTTGCAATCCTATCTGTGGACGGAAATGGAAGTGACCGACAAGCTTTTCCGCATCCTGGAGCATTCATTCGCCCAGGTGATCAAACGCGCCAAAGCGCACAAAATTTCTCATCGCACCGCGGCCATGGCAATCGGCGTCGAGCGTGTCCTCAAGGCTAAGAAGATGCGCGGCCTGTTTCCGTGAGACGCGATGAAGTTTTCGCATACTGAAGATCAGCGAGAAAATCAACATCTCGATATCCTGACGGATGAGGAGAACGGCATGCGGATTGTCGTTTCCCGTCTAGGTGCGGAATTAGTCAGTCTCGCCAGAATTAACGAAACGGGCGAGTGGACCGGTTTTCTTTATCGCGACAATGACTTGTCGGCGCCGTCTCAGGGGTGGGCGAATCATGCGACGGTGATGGGTTACTATCTCCATCGGCTTAAAGACGGACTTAGTTTGTACCGGGGGCGTGAAATCAAAGGCGGGAATCACGGTTTCCTCCGCTCCAAAACATGGCACTTCGCCGGAACTTCTCTTCAGGGAAGCGGCGCCTCATTGGAATATCGGATAACGCCGAATGATTTCTCGGCAGATGAATATCCGCTGAAAGTCAGCGTGACCGTGACCTACAGGATCGACGCGAACAAAGTGGTCACGCTTTTCGAGTTTCGAAACGAGGAGCCTGAACTGGATGCGCACGTTTCTTTTGGATTGCATCCGGGATTCGCGGCGACCTCGTTCGAAAGCTTCCACCTTCAAATGCCCAGAGGACTTTACCGTCGTCACTTTTCGCCGGGAAATTACCTTTCCGAACAAACGCGCGATATCGAGTTCGCGGGTGGCGAAATGCCGTTTTCGAAAACGGAACTGCCCGGCTCCATCATTCTCGAGCTTCTCGACGTTCCGAGGCGTCAATTTTCCTATGTTGATCCGCCCAGCGGCCGCTGGGTCACTCTCGACTTAACAGGGGTCCCTTATCTGACTTTGTGGTCCGATGGCGGACCATTCCTTTGCATCGAACCATGCTGGGGGCTCACTGATCATCATCAACAGCGGGCCTTTGAACACAAGGAAGGAATCCAAACAATCGCACCCGGCGGCATACTGCGAGCGTCGTTCGGCATGGCCCCGGAACTTGCCTCCTGCGATTAGCCAGATAATTGACGATTGATGACGGACCACAGATTTGCAATGCGAGATTCAAGATCCGAGAGTCGTGATTCGAGATTCGAGACTCGGTACCGAATTGCGATGTAATGATTCAACGAATTACTGAGCCCACCATGCGACCCGCTTCACTTCGTGCTTTGCTCGCCCACTCAATCGATTATGCGGGAATGTTTCCGCCCTGTAGTCTCGGGCTCGAACCAGCGTTGAAAAATCAGGCTGAATATGTCCGCTCTCCGGACGCATGGATGCTTGGTGCGTTCGTTCTCTCCATTGAACAATTCGACGCAGCTAAACAACTCCTTCCGCAATTTGATGCTCAGCATCCACTTCGCGTTGCTGCGCTCGGACCAAAGACTGCAAACACGGATGCTTTTCTTGAAGCGCTCGATGATGCGGAGGCGACGATTCGCTCGTTATCGAGACATAACGTGGATCTAATATCAATCAGTCACCTTGAGATGTTTCTGCCGCACGATGTCGATGTCGCGTCGCTGCAGGAGGCGAAATCGATTCTCGGCGATTTGCCGGTTTTCTGGGAAGCGCCGCCCGATAGAGCGGAGGAGACTATCGCGTTGCTTGCCGGATTTAACTCTGATGCCGACTTGGCGACCTTCGGTTACAAACTGCGCACCGGCGGAGTGACCGCGGATGCGTTTCCAACTTCAATGCAGATTGCCAAGGCAATGGTGACCCCGTCTACGCATCAACTGCCGATCAAGTTTACGGCCGGTCTTCATCATCCGCTGCGACAATCCCGAGAGGAAGTCCAAACAAAGATGCACGGTTTCCTGAATGTGCTGGGGGCGGCCGCGCTCGCTGCCGAGCACCGATGGGATACGAATCAAACCGCGATGATGCTCGAAGATGAAAATGTGGATTCGTTCTCATTCACTGACGATTTTTTTGCGTGGCGCGAATGGCGAATCGACACCAAACGACTGCAATATCGCCGGCGATTCGTTGTGTCGTTTGGCAGTTGCAGCTTCGATGAGCCGCGTGAAGATTTGCGCGCCCTCGGATTCTTGTAAGGTAGGGGCGGTTCACCTGAACCGCCCGCGCCGCGTAAACACATGCAACAGGCGATTGAGGTCAATCGCCCCTACCAGTCATGTCACTCAAATCATTCATCGACGTTTCGCCTGATTCGCATTTTCCCATCCAAAATCTTCCCTTCGGCATCTTTCAGCCGAAAGGAGGCAAACCACGTGCTGGAGTCGCCATAGGTGATTTGATTGTCGATCTTTCCGCGCTCGAAGAACTCGGCCATTTCCGCTCACCGGAATTTCAAGGCCGAAAACCCTTTTCAGAAGACTCGCTGAATGCGTTCCTCGCGCTTGGTCGTCCGGCATGGCGCAAGGCGCGCGCAGTGCTTCAACGTCTTCTCTCGTCCAAAACGCCGATTCTGCGTGACAACGCGAGGCTGCGGGCGCGCGTTTTTCATGCGCAAAAGAGCGTCACTATGAAATTGCCCGTGCGCATTGCGAATTATACCGATTTCTATTCGTCCTATCACCATGCGCACAACGTGGGCACAATGTTGCGCGGGCCGGAAAACGCGCTGATGCCAAATTGGAAGTGGTTGCCTGTAGCGTATCACGGACGCGCCAGCTCGGTTGTAATCAGCGGCAGCGATGTGCGGAGGCCACAGGGCCAAGTCAAACCGCCCGACGCTTCGGTGCCGACTTTCGGTCCGACAAAGAGCCTCGATTACGAGCTCGAAATGGCGTTCCTGATTGGCCCGGGAAATTCGTTAGGCGAACCGGTTCCCATTGATCGCGCGGTCGATCATATCTTCGGCCTGGTTTTAATGAACGATTGGAGCGCGCGGGATATTCAGGCGTGGGAGTACCAGCCGCTCGGCCCGTTCCTGGCGAAGAATTTTTGCACCAGCATCTCACCATGGGTGGTGACACTGGAGGCCCTTGAGCCTTTCCGAAAACCGCTTCCGGCGCAGGATCCCGCGCCTATGTCATACTTGCGAGCAAAGGATGATTTCACGTTCGACATTCAACTCGAAGCGAGCTTGCAAACTTCATCGATGAATGCGGCGCACGTCATCACGCGCACCAATTTTCAAAATTTGTACTGGAGCATTGCCCAACAGCTAGCCCATCACACGATTAGCGGCTGTAATCTGCAGCCCGGCGATTTGCTGGCGAGCGGAACAATCAGCGGCCCGACAGATGAATCGCGCGGCTGCATGTTGGAATTGACCTGGCGCGGCGCGAATCCCTTGAAGCTGCCCAACCGCGAAACGCGCAAATGGCTCGAAGACGGAGATACTCTTGCAATTAGTGGTTGGTGCCAGGGTGACGCTTACCGCGTCGGGTTTGGTGAAGTAAGCGGGCGTATTATTGGAAGTAACAAGTGACAAGTGAATCGCGACAAGATCGACTGCAAGCCGACTGTTGTCTTTGCACGATGGGTTTCCTGGATTGGGCACCCGTTGGTTTTCATCAGTATTTCCGTGGGCATTATCATTGCCCTGCGCCTCGCTAACCGCGCCGGTCTGGCACTTTCGCTGACTCTGTTGGCTACCGTAATTCTGCCGATGGCACTCTTACTGTTTCGCGGGGTCCAATCAGGCCGGTGGAGCGATCCAGATGTTTCCATTCACGCTGAACGCGTCCGATTTTATCCGCGGGCGATTTCAATTTCGGCGGTGGCCGTTCTCGTACTTTTGCTATCCCGCGCGCCGGGTTTCGCATTGCACGGGGCCACGATAACGTTGTTTCTGCTAATCATGGCTGCCTTAATCAATTTTCGGATCAAGCTGTCGTTGCACGCGCTTTTTGCTTTCTATAGCGCGGTCATTCTGTTTGTGGTCAATCCGGTTGTCGGCGCCGTAGCCTTGGCGGTGGCTCTCCTCGTTTTTTGGTCGCGCCTTTATCTAAAGCGCCATGATCTTCTGGAAACGCTCGTTGGCGCTTTTCTCGGTTTGCTGGGCGGACTCGTCACGGCTTGGTAGCCCTGCTGACGTTGGCGGCGCAGCGCCCAAAGAATAGTAGCCAGAATGCACGTTGCCCGCAGTGAAGATGCGGAATCACGACGGTTCCCAACCTCCGGCTGACGTTGAAGTACGCAAGACCCATCATGTTCCTTTTCGGCCCTGACAAATAAAGTAGGCACCGAATAACTCTTCTTCGACAGTGACATCGTCGGTTAGTCTCCTTAGATCTGCACAAGCATTGTGGTCAGGGTCACCCAGGACGGTGGCTTTCATTTCCAGAATCACCAACGGATGAAGCAAACGCCCCGCGATACCGGGCATGGTTTTGCCGTCTACAATCACAGCGCAGCCTCCATTACGAAGCTGTGACCAGGCATGATTCAATATCCGTTTGCCATTCTGCATAACAGCATATGAGAGCCCAAACAAAACAGCATCGAGCATCCGAGGCGCGCGATAGTCGAGCGCGTCCGTGCGAACGAGAGTCACATTCTTCCACCCTGTGCGCTCGCACAACGCCTGCGACCGAGCCAGCATCCTTTCGGAAACATCGACACCAAAAATGTGGCCATTCGATCCGACGGCGTCCTGAAGGTATGGGAGATTTCGTCCAGTTCCGCAACCAACCTCAAGAATGGCGTCACCTTGTCGAAGCTCAAGCTTTCGAATCGCCCGACCGCGGATTCCTCGCGGAAGCCAGAAGATCCATTCGAACAGGCGGTACCAGGGAGCTAATCGGTCATAGCGCCGCCTAACAAGTTCAGGCGGGTAGGGAAGTGACGCGTTGTGACTTAGCGGACCGCTCTTAGCGCTCATGATGTGCTACACATGCCCGCTCCGCCCGAGTGTTGCGAAGCCGACCCAGGCCGGCTCAGTATCCTCGCGCAACGTAATGGCCGTGTATCCAGACTCTCTGGCCGTATCGATACCTCCAATGTCCTGGCCTCCAAACGTAATACACGCGGCCGGACCAGTAGCCGGGACCACGAACATAATACGGCCGATCCTCGACCACGACCGACCCTCCTCCGTAGTATGGCCCGGGACCGTAACCATAATTAGGTCCGTAATAACCTGGGGAAGCGGCGTAATAGCCCTCGCAGCCCCCTGCCCAGAACAGGGCCGAGAGCAAAAGAACCAACAGAATCAATCGTCTCGATCTGGTTTCTGTTTTATTCGCAGTTGCTTGATCAACAATGCTCGTCTTCATATAATAATATTCGGTTTCGGCGGAGTTTTACGCGCCTGCATTTAACCACAGCGAAATTGTAGAGACGATTTCCCGGTTATCATGTTTTCCGGGGCCCCGAAGGCTTTCGGGGCGTTCCTTGCGGCCGAGCATCTACACAACGCCTTGATCGAGCATTGCGTCGGCTACTTTCACGAAGCCAGCGATGTTTGCGCCAACTACGAGGTTGCCCGGGTGCCCGTATTCCTCGGCGGTCTCCCACGCGTTTTTGTGAATCGTGGACATGATGTGACGCAACCGTGAGTCAACTTCTTCGCGCGGCCATGGTAAACGCATCGAGTTTTGGCTCATTTCCAACCCGGACGTCGCTACGCCGCCAGCATTGGCTGCTTTGCCAGGACCGAAGAGAATTTTTTCCTCGAGGAAGAGATCGACCCCCGCTGGCACAGTCGGCATATTCGCGGCCTCGGAAACGAGATAACAACCATTGTCGATCAACTTCTTGGCATCATCCTTTGTGATCTCATTTTGAGTAGCACACGGAAAGGCGCAGTCGCACTTGACGCTCCATGGCCGCTGGCCGGCGACATACTTCGCGCCGCGGAAGTGATCGGCATATTCCTTAATGCGGCGCCGGCGCACGTTCTTGAGGTGCATGATCCACGCCAATTTCTCTTCGGTGATGCCGTTCTTGTCGTAGATGAATCCACCGGAGTCGGACATGGTTACAACTTTCGCACCGACCTGATTTAATTTTTCGACGGTGAACTGCGCGGCGTTGCCGGCTCCTGAGACGATGCAAATTTTGCCCTCAATGCTCTGGTCGCGAGTTTTAAGCATCTCCTGCGCGAAATACACTGCGCCGTAACCGGTGGCCTCCGGTCGGATGAGCGAGCCGCCCCAATTCCGTGCCTTTCCCGTCAACACGCCGGTAAATTCGTTAGCAAGCCGTTTGTACTGGCCAAATAGATATCCGATCTCGCGGCGGCCTACGCCGATGTCGCCTGCAGGCACATCGGTGTTGGGGCCGACATGGCGGAAGAGCTCAGTCATAAATGACTGACAAAAACGCATGACCTCGGTGTCGGATTTCCCTTTTGGATCGAAATCGCCACCACCCTTGCCACCGCCCATCGGTAGACCCGTGAGTGAGTTTTTGAAGACCTGTTCGAACGCGAGGAACTTGATGATGCTGGCGCAGACCGTTGGATGAAAACGCAGGCCGCCTTTGTAAGGGCCGAGCGCGCTGTTCATCTGCACCCGGAAACCGCGGTTGACCTGAATCTCGCCTTTGTCATCGATCCAGGGGACCCGGAACTGAATCATCCGCTCGGGCTCGACGAGGCGTTCGAGGACTTTTCCATCTCGATACTTCTTGTGACGCTGGATGACCGGACGGATCGATTCGAGCACTTCAGTTACTGCCTGAAGGAACTCAGGCTCATTAGGATTGCGCTTCTTAACAATTTCGAGAACTTGCTGCACCAGGCCCATAAGCGTGTTATTTCTGCAGGTTATTTGCCTCGGGGGCAAATAAAAACAATGGTGCGCGATACATGGTTCGAACCTGTGACTTATTGCCGCAGCGACCGTTCTATCCTGATATGGCGCTTCGGGTTTCGAGCGAAAGGTAAGAGAATGCGCGATGCAGGGTTCGAACCTGCGACTTCTTGCGTGTGAAGCAAGCGCTCTACCACTGAGCTAATCGCGCGTCTTTTCAGAAGCGGACAAAATAAAGCGCAGGCGAGGGGGCGCAAGCATCCCTTCACCAAGGCTAACGGTTGAACAGGGGGATCGCTTGCCCGGTAACACATCTCATTCTATTTAGAAGCATGTCCGAACATAAAATTACTCTTACCTGGAAACGCGGCGACACGCCGTTCGAGTATCAGAAATATTCGCGCGATCATACTTGGAAATTTGAGGGCGGACACGAGATGCAAGCGTCGGCTGCTCCAGCGTATCTGGGGAATCCGAAGCTTGTAGATCCGGAAGAGGCATTCGTGGCATCGCTCTCGAGTTGCCACATGCTCACGTTTCTTGCCATAGCAGCGAAGAAAAAGTTCGTCCTCGACGAGTATGTTGACGACGCGGTCGGCCACATGGAAAAAAATGCGGAAGGCAGGCTCGCGATTACGCGCGCGACCCTCAACCAGAGATTAAAGTTCTCCGGCGATAAACAACCGACTGCGCAAGAGATTGAAGAGATGAATCATGCGGCACACGAGCAGTGTTTCATTGCGAATTCGGTGAAGACCGAAATCACGGTTGAAACCCAGACGTAAAATCGCGTATTTCGCGGATCAACAAAGTCTCAATAATTATCCGCGACATCCGCGTAATCCGTGGTTAACACTGTCTCCATGAGCGCGCCGAGCGACACGCAGCGCATGGAAAAAATCGTCAGTCTGTGCAAAAGGCGAGGTTTCATTTTCCAATCCAGTGAAATCTATGGTGGGTTGAACGGCGCTTGGGATTACGGACCACTCGGCGTTGAGTTAAAACGAAATCTTAAAAACCACTGGTGGCAGGTGACCGTCCATGAGCGGGACGATGTCGTGGGTATGGACGGATCGATTCTGACTCATCCTTCTGTGCTAAGGGCCTCCGGACATGTCGAAGGATTTTCTGATCCGATGATCGATTGCCGGACTTGCAAGGCACACTTGCGCGCTGACCAGCTCGTCGAGAAAAAGGGCGTTAAGCAGTGTCCAAATTGTGGCGGAAAGGATTTAACTGCGCCGCGACAGTTCAACTTGATGTTCGAGACTCATGTTGGTGCCGCAACGGACGAAAGTTCGATTGCTTATCTGCGTCCGGAGACAGCCCAATCGATCTTTGTTCAGTTCAAAAACATTCTAGAGGTTTCGCGCAAGAAACTGCCATTCGGCATCGCGCAGATCGGCAAGGCGTTTCGTAACGAAATTAATCCGCGCAATTTCACTTTCCGCTCACGCGAGTTCGAACAAATGGAGCTCGAATATTTTTGCCGTCCGGAACAAGGAATGGAACTGCTCGAGTATTGGAAGGAAGAACGGCTGAAGTTTTACGAGAACATCGGGATTCCGCGCAGCAAACTTCACGTGCTAACAGTGCCCGACGAAGAGCGCGCGTTCTATTCAAAAGGGACTTACGACATCGAATATGATTTTCCGTTTGGACGGCAGGAACTCGAGGGCGTCGCGTATCGCACCGATTACGATTTGTCGCAGCATCAGAAAGCTAGCGGCAAATCGCTCGAATATTTTGATGAAGAAACCAAGCAGCGTTTTGTCCCACATGTTGTCGAGCCGAGTGCTGGTGTCGATCGCACGGTGCTGGCATTGATCTGTGAGGCGTATTCGGAAGACCAGGCGCCAGACGAAAAAGGAAAGATGGAGATGCGCGTGGTCCTACGTTTTCATCCGCGGATGGCTCCGGTTAAATGCGGTGTATTCCCGTTGCTCAAGAACAACCCGCAACTGGTCGCGAAAGCAAAAGAGATTGTCGGCCTTTTGCGGCCGTATATGACTGTTTTCTATGATGAGAGCGGGGCTATCGGCCGTCGGTATCGGCGCCAGGATGAAATTGGTACGCCTTTCGGGATCACGGTTGATTTCGAGACGCTGGGGGAAAAAGATCCGGCGCTGCGCGATACAGTGACGTTGCGCGATCGCGATTCGATGAAACAAGAGCGCGTTGCAATTAAAGATTTGCCGGAAATCTTCCGCGAACGGCTCGCCTGATGGATCTCGCGCGGTTCCGCAAATACTGTCTGAGCAAACCACGCGCCACCGAGAGCGCGCCATTCGGGCCCGATGTTCTGGTGTTCAAAGTCAGCGGTAAAATGTTCGCATTAGCAGCGCTGGACGAAGTGCCGACGACCGTGAATCTAAAGTGCGACCCTGATTTGGCGCTCGAGTTGCGCGATCGTTATGAGCAAGTCACGCCGGGATATCACATGAACAAAAAACACTGGAACAGTGTTGGGATTGAGGGCGGCATTCCTGATCCCGAGTTGCGAAAAATGATTGACCACTCCTACGATCTCGTGATCAAAGGTCTGCCAAAACCTAGGGCAAAGGTTGCAGCTCGATCTCGCCGAAACTCAAGTGCAGCGCGTCGCGGGCGACGTTGAGGAAATTGTCGGCAGCGTCAGTGAGAGCGACATGTAACTCACCGCAGCTTGGCGGCGTCGCCCGAAGTGACTGTTGGTCCAATGTTTCTTCCACGGCACGTGCACAATTTTGCGCGGAGTCGACGAGCATGACCTGGCGTTTGAGCATTCGACTGATGGCGTCGGTCAGCAGCGGATAATGCGTACAACCAAGGACTAGTGTGTCGATCCCATCTGCAAGCATAGGCTCGAGATAGCGCATAATCATTCGATCCGTCACATCGTCGTCGAGCAGTCCTTCTTCGATTAACGGGACAAGCAACGGACATGCGCGACTGCTCACGCGCACATTGCTCGCGGCTGCGCGCAGCGTCTTTTCGTACGCGCCGCTGCGAATCGTCGCACGAGTTCCGATCACACCGATGTGCCGGTTGCGTGTCGCCTGCAACGCAGCTCGCGCTCCCGGCTCAATGACCCCGATTACGGGCACAGAAAATTTCTTTGTTAGCAACGGCAGCGCGACTGATGAAACCGTATTACACGCGACAACCAGCGCCTTCGCGTTTTTTTGCGTCAAAATTCCCGCCAGTTCGACGGCGTAGCGCTGAACGGTTTCGGGGCTTTTCGGGCCATAAGGAACGCGCGCCGTGTCGCCGAGATAAAAAATGTTTTCGTTTGGCAGCAAATCGCGAAGCGCCTTCACTACCGTAAGGCCACCGATGCCAGAATCGAAGACGCCGATTGGGCGCGAATCACTCATGCAGCGGGAAGGTGGCGGTTAGGGCATCGCGATGCAAGCATGTGGTAGGGCGCGACCGCCGGGCACGGTGTCGATTTGCAAAGCTTTCGCGCCTTTGGATGATTGATCGCCATGGCAGAGCTTCCGAAGAGATACGATCCAAAGTCAGTTGAACCGAAATGGTATCAGCGGTGGATGGAAAATCGCGATTTCGTTGCGAACCCGAAATCGTCGAAGCCGCCGTTCTCTATCGTGATGCCTCCGCCAAACATTACCGGCGTGCTGACGCTTGGCCACGTCCTCAACAACTCCATCCAGGACATTCTTGCACGACACGCGCGAATGCAGGGGTTTGAAGTTCTTTGGCTGCCGGGCGTGGATCATGCGGGTATTGGTACGCAAACGGCAGTCGAGAAACATCTGCGGCGAACGGAAAACAAAACGCGGCACGATCTCGGCCGCGAAGAGTTCTTGCGTCGCGTGCTCGAATGGCAGGACAAACATGGCGGCATCATCATCGAACAGCTCAAGCGGTTAGGCTGCTCCTGCGATTGGTCGCGCGAGCGCTATACGCTCGATGACGCTTACGTTGCGGCTGTCCAAAACGTTTTTGTCGATCTTTATCGGAAAGGGCTGATTTATCGCGGTCGCCGCATGATCAACTGGGACCCGGCTGCCCAGACTGCGGTGTCGGATGAAGAAGTGATTTCCAAGCCACAGAAGGGGAACCTCTACTTCGTCCGATACGAGATTGTGGAGGAGCCGGGGCGTTTCCTGGAAGTCGCAACTACACGACCCGAAACCATCATGGCGGACACTGCGATGGCTTTTCATCCAGGATTTCGAGATTGGCCAACGCCATCACCTGCCGATTGTCGATGTGCTGCATCCCGATGGTCGTATTAATTGTCCAGCGGTTCCAGAGTTGGACGGACTCGATCGATTCAAAGCACGGGAAAAGGCAGCGGAGTCATTGCAAGCGATGGGAGCCCTCGCGAAAACCGAGGCGTACGAAAACAATGTCGGGTTCAGTGATCGCAGCGATGTACCGATCGAGCCCCGCATCAGCGAACAATGGTTTTTGCGTTACCCGAAAACAAAAGAGGCCCTGGCTGTGGTGCGCGATCACCTGATCAGCTTCTTCCCCCCGCATTGGGAGAAGGTTTACGCACAATGGCTGGAGAACATTCGCGATTGGTGCATCAGCCGCCAGGTGTGGTGGGGGCACCGGATACCGGCTTGGTATCGGAAAGCCCAAACCCAAAATTCCAAATCCCAAAACGGAGACGAGATTTACGTCGGGATCAATCCTCCGGCTGACGCTGAAAACTGGACCCAGGATTCGGACACACTCGATACCTGGTTTTCATCGTGGCTTTGGGCTTATGAAACGATGGATGAAGAAACACGGAAGAAATTTTATCCGACGAACGCGCTCGTGACGGCGCCGGACATCATTTTCTTTTGGGTGGCGCGCATGATTATCGCAGGGTTGGAGTTCAAGCCCGGCAAATCAGACCGCGTTGAGGACAATATTGCGTTTCGGGACGTTTATTTTACGGGCCTCATTCGCGACAAGCTCGGCCGGAAGATGTCGAAGTCCTTGGGGAACTCGCCCGATCCGCTCGAATTGATCGATAAGTATGGCGCTGACGGCCTGCGCTTCGGCCTGATGCGCATCGCCCCTCGAGGACAGGATATTCGCTTCGACGAAAAGCAAATCGAAGAAGGTCGAAACTTCGCGACGAAACTTTGGAACGTGGCGCGCTTCCGGCAAATGCATGGACCAAGCGATGTCGCTCCAAAAATCGACAAGGAGACGGTATCGATCTACGCCTTGGAACTGCTCGCCCGCTTGAACGAAACCATCGACGCAATCGAAGCTGCTTACCGCGAATATCAGTTCAACACGGTCGCACAACGCCTTTACGACTTTGTCTGGAGTGATTACTGCGATTGGTTCGTTGAAGCAGCCAAGACGGAAATCTTCGGCAGCGACGAGGCGCAGAAGAAATCTGCGCTGGCGGTAATGGACTTTGTGCTTTCCGCGATATTGCGGTTGCTGCATCCCTTCATGCCCCACATTACCGAAGAACTTTGGTCCTTATTGGACTTCGGAAAAACCTCAATTCAATTTGCCCTGCCGCCGGAAAAGATTCGATTGGATGACGTCCGGGAGCTTACCGGCAAACGCCGGCTTGTTTCGGCCATTTATCAAACAATCCAAGCAGGACGAAATTTAAGAGCGGAATCCAAACTTCCGTCAAACAGGAAGATACGATTTATCTTACGCACAGATGAGAAATTAATTTCCAGTCAGATTCCGACGCTAACGCGGTTATTGAATGCCGAAGAAGTGGAGCTGGATCCGAAATATCAAGCGCCAGCCGGAAACCCGGTCGCGGTTACGCCATTAGGTGAGATCTTTCTGACCGTTGCCGCAGCCGATAGAGCAGGGGAACGGCAGCGGCTCGATAAGGAAATTACAAAAATCGAAGTCGAAATGCGCGCGGTCGAGGAAAAATTGGGAAATAAATCGTTCGTCGACCGAGCCCCCGCGGCCATTGTTGAAGAACATCGTCAGCGACTGAAGGCTTTCAGCGTGCAACTCGAGAAGTTGAAACACGCGCGCGAAGGCCTGAATTAAAGATCACTTTCTGCTGGTTAATCCTGGCGCCACGCTTTTGGAAGAATTCCTTTAACTCAGGCGTGTAGAAGGACCCGTCATATTCCTGATTTAGTTCGAGCCAGACTCGGCCGCGTGGCGTGAGATGCTTTGCCAGGTCGTCCAGAAAGAATTCCCATTCCGCCACGCTCCAGAGGTCCGGCATTTTGTGGTTGTTGAAGCAAATCATGAAAGCCGTGATGAGATCAAATTTTTGTCCAAGATCGGGCAACGGGCGAAAAGCATCAATTCGTTGGACTATACGGCGGACTCCGAGCAGACGTGTAACTTCCCGGAACATGGATAAACGGTCCATATCAAGACCAAGTCCGGAATGACCTAGCAGTTGGGCTATGTAGAGGAAATATCCTGCGCCGCAGCCGAGATCGAGGATGCGTTTGGGACGCGCCAAATCGAGTTCGACCTGGCGAATTCGCCGAATGTTGATTCCGATCCACCGATCGAGATCGAGATACTTCGGCCAGTCTGCGCCGGGATTTGCGACCGCGTATCGCTTGCGAATCTCTTCGAAAGCAACCGGATCAATTGTTTCGATAACCCTTTTTTTATTCAGCGGGAATCGACCGGTTCGGAGAAGTCTAAGCGTATGTTTCCTCGCACTGACCAGGCTCCGACCATCTACAAGCTTGCGTATTTTATGTCGAAATCGCACCTGAAGAAAGATCACACCTTGTAGCGGAGCGCAACAATTTCAATTAACCTGCAACAGAATGAGTTTGTGGAAAAAGCTGCTTTGGTTCGCCGTAGCGGCGTTGGGCACGTGGGCAGTGGCGATGCTGGCGTTATCTCGCGGCGAACATATCAGCGCGCTGTGGATCGTTACGGCTGGATTTTGCGCGTTGTCGATCAGCTATCGTTTTTACAGCAAATGGCTGGCCACAAAAGTGCTCATGCTCAATGAGCAGCGTGCCACACCCGCGCTGCTGCAAGACGACAACAAGGATTATGTGCCAACAAACGGCTGGATGGTTTTCGGGCACCACTTTGCAGCCATCGCCGGTCCGGGGCCGTTGGTTGGTCCCGTCCTGGCGGCGCAGTTTGGTTTTCTTCCCGGCACTCTCTGGATCTTGATCGGCGCGACGCTCGGCGGCGGCGTCCACGACATGATTGTTCTTTTTGCCTCAATCCGCCGTGGCGGCAAAACGCTTGGGCAAATGGTAAGAGAGGAAATCGGGCGCGGCGTTGGTCTGCTCGCTCTGGTCAGTGTCCTGGCGATCATGATTATCTTGCTGGCTGTTCTCGCGCTCGTTGTCGTGCAAGCTCTCGCGGAAAGCCCGTGGGGCGTGTTCACCATTGCGACGACGATACCAATCGCGCTGGTCATGGGAATCGGATTGCGCACAGGGAAGGTGAGCGTCACGGCGGTCACGATTTTCGGTTTACTGGGTCTGGCGTTTGGCGTGTGGGGCGGCCAGTTCCTCGCGCATTTTTCCGCAATAGAAAGCTGGTGTCGTCACGATCAGAAATGGCTGGCGTGGGCCATCATGATTTATGGGCTCGCGGCCTCCATCCTGCCCGTGTGGATGCTGCTGACCCCTCGCGATTATCTCAGCACGTTCTTGAAACTAGGCACCGTCGCCATGCTTGCTGCTGCTGTGATGCTGATCAATCCCACGTTGCACATGCCAGCGATTACTAAATTCATCGATGGCAGCGGCCTCGTCTTTGCGGGTCCGGTATTTCCCTTTGTATGCATCACCATCGCCTGTGGCGCGGTCTCCGGGTTTCATTCGCTGATTGCTTCTGGCACGACGCCGAAAATGATCACACGCGAATCGCGAATACGTAGCATCGGCTATGGCGCGATGGTGACGGAAATGATGGTCGCTCTGATGGCGATGATTGCAGCGTGTGTGCTTCAACCGGGTGAGTATTTCGCTATTAACACAAAAGGCGCGCCGACCGAAGTCGTTGCAAAAATTTCCGCTGCGGGTTTTCCGGTAACGGAGGCAGAAATGCAGAAGCTCGCCACGAACCTCGGAGAATCTACGATGTTTAATCGCGCCGGGGGAGCGCCGACCTTCGCAGTCGGCATGGCAAACATGTTTGCGCGAGTCTCAACCAAGCCGACGGCGCTGGCGTTGTGGTATCACTTCGCCATCATGTTCGAAGCTTTGTTCATCCTCACAACAATCGATGCTGGAACACGCGTGGGACGATTTCTACTCCAGGATTTTTTGGGCAATCTCTGGCGTCCACTCGGTAACACGCGTTCGTGGACTGCGAATTTTTTCTCCAGCGTTTTGCTGGTAGCAGCCTGGGGCTGGTTTTTATACGAGGGCGTGATCGATCCTCTTGGCGGCATAAACTCGCTTTGGCCGCTGTTCGGTCTTGCCAATCAATTGCTGTCGGTCGTCGCGCTGTGCCTCGGCACAACGCTTTTGATCAAAATGCGAAAGAGCAAATATCTCTTCGTAACCGTGATTCCACTTTGCTTCATGTGTGCGGTCACGTTTTCCGCTGGTTACCTGAAAGTTTTCTCTCCGGACCCAAGGCTCGGTTTTTTAAGCGGCGCCCAATCGCTTTTAAGTCAGGCGGCCGCGGTTACCGATCCGGTCAAGGCGGCTAATTTGGCCCGGCAAGCGACTATCTGGCGATTCGACGCGTTTGTGGCTGTTTTCTTTCTCGTGCTCGTGCTCATGATCGTGCTCGGGTCAGCAAAACAGTGGTGGCAATTACTGCGCGGAACCAAGCGCGTTGTTTTGCACGAAAGCGAGTTTGTGCCGATTACTGCTGCGCAGCTCGCACAGTTTTAGATCAACGCCCGAGGCTGGCGGAATCAGTGAATTGTCCTGGCTTGCTTTTGGCGCGATTTTTTACTTTGATCGCAGCGTGCCTGCTGATGATCAGGTGACTTCACTCAGCGCCGTTGGCGTAAGTGCTCCTCACGGTCCCGTGGCGTTTACTACGACGCACTGGAGCGTGGTGCTAGAGGCACAAGGCGAATCGCCAGCGGCACACGAAGCGCTCGAAAAACTTTGCCGCACGTACTGGCGACCTATTTATGCCTTCCTGCGGCGGCAGGGTTTCGGACAAGAGGAGGCAGAGGATATCACCCAGGGGTTTTTTGTGCAGCTCTTGGAGCGCAAAAGATTCAGTGCCGTCCGCAAGGAAAAAGGACGACTTCGTTCCTTTCTGCTCGGCGCGCTGAAATACTTTTTGGCCGACGAGCAGCGTCGCGCGATGGCGATCAAGCGGGGCAAAGGACAACGGCTCATCTCGTTGGAAGAACTGCGCGCTGACGAGCGAATCGACATGGAACCTTCGGACCCGATGACCGCCGAAATGATTTACGAACGCCGGTGGGCATTGACGGTTCTGGAGCGAGTGCTCAGCCGATTAAAGGCCGAATACGTCGGGGCGGGTAACGCTGCGTTGTTTGATTCGTTAAAGGAGCTGTTACCGGACGAACCGGGCGCGGCGTCACAGGCTGAGATCGCCGCGCGCTTGGGGATGACCGAAAACGCCATTCGCCAGGCGTTTTACCGATTTCGGCAGCGCTATCAATCGTTATTGCGCGAGGAGATCGCCCAGACCGTTGCTACACCCGCCGACATTGAAGATGAGCTGCGCCATCTAATTGTGGTACTCGAGGCATAACAAATGGCGGAATTTTACGGAGTACAAAGGGAGAGTACGCCGGAGACTCCGAAAATGCTCAGGGTAATCAGAATTTGCCGGAAGTGCGGCGCCAAGATCTTTTCCGACGCGCCGGAAGGGCTTTGCGCCAAGTGTGTGCTGAAAACTGCGCTGATGATGCCTTCGGATACACCTTTAGCCGCTGGCGACGACGGCGGCTCCGCTGAGAATGTTGAAGCGAATGCTGCCGGTGCTCCCCATAGTAAGAAAGCAGCCCGCGCTGTCGAGCTGTTGGGAGAATTGGGCGATTACGAATTACTGGAAGAGGTTGGTCGCGGTGGTCAGGGCGTGGTATTTCGAGCCCGGCAAAAGAGTCTCAATCGCACAGTCGCCTTAAAAGTCATCAGCCTGGGTCAGTGGGCGAGCAAAGCCCATTTGAAGCGCTTTCGCCGCGAGGCCGAAGCAGCCGCCAGTCTCGAGCATCCCGGCATCGTTCCCATCCACGAAGTAGGTGAGCGCGACGGTTCGTGTTACTTCAGCATGAAGTTCATCGAAGGTGGGCAGCTTGACGAAGTAGTCAGGCGCACGCCGATGTCGCTCCGCCAGGCTGCGGAATTAATCGCGAAGGTCGCCCGCACGGTTCACTACGCGCATGAACATGGAATTCTCCATCGCGACATCAAACCGGGAAACATTTTGCTCGATGCAAAAGGCGAACCGCAACTGACGGATTTTGGGCTTGCCCGACTAATCGAATCGGAGAGCACTGTCACGCGAACGCGCGAAGTTTTGGGGACGCCCAGTTACATGGCACCAGAACAAGCCCTGGGAAACAACGCGGCAATCAGCAGCGCCACAGATGTCTATGGACTTGGTGCAGTCCTTTACCAATTGCTGACAGGTCAACCGCCTTTTGCCGGAGGAACAACCTACGAGACGATCAAGCTACTCTTGGATACCGAGCCGCGGCAACCGCGCCTTCTTAACCCCAAAATAGATCGCGATCTCTGTACCATTTGCCTGAAGTGTCTGGATAAAGACCCGAAGTGCCGATATCCGTCCGCACTGGCGCTCGCAGAGGATTTGGAACGCCTGCTAAAGCATGAACCAATTGCGGCACGGCGCACGGGGCTGTTCGCCCGCGGCGGGAAGTGGGTGCGGCGCAATCCAACCAGCGCGCTACTTGCAGCGTGCCTAGTCGCACTCGTGGCGGCTGCGGGATGGATCGTTTGGAAAAGTGAATTTATCCGTCATCCGGTAGCAAACGGAATTGCCGTTCTGCCGTTTGAGAATTTCAGCCCCGATCCAGATAACGCCTATTTTGCCGATGGCATTCAGGACGAGATCCTGACGCGGCTGGCGAAGATCGCAGACTTAAAAGTAATTTCGCGCACGTCCACGCAGCAATATCAGAGCAAACCCAGGAATCTTGCCCAGATCGCAAAGCAGCTTGGCGTGGCGAACATTCTTGAAGGTAGCGTGCAAAAATCGGCTGATCAGGTGCGGGTCAATGTGCAGTTGATTAACGCGCAAACTGATTTCCACCTCTGGGCAGAGACCTACGATCGGAAGTTGACTGACATCTTCGGTGTCGAGAGCGATATCGCTAAAGGAATTGCCAAGACCTTGCGCGTGAGGCTTCCCGAGGCCGAACGGCAACAGCTTGCGAAGCGTCCGACGGAGAACCTTAAAGCTTTTCAGTATTACCTGCAGGGACGGTCGTATCGCCACCGTAACACCCGCGAAGATCTGCTCACGGCTACCCGGTATTTCGAGCGCGCGCTGGAAGAAGATCGCAATTATTCGCTCGCCTACGCCGGCTTAGCTGACGCCTATGGAACTCTTGGGCTTTACGGCTACATTGCACCCGTTGACGGTCGGCGCAAAGAGGAAGAGGCCGCGCGCAAAGCCCTCGCACTCGATGAAAACCTGGCCGAAGCTCACGCCGCACTTGGTCAAGCGCATGCATTGTTCGCCCCGTGCAATTTCTCGCTGGGTGATGGTGAACTAAGGCGTGCGATCGAACTCAGCCCGAGCTTGGCAATAGCCCATTCCTATTTGGGAGTTTCCCTCGTGCGACAGGGGCGTCTCGATGAAAGCTTAGCGGAAAATCTGAAAGCGCGTGAGTTCGACCCGCTCTCATCAATCATCGCACGGACCATGGCTCTTCCTTATCACCTCAAGCGAGATTATGCGCGAGCGCTTGAGCTGCTGCGGCAGGCCAATGAACTGGGCCCATCTTTTACCACTACCTGGGAAATAGGAATTTACATCCAAAATAAGTTATTCAACGAAACGCTCGCGGAATTGGAGAAGGCCAAAGGCGAGAGGAAGAATGATTCGATTTTGATTTACGATACAGGGATGGTCTACGCGGCGCAGGGGAAGCGGGCAGAAGCTCTCCAGATCATCAAAGAGCTGGAAGAGATGTCAGGCGCGAACTTAAGTCAGGCGCACTGGATAGCCAAAATCTATGCGACCTTGAACGAGAAGGAGCTGGCGTTTTCATGGCTGCAACGTGGCTTGGCAACGGGAGCGATCGCAGTCTTTTATAAGGACGAGCCGGTCTGGGATCCAATCCGCAGCGATCCACGCTTTGAGGCGCTTGTCGAGAAAACGTTTGTCCCTACTAAAACGCCTGGGGACGCGAGATGAACCTGCGCAATTTCTTTGCCAAGTTAAAACGCCGCAACGTTACAAGCTTAGACGAGCTTTTCAATAAAACACCCCTCCTGGCCCAGTAAAGTTCCACCACCGATTACGCGGATAACACGGATAGGTGAGCGCGATCATCGGCGAATCGGCTTGTTTTCTAGCAGAAGACAACGAAGGAAACAAAGATGAATTCCCATCTGACCTGATTCCGAAGGACCTTCGCCTTCATTTCCTTCTGTTTATAAAAATCTGATCCGCGACATCCGTGTGATCCGTGGTTTGCAAGTCTTGTGCACTTTCCGCGTAACGAGCCGCCAAATCTTACGGAGTACCCCAGTGAACGGGCAGAAATGAGTTCTCAATGATGAGAAATCAAAGAAAGCCAAAACAACAAAAACTAAATAGAAAGAAATAAGACTTATGAAGATGAAATTAGTTAACAGCATAATGAGCTCCTTACTCTTCGCCTTTGTATCAGTCCCCATGGTTGCCGTGGCAATCGAGCCCAGGGACGGCACGATAGGCGGAAGACTTCAAGGGACCTGGGAGATGCAGATAACCCTAACCGATTGCGCAGGTCACGTAATAAGGAGCCTCCCGTCACTAATAGAATTCGTGGCGGGAGGGACGGTGGTGGAGTCGAACGGAGGGACACCGCAGGCCCTGAAGACGCCTGGAGAAGGTGTTTGGCGCCATACCACTGACAGTAACTATGCGTTTCGCTTCAAATTCTTCACATTTAATGCTCAGAACGTCTTTACGGGCTGGACGATCATTGCGGGGCAAACAACCGTGGATGAGACAGGAGACGCCAATACGGGGTCTGCGACCGTCGAGGTCTATGACCCAAACGGCGTGTTAGTTGCAAGTCTATGTGCTGAGACTGTTGGCACGAGATTCGAGCTCTAGCCGGTTACCGGGTTTGGCGTGTGACATCCGCGCGCCAAACCCCCCAGCCTAGCTCAATTAAAACTGAATCCGTTATCGGATTTAATTCGCCGTTCGGCATTCGAGCTTCGTCATTCTTGTCATTTGTATAAATCTTGTCGGCGATGAGCGAGCGACTCTACCCGGCTCCGGACTGAGACCACGAGGTCTTGAGATAAATCAGCTTGAATAAGTTCTTCACGATCCGCGGATGCAGATGCAACCACGACTCCGCGAGGATCGATAATCGCTGAGCTGCCACAAAACCATAAGTCTCCGTCTTTCCCGACGCGATTCGATGCAATCACATAGCTCTGATTTTCAATCGCGCGCGCATGGGCAAGCGTACGGAAATGCTCAATGCGCGGAAACGGCCATGCGGAAGAAACGATAAACGCACCTGTATTCTGTTCGACGGTCAGTTTTCGGTACATCTCCGGAAATCGGAGATCGTAGCAGATACTGAAACCAAAGCGCATCGGGCCTAGAGCAAAGCTCGCGAACGTATCGCCCGAAACAAAACACTTCTGTTCTTCAACAGGCGCCACTGCGTACAGGTGCGTCTTACGATATTTCGCGGCCACCTGGCCCTGTTGATCAACAAAGACCAGGGAATTGTAAATTGAAGTGCCATCCCGTTCCGACACGCCGCACACAATCGCAATGGAAAGCTTCGCCGCGATTTCCTGAAGTCCTGGAACAAAACCACTGGTCCACGAATTGGCGTGTGCTTCGATTACCGACATCGAGTAGCCCGTATCGGTCATTTCCGGAAAAACAATCAGCTCCACGCCAGCGTCTCTGCCTTGGCGAGAAAACTCGCGAACTTTGAGCAGGTTGGCTTTTGGATCGCCGAGCGAACAAGAAATCTGAGCGGCCGCAACCTTCATATGAATCCGCCCACTAAATACACGAAAGGACGCGAAATCTCATATATGACCATTCAG
>WNGE01003456.1_pt1 | contig 21179 bp, 21 predicted proteins | sample 5400651 | NCBI WGS metagenome assembly WNGE01 (sample SAMN13153370, study PRJNA577476) | soil metagenome | isolation source: 60 cm soil or saprolite under grassland replicate 2 | place: USA:California | collected 2016-06-15 | reverse complement strand
CGCGACTACAGCCCGCTCAAGGCCGGGTTCGCGTTCCTGCCGATGACCGTCGCGTTGTTCGCGAGCGTGCGGACCGTGCCCAAGCTCATCCCGCGCGTCGGCGGCATGCCGTTCCTGCTCAGCGGTATCGCCGTGGGACTCCTGAGCATGGTCTGGCTGACCCGGATCTCGGCCGGCACGCAGTACTTCCCGAGCATTGTGGTTCCCATGACGCTGCTCGGACTCGGCCTGGGCGTCGCGATGATCCCGTTGACGAACATGGCCATGGTCGGCGTCGAGCCACGGGACGCCGGCGCCGCCTCGGGCCTGGTGAACGTCATGCAGCAGGTCGGCGGCTCGCTGGGTCTCGGCCTACTCGTGACAGTGTTCGGCACCGCCAGCCGCAGTGCGGCCAGGCACCCGCTGCCGGGCGTCTCGGCGCACGTCGAGCGGCATCACGAGCTGGCGCACGCGATCGCGATGGCGTTCACGGGATCGGCCATCTTCCTGGCCTGCACCCTGGCTGTCATCGTGTTCGCGGTCCGCGTCCGGCCCGCGCCCGCGGTCTCATCGTGAAGCCCGATCCGATCGGCGAGCTCGTCCTGCGGTACCTCGAGATGTGGAGTACTGGCACGGCCGAGCTCGCCGAGGAGATCCTCGCGACGGACTGGACCGATCACGTCAACCCGACGGTCGATGGGGCAGCGGGCGTTCGGGCCGTCGTCGAGACGATCGGCACGAGGCGGCCGGGCGTGCGCTTCGACATCGACACGACGCTCCGCGACGGCGACCTGGTCGCCGCCGCAGGCGTCGCGTCCTCGGACGTCGATCCGCCTGCCCGGCACCTGTGGCTGTTCCGCGCCGCTGGCGGGGCGGCGAGCCGAGATGGGGACGTTCGACGAGCGGCAGCCCGGCGCCTAGCTCGTCCCGGCGGCCAGTTGGCCGCACGCGCCGTCGATCTCGCGGCCCCGCGTGTCACGCACGGTGGTCGACACCCCTTGCGCCTCGAGCCGCCGCACGAATTCTCGTTCGACGGGCTTGGGTGAGGCATCCCATGCCGAGCCCGGTGTCGGGTTGAGCGGGATCAGGTTGACGTGCGCGAGCCGCGTGCTCAGCAGCCGGCCGAGCAGATCCGCCCGCCACGGCTGGTCATTGATGTCACGGATCATTGCGTACTCGATCGAGTAGCGACGGCCGGTTCGAGCGGCGTATGCGTCGGCCGCGGCCAGAACCTCCGCCACCTTCCACCGCGTGTTCACCGGGACGAGCGTGTCGCGAAGCTCGTCGTCCGGCGCATGCAACGAGACGGCAAGCGTCACGCCGAGATTCTCCTCGGCGAGTTTGCCGATCGCGGGCACCAGCCCGACCGTCGACAACGTGACCGACCGGCGCGATAGGCCGAGCCCCGCCGGCGGACGATCGACGAGCCGGCGCAGCGCGCCAACCACGCGGGCGTAGTTGGCCAGCGGCTCGCCCATACCCATGAACACCACGTTCGACAGTCGGGCCGGCCCGCCCAGCTCGCCGGCGGCGGTCGCCCGGGCCGCCACGACGACCTGCTCGACGATCTCGGCCGTCGACATGTTGCGGGTGAGCCCGCCCTGCCCGGTCGCGCAGAACGGGCAGGCCATGCCACAGCCGGCCTGGCTCGACACGCAGACGGTCACGCGGTCCGGATAGCGCATCAGCACACTTTCGACCAGCGTGCCGTCGTGCAGGCGCCACAGCGACTTGCGGGTCGTGCCGGCATCGGTCTGCAGATGCCGGACCTCGGTCAGCAGCGGGGGAAGCAGCGCATCGCCGAGGCGCGCACGTGCCGCGGGCGGCAGGTCGGTCATCGTCGCGGCGTCGGTCTGCAGCCTGCCGAAGTAGTGCCGGGAGAGCTGATCGGCGCGATAGGCCGGTAGGCCGAGCTCGACGACCGCGGCTCGTCGCTCGGCCTCGCCGAGATCGGCGAGATGCCGGGGCGGGAGTCCGCGGCGCGGCGGCTCGAAGATCAACGGAAGGGTCATGAGACGAGGCCCTTCATGAGCATCGCAGCGAGTACCGCAGCGCAGCGAGGAACGCAGCGAGGAGCGGAGTGAAGGGCCGAGGCGGGGATCGCAGCGAGTACCGCAGCGACGCGAGGAACGCAGCGAGGAGCGGAGTGAAGGGCCGAGGCGGGGAACACGGTCATGACTCGATCAGTCTGTCATCCGCACGACGTCAGCCGGCGACGGACGCCATGCGCGAGATCGCCTCTCGCACTATGGCCCGGGACGTGCCGAGGTTCATCCTCGCCCACCCGCCGTAGTCGGGCCCGAAGTGCAGGCCCGCGACGAGTGCGACCCGCGCTCGATCGAGCAGCACGTCCGCCGGCTCGGCCGTACCGACCAAGGCGTCGACCTCGCGCAGATCCAGCCACGCAAGATAGGTCGCCTCGGACGGAGTGATCCGAACGCCAGGGAGCGCCTTCGGCAGCAGCTCGCCCGCCAGGCGCTGATTGCCGGCGATGTAGGCGACGGCATCATCCAGCCACGACTCGGCTTCGTCGAATGCCGCGACGCCGGCTGCGACCGGCGATGCCGGATCGCTCGCTCAGCTCTTCCAGCGCGGGGCCGGCAAGTCGCTTGCGGGTTGCTTCGCTGCCGGCGACCAGGACGGCGGCCTTGAGGCCGGGCAGGTTCCATCCCTTCGACGCGGAGTGCAGGCAGACGCACCGAGCGGCGGCTTCGGCGTCGAGCGACGCGAACGGGACGTGTTCGCCGGCGTCGCGGTCCAGGACGAGCGGAGCGTGTATCTCGTCGCTGATCACGACCGCCCCGTACCGGTCAGCTACCTCGGCCACACCGACGAGCTCCTCGCGGGTGAATCGCCGACCGGTCGGGTTCTGCGGGTTGCACAGCAGGATCGCCGTCGCACCACCACGTACCGCGCCGGCCAGCGCGTCGAGGTCGATCACCCCGCCGGTCAGCGGGACGTGCGCCGCGAAGCGCCGGGTCTCGCCCACCGACACGAAGAACGGTGGGTAGGCGGGGGTCAGGAACGCGACGCCGTCATCCGGTTCGCTGAGCCCGCGGATCGCGAACTCGACGCCGGTCATGACGTCGGGCACCGTGACGGCCAAGCTCGGATCGACCGGCCAGCCGTACCGCCGCTCGGCGAAGCGCGCGAACGCCTCGACGTGCCGCGTGCTCACCGGGTAACCGGTGTCGCCACGGTCGATCAGCTCGTGCAGGGTCCGCCGGATCGGATCGGCCAGCGGGAAATCGGTCTCGGCGACCCAGAGCGGGAGCACGTCGGTGTCGTAGCGCGACCACTTCATGCTGGTCCGCCGGCGCAATGCCGCCACGTCGATGTCGTCGAACGGGTGCCCGGTCAACTCGCATCGTCCTCGCGCTCGAAGGTGAATGCGACCATCCACGACGGCTCGATGCGCACGTAGGCGATGCCGGCGCCCCACTCGTCCGGCGACTGGCCGTACGTTCGCACGCAGTGATCGTGCAGGACCGTGAACTGCGGCGTCCCGCGTTCGAGGAACTGCGCCCGGCCGTGGCAGAAGACGCCGTACCCGTCGCGTGGCGTGTACGAGGCGCTCGTCGCCGGCCGGGCCCGCAGCTGCCGCGCCTTGGGCGACGTGCCCGATGTCGTGAAGTGCCAGCATCCGTGTAGGAAGTGCCCATCGACGGCGCTCACCCGAGGCTCGCCGCCGGCGGTGACCGTCGCGACGTTCAGCACGGCGATGCCGGTCAGGTCGGCCACCAGCCGGGCGGCGGTGAGTCGGCGCTCAGGCGCCATGATCGACAGCAGGTGCTCGGAGGCACCGCCGAAGCTCGTGTCCAGCAGTTGCTGCAACGAGGCCGTCTCGGCAGGAGTCTCGTACACGCCGCATCACGCCGGCGCGAACGCCGACAACACCAGGTAGGCAACGGCCGCGCAGGGCAGCAGCGAGTCGAGCCGGTCCATGATCCCGCCGTGCCCCGGCAGCAGCCTGCCCATGTCCTTCAGCCCGAGGTCGCGCTTGATCATTGACTCGCCGAGATCACCGAGCGTGGCGGTGACGACGATGGCCAGCCCGAACAAGGCACCCTTCCACCACACCTCGTGGAACGTCAGCGTCATGATCAGTGCACCGCAGCCGCAGCAAGCGGCCACCGAACCGACGAAGCCCTCCCAGGTCTTGCCCTTCGACACGACCGGCGCGAGCGGGTGCTTGCCGAACAGCACGCCGGTCGCGTAACCGCCGGTGTCGCTGCACACGACCGTGCCGATGAACGCGAGCACGCGGGCCGCGCCGTCGTCGGGGTGGGTGAGCAGCACGGCGAACCCGGCAAGCAGTGGCAGGTAGATCAGCACGAACACCGAAGCGGACACGTCGCGCAGGTAACCGGCCGCGCCGTCCGCCAGCCGCCAGATCATCAGCCCGCACACCGTGACGAGCAGCGCGACGACCAGACCGCCCGGCCCGCGGTACCAGGCGGCGATGTCCATGGACACGCCACCGACCAGCAGCGGGATGAATGGCGGCCGAGCCTCGACCGTTCGGATTGCCGTGACGAGCTCGTAGATGCCGACCGCGACGGCCAGGATCGCGATGCCGACGAAGCTCGGCCGGTAGACGAACAGGCTGGCGATGATCGCCGCGCCCAGACCGAGCGAGACGCCGATCGCCGCGGGCAGATTGCGACCGGCCCGCGACTTCGCCGGCGCGGCCGCAGGCAGGTGCGTCGTCCTCGCCGTCGGCGGACGGATCGGTGCCGCCAGGACGTCCGTCCCGTTGATCGCCGGGGCGGGCGTCGCCGTCTCAGGCGCGGCCCGGCGGTGGTGTCGCCGCTGACCGGCTACCTGGCGGTACTCGGCGAGCAGCGCGCTCAAATCGACGGCGTCGGCATCGCCTGGCGCGGGACGGCGATGTCGCGCGGGACGTACACCGGCCACCCGGGGAATGTGAGCGGTCGGGTAATCGCTCATCAGACCTCGAGCAGCTCGGCTTCTTTGGCCTTGACTATCTCGTCGACGTGTCCGGTGTACTTGCTCGTGGTCTTGTCGAGCTCGCCCTCCGCGCGCCGGACGTCGTCCTCGCCGACCTCGCCGTCCTTGGCGAGCCGGTCGAGCGCGTCCTTGGCATGGCGGCGTACCGACCGGATCGACACCTTGGCCTCTTCGCCCTTGTGCCGCGCGACCTTCACCAGCTCGCGGCGCCGCTCCTCGGTGAGCTGCGGGAACACGACCCGGATGATCGTGCCGTCGTTGGTCGGATTGACGCCGAGGTCGCTGTCACGGATCGACCGCTCGATCGCGGTGAGCTGCGTCGGGTCGTACGGCTTGATGACCGCCATGCGAGCCTCCGTGACGTTCACCGAGGCGAGCTGCGGGATCGGGGTCGGCGAGCCGTAGTAGTCGACGATCAGCCGCGCGAACGCGTTCGGGGAGGCGCGGCCGGTGCGAAGGCTGCCCAGCTCGTCGCGGGCGACCAGGATCGCCTTCTCCATCTTCTCTTCGGCCTCGAAGAGCGTCTCGTCGATCACGGCTGCATTCTCCCTGTCCGGCGAAGGGTCAGCCCGTGCTGTTCACGAGCGTGCCGATCTTCTCACCGCGCGCGGCCCGGGCGATGTTCCCGTCGGCGAGCTCGAAGACGACGACGGGCATCGCGTTGTCGCGGCAGAGGCTGAATGCGGCGGCGTCGGCGACGTCGAGCCCCCGCTGGATCACCTCGTCGTAGCTGATCGTGTCGAACTTGACCGCCTCGGGATGAGTGCGCGGGTCGGCGTCGTACACGCCGTCGACGCCGAACTTGGCGAGCAGGAGCACCTGGCACCCGATCTCGAGAGCGCGCTGCGCGGCGACCGTGTCGGTGGAGAAGTACGGCAGCCCGGCGCCCGCGCCGAAGATGACCACGCGGCCCTTCTCCAGGTGACGCTCGGCCCGCCGCGGTATGTAGGGCTCGGCGACTTGGCCCATGGTGATCGCCGTCTGGACCCGGGTCGGGATGCCGGCCTTCTCCAGGAAGTCCTGTAGGGCCAGGCAGTTCATGACGGTGCCCAGCATGCCCATGTAGTCGGCGCGGTCGCGGTCCATGCCGCGCTGCTGCAGCTCCGCGCCGCGGAAGAAGTTGCCGCCGCCGACGACGACCGCCACCTGCACGCCGGAGACGACGACCTCGGCAATCTGGCGCGCCAGCGACTGGGCGACATCGGGGTCGACACCGATGGACCCGCCGCCGAACACCTCGCCGGACAGCTTCAGCAGCACCCGCCGGTAGACAGGCGACGTCACTGCTTCACTCGACGACGCCACGCCGGACGAGGTCACGCTCCGGGAGAAGGCAACCGCCGCAACGTCCTCGGTCATCGGCGGCCGCCCCTCTCGCGGAGTACTCAGCGTGTGTCTCCTCTGTCGATCCTGCCCTATGCGGCGCGGATCGAGACTCGTCAGGCCCGCCCGACCTCGAAGTGGGCGAATCTGGTGACCGTTACGCCCGCCTCGTCGAGAACTGCCTGGACGGTCTTCTTGTTGTCCTGGACGGCTTCCTGCTCGAGCAGCACGGTCGTCTTGAAGAAGGAGTTGACGCTGCCGTCGAGGATCTTCGGCAGCGCCGCCTCGGGCTTGCCCGCGTCGCGGGCCTTTGCCTCGGCGACGCGCTTCTCGGCGTCGACCACGTCGGCCGGCACTTCCTCACGGGTGAGGTACCGCGGCCGCATTGCCGCGACCTGCATCGCCGCGCCGCGGGCCGCTGCGAGGTCGTCGCCGGTGAACTGGACGAGCACGCCCACCTGCGCAGGCAGGTCGGAGGCCTTCTTGTGCAGGTAGGTCGCGACCTGCCCGTCGAGCTTCACCGCGCGACGCAGTTCGAGCTTCTCGCCGATAACGGCGGCCAGTGCGTCGATGTTCTCGGCGACGGTACGGCCGTCCCTGAGGGTCTCGGCCAGCAGCGACGGCACGTCGCTTGCCGGGGAGTTCGCGAAGTGGGCGACGATGTCGCCTGCGAGCGTCTGGAACTGCTCGTTCTTGGCGACGAAGTCGGTCTCGGACGCCAGCTCGATCATCGCGCCCTCGGCTGCGGCCACGAGACCGTTGGCAGCCACCCGGGTCTCGCCTCGGCTCTGCACCTTCTTGCCGCCCTTGATGCGCAGCACCTCGACGGCCTTGTCGAAGTCGCCCTCGGCCTCTTCGAGCGCCTTCTTGCTGTCCATCATGCCGGCGCCCGTGGCATCGCGGAGCCGCTTGACGTCAGCCGCGGAAAAGTTCGTCATCGTGCGTTCGTCCTTGCTTTCGTTTTGTGGGTGGTCAGACGTTGGTGGCCTGCGCGGTGGCGCTCGGATCCGGGCCGGCCTCGTCGATCGCCGTGGCCAGCTCGCCTGCGTCGCCGCCCGTCGCGTCGCCGGCCGGCGCCTCGGCTGCTGTCTGCGGTGATGTGTCGGACTGCTGGCTGCCTGCCGGCTGCAGGAGCTCGCGCTCCCACTCGGCAAGCGGCTCGTCGCCGGCGACGCGGCCCGGTTCGGGCTTCTCGTCGCGCCCGGCGTTCGCCGCTGCCGCGGCACGCGCGACCAGACCGTCGGCGACGGCGTCGGCCACCACGCGGGTGAGCAGCGCGGCCGAGCGGATCGCGTCGTCGTTGCCCGGGATCTTGTAGTCGACCTCGTCCGGGTCGCAGTTCGTGTCGAGGATCGCGATCACCGGGATGCCCAGCTTGCGTGCCTCGCCGACCGCGATGTGCTCCTTCTTGGTGTCGACGATCCACACGGCGCTGGGCACCTTGCTCATCTCGCGGATGCCGCCGAGCGTGCGCTCGAGCTTGTCCTTCTCGCGGGTGAGCATGAGCTGCTCTTTCTTGGTGGCGGTGCCTTCCCAGCCGGCCTGCTCCTGGCCCTCGAGCTCCTTGAGCCGTTGCAGGCGCTTGAAGACGGTGGAGAAGTTGGTGAGCATGCCGCCCAGCCAGCGCTGGTTGACGTAGGGCATGCCTACGCGCGTGGCCTGCTCGGCGATGGCTTCCTGGGCCTGCTTCTTCGTGCCGACGAAGAGCACGCTACCGCCGTGGGCGACGGTCTCCTTGACGAACTCGTAGGCGCGGTCGACGTGCGACAGCGTCTGCTGCAGGTCGATGATGTAGATGCCGTTGCGCTCGGTGAAGATGAAGCGCTTCATCTTCGGGTTCCAGCGCCGGGTCTGATGCCCGAAGTGGACGCCCGAGTCGAGCATTTCCCTCATGGTGACGACGGCCATGCCGGTCGTGGCTCCTTGCTGTTGCGCGTTCCCCGGTTCGACCGCGGGACGCTGCCTCGGTTGTCGCGGACGGGCCGGGTGGCCCACCGCCCTGGTGCCCGGTGTCGCGACCATGTTCTGCCGCCCGGCGAGAACCGGTCGGACCGAGGTGGCCGCCTACCCGATATGTGAATCCTCGGGCGGGCACGCGAAGTCGACCCCTGGGGGTCGCTGAGTCGAGTCTAGCCGTTCGGCCAGATCGACGCCCAATCGGCGGCCGACCCCAATAGGGTCCGTGCATGGCACAGGTTGAGACGCTGCGGCTGCCCGCCAACGGATTCGAGTTCTCCGGCTTCAGCGTCGGGCCGGCCACCGGCCGAACGGTGCTGCTGCTCCACGGCTTCCCGCAGCGGTCGGAGTCGTGGACGGAGGTCGCGACGCGGCTGGCCGACCACGGCCTGCGAGCGGTGGCGATCGACCAGCGCGGGTACTCGCCCGGTGCCCGCCCGTCCTCGGTCGCCGAGTACGCGATGCCGAACCTGATCGCCGACGTGCTGGCCGTCATCGACGAGCTCGGCGGCCCGGTCGACCTCGTCGGCCATGACTGGGGCGGCGTGGTCGGCTGGCAGCTGGCGGCCCGGCATCCGGATCGGCTGCGTACGTTCACCGCGGCGTCAACGCCCAACCAGTTGGCGATCAACGTCGTCCATGCGGCGGTGCCCGCGGAACGGGAACGTTTCGCGTACATCCGGCTGTTTCGCGAGGCCGGCAAGGCCGAGCAGGTATTGCTCGGCGACGACGCGCGCCCCCTGCGCGCGATGTTCGGCGATGTCGTCGCACCGGAGCGCACCGCCTCGGACGTGCAGGCGATGCAGCAGCCCGGCGCCCTGACGGCAGCGCTCAACTGGTACCGGGCGATGTCGCCACGAGACGCCGACGGACTGGGCCTGGTGACCGTGCCGACCACCTATGTGTGGGGCAGCGCCGACATCGCGTTCAGCCAAGCAGTGGCCGAGGCATCCGGAGACTACGTCGACGCCGACTACACGTTCGTGCCCCTGGACGGCGTCAGCCACTGGCTACCGGACGAGGCGCCCGGCGCGCTGGCCGACGAAATCCTCGCCCGCGTACTTACGCGCTAGCGCAACAGGCCCTCGCGACGCGCCACGGCGGCGGCCTCGGTGCGTCCGCCGACGCCGAGCTTGGCCAGGATGTTCGAGACGTGCACGCTGACCGTCTTCTCGCTGATGTAGAGCTGCCGGGCGATCTGGCGATTCGTGCGTCCCTCCGCGATCAGACCGAGTACCTCGTGCTCGCGCTGGGTCAGGGAGGTGGACCCCGCCGAGTGGGCCGCGCCGCGCGGGGACCCGAGCAGTCGCAGTTCGGCAAGCAGCGGCGCGGCACCCAGTCGCTGTGCCACCTCGCGGGCGAGGGCTGCCTGCTCGGCCGATTCTGCGGAACGGCCAGCGGCACGCAGCACCGCCGCGAGCCGGGCACGCGAACGAGCCTGCTCGAACAGGTGGCCGTAGTCGAACCCCTCGACGGCCCGCTGCCAGAGGGCGACGTGTTCGTCCACGTCGGGAGGTTCGACGTCGCCGAGCCAGCGCAGTCTGGCCCACTCAGCCTCCAGGCGCGCCTGCCAGGCGATGCCCTCGACACCGATCCGGCCGCCGAAGGGCTGCGCGTGTTCGACGGTGCTGCGGCCGGCCTCGACGAGCACTCGTCCACGCTCGACCCATTCGGCTCGGCCTGCCGCGGGCCGGGTGGCGACGCCGCTGGCGAGCCCCGCGATGCTCAGCGACGACAGACGAATCCGGCCGAGGAACCACGGTTGCTGCCAGAGCTCGGACAGGACCGCCACCAGATCGTCGTGCACCTCGAGCGCCGCCTCGATACGCCCGTCGCCGACGTAGAGATCGATCGCGGCGCCGCCGGACAAGATTGCGACCAGCCCGTCACGCCGCCACCACGGGCGCAGCCGGGCCAGCAGGTCGCCGGCGGCCGCCTCGCCTCGCCCCGCGCTGACCGCGAGTCCAGCGGCAGCGAGCATCGCCTCGGCCAGTGCAGGCGGAGACTCGCCGTCGACCCGGGCGAGGTCCGCGCTCGCGTCCCAGTCCCCGCGAACGTAGCGGACGATCGACGCGGTCACCCGGGACTCGAGGGCGTACCCCATCCACGGCCGGCCGACCTCGCGAGCACGCTCGGCGTTGGACTCGTAGGCCTCCAGTGCGCGGTCGAGGTCACCCTGGTCGTAGTAGAGGCCGGCGAGGTTGTAGCGGCTGCGGAATTCGGCCCGGGTCTCGCCGGCCGTGAGCGCTTGCTGCGCTGCCTGCGCGAGGCCGCTCGCCGCAGTGGCCGGGTCGCCGGCGCGGCGGCGCAGCACGGCCAGCGTCGTGTAGGCATCTGCTGCGGCCTCGGGGCGTCCCAGTTCGCGGGCCGTCTGCACAGCTTCGGTCGCCCAGCGCTCGGCCTCGTCGTTGCGATTGCGCTCCATCGCCGCTCGGGCGTGCAAGGCAGCCGTCCTCGCGCGGAACTTGCTGGCCGGCTCGGCGGGCACGAGACGCAGCGCCTCGGACGTTGCGCCCAGCACGTCGAACTCGACGTCGTCGACTCCCAAGGACGCCGTGGCGATGGTGTACAGCAGTTCTGCGCGCAACATCGGGTCGAGATCGTCCGGCACCTGGTCGAGTTGTGCCTGGACGAGCTGGAACGCACGGTGCGGGTGGCCGGCGGTATATGCCGCCTCCGACGCGTCGATGACCAGCCGCGACAGGTCTGGCGCGTCGATCGACAGGGCCGCACCGAGTTCGAGCGCCGTCTCGTACTGGCGCATTGCCTCCTGTGGAGCGCCCACGGTGATCGCCTCGTGGCCGGCTCGGATGCTGGCCTCGTACGCGGTGGGCAGGTCGTGCGACTCGCGTGCGTGACGCGCGAGCTCGGCGGCGGTGCCGTCAACCGTCTTGGCAAGCGTCACCGCGTACGCCGCGTGCAGCCGGACCCGCTCGCCCGGCAGCAGGTCGTCGTACACGGCCTCGGCGAGCAGGGCGTGCCGGAACCCGTAGTCCGCCTCGCCGCGAGGCTCGAGGATGTGCGCGTCGATGGCCTCGTGCAGGGCAGCGTCCAGGACACCGTCGGGCACGTCGGCAACCTCGGCTAGCAGCGCGTGCGAGACGCGCCTGCCGGCGACCGCGGCCACCCGAATCACGTGCCGGGCGTCGTCGGAGAGCCGATCGAGGCGAACGAGCAGCAGGTCGGCGAGCTCGGCGGGCAGCATGTCGGTGCCGGCGCAGTCGACCGCCGCCGCGACGAGCTCCTCGGCGAAGAAAGCGTTGCCCTCGGAGCGGTCGATGATCCGGCGGACCTCCGGTTCGGCCATCGGCTCGGCGTTCAGCGAGCGGATGAGCTCGCGAACCTCGTCCTGATCCAGCGGCGGCAGGTGCAGACGCTCGACGCGCGGCAGCCGGGCCCATTCGGCAACGGTCCGCCGTAGTGGGTGACGGCGGTGCAGGTCGTCGCTGCGGTAGCTCACGATCAGGGCGATGCGCTGGTCGCGCAGCCGCGCAAGCAGGAAGCCGACCAGCTCGCGTGTGGATTGGTCGGCCCAGTGGACGTCCTCGGCGATGAGCAGCACAGGCGTGCGCTCGGCCAGTGCGCTCAACGCGCCGAGCACGGCTTCGAAGAGCGCACCCCGCTCGACCCGGTCGTCGGGCGCAGCCGTGGGTGCACCGATGACCCGCTGTGTCGGCATCAGACGAGCGATCGGCGGGAACTCGGCGAGCAACGGGTCGGCGAGTTCGGGGCGCTCGGCGACCAGGCGCCCGAACGCCTCACTGAACGCGACGTACGGCATCCCGACGTCGCCGAAGTCGATGCAATGACCGATCAGCGTGATCAGTCCGCCCGCGTCGGCTCGCCTGGCCAACTCGCCCAGCAGCCGGGTCTTGCCGACGCCGGCGTCGCCGGACAGCACCACCGCGCCGGCACCGCGCGCAGTGGTGGCATCGTCAAGCCGTTGCTGCAGCGCGGCGAGCTCGACGCTGCGGCCGATGAGCGGACCAGTTGGACGGGGCACATCTGCAATCTTGACGGCAGGGACCGACACACGTCGATCCGGTTGCCGGGAATCTTGCGGCTGCGCGGCCGCAGCTCCGCCCGCGACCGCCGTCGTCATCGCGCCGGATCCGGGCTCGCGCCGTGACACACCAGCCGATCCGGCGACGCCGTGTTGTGCCGGTGCAGGAGCCGCTGGAGTCGGTTAGCCAGACCGGTGCGGCCCGCCCGATGCCGGTTCGCATGGCGTGCGCCGGCACCCACCCGGCGGAACTCCTCCGCGATCTGCGCACGGCGATAGTCCGCGGCTCCCATCTGCGTCGACAGGTCGAGCAGCATCATTTCCTCCTGAATCGAACTTCGGCGAGGCGCCTGCGATCAACCGTGCTCGTCTGAGGACGGCCCGGGCATCGGGACAACTCCGTAGACGAGGTGGCCGGGGTCCTTAGACGTTCGCCGGATATGTGGCGTCCGGAGCACTTGCCCTGCCCGTGTCAAGGGCTGTGGACGGCGGCGCCAGTTATCCACAAATGGCCAACTGACGGTCGCATTGGCCCAGACCGGCGGCAGCCTTGGCCGAATGAACATCGAGACATGGCGCCGGCCTTGGCGCCGCGGACTGCGCTGGCCGGCCCGCCGCGGCGGCCCGTTGCGGATCCGTTGGCGGGGGCGCGCGCTCGTCGTCGCGTCGCTGCTACTCCTCGCCGGCTCGGGAGCACCCTTCGTCGCGCCGGTCAGTGCGGATCGGCTACCCGGCACGCCACCCGTCGCGAACCCCGCCCTCGCGGACGCGCGATATCGCGCACCGATACCTGGCCCGATCGTCGTCTTGCGCCGGTTCGAACGACCTCCGACGCCGTACTCCGCCGGGCATCGGGGCGTCGATCTCGGCGCCCCTCGCGGGTCGCTAGTGCTCGCGGCGTCTGCCGGACGCGTGAGCTTTGCCGGCCGGGTCGCGGGCCGAGGCGTCGTCGTGATCGCCCATGGCGACGGCATCCGCACCGAGTACGAGCCGGTTGTGCCACTGGTGTCGGCCGGCCAGGTCGTCACCGGCGGTCAGCCGGTCGGCCGCGTGCGCGGAACGCATGATGGCCAGCCGCCGGATCGCCGCCTGCATTGGGGCGCACGCCGTGGCAACGAGTACATCGACCCGCTGCTGTTGTTGCGCCCACTCGGTCCGGTGCGATTACTGCCCTGGCCGGGATGACGTCCGAGCTCGTGGCCTAAGTCGCCGGAGGCGTCATCGGCGTAGAGGACGGCGTCCCTGCCCCGGTGCACGTGAGGTGGGCCGGGTCAGGCAGCTTTGCTCCGCTATGCGCGCGGGTGCGCGCGGGAGTAGGTCTGGCGAAGCCGATCGACGGACACGTGCGTATAGATCTGCGTCGTGGCCAGGCTGGCATGGCCGAGCAGTTCCTGGACGGCTCGCAAGTCGGCTCCGCCGTCGAGCAGATGAGTCGCGGCCGTGTGCCGCAGTCCGTGTGGACCGATATCCGGCAGCCCGGGGATTCGCCGGGCCCGATCGTGCACTACGCGCCGAACGGTCCGCTGGTCGATGCGGCCGCCACGGGCGCCGAGCAACAGCGCTGACCCGCTTCCCTGCACGACGACGTCCGGACGCCCGCGGCGCAGCCACTCCTCGAGTGCCCGGTCTGCGGCGAGCCCGTACGGGACCATTCGCTCCTTCGAGCCCTTGCCGAACACGCGCACGACCCGGCGCGCGCGATCGACGTCGTCGATGTCGAGCCGGACGATCTCACCCACGCGCATCCCCGTCGCGTACAGCATCTCGACAATCAGCCGATCCCGAAGATCGATCGGCGCATCGTCGCCGACCTCGAGATCCATGAGCGCGATCGCTTCACCGCCGTCGAGTATCGGTGGCAGCTTGCGTTGTGGTCGCGGACTCGCGAGCAGCTGGCCAGGATCGGCGTCAAGCAAGCCCGCCCCGTGCGCCCAGGCCGTGAATGTGCGCACCGACGCGGCGCGCCTCGCCAACGTGCTGCGGGCAGCGCCGGCAGCACGCTGTTTCGCCAGCCAGCTGCGCAGTACGCGCAGTTCGAGGTCTCCGGCGGTGCGACCGCCCAGCCTGCCCAGGTGATCGAGCAGGCTGACGACGTCGCCGACGTAGGCCCGGACGGTGTGCGCCGAGCGATTCCGTTCGAGCCGCAGGTGGCGCTCGAAGCCGTCGGTGGCCTCGGCCATCGCCGGTGGCAGGCCGGCGCGCAGGGCGACAAGGTCCACCCTGCCGTCGCTGCCGTCTGTCGACATGCCATGACCGTGCGCGGGCGCTGCCGCTTGGTCAAGTCGCCACGCTCGCAGTCACGTCACGGGCGGCTGCGGTCGCACTCAGCGATCACCGGCACCGGCTCGCTCGTTGCCAGGTCGGGTTCGCTTGCGGAACACGGCGGCCATGCGAAAGCCCTCGTCAGTCGACTCGATCAGCCCGGCCATCCGCAATGCCGGGAGCGCGCGGATCACCTCGACCGAAGAGACCCCACAGCGTCGGGCAATCTCGTCCTCGCGCGCCGGCCGGCGTACCGGCATGCCGTCGAAGACCCGTTTCGCGATCGGATCGAGGCGATCCAGCACCTCACGAAGATCGCCCGCATCGACCAGCGCCACGGCAGGCGTAGCCGGCAACCCCTCACCTGCCGATCCGACGATCTCGAGTACGTCGTCGACCGACGTCACCAGGCGAGCGGGCTCAGCGTCACGCCGCAGGAGCGCATGACAGCCGGCTGACATCGGCGACGTGACCGGACCGGGCACGACCATCAGGGAGCGACCGAGCACCTGGCAGTGCCGGGCGGTATTCAGCGCGCCCGAGCGAGCGGCCGCCTCGACGACGATCGTCGCCGACGACAGCGCGGCGATGAGCCGGTTGCGGCTGAGGAACCGGTGCCGTTGTGGGGCTGAGCCCGGCGGGCTTTCGGACACCAGCAAGCCGGTCTCGCCGACACGGTCGTACAGCGACGCGTTGCCCGCTGGATAGGGACGGTCGAGACCACCTGCCGACACGATCACCGTCCCGCCGCCGGCCGACAGCGCGCTGCGATGCGCGACCGCATCGATGCCGTAAGCGCCACCGGACACGACATCGACCTCGCGGGATGCCAGGCCGTATGCGAGCTCGGCGGTGACGTGCTCGCCGTATGCCGTGGACGCGCGCGAGCCGACGATCGCCACCGAGCGCACCGCGGTAGTCGTCACCTCGGCGGCACCCTTGACCCACAGCGCAAGCGGCGGGATCGGCTCGCCACCGTCGCGATGCCGCTCAGTGCCGGAGCGGTAGCTGCGCAACCGAACGAGCGCGACTGCCTCGAGTGGCGCCAGGGCGAAGTGTGGCCACTCCTCCGACTCGGGCACGATCAACCGCATGCCGTGACGCATCGCGGCGTCGAGGTCCGACTCGGGATCGGCGGACAACCGGCGAGCGCTCGTCGCGGCGGCAACCTCGAGCGGAACGTCGCCGGATCGGATCGATGCGGCTGCCCCCAGCGGGCCGTGCCGCTGGACCCAGTCCCAGACCGGTATCGAGGCAGGCTCGGCGACCCTGCTCAGGTAGGCCCGCGCGACGAGGACTTCGTCGGACACCGGGTCACCGGCCTCCGCGTCCCCCGAGTGTTCGCTCACGCTGCCCATGCCGCGGCCCGTCCCGTGCGCATGAAGACCGCCTCGTCCACGTCGCCGGCGTCGGGGACCGTGTGACCGGCCAGGTCGCCGACCGTCCACGACAGACGCAACACCCGGTCGAATCCACGGGCGCTCAACGCGCCGCAGTCGAGGTGACCCTCAGCCGACGCGACAGCAGCGCGCGGCAGGCGCCACGGCCGCTGACGGAGCAGTTGCCCGGACGCCTCGGCGTTCGTGCGCCACCCGAGCTCGCGCCATCGCTCGCGGGCTGCCGCGCGCGCCGCGCTAACCCGGGCAGCGACCGCGGCAGTCGACTCGCGCTGCGAGGGCTCGGCGAGCAACTCCGCACGGGGCACCGGGTCGACCGATAGCCGGATGTCGATCCGGTCGAGGAGCGGCCCGGACAGTCGCTGCCGATACCGCCTGCGCAGCGCCGGCGCACACGAGCAATCGCGCGCCCGGCTGCCGCAAGGACACGGATTGGCCGCCAGGACGAGCAGGAATCGCGCCGGGTAGGTCACCGCCCCGCTGCTGCGATGCAGGACGACCTCGCCGCTCTCGAGCGGCTGCCGCAGACCGTTCAGGGCATTCGGGTTGAACTCCGGCGCCTCGTCGAGAAAGAGAACACCCTGATGCGCCAGCGAGATGGCACCCGGACCGGCAACGCCCGACCCACCACCGACCAGCGCGGCGACCGACGCGGTGTGGTGCGGAGCTTGAAACGGCGCTCGGCGGAGCAACTGCCCATGCTTGGGCAGCGCGCCGGCCACCGAGTGGACCGCGGTCACGGCCAGCGCCGCCGAATCGTCGAGCTCTGGCAGCAAGCCGGGCAGTCGCTCGGCGAGCATTGTCTTGCCCGCCCCAGGTGGTCCCACCAGGTAGAGGTGATGCGCTCCGGCCGCCGAGACCTCGAGTGCCCGCCTCGCCGCGCCCTGCCCGGCGACGTCGGCCAGATCGGGGCCCGCCTCGACGGGGACGTCAATGCCGGGCACCGCCACGGCCGGCGCCGGACCATCGCCGCATAGCCAGGTGATCACCTCGGCAAGCGTCTGCGCCGCGCGAACGTCGACGCCGGTCACGAGCGCTGCCTCGGCGGCATTGCCCGCAGCGACGACAACGTGCGGGATACCCGCACGCTTTGCCGCGATGACGGCAGGCAACACGCCCCGGATCGGGCGCAACCGCCCGTCCAGACCGAGTTCGGCGATCCACGCGGCGCCCGCGATCGACGCCGGCGGGACGGACCCGGCCGCCGCCAGCACTGCCAAGGCCATGGCCAGGTCGAACCGGGAACCGACCTTGCGCACGTCCGCGGGCAACAACGCCAGCGTGATGCGCCGGTTCGGCCAGGCGGCGCCGGAGTTCAGCACCGCAGCACGAATGCGATCACGAGCCTCGACGACGGCAGCGTCGGCGAGGCCGGTGAACGTCAATCCGGGCAGGCCGGCGGACAGATCGGCCTCGACCTCGACGACCTGACCGTCCACGCCGGCGAGTGCGAGGGCGAGCGTGCGCGCGATCGTCATCAGAATGCCGCCCGCAGGTGAACGACCTCGGCAGCGCCGTGGGGCTGACGCAGCACGCTGACCACGTCGAAGCGCAGCTCGGCCCAGAACCGGGTCCGTCCGCGGCCGCGTTGCTCGTCGAGCCACCGCAACGCCAGGTGCCGCATCCGCCGGGCCTTGGCGCCCGAGACCGCCTCCGCGGGCTCGCCGAACGTCGTCGCCGAGCGAGTCTTGACCTCGCAGAAGACGAGAACGTCGCCCTCGAACGCGATGATGTCGAGTTCGCCGTCGGGGCAGCGCCAGTTGCGCGCGACGACCGTCAGGCCGGCGTCGCGCAGATGCCGTTCGGCGACCCGCTCACCGTATTGACCAACCGCGTCCTTGGCTCGCATGCCTCCACGCTGCCGCGCGCAGCGGGGCAGGTCGGCGCTTCAGGCCAGGTTGTGGACAGAGGTAGCGGTTGTGGACGGCCGATTTGACAGGACTCGCGCGTCAGCTTCCGAAGCCGTCCTTGGTGTCAGGCAACTCGAGCTCGGGACGCTCCAGCTCCTCGATGTTCACGTCCTTGAACGTGATGACCCGCACGGTCTTGACGAACCGTGCAGGCCGGTACATATCCCACACCCAGGCGTCGCGCATGGTGAGCTCGAAGTAGACGTCGCCGTCGACGTTGCGCGGCTGCAGGTCGACGTCGTTCGTCAGGTAGAAACGCCGCTCGGTTTCGACCACATAGCTGAACTGGGCGACGATGTCCTTGTACTCGCGATAGAGCTGCAGCTCCATCTCGGTCTCGTAGTTCTCGAGATCCTCGGCGCTCATCCTGGCCTCGCTGACGTCTCGCGATTCACGCGATCTCCTCGGAGTCTTGCACGCTGAGTCCCCCATCGATCCACCCATTGTCGCCCACGGGCGCGTCGCCGTGCCGCGCGAGGGCCCGCCGCACGTTCACGTAGGACGCCCGATGCTCGGGGCAGGGCCCGAATCGGTCTAGCGCGGCGGCGTGCTCCGGGGTCACGTAGCCCTTGTGCTGCGCGAACTCGTAGTTCGGCCAGACCTCGTGCATCTGCACCATCGTCCGGTCACGCGTCACCTTCGCGAGGATCGATGCCGCCGCGATACAGCTCACCACGACATCGCCTTTCCACACGGCCGTTGCCGGGACGCCGAGCCCCGGCACCGGGAACCCGTCCGTGAGCGCATAGGACGGCGCCGGGCGCAGGGCGGCGATCGCGCGGCGCATCCCGGCCAGATTGGCCACATGCAGACCGCGCTCGTCGACCTCGGCGGCCGGGATCGCGATGACGGAGTATGCCGCCGCCCGCGCGACGATCTCGGCGTAGAGCTGTTCGCGCACAGCCGGCGTCAGGAGCTTCGAGTCGGCCAGGCCCTCGATCTCGCCGCGACGGCCCGGCGGCAGGATGCATGCGGCGACGACCAGCGGCCCGGCGCACGCGCCACGACCCGCCTCGTCGGCGCCTGCAACGAGGGCGAATCCGGCGCGGCGCAATGCCGTCACGTACGCGGACAGGCCGGCGTCTCGGCGCACGATCAGGCGAGGTGGCCGGATCGGGAGGGGTGGTGTGAGTGTGCGACTGGCCATGGCGATGCTGACGTTACGCGGACGCGGCGTGCTCGCCGGACACGACGCTCTCGACCAGGTCGGCGAGGCCGGCCGGGTAGACGACCTCGGCCGTCGCGCGCAGCTCGGCCGACGTCCACCAGCGCTCACCGACCAGCACGGATTGCTCGACCTCGTCGACGCCCGCCACCACGAGTGAGGTGCCCGCGGCGAGCCGCACGACGAAGTAGTGGTTGGTCTGCTCGTACACCCGGCCGTTGAACGTGAACGACTCCCGGTCGACGTGCACCGCGTCAGCATCGCCGAGCTCGACCCGCACGCCGGTCTCTTCGAGCAGTTCGCGCGCAGCGGCGTCCGCGGGCGACTCGCCGGGCTCGGCGCCGCCGCCGGGAGTGATCCAGTGCGTCGACGATGTGCCGACGTCGACGTAGCTCTCGATCAGCAACACCCGCCCGGCGTCGTCGAGCAGGAGCACCCGGCCGGCCGTGCGTGAGATCGGGCCGACGCTCTGCACCAACTCGGCGACGTCGGCGGGCACGAAGGTCTCGTCGCTCGCGCGCAGCTCCGTCGGCGTCCACCAGCGATACCCGATCCACAGGTCGCGCTCGGCGTCCGTTAGCGCTGCCGGGGCGAACGTCAGCCCGGCCGCGACGCTCACCGTGAAGAAGTGGTCGGTCTGCTCGTACGTGACGCCGTCTCCACTCCAGCTGCGTACGCGCGAATGCGCGACCGGTGCGTCCGGCAGCAGCGCGATCTCGATGCCGGTTTCCTCGTACGTCTCGCGGACAGCGGCCTGTTGCGGTGTCTCCCCCGGCTCGAGCCCGCCGCCCGGCGTGATCCAGAACGTCGCGGCGCCGTCGTCCGTGCGCTCGTGGATGAGCAGCAGGCGACCGTCCGGATCGATCAGGAGCAGCCGGCCGCCGACCCGTCGAACCAGCTCCGGCACTACCGCCGCCGACGCCGGCGTCGCAAGCCGAACAGTGGCAGGACGAACGCGGCACCGCCCAGCACCGGCAAAGCCGCCTCGGCCGAGTGCTTGAACGTGCCTGGTGTGCCGAGCGTGCGCCACCGCGACGGCGGCCAGGCGATGAGGACGCCCTTGCCGATCACCTTGCTCACGGCCACCGTGGTGTCCGACGTGCCGCAGACGTGATCGGCCGGCGCCGCCTCGATGCAGTGGAATCTGGAGTCGGCCGAATCGCCCCGATGGTCGCCCATCACCCACAGCCGGCCCTTCGGGATCGTGATCGGGCCGAACGTGCGCTGGTCGCTGCCGCCCGATGCGAGATGTGCGGGCCTGCTACGTGAGTCCCACGCGCTGTTCTCGAAGATGTACCGCTCGTCCAGCGACCGCCACGGGCCGTTGACCCCGTGGTCGCTGATCTGCACGCGACCCTTCGAGTCGCAGCACTGGACGCTCTGCCCGCCGACGGCGATGACCCGCTTGATCAGGTCGCGCTCGTCCGGCGGTACGAAGCCGACGAGCTGGCCGAACCAGCGCACGCCCTTGACGATCGGGTTGGCCGGCGCTCGCGGCGCGGGCTCCTCGTCCCAGTCAGCCGGCGCGCGGAACACGACGATGTCGCCGGCGTGCGGGTCGCGCAGGTCGAAGATCAGCTTGTTGACCAGGACGCGGTCACCCGAGCAACCGGGGCAGCCGTGCAGCGTCTTCTCCATCGATTCGGAGGGGATGTAGAACGGCTGCACGAGGAACGTCTTGATCAGTACGGCGACCGCGATCGCGACCGCGATCAGCACCGGCAGCTCCCACCACGGCGCCTTCTTGTGCTGCTTCTTCGGCGTGCGCGGAGCACGCCGGCGCAGGACGCCGTGCCGCGGCTGCGCGCCGTCAGCCGAGCCGGTGTCTGATTCGGCGTCCGTGGTTGCCTCAGCGCTGCCGTCATCAGATGCGGTCAGCTCGGTGCTCGGCCGCGGATCGACCTGGGTGTGCGCGGATCGGGCAGCCGATGCGCCGTCAGCGCTCACGTTGTCGGCCGGGTCGTCGGCGCCACGGGTCACCGCGAGGGAGTCGGCGGGTTCGTCGTCGGGCTCCGATGTGGCGGATTCGACCGAGTCTTCGGACGCGGCCTCGCTCGGCAAGGTGCCATCAGCGAGGTGGGATCCAGAACGGGATTCCTCGTCAGCCATGCGCTCGTCGCCGGTACTCAGCGCGCGACCGTCTCCCGCTTCTCCTTGATCTTCGCCGCCTTGCCGCGCAGATCACGCAGGTAGTAGAGCTTCGCCCGTCGGAC
>WNGE01002755.1_pt1 | contig 21187 bp, 21 predicted proteins | sample 5400651 | NCBI WGS metagenome assembly WNGE01 (sample SAMN13153370, study PRJNA577476) | soil metagenome | isolation source: 60 cm soil or saprolite under grassland replicate 2 | place: USA:California | collected 2016-06-15 | reverse complement strand
AAGAGCGAACAAAGAACACTAAAGCAACCAGGCGCTGCGGCGTCGCGCTCGAAGTCTACTCAAAAAGTTCTTGACATCGAACGACGCTTCATAGATGACCTCATGCCACTAAGGCTATAGTGAAATCGACATTCATAGGCAAAAAATCCAAACTGCATCAGTACCCGATATTTCTCGCACGGATATCGATGTCGTTACCGGCTTGCCTCGCTTTAACATGCCCTTGGAGCTTGGCTTGGATCTTGGATGTAAAAGGTACGGTAAGCCATACCTTCAGGAAAAGGTAATGCTCATCTTAGATGTCGAGCAATTTCGTTATCGAGATTTTATTTCCGATATTGCGGGTCAGGATATTAAAGCTCATAGAGCTGAACAAGCAGAAGTCATAAACGTCGTCAGAAACTGGTTAAGATTGGAACTGGATCCTAAACTGGTAATCACGCCAGGCGGTGCGGTCATCTACGAAAGATACACTCGCTTTCAGACGACCCTTCCAGCTATCGCCGCTAAATTATCCTGGGATATTAACAATCTACCATTTTCCGACTTTTGTTGGGCGGTGGCGGATTGGATTGATAATAACCCATTGTCCAAACCCTGATTTTCTCCATTATCGTTGGGCTTACCAAGGAGCGTTGAATTCATGTTTGAGTTGCTGGCAGTTCTATTGTGAACACACTGCCTTTGCCTAATTCGGACGAGACGGTCACTTCGCCGCCGTGCGCGCGCGCCAGGTGCTTCACAATCGCAAGTCCTAAGCCTGTGCCACCCATCGCTCGCGAACGTGCGCGATCCACTCGATAAAATCTTTCAAATAGCCGCTCAAGATGCTGCGCGGGTATTCCTTCGCCAGTATCTTCGACGATAATCTTGTCCCGTTTTGGTTTTGCGCTTTGGCTTGCCAGCATTTCCGCCTCGGTCCGTCCCTTCGCATCATCGCGCGAGCCGTTTTCAAATTTCACTATCACTGTGCCGTTCTCGCGGTTGAACTTGATCGCATTCTCGACCAGGTTCGTGAGCATCTGCTCGAGCCGCCGCGCATCAGCGAAGACCATTGTGTCGCGAGCGACAGCATTGCTCACGACTATTCCGCCTGCGGCAGCCTTTGTTGCCAGCGATGCGATCACGTCAGTCACGATGGGCGCCAGCTCTACCTGTTCGGCCCTCACCTGCACGTTGCCTGCCTCGATCGCGCTTAGCTCGAGGATATCGTCGATAAGATCCTGCATGCGCGTAGCATTTTTGCGAATGATGGCAAGAAAGCGGAGCGCGCTCTCCTGCTCTTCCACGGCGCTGGTCTCGAGCGTTTCGACAAACGCGAGTATCGCGGTCAGGGGCGTGCGCAGTTCATGCGAAACATTGGAAAGAAATTCCTGCCGGACGTGTTCCAGGCGTTCGATTCGCGTGACGTCGATGAAAACGCCCAACGCCCCCTGCGCTCCCGAGCTTCCTCTTGCTCCCCCGCCATTGGCGCTGCTCAGCGGCACCACACGGAGATCGAAAACCAGCCGTTCCGGTCCATGGGTCTCGACCTTAACACCGCTCCGCTCGGTTCCCTGGAGAGCATCCAGAAACGCGCCGTAGATTGCCGGATTGCGAGTCAGCTCTGTCAATCGTTGAGACTCAAGCTTGCCCCGCGAAAGATTAAACAACCGGTGCGCGGCCGTGTTCGAGGCGACGACGCGCATGTCCTTATCGACAACCAGCAAGCCTTCACGCATGCCGCTCATTGTTGCCTCGAACAACTTTCCCAGCGCGAAAATTTCCTGTGAAGACTGCTCATCCGGCGGGTGGTTGCCAACGTGTGTCGCTTGAAATTTCTCCGTTGAAGTTTTGGTTAGGAACACTCTGACAAGCCAGACTTCGACGGCCAACACAACGAGGAGGGCAATACTGGCTCGCACAGTAAATGAAGGCAACAGTAGAACAAGGGCGAGAATTTCGCAGACGATGATCAGAATGATATAAAGTTTAGACACAAAGACGTCTTCACACTGCAATCGACGAACAAGTATTAGCGGCGCAACAAGGCGAACGGTGGATTAAACCTTGCCCGGACAGCCGATGAAACGGTAGCCGACGCCAACTACAGTTTCAATGCAGGCGCCACAATCACCAAGCTTCTGTCGCAGCCGGCGGATGTGTACATCAAGTGTGCGCGCGTCCCCGTAATAACTGTAGCCCCAGACGTTATCCAGTAGCTGCTGGCGTGTGATAACCCGGTCAGCACTCTTAGCCAACACTGAAAGCAGACTGAATTCCTTATTTGTCAGCTTCACTTTAGCGCCATCGCAGACCACGCGAATGTCGTCGAAGTCGATCAGCAGGTGATCGTCCTCGTAGGTCTTTGCGCCTGTCTCATCCATGCGCCGCATTACGGCGCGCACTCGGGCCAGGAGTTCTCTTACAGAAAAAGGCTTGGTGATGTAGTCGTCCGCGCCAAGGTCGAGGCCCGCGACGCGATCCGATTCAGACGCCTTAGCTGTCAACATGATGATCGGCGTGCGGCGGGTCGCAGGTTCTCTTCGCAGCCGGCGGCACAATTCACTCCCGCTCATTCCCGGCAACATCAGATCGAGAATTATCAGCAAGGGCGGCTCTCGCTCGTTGAGGGCGGCGGCCAATCCTGCTTCTCCTGTTAATGCCGTAATGGCTGTCAGGCCTTCACGCTCGAAGTTGTACTTCAAACTCTCGGAGATGTCAGGGTCATCTTCGATAATGAGAATTGGTCGTTGCATCAGTTGCAGGACAGGCACTCTTGCCTGTCTGAGTTCTTTCTTAGCTTCACAATAAGCTGAGCAGAAGAAGTTTTTCCATTTGCCATTTCAAATTTTTCATTTGTCATTCAGCGAACCAAGTTCGAAGTGCAACGCCAGTATTTTTTCTCAGATCATGTTAACTCTCATTAACACCTGGCTTCAGCCAGGTGATGGCAGCACAAGCAAAAGCGAGAAACCGTTTAAACGGTTTCAGAATTAGTTGCGCACTCCGGTTCACCTGGCTGAAGCCAGGTGTTAATGAGAGAAGTACCACAACCGTTCCGACTGCATATGCAGTTGCACTTCAAACTTGAATCCACCATTCAGCGAACCAACTTTTAGTTCTTCGTGCTGCCTTATGAAAAATGACAAATGAGAAATGATATATGGAAAACTTCTCCTGTCTGGCGCGCAGCGTCGTTGTTCGCATAGATAGACAGGAATGTTTGTCTCAGTGTCATTTGAAATGTTTGATGAAGGCTGCTTCGGCCATGTAGACGGTCAACTCGCAGATGTCGGTCACATAATCACCAATACGCTCCAGGTGTTTGGCTACAAACAGCAGGCGCGCATCTCGCGTCGCAGTGGCCGGCTCGGTTACCATCATTTCAATCAAGCGATGAAAAATATGGTTATAGAGATCGTTAATCTCAGTGTCCCTCTTAATAACCTCGCGGGCCACTGCGGCATCGTTGGAAGTAAAAGCATCCAACGCCGCTCGCAACATTTGCAGCGCGTGTTCGGACATCCGGGTCAAGTCAAAAACTGACTTTAGCTCTGGTTCGTTGTTGAGATCGAGGGCCACTCGGGCAATGTTAGCGGCGTGGTCGGCAATACGCTCGAGTACGGGCGCCATCTTCGCAACTGAAATAACAAAACGGAGATCGCGTGCCGCCGGTTGTCGCAGGGCGATGATATCGATGCACTGGCGATCGATCTCAACCTCCAGCCGATCAATCTGATCGTCCTGCTCAAGCACTTTGCGCGCCAGCTCACTGTCGCGCTCAGTCAACGCCTTCATTGCCCGCTCGAGTGCAGTTTCAGCTTCTCCGCCCAGAAGCAACACGCGATCGCGCAGTGAGTTGAGTTCGTCGTCGAGATGTCGATGGAAATCCATTGTTTAAGCCTGGTCTTCGGCCTTTGGTCTTTGGTCTTTGATCTCCGCGCAGCGGCATCCCGTCAAGGGCAAGGCCAAAGTCCAAAGTCCGTTTTAATTATCCAAACCGTCCGGTAATGTAATCCTCTGTCAATTTCTCATTCGGATTAGTAAACATCTTTTCGGTTGAGTTGATCTCTATCAGTTTACCCAGCAGAAAGAAGGCTGTCGTATCGGAGACACGCGCTGCCTGCTGCATATTATGCGTCACAATCACGATCGTATACTGCCTTTTCAATTCCACAATTAGTTCTTCAATTTTGTGCGTCGCAACCGGATCAAGCGCCGAGGCCGGTTCGTCCATCAATACTACCTCGGGCCGGATGGCCAGCGCTCGGGCGATGCAAAGGCGCTGCTGCTGTCCGCCGGAAAGGCTTAAGGCAGAGGTCTTCAGACGATCCTTGACTTCAATCCAGAGTGCCGCATCCCGTAGTGCCTGCTCGACGCGCCCCTCTAGTTCGGCCTTACTGGATGTGAGGCGATTTATTCGCAAGCCGTAGGCGACATTATCAAAGATCGACTTTGGAAATGGATTCGATTTCTGAAAAACCATTCCCACCTTGCGCCGCAGTTCGACGACATCGGTTCCCGGTGCATAAATGTCGCGGTCGTCGATCAGCACTTCACCAGCGACCCGGGTCGCGGGGATCACGTCGTTCATGCGGTTCAGTGTGCGTAGAAAAGTCGACTTGCCACAGCCGGAGGGTCCGATGAAGGCCATCACAATCCGTTCCGGAATTTCCAGCGAAACGTCATGCAGCGCCTGAACCTTGCCGTAGAAAAAGTCGAGGTGTCGCACGGCGATCTTGGTCACGTCGCTCGTTCGCGAAGAATCCGGGCCGGCGGAATCTCGCTCCGGAACCCTAACCTTGGTTGTAATCGTTGGCGCGGTTGTCGACATTGCTTAACTTTTTCAAATCTCAGATCTCAGAATTCAAAATTTCTTCCGCGTCAGGAAACGTACGACGATATTGATCGACAGGATCATGGTCATTAAGACAAGTGTCGCGGCCCACGCCTGCGCATGCCATTCGTCGTATGGCGAAATTGCGTAGTTATAGATCTGCACGGTCAGCGATGCAATCGGCTGGTCGAGATAGTAACTGAAAAAGCGACTGCCGAACGCGGTAAACAAGAGCGGAGCGGTCTCTCCGGAGATACGCGCGATAGCGAGCATTGCGCCGGTTGCGATTCCGGACGCTGCCGCTGGAACTACAACTCCGAGCGTCACTCGCCATTGCGGCGCGCCCAGAGCAAGCGCTCCTTCGCGCAAGCTGTGGGGTACCAGTCTGATCATTTCTTCCGTGGTGCGGGCGACAATCGGAACCATAATTAGGGCCAGCGCGATGCCGCCAGCCAGCGCTGAGAAATGTTTCAACGGCACGACCACGATTGTGTAAACGAAGACCCCAGTTACAATAGAGGGAATGCCCGTTAGCGTGTCGGCCAGGAACCGGACCAGACTCCCAAAGCGTCCGGTGCCAAATTCGGATAGATAGATTCCGACCGCAATTCCGAACGGCAAACCGATAGCCGATGAAGTAGCGAGCAACACCAGAGTTCCGACAATCGCGTTGCGAATTCCCCCGCCTTCGCCAACCGGTTGGGGGTCATTAATGAGAAAACTCAGGTTGAGATAACCGATACCCTGTCTCGCGATGTAGGCCAGGATTATCAGGAGAATACCAATGGCCGCCACGGTGCAAAGCGCCGTGAACGTTGTCATGGTTGCGCTTGTCGTGCGGCGTAGCCGATCAACTTTTCTCATCGTCTCTTGTAACGCAAACTGTTAGTTTGCGTCGGTTCTTATTTTCGTAACGCAAACTATCAGTTTGCTTCTGCCCATATCAAACACTCTCAGCTGGCGGGGAGACACCGCAAACTAACAGTTTGCGTTACCTCACACCGCACCGCCGACACCACTTGTTTTGCGCGTCACGTTCCACACCAGGATGCGGGCAATGGCATTAACAACAAACGTTACCAGGAACAAAATGAGTCCTAATTCAACCAGTGCGCTGAGATAAAGATCCTCTGTGGCTTCTGTAAACTCATTGGCGATCGCCGAAGCAATCGTGTAAGACGAATCGAAGAGCGACGCGCTGATGTGCGAGCGGTTGCCGATGACCATAGTCACGGCCATGGTCTCGCCTATCGCGCGACCGAGTCCCAGGATTATAGCGCCGGCAATTCCGGGCGCGCCGTTTACCAATACCACGCGGGTTGTTTCCCATTTCGTCGCGCCCAATGCGAGCGCTGCTTCACGCTGCAAACTCGGCACCGCAGCCAAGACGTCACGCACCACGGCCGAAATGATTGGCGTCACCATGATAGCGAGAATGATGCCACCAGTAAGCAAACCGATGCCGGTGATTGGCCCCTGAAATAGTGGGAGCCATCCGAACCAATGCTGCAATGGCGGCTCGACGTGAACGCGGAGAAACGGAGCGAGTACAAAAATTCCCCATAGCCCGTAAACAACCGAAGGGATCGCTGCCAACAGCTCCACCAGAAAGGTGATCGGCCGGGCCAGCTGTGGGGGCGCCTGCTCGACCAGGAAGATCGCAATGCCTAACGACAGCGGCACGCTAATCAGGAGTGCAATGAATGACGACACAACCGTGCCGTAAATGAACGGTAGAGCTCCAAATTCGCTCTTAACTGGATTCCATTCCCTGCCGGTTATGAATGAGAGACCGAAGTGTCGGATTGATGGCAGTGACTCTACCGCAAGCGCTAAGATCATCGCGCCGACAACCAGGAGCAGCAACACCGAGGCGCCTAACAACACACTGCCAAATATCGCATCACCAGTGTTGCCGGTGGGCGATAGCACGCGCCGCATACGCTCTAAGAAATTGTTTTGCGGTCGGCGACCACCGCCGATGATTTCTTCCATATCATTGACTCGGAGCAATCCAACCCAGGGGTCCCCAGCGCCGTAGCCGCGCTGGGGACGTGGCGAAAACCTAAACCGCAAAGGTCGCCAAAGCTACGCAAAGAACCGCGAAGGGTTTCCATACTGCCTACCCAATCGTTGTTCCCTTGCGTTGCTTTGCGCGAACCATCGCGCTCTTTGCGGTGAACTCCTGTCGGATCTCCTTCAGTGTAATGGCTTGCCGCCCGAACTTATTAAATTGATCTTTGCTTCCGTGCGTTTGACGATTTCGGCGGGCAGCGGCGCATATTGCAACTCCCTTGCAAACTTTTCGCCGTCGTGAATTCCCCACCAGAGGAAGTCGACGAGGGTCTTTCCCTTATCGGCGTTCTTCTGATCCTTGTAAGCCAAAATGTAGGTGTAGCTTGAAATCGGATAAACATCCTCTCCGGTGGCGTTGGTGATCGAGACACGCAAGTCGTCTGGGGTCAGCGCTGAAGCTGAGGCGGCAGCAGCAGTAACCGCATCGATCGAGGGCTCAACAAACTTTCCGCTCGCGTTCTTGACCAGCGCCACGGGAAGTTTGTTCTGCACCGCATAAGCGAGCTCGACATAACCAATCGTGTTGGGCTGTTGCTTGATCTGGCCCGTGACGCCTTCGTTGCCCTTGCCTCCCTGACCCACGGGCCATTTTGGCTGCTTGTCGGCGCCGACTGTCGACTTCCATTCCGGACTGACTTTTGAAAGATAGTCGGTGAAGACGAACGTAGTGCCGCTGCTCTCGGCACGATGAACGACCGTGATGTCCGCGGCCGGAAGAGTTGCGCCGGGATTGTCCTGCTTAATGTGTTGGTCGTCCCACTTCTTGATCTTGCCGAGGAAGATGTCGGCAATGACTTCCGGCGAAAAGTGCAGAGGTTGGGTAATTGAAGCAACGTTGTAGGTGACTACAACCGCGCCGAGAACCGTAGGAATATGCAGGATCTCGCTCCGCGCCGCTTTCAAGTCCGCGTCGGTCATCGGTGCATCGGAAGCGCCAAAGGCCACGGTTTGCTCCTGAATCTGCTTAATGCCACCGCCTGAACCGATCGATTGATAGTCTATGCGCACGTTTGGATGAAGTTTGCCGTATTCGCTCACCCACTTCTGGTAAAGCGGATTCGGAAAGGTTGCACCGGCGCCTTGCAGAGCTATCGAGCTGCCGCTGCTGGGGCCGCTGCCGCTGCAGGCAAGGGCAAGCAAAGCAAATAATGCGAGCAGAAAAATAGCCGCGAGTCGCTGGGATTTCCAGATAGAGGACATGGGTTTCTCCAAATAGATTGTTAGTTTTCCACGCAGAAATGTAGGCGCTCGGTGTTACATCCGTCTGAACTATGTCTGAAGTTTACGTAAACTCTCAGGGTCGGCGCACGATCAAAACCAGCTCAAGAGTTTGCCTGTGGATTGGCCAGCAGGAGGCGATAGCCGACGTTAACCATTGTATCGATGCTGATCTTGCAAGTGTTCAGCTTATTCCGCAGCCGGTAAATGTAAACATGCAGACTCTCCATGTTGACCGGCTTATCGCCGCCCCAGGCGTATTCCCAAAGCTCTTCGGCCGTGACAATCCTTTCCGGAGAACGCGCCAAACGAGAAAGGATCAGGAACTCTGTGCGCGGCAGCTTAAGCGATTGACCGCCACAGGTAACGTAATAGTTCTTGTGTTCCACGCGCAGATATCCGTCATCGTAGACATCTTCCGCCGCTTGCGTCTGGCTTTGTCGCTCGGCCAGTGTCACCTCTGTCATCGACATATTATTTCTCTCAAAAATTGTTCAATAAACTTCAGCGGCTCAATTCCTTCAAACCTGAGTGTCAATAAACCAGCGGGGGCAAGCCCGCCTTCCCAACCTTAGAGACTCCCAGACTGCTCGGTAAGTCTCGTCTTGAAAACCTTCCACCACGGATTAGGACTCAACTCTGATCAGCTCATGGTTAGGAAGGTGGGCTTGCCCCCGCTGGTTAGCTACCAGCCAACTTTAAAAATTCAGCCGCAGGGCAAATTGAATTTGCCGATTCGTACCAAGGCCAACCGTGCGCTCAGCCGTCTGCCTCAGCAATCCGAAAGAGGGGCCGGCAGCACTTTGCGTAAATGACTGGCCCGGCTGCAATCCTGAGCCCAACACAAAAGCATTGGCTGTGGCATTGAAGGTCAAAGTCGGCAACGCAACGTTTAGCGTGGAGGCCGGATTCGCAAAGTTTGCATGGTTGAAGATATTGAAAACCTCCGTGCGGAATTCAAGGTTCTTTGTCTCTGAAAAACGAACGCGCTTATTCAGGATCAAATCAAACTGCTGAAAGCTTGGCCCTTTGAGCGCATTGCGCGGCAAGTTTCCAAACATCCCTGCGGCGGGAATGGCGAAGGCCGCCGGGTTTAGAAAATTGCGATCGTTACCCAAATAAGGATTGACACCGGCAATCAAGTCGGGCCGACGAGTCTGGCGCGAAGATCCGCCACCCGGACCATTCACCGAAGCAATGAACCCGGCCGGGAGCGGCTGCGACGCGCTTATAGAGGGAAGCTGTACGGTAAATCCGGTCGGAACCGTCGTTGTCGTTGTAGCGCTGGTATTCACGGTGCACGGACCAGCAGTGCAAACTGCGACGACGTCCGGACGAGTGATAGTTATGTCGATGGGGACACCGCTGCGCATATTCATGATCGTTCCGAGTTCCCAATTTCCAAGAAGAGCGTTTCCCAGACTTCCCATGTCAAAAGCTTTCCCTTTGCCAATCGGCAGGTCATAGACCGCGCTCAAATTAAACGTGTGGCGAACGTCGAAATTGTTATAGCCGCGATCGGCCTCGTAGTTGTTGAAATCTCCACTGGGACGAACGGCGCCGCCAAAAGGCTCAGCAGCAGTTCGCGCCTCATTTGAACCTGAAGTATTGCCGAAGCTCTTTGAGAACGTGTACTGCGAGTTGAGCGTCAAGCCGTTATTGAGGCGCCGCGACAACGCTAGTTGCAGCGCGTTGTAGCTGTCAGTGCCGCCGCTTGTCTTAGTATCGATCTCAGCGAATGGGTTCTGCACCGATGTTCCTGAGACGATGGAGAACTGCCGCACGGTTGTAACACCGATCACCTGTCCTGATGCATTAGTACGATTGACCACACCGGCGTCCGTCGGGATTGGCGTGCCGTTCAGGATTGTGGCCGTGCCCGCGCGCAACGTGTTTGACAGACCACGAAGGAAGAGATTGCGCCCCTGACTTCCTACGTAAGCGGCGGTGGCAACTACCTTGTAGGGCAGCTCCTGCTGAACAGAGAAGGTATAGCTGTAGATCTTCTCCGGCACTTTGTACTCAGGTGCATACGCGCGCGGCTGAAAAGCACGATTGTTTGGATTATTGACGAAATTAGCGATGATGGCATCAATGGCTGCAGTCTGGTCCGGGTTGAAGGTGAGCAGGGGACCACTCGTCAGGGTTGAACTGATCCGATCACTCTCAATCGGTTGAATTTGATCCTCAGTCTGTCCTGGTCCGTAAAAAATACCGAACCCGCCGCGCAAGATCGTGCGACCACCGCCAAAGTAGCCTTCCCCCTTGGGATTGGGCGACCAGGTAACTCCTATTCGTGGTCCGAAATTCGTCTTCGATGTTTTGAAGAAGGGAAGATCAGGCGCCTTCAAAGTCCCGTTGGTGATGTCGAAGAGGATGTCGAGATTTCGCGCCTCGCGTAGCGGCGTGTAATAGTCATAACGTAACCCGTAGTTGATGGTCAGATTGGGCCTTATCTTCCACTCGTCTTGGGCGTAGCCAATATAAAACTCCTGCTTAGCCAGGCGTGTTCCCGTTGCGCCGCCGTTGAAGGGCGAAGGAGCGCTTACGTCACCAAGATACTGAATTGAAGCCGGTGAATTCGTGAGCAGCGCCTGCAGGCTGTTGAAGACATAAGTTGTGCCGCCTAGCCTGTCGGTATAGATGCGGCTGGGACGAAATTCAACGCCGAACTTGTAATTGTGATTGCCCCTGCTCCAGCTCAGATTGTCGATGAAGGAAAGTGAATACGCAGTGTAGGGTTGACCACGCCCATTCGTCGCGCTGTTCGCGCGTAATAAGCCCCCCGGCGTCGCTGTACCCGCTGATGTGCCCTGTCCAGGAATTGCAAAGTTGGCCGTATTACCGGAGATATTGATTACCAGCTTCGACAGGTCTATTCCATTAACCGTGGGAGCCTGGCCGTTCGTGCGTGAGAAGACACCGTTGTAGCCCACCTTGAACTCGTTGAGGAGAGTAGGCGTCAACAGACTTTGCAGGGCGAAAACACCATTCTGCGGATTAGCAGTGAAAACCGCGCGTCGACCGGTAACGCCCTCCGGCTGATCGTTCTGACCATTGTCCCGGAAAAACCGAAAATATGCCGATGTCTTTCCGCTAAACCGGTAATCGAACCGAAAGGCGTAGGCACTCTCATTCACTTTGGCGCTGGATTGGAGCTGCGCCACGTCGAAGAGGTTCGTTCCCGAGCCCGTCGACACCGTAACAGCTTTGGGATCGCGGAAAGCCGGAAGAAGCAAGAGCGTATTCGCGTTACAGGTAATCGTTCCGGTTCCAATCGGTGGACCACAAATGCGCGAAGCCGCACCCGGCACTGCTTCGGTTGAGTTTAAACCCGCTCGCAGTCTATAGCCTTCATAGGAAAGAAAGAAGAATGCTTTCTGCTTGATTACCGGGCCGCCGATCGAACCGCCGAATTGGTTTAGCCGGAGTGTTCCCTTCTTACCAATGATATTGTCAAAAAAGTTTGCGGCATCGAGCGCGTCATTGCGAAAGTATTCAAACAGGGAGCCGTGGAAATTATTTCCGCCAGACTTTGTAACTACGCTAATCTGGCCACCCGTGCCAGTGCCAAACTCTGCCGGATAATTGCTGGATTCAACGCGGAATTCCTGCACATTTTCAAGACTCGACTGCAGGCGAAACGGCGACGGAACCTCACCGTTTAAGTTTCCCGGCGAAGCGTCAATCACGGCCGTACCTTCGACGCCGTCATAACGAATAATGTTTTGCTCTACAGCGCGGCCATTAAAGCGTATGTCACCATAGGTGCCCGAACCACTATTAACAGAGCCCGGCGCTTGCAGGTAGAGTTGTGAGAGCTGTCGACCGTTGAGCGGCAAACCCTCAACTTCGCGCGGATTGACGTTCGCGCCCATAACAGCAGAGCTGGTCTCTAACGCTGTCTCGCCCCCGGAGCTGATATCAACTCTCGCTTCAAGGCCGGTTGGTTGAACCACGATCGGCAGGTTTACTTCCTGGCCCACCAGTAACTGAATGTTAGTCGCCTTCGCCGATAGATCTTTAGCATTGGCTGTTATCGAATAACTCGACGGCCGGAGCGCCGTAATTATGAAGTAGCCAACCTCATTACTTGTCGCCGTCCGCTCTTCACCATTTCGTTCATTCTTCACCACGATAGTCGCGCCGGGAACGACTGCACCATTGGCGTCCGTCACAGTACCCGCAATGCGACCCTGATCGGTTTGCGCACTTGCAGTTAGCGGAAAAACGAATAGCACCGCGAGAGCGATGACGATTAGCGAGATACGGCCAAGCCTCTGGGGGACTCTTCTATACATAGAAATTCTCCTCGGAATTCAAAAATATTGCGGCACCTTTTGATTCGAAAAACATTCATGTCTTTCAAACGAAGAGCCGCGAATCAATTCTAGAGTTGCTTGCGTTCACGATTGAGTTGCGAAGAAAAGACTCTAGGCGGGCGACGTTAAGGTGCTGTGAATTGCGCCTTAAATGTTTGTTAACCTGACTGAAAGTTTTGGTGAGTTTGGTGAGATCGTGAAGTTCTTTTTGGTTGTGACTGCAAGTAAAAGCGGTTAGTTAACATCTTGTTAACATGGGCGTAACAGCACCATCGTACGATGGAAATTCTTCTTTCAGCCAACTGTTGAGACCGTTGAGGACCCGTTACGACCCCCGGTGACCTATGGCAATTTCACACGAACTGACTAGCGATATCGCTGCTGCTTTATTTGCAGCCAAAGAGAGATCCCCTCGCGAGCTAAAGGATCTAAGGGAGACCCTCCTCCTGGTCCATTCCACCCTCCAGCGACTATCAGATGATGCCCACCTGGCTCGCATGGATCGTCTCAGGCCGCAATCCGAACACAGTCGAGGAGCCGCAGGCAGATAAGACTTCAGACTGGCTTTGCCTGAAGACCGTTCCTGGACAACGGCTGTGGCCTATAAAAAGCCGTAGGGCTTCCAATGTGGAACAACTAAAGCTTTTGGCTGACCGCTTTGATGTCGGTTTCCTTCATTCCGATCTCACGAGTCAGAGCGGCGAGCTTAAGGCGGTCGAGTTTTTCAAGCGGTGATGAAGTGAATAATTGCAGCCGGCGGTTTATCTGGAGAGCCACATCCTTGAAGGCCCGATACTTTACCTCGTCGCTTCCTTCAACTGCTGCGGGATCTGGACTTGACCAGTGAGCAATAATTGGCTGACCGGGCCATACGGGGCAAGCCTCGCGAGCGTTATCGCAGACGGTAATGACGAAATCGAATTCGATGTCCTTGAATTCTTCCCATGACTTGCTGCGAGCATTGCGAGCATCTATGTTGTATGCGTCTTTGAGCACCTGAATCGCAATAGGGTTTACTTTACCGGTGGGAAAAGACCCGGCACTCGATACCTGGAATCGTGAGCCACCGAGGCGCCTGAGCAGATATTCGCCAAAGATGCTACGAGCGGAATTACCGGTACAAAGGAATAGGAATTTATACGGTTCGCCTTTCATATAGTTATGACCGTTGGTCTGATCTGCCCTCCTGGCGTCGATGATGAAGTAGGCGGCTGATGATGGTAGAAACCGTAGCAGCTGGAAAGAAAATCCGTGTTACAAGACGTAGATAGCGCTACCACACTAGCGCCAACGAAGGTTATTTGGCCGAAGGCTATAACGGTCTAAGCCAAGCCCAAACAGTTTGACGCCGCTTTTGTTATTCGTGCTCACTTTGCGACGGGGGACCGGAACGGACGGAAGCTATCTCAATGAGGCAATCTGGTTCGCTTCCACGCCGCCCACCACATTCGTGTCCCAAACAACCCAATAACGTTTTTTCTTTTTCGTCTGCGGCTGTTGTTGCTCGAAAGCCAACCTAACGAAGCGGGTCATAAAAAGGCTATCTGCGCTAAGGGGTAAGAGCGTGGAAAAATAGTCCGTTCGAAGGGGAAGGTTACATTCAAGCCGCATTTGATTAATGTGGGCTTCGCATTCACCCGTTTCGCCGAGGGACGTTGCATCCGGAGTGTCGTTGACGATGTGATCGAGTTCGTGAAGCAGTCCCCAGCCCACGTTGAACGCCTCAAGAGCATGCTGGTCTCCAACCACCTTGTCAAAGTCGGCGAAATCAATTTGCACCACGAACGCCGGTGGATTGTCCACAGCGTTTCTTTTCCATCTGCCGGGAATTACGCGACAAAACGCTACGTCTGAATGATTACTTGCATCCTCAATGACCACAACGTTGCGGCCAGAAATTGCCTTGCCGATCAGTTCTCTGGCACTAACTGAACCGCCGGCCGGTACTCTGTTTCCCTGGCGCAGGATTCCATCCGCATCGAACTTCAGATCCGCAAAACCAGAAATGCTGCGAAGCTTAATGGTCAACAGCTCGCGATGGGCCGGCGATAGATTGTCACGCACGACTACATGGTTGCGAATCTGCTGAGCCTGCGCAGCTACGGGCAAGAGGAGCAAAAGAATACTGACGAGCCGTGTTGCTCGGGATATTTGAGAGAAGGGTATCCCGCGAGTTCTGGGTAGCATTGAGCTTCCTCCCAGATTTGGACCGGCGAACTCATGTGTAAGCGTCGGTTCAGGTGATCTCAGCGCCATTGGGGGCGGTGCAATTGAAGGCATGTTACCAAAATGTTAACTGAGTGGATAGAGATTTTTTCCACAGGCCGTGCTGACTGAATGTGGGCTGAAATTTATCTGAACGCGGGCTAGTTGGGATCCGCAGTGCAACTCGACTTCGCAAGCCAAATTCACGACTTACGAACCGGTTGCGCCCGGGGTGGAATGCGAAACGCGCGGTCAAGAAGCTGCCCCATTTCTTAAAATACATTTAATCGCCCGGCTATTTGCTCGTAATATCTGAGTGCTATCCTCTTCTTGAAAAGCGTTAGGAGGATAGAAGCAATGGTTGAACAAAGACCTCGGAGGGATCCTGAATTTAAGGTGGTCTGTATCTCGTGCGGAGTGAAGATTAGGGAAAACGCGAGCGATGACTCGTATGGAATGTGTCTGAGGTGTTTCTACACGATGTTGGCAGCAAGGCTGCGGACTCAAAGGCGCGTTGCGCCTGGTGAGTTTGTAAGCGAGCGCTGACGACGGTCCGCGCTATGAGACTTCTGCTAGTTCTTTAGGCCTCACAATCCAGTCGAGGCTGCCCTTCTCTTCGAGGACCTTTTCCCATTTAGCAGCTTTAAAATCAATCTTAGCGAGTGTGCCCGTTGCCATGTGCTCGGCGTGCTCTGTCAACAAACGCAGCAGTTCTTCCATCCCGGGGTTATGCCCAACCAGAAGAACCATGCTGCGCTCCTCTTCGATTTGCGATACTACTTCTAATAATTGCACCGGACTTGCTTCGTAGATTCGCTGGTCATAGCGAAGTTCCGACGACAGTTTTGCAGTTTTGATAACTGCCTCGATGGTTTCCCGTGCCCTGATGGCGGGCGAACACAACAGAAGATCGGGTGCTAACCTCTGCTTTCTAATAAACCTACCTATCATTTCCGTCGCTTTCTTTCCCCGTCCGTTCAGGGGTCGATCAAAGTCCTGAAGGCCAGTGTCCTTCCAACTCGATTTCGCATGTCGCAGTAATAGCAGAGTCTTCATTGTTATTCAGTTCAGATAACGTTCACTCATTTGTAACAATTTGCGCTCACAATGCGCGGGCATGATTTCTTATGGCCATCACCGATTCCCCGGAAAGCTGTTTGTCGTTGAAGGTACTGATGGCAGCGGAAAGTCAACCCAACTGGCATTGCTCTACCAGTGGCTGAAGGCCGAAGGGTATCCGGTCTTTTTTTCCGAATGGAATTCATCTCCTCTCGTGAAGAATACGACGAAACGCGCCAAGAAACGACATCTTTTTACGCCGGCGACTTTCTCACTTCTTCATGCAACCGACTTTGCCGATCGCACTGAGCGGGACATTATTCCACCGCTCAAGGCCGGGGCAATCGTTCTTGCCGATCGCTACAGCTATACCGCGTTTGCTCGCGACGTCGCTCGAGGCTGCGAGCGTGAATGGGTGCGCGAAGTTTATAGGTTTGCAGTTAAGCCGACCGTTGCTTTCTTTTTTCGCGCGCCGCTCGACGTCGCCATCGATCGGATCGTATCCGGAAGGCCAAGCTTGAGATATTACGAGGCAGGACTGGATATGGGCTGGTCTAGCGAACCGGAGGAAAGCTTTACTATCTTCCAGGGCAAGATCCTCGAGGAATATGATCGCATGGTTGATGAATTCGATCTGACGGTAATTGATGCTACCCGTTCGATCGAGCAACAACAGCGCGAGATGCGAAAAATAATTACCCAACATCTCAGGAGAAGGCGGTCAAAAACAGATTAGAGACAAGACTTTTTATGGTACGCCACTGCCGGGCGTAGGACAGGCGGAATATAGTGGCAAGCTAATCGTCGTTGAAGGGACGGATGGCGTGGGCCGTTCGACTCACATCTCCCTCTTGCGTACCTGGCTCGAATCGCGCGGGCATGCGGTACTCGATACCGGCATGACTCGATCCGTCCTGGCGGGACGAGGAATTAAGGAGGCCAAGACCGGCCACACCCTGGGGCGCCTCACGATGCAACTTTTCTACGCCACTGACTTCATCGATCGCCTGGAACAGGAAATGCTCCCCGCACTGCGATCAGGTTTCATTGTCTTAACAGACCGATACATCTACTCTGCCATGGCACGGGCTGAGGTAAGAGGAATTGATTCAGCATGGATTCGCTCGATCTATGGGATGTCGCTCGTGCCCGACGCCGTATTCTATCTCCGGATTGAATCGGCGCAGCAGTTGGTGGCGCGAGTTCTGGCTTCGGGTCGCAGGTTTGACTTCTGGGAATCCGGAATGGATCTTCACCTGGGTGAAGATCTCTACGACAGCTTTATCCAGTATCAAACGCGAATGCTCAAAGTCTTCGATCGAATGAGCGCTGAGTATAATTTTCACGTAATGAATGCTTCGCGATCCGTTCGCAGCGTGGCAGCTGATCTTCGTCGCTCGGTTGCAAAAGTCATTGACGAACCCATGACTGTTAGCGAAGGCCCTTCGCTAACTACGATTAAGAACAAAGTCGCCAGCGAGCCTGCAGAAAAGACTGTCCTGGTCCCGAGCCAGGAGAAAATAGAGAAGACGGCGGGTTATTGAAGCTTGCAGCAATAGACATCGGCTCCAATTCCATCAAGCTGGCAGTTGTCGATGCAGCTGCGAGTGATTCATTTGCCGTGCTCGCGCGAGAAAGAGACGTGGTCCGCCTGGGCCATGAAACGCTTCGCAAGAGTCATCTGTCACCCGAGGCGATTGAACGCGCTGCGAATTGCGTCAAGCGCTTCCGTTCTATCGCTGAAGCCCGCGGCGCTGAAACCATCATTGCCGTAGCCACTGCCTCGGTTCGCGAGGCAAACAACTCGGCGGAATTCATTAAGGTAGTTGAGAAACATACCGGTCTGCGCATTGAAATTCTTTCTGGAATTGAAGAAGCCAGACTGATTGGGCTCGCGGCCTGTCAGGGGTGCACATTACAAGGCGCCACAAACATCAACATAGACATCGGTGGCGGCTCGACTGAAATCACCGTGTTTCGTGACGGAATTCCGCTATCACTCTTTTCGGTGAAGATCGGCGCAGTAGTTTTGACGGAAAGGTTCGTCCTCACCGATCTACCGAAATCGAAAGAGCTGAGTAACCTACGAAACGAAATCCGCGCTGCATTTGAACGCCCGGCTCGCGAACTTCGTGGCGGGAGATGGCAGCAAGCGACAGGAACTTCAGGCAGTATATTGGCGGTGGCGCAACCCTACGCTCGCGCACCAGCAGTGATGCGGAGCGAAAGAATCAACCTGCTCAACCGGCAGGGGAAGAGATCGCACTGAGCCGGCTGGCGCGACTAAACATCACGCTGGCAAGCAAGAATGCGGCAGAGCGGCGAGCCCTGCCCGGCATCAGCACCCAACGCTCGGAAATTATCGTCGCCGGCGGTCAGATACTCGAAGGAGCGATGCGGGCCCTGGGAATTAATGTTCTGCGAACCTGCGATTGGGCGTTGCGCGAAGGAGTAATCATTGATCGCTTGCGAGAGCTTGAGGCCGAATCACGTCCGCCGATGCCGGCGTTTGGCGATCAAAAATTGCGCGGTGTCCACGCTGTAGGCCGTCGCTTCGGCTACGAAGAAGCCCACTCGCACCAGGTGACGCAACTCGCAGAAAAAATTTTCGACAACCTGACTGCTTCGGAAAACCTGACGCGTCATCAACGCACTTTGCTTTCGGCCGCAGCTCTGTTGCATGACGTTGGTTACCATATCGCTCATGAATCTCATCACAAGCATTCGCTTTACTTAATCCAGAATTCTGAATTGACCGGCTTCTCCGAAGCAGAGCGCGCTGTGATTGCAAACATCGCTCGCTATCACCGTGGCCCGCTCCCGAAAGAACGTCACCCCGAGTATGCCGCGCTCAACAACGCGGACCGCGAAACCGTGTGCCGGCTGGGAGCGATTGTGCGGGTAGCGGATGCTTTAGATAGAAGCCATGACAGCCGCGTCACCGATTTACGTTGTGCTCGCGAAGGTGATTTCGTCCGCATCCAGATAGATAGTGCACTCGACTGTGAGAATGAGCTCAGGGAAGCCGAGCGAAAGCGAGAAATGTTTGAGCAGGCTTTTCAATGCACCCTCGACTTCAGCGTTTCCACAAAAGCAAAGCGTGCTCGATCAACCCATGGCAAAGCCTAAACCGATTCGTGGAATAGATTGTGACGCGACAGCGGCGGACGCAATTCGCCTTGTAGTTACTACTCGGATGGGAGAGATGTATGCTCTGCGTGACCAGGCCCTGGATTGGAGCAATCCGAAGGGCATACATGACATGCGCGTTGCGTCGCGCCGTCTGCGTAGCGCCTTACATGATTTCATTCCTTATCTGCGGAAGCGTCGTCTCACGGCTTCGCTTCGCGGGATAAAGGCTATTGCAGATGCCCTGGGGGAGGTGCGCGATCAGGATGTCGCCATAATCGCGCTGGATAAACTTGCAACCAAAGCGCCTCCCGAAGTCTCACCTGGAATCCAGCTGCTCACCGAAGGCCGCCGCGCCAAACGAGACAGAGCCCTTAAGGAATTAACCGCTTTTTTGGATCAAGATCGCCTGGCACAACTTCGATCGGAGTTCTTGAAGGCGTTAGATGGATCGCTCACGCCTCCCCACGGTGGAAAGAGACCCAGGCAAAGCACGCAAATGGCGGCCAGCAGTCTCACTTATCGCCAGGTGGGACGGGCCACGATTCTGGATCGGCTGAAGGAGTTTGAGAAATTGGGGGACAGCCTCTACCACCCACTGAAAGCCAAGCCTCTTCACCAGATGCGCATTGCCGCGAAAAGGCTTCGCTACGCGCTTGGGCTTTTCGAACAGTGTTGGGGAAAACCGGTTGCACTTTTCGCCAGAAGGGTGGCCGCTCTGCAGTCAGAGCTGGGCGAACTTCACGACTGCGATGTCTGGATTGTTGACTTCGGCGATGATCTCGAAAAGGTTCGGAAGCAAGCTCGCCCTGCACAGGACGAAGACGTCGATCGTAGTGTTGCTTCGCTCTGGTTGCTGGCCCACTTCGTGAAGCTGCGCACCAGACATTATCGCAAGGCTCTCTCGCGTTGGCGCGAATGGGAAGCAAACGATTTCAGCGGGCAACTACGTAAAAGCATAGCGAACGGATCCTCAGTGGCAGCAATTACAACCAGCAAGGTGACCATCGCCGCCACTGAAACCGCCGGAGTTGCTTCTGCGCAGGACCTGTAGGTTTCTCCTGTTCCGCAGCCGGAGATTGCTTTAATCGGTAGCGACAGCCGCACTATTTCGCTCTCGGACCCCTGCGACTCATTTCACAGAGATCGCCTGGACTCCATCGCGTCGATTATCTGCCCGGATAGTCGCTTACTGAATCAAAATTGATGCAAGCGGTAGTCGCTCTCCCGGCAGCAGCCGGTCGAGGAGCTCGTCGAGCAAGTCAAATTCAATTGGATCCTCAATATGCGCGTTACAACCTGCCGCCAGGGCGACGTTTCGGTTAGCGGTCGGATTATTGAATGAGACAGCAATAATTGGGACCTCGCGAAGCGCAGCGCACCTCCTCATTCGACGGATTGCGGTAAAGCCGCTGACTACCGGCAACTTTAACTGAATGAGGACCAGATCTGGATGCTTACGTACCGCTGTATCGATCGCTTCCTGCCCATCGGTAGCCAGGAACACATGGAAACCCTTTAACTCGAGCAGCGACCGCAAGAGATAACGGTTATCGTCATCACTGTCCGCAACCAGAATCGTCGGCATTGATTGGCTCTCTGAAATCATGCGCCGCTCCTCTCGCTGTAGCTGTTAGCGATGGCGATAAGTGATGCGTCCCTTCAGCAGGTCGTAAGGAGACATTTCGATCGTCACGCGATCTCCAAGAAGGACACGAATCGAATTCTTCCGAATTTTGCCGGACAGTTGAGCAATCACTTCATGCTCAGTATTGTTAAGACGAACCCGAAAAAGAGCATTCGGCAGTTTGTCTACTATCACGCCCTCGGCAGGAATCATTTCCTCTTTGCTCAAGAGCTCCTCCTTTGCAGTCGTAGCCTGAATCTAAAGCGCACGGCTCTTCTGTGTTGAAGCTAAAATCGGGATGTGAGGTTTGGGTTAAGAGTTTATTAAAGGTGGGTTAAATCCCCACGCAGAAGAAGCCCCGGTGGGGTTGGAGCCACCCAGGCTTTGGCGCGAGGCTGCAAGCGCCTCCAAGTCGCTTAAAAGTCAGGACCAGCCGCTCAGCCCTGGCGGAATTAACCGGTTCACGGGTCCTGGCGCGCACCAAAAAGTTCCACTGCAAGAAACGGATAGATTGGAATTGAAGCTGCGCTTAAGATGCGGCTTGTACCGGTAACTCTGTGTTTGAAGAATAGGAAGGTTGATCATGCCGTACCAGGTTGTTGCAATATCCGAAGACGTCGCGTGCCAGGTTAGAACAACGTTGAAATCTCCGCAGTATGGACATCCCGCTCATGTCGAAGTCGCCGCCGGTTACGGACCATGTCGCTATTGCTTGCAGACCTTCGTTGAAGG
>WNGE01002754.1_pt1 | contig 21198 bp, 23 predicted proteins | sample 5400651 | NCBI WGS metagenome assembly WNGE01 (sample SAMN13153370, study PRJNA577476) | soil metagenome | isolation source: 60 cm soil or saprolite under grassland replicate 2 | place: USA:California | collected 2016-06-15 | reverse complement strand
CATTCTCTTCTTCGCCTTGCGTGATATCGAACCTGGCGAGGAACTTCTGCTCGATTACGGCGAGTCGTATCATTCGAACAGGAAGAGATGTTTGTGCGGCGCCCCGTCCTGCCGAGGGCGGATCAACGCGTGAATGATTGGGATGATATGATGAATAGGACTTATAGGGCTTATAGGACCTATAGGTCCTATAAGCCCTATAAGTCCTATTCGCGACTGAAATTTCCACAGGAGTCTTCAATGAGCATTGTCGAACGCGCGCGTGGGATCGGGATCGTTCCGGTCGTCAGCATTCCGAAACTCGAAGACGCCTTGCCGCTGGCCGAGGCGCTGCTCGAAGGCGGATGCGGCTGCGCCGAGATCACGTTTCGCACCGCGGCGGCGGCCGAGGCCATCGCGCGGATTCGCTCGCGCTTTCCCGAAATTCTTCTCGGCGCGGGAACCGTGTTGACGGCCGAGCAGGCCGAAACGGCGATCAGCGCGGGGGCCGAATTCATCGTCTCGCCAGGCACGAACCCGACGGTCGTCGACCACTGTTTATCGAGAGGCGTCACGATCTTTCCCGGAGTTTGCACGCCGACGGAGATCGAGATGGCTTTGTCGAAGGGAGTCGACGTGTTGAAGTTCTTTCCGGCGGAGCCGATGGGGGGCGTGAAATTTTTGCAGGCGATCTGCGCGCCTTACAAAAACGTCCGGTTCATCCCCACCGGCGGGATCGATACGAAAAACATCGGCCATTACCTGGCTTTGCCGCAGGTGGTGGCTTGTGGCGGGAGCTGGATGGTCAAGCCCGAACTGTTCGAGGCGGGCGATTTTGCAAGGGTGAAACAATTGGCCGCCGAGGCCGTGACGCTCGCGCGTGAGTCGCGCGGCGCGATTGGGGCGTCATGAATGAGGCCTATAGGACCTATAAGTCCTATAAGTCCTATTCATGACGCCCCAAGGGATTTAAGACATGGCGAGTTTAAAGATCAAACCGAAAGATCAATGCAGATGGGACCTGGTCGCGCTCGGCGAAGTGATGCTGCGGCTCGACCCGGGCGACGGGCGAATTCACACGACGCGGACATTTCAGGCCTGGGAAGGCGGCGGCGAATACAACGTCGCCCGAGGGTTGAAGCGCTGCTTCGGAATGAAGACGGCGGTCGTGACCGCCTTCGCCGACAATCCTGTGGGCCGTCTGGTTCAGGACCTGATCTATCAGGGCGGCGTCGATCAATCGCACGTGAGGTGGGTGAAATATGACGGCGTTGGAAGGGCCGTGCGCAACGGGTTGAACTTCACCGAGCGGGGCTTCGGCGCGCGCGCGGCGGTCGGATGCTCGGACCGCGGTCACACCGCCGTGTCGCAGCTCAGGCCGGGCGACGTCGATTGGGAGAAGGTCTTCGGCGAGGAGGGCGCGCGATGGTTTCATTGCGGCGGCATCTTCTGCGCGCTGTCCGAAACCACGCCGCTCGTCGCGCGCGCGGCCATGGAGGTCGCGAAGAAGCATGGAACGGTCATCTCCTACGATTTGAATTACCGCGAGTCGTTATGGAAGGGGGTCGGCGGAACCGCGCGCGCGCAAGAAGTCAATCGCGACCTCGCGTCGATGGTCGACGTGATGATCGGCAACGAGGAGGATTTCACCGCCGCGCTCGGATTCGAGGTCGAGGGAATGGACGAGAGCCTTTCGAACCTCGACGTGTCCAACTTCAAGAAGATGATCGGGCTGGCCGTCCGCGAGTATCCGAATTTCAAAGTCGTGGCGACGACGCTGCGCAACGCCAAGACCGCGACGGTCAACGACTGGGGCGCGATCTGCTATTGCGACGGCGAGTTCCATCAGGCCCGGCCGCGCGAAAACCTGGAAATCTTCGACCGGATCGGCGGAGGCGATTCGTTCGCGTCGGGATTGATCTACGGTTTCCTGACCGATAGGGGGCCTCAAGCCGCGGTCGAATATGGCGCGGCTCACGGCGCGTTGGCGATGACTACCCCAGGGGACACTTCGATGGCCACCCTGGCCGAAGTCGAAAGGGTCATGAAAGGTGGGGGAGCGCGCGTGGCGAGGTGAAATGGCTGCGGATCGAGGAGCGAGGATCGAGGATCGAGGATCGAGGATCGAACGGACGACGCGATCTTCGATCCTCGATCTTCTTCATTCGTTTATTCCTCATCGTCGAGCAGACCGCGTTCAGAGAGGTCTTGACAGGTTATGCAGAAACGCACCCAGGGCAACGCCTCCAGGCGCTTCGGGCCGATCTCCTTGCGGCAGTTGCCACAGACACCGAACTCCTCATCCTGGATGCGCTGAAGGGCCTCGTCTATCTGCATAAGGATCTGCCGGTCGTTGGTCGACTGGCTGAAGAGCAGCTCCTTCGTGTATGAATTCGAAGCCTTATCCGCGGGATCTTGCGTGGCCTCGATATCGGCTTCGCGCCCGTAATCCTCGTTGCGTCCGACGACGCCTCTCAGAGCGGCGCGTTCCGTCACTAATCGGTCGTGGAACATTTTGAGTCTCTTTTTGTCCATCCACTCTTCTCCTCGGTCTGGAATTACCGCCGTGCGGCGGGTGGAAAATCAAAGCTTGTGATAAGGGGAACCTGTCAGCAAAGTTAAAGCCCGATAAACCTGTTCGGTCAAAACTACGCGCGCGAGCTCGTGCGTCAAAGTCATCCGCGAGAGCGACAACCGGAGGTGGGCGCGCTGTTTGACCTCTTCACTCACGCCTGCGAATCCCCCGATCACGAAAGCCAGCCGTTTGGTCCCGGCCTGCCGACGTTTGACAATGAACTCGGCGAACTGCGGCGAGTCGAATTCGCCTCCTTTCTCATCAAGCAGCGCCACGAAATCGTCGCGTTCGATCGCGGAGATCAGCTTCCGCCCCTCTGCGGCGATCACGCGCTTTTCGTCCGCCCCCGACTGGTCTTTTAACTCGCTCACTTCGCAGTGAACGAAGCGTTTGATCCGTTCCAGATAATCGGCGATCAGCGCGGCGCAGGCGCCGTTCTTGGTCTTGCCGATCCAAACGAAGTGCAGTTTCATAATAGTGGTTAGTGGTTAGTGGTTGGCGGTTAGTGGTCGGTAGTCGGTGGATCGATAAATCACCGGCCGCTAACCGCCAACCACTAGCCACTAACCACTACTTTTTCGGCGTCGCGCCAGAGCCTCTCCAGGTCGTAAAAGCTGCGCGACTCTTCGGTGAATATGTGAACGACGAACGCGCCGTAATCGATCAAAATCCACTCGGCGTTGTTGTAGCCTTCGGTGTGGAGCGGGCGCGTTTTGGTTCGCTTCAGCTCTTCGATCACGGCGTCGGCGATCGCCTGGGTCTGGCGCGTCGAATTGCCTGCGCAGATGACGAAGTAATCCGTAAATTCCGTGATGGCCGACAGCCTCAATACGAGGACGCCCTGGGCCTTCTTCTCTTCTGCGGCGCGCGCGGCGACCTTCACCTGTTCAAAAATCAGCCGATCGGCGCCTGAAAGCGCAGCAGGCTCCGACCCCGTCCCGCCCTGCGGCGCCTCTTGATTTACTGCCGTTGATATTGCGACTTTTGACATCATGACTTCTGATATAAACGATATTTCTCGACGTAGGCCGCGACCGGCGGCGGAACCAGGCCGTCAATCGAACGGCCTTGTTCAACCGCCTCGCGTATTCCCGTCGCCGAAACATCGATAGTGACGTAATCGGTCAGGTAGACGCGCGGCGATTTCAAGTCTTCGTCTGACGGACATGCGCCGCCGCGCAAATCAACGATCCGCCTTCTCAACTGAGGGGCGAGCGCCCCGACCGCTTCTTCGCCATTCTGATCCCCGCCGCAAGCGTCACGGTCAGGATAACCGGGCCGCGTCACTACGACGACGTCGTACTCGCTCAGGATCGCTTCGTATTCTCGCCAACTCGTGACGTCGGCGAACGAATCGGCCCCCATCACAAAGAACAACCGGGCCGGCTGGAGTTCGGCTCGCAACCGTCCCAGCGTCTCAATCGTATAAGGCTGCGCCGGCGCTTCGAGTTCAACGGTCGAAATGAACATCTTCGGCGAATCGGCCGTAGCCAGCGCCAGCATCGCCATGCGGTGGAACGGGGAGCTGATCATCCGCTTGCGCTTGTGCGGCGGCGTGAAAGCCGGGACGAAGAAGATTCGATCTAGGGCGAAGGCGTTCGACACCGTTTCGGCCACCGCGAGATGACCGAAGTGAACAGGATCGAACGTGCCGCCGTAAATTCCGATGCGTCGTCGCAGACGTTCCTCGTTCACGAACCTGATCCGATAAAAAAATTATGCTATTAACCGCAGACCGCTTAAGCGACTTTCGAAGTCGCCTTTTCATCAATCTCTTTGCATTTTAGCTCTTCCTGCTTCGCCTCATCCAGCCGCCGCCAGATCGCGCGCAACAATACTATTAAGCCCTGGCCGGTCGCCGCCGAGATCGCATGAAATTCCAACCCCTGGCGCTCGCAAAATTTTTCGAATTCTTCCACAACTGATGTCGGCCGGTCTGCGCCTTCTCCAAAATCCGCTCGGCGCTGATCGGCGGACGCCGCGTCGATCTTCGTGGCAACCACAATTTTGGGTTTCGCCCCAACCTTCGGGCTATAGGCTTCAAGCTCGCGCGCGACCGTTTTGTAATCGGCGACCGGATTTTGCGCGAGATCGGAAACGTCGACCAGGTGCAGCAATAGCTTTGTGCGCTCGACATGACGCAGGAAACGATCTCCCAATCCGGCCCCGGCATGCGCTCCTTCGATCAATCCTGGAATGTCCGCGACGACAAAAGTTTTGAAATCACCCAGGTCAACTACTCCCAGGTTCGGTTCAAGAGTTGTAAATGGGTAATCGGCGATCTTCGGACGCGCCGCTGAGATGCGCGAAATCAGAGTTGATTTGCCTGCGTTAGGCAAGCCAACCAACCCGACGTCGGCAATCAGCTTAAGCTCAAGTATGAGCAGGCGCTCCTGTCCCGGCCGGCCTTCTTCGTGGTGGCGTGGGGCTCGATTGACTGGGGAGGCAAACTGAGCGTTGCCGCGTCCGCCACGTCCACCCGGGGCAACTAGAATTTTTTCTCCGGCTCGGGTGAAGTCGTGAATGATCTCGCCGGTCATTTCATCAATAACTACCGTTCCGACCGGCGTCTGCAGGGTAATGTCTTCGCCTCTCGCTCCGTGACGCTTGCCGCCTTCTCCGTGACGCCCGCGCCCGGCTCGATGTTCGGGGTTATAGCGGAAATGCAGCAAAGTGTTCAAGCCCTCGGTCGATTCGATATAAATCGAACCGCCGTCGCCGCCGTCGCCGCCTGAAGGGCCGCCGCGCGGCACGAACTTCTCGCGGCGAAACGCCGTCACTCCATTGCCGCCGTTTCCACCCTTGACATGTATTTTCGCGCTGTCAATAAACATCGGTAGTCAGTAGGCGCCGCTTGGCGGCCGGTCGCTCACGGAGTGTTTGTTGCCGTTTATTTGCCGCCGACCATTGGGGATTCCAAGCTCCCTACTGCTCCACCTCACCTCACTGCCTTCAGCGCTTTGACGTTAATGACGTTCATTACGATAAAGACGCAAAACGGGGGAAAATTTGCCAGCAATTCTCGGTTTTAATGAATCTAGCAGGTTGACAGTGATACTGTTATTACTGCTCGGGTGGATAAACGCTGATAAAACGCCCCCTTCGCCCTCGGTCTTCGAATTTAACGACGCCGGCGATCTTGGAGTAAAGAGTATCGTCACTGCCAATGCCGACGTTGGCGCCGGGTTTGAATTTCGAGCCGCGCTGGCGAACCAGGATGGCGCCACCCAGAACCGACTGGCCGCCAAAGCGCTTGACTCCCAGGCGCTGAGCCGCCGAATCGCGTCCGTTGCGCGAGCTGCCTACACCTTTCTTATGAGCCATAAAAAAAACCGTTACCTTTCTTGCAGAGATATTAAGCGATCGATTCGATCTTTATCGCGGTGAACCCCTGGCGATGTCCTTTTGTGCGTTTGTAGTGTTTGCGGCGTTTGAACTTGAAGACGATGATCTTCGGGCCGCGCCCCTGCTTGAGCACGGTCGCGGTGACGCGCGCGTCGGCGATCGTGGGGGCGCCGATGCGGACGCCGCCGTCATCGCCGGAGACCAGGACCTCGTCGAATTCGACCTTATCCCCTTCATTCTTATCGGCCAGAGTGGGGACGCGAACGACATCTCCGGGACTCACACGGAACTGTTTTCCACCTGTTCGTATAATTGCGTAAGACATTTTTGTGTCGCCTCCAATTTCTCTTCACTTACAAAGCCGCCGATTATAGGCGGCAGGGTGAAAAGGTGTCAACTTGGACGTGCGGGTCGCGCCCGCGTCGAATAGAATAAATTTTTAAGTGAGGGAATATTTGCCTTTGCGTCAGCGATATATATTTCGAGCCACACATAAAGAGGTCAGAGGAGTTGGAACAAAACGACAGGTTGCAGCGACTCGAAATTTTCGAAGCGGAAGCTCTGGGCTTTTCCGGTCAGCTTTTCCGCGTCGCGCTAAGAGTGTGTCGAGACCGGGAGCGGGCCGAGGATTTGATTCAGGAGACGTATTTGCAGGCGTGGCGTTCATTCCACAGGTTTGAAATCGGAACCAACTTGCGCGCATGGCTCTATAAAATCCTCTTCAACGTTCATTACAGCGAGGTCAGAAGAGGGGGGCCGGAGTTGGCGCCGATCGAAGAGACGATCGCGGAGACGATAGCTTATGACCCGCCGACGCCGCAGCATTTGACGGAAGAGGAGGTTCTGGCCGCGCTCGAACGCATCCCGCGCGATTTTCAGGTTCCGGTGGTGCTGGCCGACGTCGAAGAGCTGTCTTACCGCGAAATCGCCGACGCGCTGCAAATTCCGCTCGGCACCGTCATGTCGCGGCTGAGCAGGGGTAGGAAGTTGTTGCGGATGGAATTGGCGAATTACGCCCGCGGCGCCGGTTACCAGGTCGCGAATTGAAACTGCTAATTCATGCCAACAAACCTTAGGACAAAAGCGATGACCACAGAGACACAGAGACACAGAGGATCGAGGATCGAGGATCGAGGATCGAGGATCGAGGATCGAGGATCGAGGATCGAGGATCGAGGATCGAGGATCGAGGATCGAGGATCGAGGATCGAGGATCGAGGATCGCAATGCATTACTCGATCTTCGATCTTCTATCTTCGATCCTCGATCCTCTGTGGCTCTGTGGCTCTGTGGCTCTGTGGCTAGAATGGATTGCCAGAATTTCAAAGAGTTGCTCGATTCCTATCTCTGTGGGGAGTTGGCGGTCGAGACCAATCACGCCGTGCTCTGCCATGCGGAGCGCTGCTGCCCCTGCCGGGGCGAGATGGCGGCGCGTCGCCGCTTGCGCGCGTCGCTGCGCAGCGTCTGCTCCAAGGAGAAGATGAGCGACCGGGCGATGGAGAGTTTGCGGGCGAGAATACGGTCGGAGGCCGAAGCGGGGGCCGGCGCCGCGCGGACGGGCGACGGGAAATGGAGGCGCGGTTGGTTCGCCGGTCTTTTTAAGGTCTGGCTTTTGACGCCGGCGGCGGTGGCGCTTCTCCTGGGCGCCGCGTTGGGTTTGTACCACCTGCGGCGCGTAGAGTCTGACGACGCGAGGCGGTTGACGCCCGAACAGATCGAAGCCCTTGAATTGAGCGGCAGTCTGATGGCCGACTCGGCGAGCAGTCACCGAAACTGCGCCGCCCATTTCGTTAACGCCGCCGGGCCGGCTGAAATGCCCGATTCGGTCGGGGAATACGACCCGGCTTGCGCAAGGCTGGATAAGGTGGCGGCGGAAGGCGCCGGAGGGTTGTCGCTGCGGGCGGCGCACGTCTGCGAGTTCGGCGACCGCAAGTTCGCGCACCTGGTCTATACGCGCGGCGGCGGGCTGGTCTCGCTGCTTGTGACCGTACGCGACTGCCAGGCGCTGAAATCGGGAGCGGCGCCGCCTTTTAGCGGCCTGTCTCTCGGGCCGCAGCGATTCACGCTCGACCACATCGCGCTCGGCGCTTACCAAACGCTCAAACGCATAGTCCTTGTGGCCTCCGATCTCTCGGAAGACGAAAACGCCGCCTTGACCGAAAGACTGGCGAGGCCGGTGGCCGAGCATCTGCGGAAGGCCGAAGCCGGAGCCGGTTTGTAAGAGCGGGTGGTTGGATTGTCGATTGCGGATTGCGGATTGCGGATTGCGGATTTTTGGAATCGTGAGCAGCGAGTTGTCATGTGAGCCGCGCGGATTCAAGTTTGCGGTTGTGGATGGAGCAGGGCGGTTGTTACGAAATCGCAATCCGCAATCCGCAATCCGCAATCCGCAATCATAAAGGGGAGGGAGAGAGGTCAACTACTCCATCTAAACGCTAGCGCGTTGTAGATGGAGCTTGCAGTTCCAAGTTTCGTATTCACGCCCGGAAGAAACTTCCGGGAACGGACTGCTTCGGGCCGGTTGACTCTTGGATTCAGGCGAATCCGGTAGCGGCCCATCAACCTCCGGGATATACCCGGAAGCGATAGCGTCTGGTATTCGAGAGTCGGCTCTCGAACAACTTCGGAGATTTTACGTGGTAGAAGTTTTCCAACCACAACCCCCTATCGCCGGTTCTCAAAGATCAGAAACTGTTTCTCCCCCTTGCGGGACGAGTGCCTTTGATCGGGGGCAGTATATCAGAAGAGTTCACCGTATGCTCATCGAAGGGGCAAGCCCTTCAATTCGCATACGGTCTCGATTTCCTCTCCATCCAAGCCTATCGGCTTTGGATGGAGTATACATCGAGGGGAAAAGATGAATTCAACTGCGATGAACCTGAAGTTCGCAGATCAAGACCGCGCCTCGAACTTTCTGAACCTGTTGAGCCTGCCGCATGTCGAGCGGACATTCTGGCGCGGGATGGCCGTTTACGCGCTCGACGATCCGGCGGCGGACGTTTACGTCGTGTTGAAAGGGCGCGTGAAAATAATGCGCTCTTCGCCGGAAGGCGCGCGGAAGACAGTTTCGATCTGTTATAGCGGCGAAATCTTCGGCGAGCTGGCGCTGGCCGGAGACGAGGTGGAGGCGCGGCGCAACGACGAGGCTGTCGCGCTCGACACCACGCGGGTGGCGGTGATCCGAGTCGCCGACTTCTGGGGCGCATCCCGACGCGACCCCTCGCTAGTGCGCGACGCGATGCGCCACCTGACCAGGCGGCTGGCCGAGGCGCATTCGCAGATCGAATCGCTGGTCTTCGATAACAATCACCACCGGCTGGCCCGCTCCCTGCTCAGGCTTTCGGACGAGGCGGCGAGGGCCGGCGAATCGAGTGTGCGTTTGACTCACGAGGAGTTGGCGGAGTTGATCGGCTCGACGCGCGAAGTCGTCACCGGAATGATGATCGAATTTCGCCAGCGGGGATTAATCGATTACAAACGCGGCGACATTCAACCGAACCTGCCCGGATTGACCCATTTCTTGAAGTGATTTTTACGTTGAGGGTTGGGCGAGCGATACAGTGCGGGGAGGTAAGCGACCTCCGGCCTCCATCATGAGGCCGGAGGTCGCTTACCTCCCCGCACTGTATCGCCTGCCGCCTTTCCTGCCGTCAAAAGATTTTTGGGGGATTTTTGGGCCTGGTGGATTAAGAGGTGAGAAACGACGGGCAATGCCAGATTTTCCGCAACCGGGGGGCGCCTATTTAGCCTTGCCTAGCCATACCTATCGCGCTACAATCCGCCGCTAGCAAGTGGGCAACGAGACGGCTTCATATAAAACAGACCAGCAAGCTCAGATCGAACTGAAAGTATTGAACATCGAACTTCAATCACGGATCCGCGGATAAAGGCGAGTTCCGGGAAAGTCGAGGGAATAGTCGAAGTCAGGGTTTGAGATAGGCTCTCCATTAGTTTGAATCAGACGCGGTGGCCCCGTACGAATAGAGATCAGCGTCTTTAATAATCAACCTGCCAGATCCACCAGTGTTCTTCAATCACCTCCGCGCCCCCAAAGCTTCATCACGAGGGCTGATGAATGATTGCGATGAATGATTGCCTTGATGGACGCCGGGTTTCAGGCGATTGTAATTTGTGACCGGTTGGCCACAGAAAGTAGAAGTGGGTTATATGAAAGTTACGTGTCCGAAGTGTCAGTTCGAGAACCAGGCCGACTCCTCCCGCGTCGTATGCGCCCGTTGCGCGACAATCATTGAAGTCAGAATGGATCAAGGATTCGACAGCAACGGCAAACGGCAAACGGCTCGGCTGCCGTTTACGAGCGGCGGCGGTCAGTCGCTGGGCAGCCAACGATTCAATGATAGCGACGTATACGCCACCCGCATCGGGGATGATTTTGACGACGTGTTGGATGTTCCCATCCAGTCGCAGCCGGGCTACCAGCCGGTGGACGAAACCCCGCCAGTACCGGTATTTGAAGATGTTTTTATGCCAGCGCAAAACCAAGACCAGCCTTCTCCTTACGACTTCCCCGCATACGACAAGTCGTCCGCAACTCCGATTGACGCCTACGGAAACCCAGGCGCGCGCCCGCGCGACCCGCAGGATTACATTGAGCCGGCCGAACAGGAATTCGTGGGCTGGCCCGTTTTGCCTGATAGCCCAGAGGAAGAGGAAGTGGCGGCTGGAAGTGGCCGTGGCGGATTATTTCTGCGCATCGGGCTGATTCTCGGCTTAGTCGGCGTCGTGAGTTTTTGGGCATACTATTTTCTCGGAGACTTCATCAGCAAGCGCAGGGCGCAGAGAGGTTCCGCTGTTCCAACCGTGGAGTCGTCTCCGAACGCCGGCACTGCCGACAACCAGCCTTCCCAGGCGGCCGAGACCCAGACTACGCCCGTCGCTCAGGACACTCCGGGCAACGACCAGACGTCGCCGGAACCATCGCTTCCACCGAACACCAAGTCGAGAGAGAAGAATTTGGTGACTTTGAGGCCGGAGCCAAAACCCGACCGCGCCGGCAAACCGACCGGGCCTTCGGATACTCCGAAGCCCTCGCCTTCGCGCGCCGCGGTCGCTCCGAAAAGGGGCAGTCTGACGGTTCAGGTCGGCGCGTTCAAAGATCAGGGAGAGGCTGACGCGCGCGCCGCCAGTCTGAACGCCGCGACCGGCAGCGATTTTCATGTCGTCAAAGCCGTGATCCCCGGATTGGGCGTATGGTACCGCGTGCAGCAGGTACAAGGGTTCGGTTCGCGGGAAGCGGCGTTGAGTTACGGAAATCGGCTCAGAGCCAAGAACCTGATTTCTGATTTTATCGTCACAGGCAGATAGCTGAAGAGTTGAATGTTAAAGACTGAAATCATCGGCATCAAACTCCAGTCGTCACACAACGGCAGCCTGAATGGCGGCCCCGGAAATGACGTCTTGGTAAATAACGATCTGGCAGCGGCGAGCAAAAATGGCGCCGACATGACGCAAATCTATTCGAGAGTCGTCGAACGCTATGCGATGTTTTTCGACCGCCCCGAAGCTCGCCTCCGCTTTCTGAACAACACGCTTACCAAACAAGCCGACCGGCAGGATCGATTGCAGCGGCGCATGGGCCGTTCCCGCCTCCTCGGGCGGACGCGGATTTACGACTGGATTCTCGAAGCGCGATGCTACAGCGCGATCTTCGAAGAGATGCGCGCCATGTCTTCGTCCCTGCCCAAAAACCGCCGCAGACTGACGCAGCGGATTCAGGCGCCGTTCTCCGCGCGCCTGCTCTTCCTCATTCACCAATCGCGCCACGCGTTCTACGGAGCCGCTGTGATCGGCGCCCTGCTGGCGATTGGCGTCCTCTATACTTTCGGCGCCGGGGCGGCGCGCGGCGTCAACACATACCTGGCGAGCAAATACAACAGGCCGAGCCCCCCCATTCAGCCCCCCCCACCGGAGCCCAGCTTCCCCGGAGTCGTTTCCAAAGAAAAGCCCTGGTTATTCGGGAAAGAGGGCGAGTATGAAAAATATAGCAACGGATGCAACATTTCGACGAAATACGAAACTGATAATCATCCTCGCGCCTATTACGCGATCCCGCGCGGATCGGGGACTGACGGAGATCAAGCCGGCGAGAGGAGCGATAAGATAGTCGGCATCCTATACCACACTCCCGAGAACCCCATGTTCGACTTAACCCCGGACAACACCAAGAGGATTCAGAATAGTTCGCGCACGCTGATCGAAGATGTTCGGGAAAAAAAGAAATACAATTACCTGATTAACCGCATCGGCGACATCTACCGCATCGTACGCGACGATCAGGCGGCTAACCATGCCGGCGAATCGCTCTGGGCCGACGCGAAGAACTATTACGTTATATTGAACGAGAGTTTCCTCGGCGTCTGCTTCGAGTCGAAGTTCGATGGGGCGTCGTCACTCGACCAGATATTGACCGAGGCCCAGATCATCTCCGGGCGCCGGTTGACCGACGTGCTCCGCGCCAAATACAACATTGACGACGCCAACTGCACCACGCACGGACTGGTCGCGGTCGCTCCCGAAGAGATGCTGATCGCCCGTCACCATGACTGGGTTCACTTTTTCCCGTTCGAGCAGATGGGGCTGTCGAACAAGTACAAGGTTCTGCCGCCAACTATTACCGATTACGGCTTCACCTACAATGATGAGGTGCTGGCGAAGAAACTCGGCGGTAAACTCTGGGAAGGGGCCAAAATGGCGGTGGAGGAATTCAATAGGCGCGCCGCGCGGGCGCACGTCAGCCCCGACGACCTGCGGCTCAAGTTGCGAGACCGTTACATCTCGCAGCGCAATAAGACCCTCGGGCTGCATGCCGAGCAGGGCGATGTGAACAATCCGCGCATCTCTAAAAAAACCGCCGCAGGCGAATCGACGGAATCCGGCGCCGATCAGTCAACGAGCGCCGCGTGGAAGGCGCTAACTGAGAAATGAATGACCGCCGCCCACGCGCCGCAGAACACATAGAAATCATTATGCCCTGATGAGGGAGGGCAAGAATGCCGGATAGTGAGAATAATGAAGTCTTTAATAGGCGACCCAAGACATGCGCCGCGAAAGAAGTCCCCGCCCCCGGAACAGACAATCACGCCACTATTGATGGTAGTAATAGCGTCTGGATTGGCATAACAAACACTCCGTTCATCAATAATCTCTCGGGCGGACAGGAACAGCGTCTAGTTCTCTCGGCCGATCACGTCGTCCAAGTCCAACATAATCAGATAGTCAAAATAAGGCAGGCGCAAAACACAACCGCGCAACAGGAGATAACGATCATCAGAGCTAAGCGCGCATGAGAGGGATGCGGTCGTGCAGTTTCATAGATTTTTTCACATTCTGGCCCCAAAGACGAAGTCATTATTGCCGTACTACAGAGCGATGAATACGGAGTTTTTCAATTGGATAGATGAAGTAAGCGTCGGATGACGCGAATATGTCTGCAAATTCTAAATCGTAACGAACAACATTGGGACAGAAGAAACCACGGATTATCACAGATGCGACAGATTGGCGCGAATTATCCGTGACAATCCATTCGCATCTGTCTAAATCTGCGGTTTCTTCCGCCCCAATCTCGCCTGTTTCGATTTAGGGAGTTTGTTCCGCCCGTCTAACGGGATTTCCCGACAACCTATTATCGTTGAAAGGTTGAGTGTGCCTCCCCCTCCAACGGGGAATTGCGTTGGGTCGTTTGGCTGGCATTCTCTTGCCCCTCCTTTGTTAATATTCGCGTTCGTTCATGGCTAAAATTCTTATCTTGAATTCCCTAAATCGAAACACCCGACATTGGGACATGCGGCGGTACAGTACCGGGAGCGGTAGCGACCGGCTGCCGTCGAACCGGTCGCTACCGCTCCCGGTACTGTAACGATGTCGCCTGGTTTGATTTAGACTGGAGGAACAATGGGAGACAAAACATCAACGATGAATGAAGCAGTTCCTGAGGTCGACGAGGTAGGCGCTGTCGGCCTGGACGTCGGAACGAGCCGCATTGTGGTGGCCGGCGGTCACAACGGCCACAAGGCGCAGACGCAGCTCAACTCTTTCGTGTCGGTCCCCTACTCGAGAATGACCGAGGCCATCCTGCAACAGAACAAGATGGTCTATCACCGCAACGGGAAAGACCTCTACGTTTTCGGCGACGACTCCGAACGGTTCGCCAGCTTCTTCAGCGCCGAACCCCGCCGCCCGATGCAGCGCGGCGTGATAAACCCGCAGGAGCCGATGGGCCAGCAGATCATTCAGGCGATCATCGAATCAGTGATCCCGCGCTGTCGCAATAACGAGTTGCTCTGCTTCAGCGTGCCCGGCAAGGGCGAAGGCGCCGACGCCAACCTCGTCTACCACGAGGCGGTGATCAAGAATTTCATGCAATCGCTCGGGTACGAGGCGAAGGCGGTCAACGAGGGCCTCGCCGTCATCTTCGCCGAGTTGCAGAACGAGAATTTCACCGGCATCGGCATCAGTTGCGGCGGCGGGATGTGCAACGTCTGCGTCGCCTTCCTCTCGGTCCCGATGCTCACTTTCAGCCTGCCGATTGGCGGCGATTACATCGATTCGAGCGTCGCCAAGGTCGTCGACGAGCCGGTTACGCGCGTGCGGCTGATCAAGGAAGAGTCGCTAGACCTTTCGCGGCAGCCGAAAGACAGGATCACCAGCGCCTTGTACATTTATTACGAGGAAGTGATCAATTCGATAGTCCACAGACTGCGCGAAGAGTTCGAGTCCTCGCGCCAGTTGCCGAGGATCGAGCACCCGATGCCGATCGTCCTCTCGGGCGGCACGGCCAAGCCGCACGGCTTCCTGCAGAAGTTCGAGGCCGCCGTCAGGGCGAACGGATTCCCCGTGCCGATTTCCGACGTGCGGATGGCCAGCGACCCGCTGACCGCCACGGCGCGCGGCTGTTACATCGCCGCGATGTCCGAGATTCGCTGATCGGGAATCGAGGATCGAAGATAGAAGATCGAGGATCGAAGATAGAAAATAGCTACGGATGAAGTCATCCCATCCTCGATCCTCGATCCTCGATCCTCGATCCTCGATCCTCGATCTTCGATCTTCAATGACGCTCCTTCCTCAAACAGTCCTGTTTTTGCTTGTTCCGGACATCTCGGAGCCGAAGGAACTCTCGCCTCTTCAAATTCTCCAGCTCGTCGGATTCGCCACAGGCGCGGCGTTGCACCTTTACCTTTGCCTGATGGTCTACCGCCGCTACGGCGTTCGCCGCGCCGAAATAGCGTTGCTCGCCCTGGGTTTGAGCACGGGTCTGTGGCACCTCGGCAATTTCGCGGCGGCGATTCACGAATTGCTGGATGTAGACGGAGCCTGGTGGTGGATGAAGGCGTCCAACATAATCGCCTACACCGGGCTTGCCTTCATGCCTCCGGTGTTGGTTCACGTGCATTTACGGGTCTGGGAATGGGTCGACAAAAACGCGCCGCGAAAGTTTTTCAAACCGCTGATTATTATCGGATACCTGCCGTTGATCGCCCTGTATAAGGCCCTCCCTAAACTTTGGAGCGACCCTTACCAGGATCCGACAGATAAGCTTGCGCGGTTTTTGCTGCCGTTCATTCTCTGGTTCGTCTTGATCTTCATCAAATGCGCGGTGATTGACTGGCGGCTGGCGCGCAAGGTGGAGGCCGCGCGCGAACGGCGGTTCTTCGAGGTATTCGGAACGTCGCTGTCGGTCATTGGCGCGCTTTTCCTGATCACTTATGTTTTCGGCGCGAGGCGCTCCGGAATCGGCCAGTACCTTGACCTGGTCGCCAGACTCTCTTCACTCGCGCCGGCGACCATCATCGCTTATTTCATTTATCGCTACCGCTACCTGGAACTGGTCATTCGGCAGAGCTTCGTTTACGCGATCCTGGCGGCGGTGGTGATGATGGTCTACATCTACGGCGTCCGCCGGTTAAGTCTCGCGCTCGACGCCGGCTACGGGGTCAAGGCCGAGGGGGTCGAGGCGCTGCTGATCCTGGTCGTGATCGTGCTGGCCGGGCCGCTGCGCCGCGCGACCGAACATTACTTGCGGCGATTATTCACGCACGAAGTCAAACTCTACCGCGAGCTGGTGGCGCAGGTAGGCGCGGCGTCGGCCAGCTATGGAGAGTTGCGGCACTTCATTCAGTTCGCCGAAGACCGGCTGCGCGAATCGTTGGAGTTGAAAGAGGTCACGATCGTCGCGAGCGGCGACGCCCAGGGCGAAGAGGCGGAAATTTGCCGCATCGCCGAAGAACGCCAGTTGACCGAAATCGAAGAGACTCCACTGCTCGAAAAGCTGAAAGCGGTCGCGGCTTTCGCGCTGTGGCGCGAGGGGCGCGTGGTCGGGTTGATCGTCGTGCGCGGCGCGGCGCACACCTTGACCGCCGAAAAGCGCGAAGTGCTGCTCGTGCTCGCGGGCCACCTGGCCGCCGCGATCGAGAACTGCCAACTGCTCGAAGAGAAGGTGAAGCTCGAACGCGAGTTGGGCGAACGCGAACGCCTGGCGCAGCTCGGCCAGATGGCCGCGACCGTCGCGCACGAAGTCAAAAATCCGCTCAGCGCCATCAAGTCGATCGCCCAGGTGATGCGCGAAGACGAGCGGGTCAGCCGCGAGTACGCCCGCGACCTCGACCTGATCACCGGCGAGGTCGACCGATTGAACGGCGCCGTCTCGCAACTGCTCAGTTTTTCGCGTCCGTCGAGCGTGGCCGGCGCGCCGGCCCGGCTGAGCGAGATCGTCGAGAGCGTGTTGGCGCTCAGCCGGTCCGAAGCCGAGCGGCGCGCGGTCGCCGTTTCGTCCGATTTGCGGGCCGACCTGGAACTTGACGGAGAAAAGGTCGCCCCGCTCAAGGAGGTTCTGCTCAACCTGCTCTTCAACGCCTTGCAGGCGATCAAACTCGACGGGCGCGACGGGCGCGACGGCGAGGTGAAGATCGCATGCGCCACGAACGGCGAGGGCCGTTTGACTATCGCCGTCACCGACAACGGCATAGGCGTCCCGCCTTCGATGCAGGATAAAATTTTCGAGCCTTTCTTTACGACCAAGACGCGTGGGACCGGATTGGGGTTGGCGATCGTCGCGCGGCGCGTGCGCGAAATGGGCGGGACGATTGCCCTTGTGAGTCCGGTCGCGGACGGGCGCGGAACGAGGTTCGAGGTAGCGTTGCCCGCGTCCACTGAGCTTTGAACTCTGAGTCGGGAGAGCTATAGTGTTACGACGCTTTGAAAGAAGAAGACCGTGAAGAACGAATGAATAGAGCGTTAACTAAGTTTTTTTTGGCATTTGTTTAAATCAGAACACGTGAGATTGGTACAGTACCAGCGTCCCAATGTAGCGTGTTTCGATTTATGGGAAACATTCAAAAACTTAGTTAACGTTGTACTGATAGTAGTCATTTTTTCGATCCACTGAGTCTTGAAAACGCTGTCGGATGGTTCACCGTTGATATGCGATATCCAACCAGAATGTTGGGGGAGAAAAAATCATGGCGGCGACAGCCCTTCAGAGAGAGACGAAACCGGAAGTCCTCTACCCTGATTCAGACGGAGAACCGATAGCTAAAAATCCGATTCAGTATCAACACATCATCGCCATTCAGGTCGGGTTGGAGGCGATGTTCGCTAATAATCCTGATGTTTTCGTAGCAGCTGATCTGTTATGGTATCCGGTGGAGGGGCGGCCTGACATCAAAAATACGCTGGACTTGATGGTCGCCTATGGCCGGCCGAAGGGCGATCGCGGTTCATACAGGCAGTGGGAAGAGGATGATGTCGCTCCGCAAGTCGTATTCAAAATTACTTCTCCCGGCGCCACGGCCGCCGAAATGCGATCGAAAAGGATGTTTTACAACCGCTATGGCGTCGCGGAGTATTACGAATACGATCCGGAGATCGGGATGTTGGATGTATGGACGCGGCAGAAAAGGGTATTACGAAAAGCCATCTTCATTGATGACTGGAGAAGCCCGCTGCTCGGCGTCACCTTGAAGATCGAGACAAACGGAGAATTGAGCGTCTATAGGCCGAACGGCGAAAGGTTCCTGCGCCCGGATGAAATCAAAGCGCTGGCTGATTTGGCCGAAGCGCGAGCCGAGCGGGAGCGCAATCGAGCTGAGCGGGAACGCGAGCGGGCCGAACGTCTGGCGGCGAAATTGCGCGAACTCGGAATTGACCCGGAACAGATCAATGGATGAACCGAAAATACTCATCGTTGACGACGAAGAAGCGGCGCGCTACGGAATGGCCCGCGCGCTGAAGAACTACTCCGTCGCCGAGGCCGCCTCAGTCCCCGCCGCGCGGCAGGCGGTGGCGAAGTCGCGCCCCGACCTGATCCTGCTCGACAACAACCTGCCGGGCGTGAGCGGACTCGATTACCTGCAAGAATTGGCTGCGATCGATGACGCGCCGCCGGTCGTGATGATCACGGCGCACGGCTCCGAGCGCACGGCCATCGCCGCGATCAAGGCCGGCGCCTACGATTACCTGGCGAAGCCGTTCGACGTCGACGAGCTGCGGCTGGTGGTCAAGAACGCGCTCGAAGCTTCCGGGCTGAGGCGCGAAAACGAGCGGCTGCGCGCCGAACTCGAGGCCGCGCGCGGCGTGGGCGGGCTGCTCGGCGCGAGCGACGAGATGCGCCGCGTCTACGATCTGATCAACAAGGTGGCGGCGACCGACGTCACCGTTCTGATCTGCGGCGAATCGGGCGCCGACAAGGAGTTGGTCGCCCGCGCGATTCACGAGCGGAGCGCGCACCGCCGCGAGGGCGATTTCATCGCTATGAATTGCGCCGCGCTCCCTTCGGAGTTGATCGAATCGGAACTCTTCGGCCATGAAAAAGGCGCCTTCACCGGCGCGGCGGGCCAGCGCAAGGGCAAGTTCGAATCGGCCAGCGGCGGCACCATCTTTCTCGACGAGATCGGCGACATGAGTTTGAACACTCAGGCCAAGCTGCTGCGCGTGCTCGAAGAGCGCAGGATCGAGCGACTGGGCGGCTCGCATTCGATCCCGATTGACGTGCGCGTCGTCAGCGCCACGAACCGTGACCTGGCGGCGGCCGTCGCCGAAGAGAAGTTCCGCGCCGATCTTTTTTACCGGTTGCGCGTCGTGCAGATCGACCTGCCCCCGCTGCGCGCCCGCCGCGAAGACGTCCCGATGCTCGCCGAAAACTTCCTGCAGACTTACGCCAAACGCTACCAGTTAAAATGCGTCGAGATCAGCCCCGACGCGATGAAGCGCCTGGTCGCTTACGACTGGCCCGGCAACGTCCGCGAGTTGCGAAACGCAATCGAACGCAGCGCCGTGCTCGCCGACGGGAGATCACTTAGGCCGGAAGACTTGCCCGAAGAGATCAGTTCGGCGGAGGCGCGGCAAAAAACCGCCGAGACGTTTCAACGCTCATCGCCGGCCACAACCGTCGAGTCGGCGGACGTCCTGCCCATCCCTTATCTGGAAGATTTCCGCGAGGCGCGCCGCGAATTCGAGCGCGCCTACATCGAACGCGTGCTCGCCGAAACCGGCGGCAACGTCACCCGCGCCGCCGAACGCGTCGGAATGCATCGCCAGAGCCTCCAACAGAAGCTAAAAGACCTCGGTCTCACACGCCGCTACGTGCTTCAGGACGAAGTGCAAGATTCCGATGACGAGTGAAGGACTCTCCTGACACCCCTGGGAGCGGCGCCATACCTGCCTCCCTGCTTTCGAGGCCCGCCCTTTTTCTTCAAACCACCCAATTTACAAGACATGCAGGCGGGGATGGGCGCCGCTCCCGAGGATGGCGCCGCTCTTGCCATTCACGTAGTCGCAACCGTTGAGGACTTTGAAATCTTGCGCCGGATCGACATCGTTTCAGTTTAAGTATGGCTGCTGCGGCGATGGCGACTGGCGCAAGGCTTTTTCAATGCGTTGAATCAGTGCCGCTTGGCAGGCATTTCGGTCGCCGGCTTTTTGGCCGACCGCGCCCTGAGTAAAGGCGCCCGCATATTGATCTACTCCGCGCCGTAACACCGAAGAGATGGCGGCCGACGCAAGAACTATTCTTTGGAGGCCGAATGAGGGAAAGAGTAAGGATGGTTGTGGCCGGTTTCTTCATCGGCGGATTTCTAGGCTGGTTCATGGGATTCGCATGGTACGAATTCATTGAAGTTCCGAAGGCCGCATCTATGGACTCTATGGCGGCTGAGACCTACCTTTGCGCGGCTGGCGGCTTGCTGCCGTTACTGGCTGTTCCAGGCGCGATTCTGGGCGCGATCGTCGGAGCGCGGAAGAATCGAGCGGGTCTTCGTGGGGAGAACCGGGATCAAACGGGATGATTCATCTAAACGGCGCTTGGAAGAACCGCAACCGGCGCGGCTTTTTTTTCGAGGTTCGATTATGAAAGAGTTTGGACTGGTTTTGGCAGGCCTCATCGTCGGCGGATTTCTAGGCTGGCTTTGCGGGATCGCCTGGTTCGAACTAGTTGAAGTCCCGAAGGCCGCTTCGATGGACCCGATGACGGCTGCGTCTTATCTCTGCGCTGAAGGCCGTTACCTTCCGCCCCTGGCGGTGGTTCCAGGCGCGATTGTGGGCGCGATTCTGAGCGCGATTATCGTGGCGCGGAGTGGACAAGCAGGTGTTCATGGCAAGAGCCAGGATCAACCGCAATAATTTCACCCCGGCATGTGATTGTGAGGGCGTACTCGTGCTGAAAAAGATCGCGATTGTAATAAGCTCGATGTTGCTTGGCGTTTGTTGCGGCAGCGCTGTTGGGTGGCTGGTCGGACGCACGATTTACTTTTTCATCGTCGAGCTGCCGAATAGAAATTTGGCGCCTGAGCAATACTCAACGGCGACTTGCGGCCTCAACCTTTCGATAGGAATGCTGACGTTTTTTGTGTTGATTCCGGCGGGGGTTGTTCTCGGTTCCGTCTTCGGTTTCGGGTTTGGAATGAAGCAGACATATGAAGAATAGGCTTTTCACTTGCGCCGTCCTGGTTTTATTTTTCACTCCGGCTTTGGCTGCGGGCCAGAATCTCTCTGATTATTGCCACGTTTATCTGATCGATATGAAGGTGGCGGAAAAAGCGCTCATGAAACATCCGACAGGAAACGATCAGCAAGACGCCAAGTTATTATCGAGTGGAACAATGATACTCGGCAGATTTTCCCCAAAAATTGCCGAGGAGGAATTAACTGAAGGCTGTGCAAATAAAAGCCCTTTGAAATCCATACATTGATTAGCGCAAGCCTGGGTACGCATCGCTTCCAGCGTGCAGTCTTCGGCGGGAGGCGCATTGATTGGAATCAAATGCGCAGGAATACGAATCGGC
>WNGE01005731.1_pt1 | contig 21200 bp, 14 predicted proteins | sample 5400651 | NCBI WGS metagenome assembly WNGE01 (sample SAMN13153370, study PRJNA577476) | soil metagenome | isolation source: 60 cm soil or saprolite under grassland replicate 2 | place: USA:California | collected 2016-06-15 | reverse complement strand
GACGACCTGATATTATCATTTTTCTTAATGGCCTTCCGATTGGTGCCATAGAACTGAAGAACCCAGGTGATGAGAACGCAACAATCAAAGGCGCATTTAACCAGCTACAGACATACAAGGAAGCGATCCCTGGACTCTTCCCCTACAATGAAATTCTTGTTGTCTCTGACGGAGTTGAAGCGCGAGCAGGCACCCTTACAAGTGATTGGGAGCGGTTTATGCCTTGGCGTACTATTGAGGGAGACGATCTTGCGCCAAAGGGAACAGTAGAACTCGACGTGCTTATCAAGGGTGTGTTTGAAAAGCAGCGTCTTCTTGATCTTATACTTAACTTTATTGTTTTTGAAGTTGATGGGTCAAAGATCACCAAGAAAATGGCAGCTTATCACCAGTTCCATGCGGTGAATAAAGCCATTGCCTCCACTATCAAAGCCTCATCACCAGAGGGAGATAAGCGGGTCGGTGTTGTCTGGCATACACAGGGAAGTGGTAAGAGTTTGTCGATGGTGTTTTATGCCGGAAAGATCATTCGGCATCCTGCAATGCAAAACCCAACCCTTGTTGTTCTCACAGATCGTAACGACCTGGACGACCAACTGTTTGGCACCTTTGCGCTTTGCCAGGATACTCTTCGTCAATTACCTGTACAAGCAGAAGATAGAGAGCACATCCAAAGGCTGCTACAGGTTGCATCGGGAGGCGTTGTTTTTACTACTATCCAGAAGTTCTTGCCAGAAAAGGGACAGCAGTATCCGAGTCTTTCAGATCGGCGAAATATTGTTGTGATTGCTGATGAAGCCCATCGCAGCCAATATGATTTTATTGACGGCTTTGCACGTCATATGCATGATGCTCTTCCAAATGCTTCCTTTATTGGGTTTACAGGAACACCAATTGAGCAGTCAGATCGAAGTACACCTGCTGTTTTTGGCAATTATATTGATGTATATGACATCCAGCAGTCAGTTGAGGATGGAGCAACAGTTCGCATCTATTATGAAGGCCGACTTGCCAAACTCGAACTTGATGAGGATGAAAAACCACGGATTGATCCAGAATTTGAGGAAGTCACCGAAGGGAAAGAGCTAACTGTTAAGGATAAACTGAGAAGTAAATGGGCACGGCTTGAAGCCATTGTTGGAGCAAATAAGCGGATCAATTTGATTGCCAAAGATATTGTCGAGCACTTTGAACGGCGTATAGAGGTCATGGAAGGAAAAGGCATGATTGTTTGTATGAGTCGGCGTATATGCGTCGATTTGTACAACGCAATTATTCAACAGCGTCCGCAGTGGCATAGCGAGGATGACGATAAAGGCGCGATCAAAGTAGTAATGACCGGAACAGCCGCAGATGGCCCAGCGTGGCAGCAGCATATTCGCAATAAACAAAGGAGAGAAGCCTTAGCCAAACGCCTTAAAGACCCACATGACCCACTCAAGCTTGTAATCGTTAGGGATATGTGGCTCACAGGGTTTGATGCTCCCCCTTTGCACACAATGTATATTGATAAACCGATGCGTGGTCATGGACTGATGCAGGCAATTGCACGAGTCAACCGTGTCTTTAAGGACAAACCAGGCGGTCTGGTTGTGGATTATCTTGGTATTGCTGACCAACTCAAACTTGCGCTTGCAGATTATACCGAAAAGGATCGTGGTCAAGCCGGTATTCCACAGGAGGAAACGGTTACAATCTTACTGGAGAAGTATGAAATTATTCAAGCACTCTTTTATGGTTTTGATTACTCGCTTTATAAAGCTGGAACTCCTGCACAGCGTTTGACCGTTATTCCTAATGCTATGGAGCATATCCTCACGCAAGAGGATGGCAAGAAGCGGTTCTTACAGGTAGTAACCGAACTGTCGAAAGCATTTGTGCTCGCTGTCCCAAATGACCAGGCTCTGGCTATTCGGGATGATGTCGCCTTTTTCCAGACGATACGAGCTGCATTCGTGAAAGCAACACCGACTGAAGGAAAGTCGCAGGAGGAATTAGACACCGCCATACGTCAGATTGTATCGAAGGCTGTTGCAGCAGGGGAAGTGATTGATATTTTTGCTTCAATTGGTCTGAAATCTCCTGATATTTCCATTCTCTCTGATGAATTCTTGCAAGAAGTGCGCGGGTTGCCACAGCGCAATCTTGCTTTAGAACTGCTCGAAAAACTCCTCAAGGACGAATTAAAAGTGCGGTCACGTAAAAACCTCGTCCAGGCTCGCTCGTTTGGAGAAATGCTTGAGCGTAGCATTCGCCAATACCAGAATCGCTCCATTGAAACAGCGAAGATTATTGCCGAATTGATAGAGCTTGCCAAAGAGATGCGGCAAGCACGAAATAGAGGGAAGGAGTTAGGGCTGACCGAAGATGAGCTTGCTTTCTATGATGCATTGGAAGTGAATGATAGTGCCGTGAAGGTACTAGGAGATGAGACGCTACGAACCTTAGCGCGGGAGCTTGTGACGAATATCCGGAAGAATTTGACAATCGATTGGACGGTAAAAGAAAGTGTCAGGGCAAAGCTACGAACGACGGTGAAACATCTCCTCCGCAAATACAAGTATCCCCCTGATAAGCAGGAGAAAGCTGTACAGACTATCCTGGAACAGTCTGAACTACTTTGCAGGGATTGGGCTGCGTAAGAGGAGAAGGACTATTATTTGTCTCTCGATAAGTCATCCGGTACGAAAGTCGGAAATGGAGAAAAGCTATGGCAGAAACACTATTTGGAAACGATTTAGTTGGATATTACTTTGTCCCATCTGAGATAATTCGCTTTCTCGTTGCTTTAACCGCTCCCCAGCCTAAAGAAAAAGTCCTCAATATTCATCTGAATCCCGATATACTCATTCCATATTTAAACTCAATGGGTGTTGTTGATGTTCGATATTTGCTAAGCCATGCTACGCCTGAGGAGGTAGCACAAGCAGAGTTCCCTTATGATGTTATTCTATGCAGCCCTACTTTTGGAAGTATTATCAAATCGCCTGATGGCTCAAGCGATCCCAATGAAGAGTTTTGGCTGAAATGGAGCATCAATCACCTCAGCAATAAGGGACGACTTGCCATCATTGTTCCCACAGGATTGTTATCTAACTATTCTCAGAAAGCTATTCGTGAATTCCTCACTACTAATGCTGGTATCGAAGCAATTATTGATCTTCCCTCTGGATGGGCACAGGGCACATATCCTCAAGCAAGTATCTTGCTTATTACAAGCAACAGAAACCTGGATCGAGATATTAAGATGATTCACTTCACGAAGGCTGAGTCTATTCCTTGGGACTCTCTCTCTTCTAATGTCCGCAATGGACAACTAGACATAACTCAATTGAAATCAGGTATTGGATTTACTCTAAAAGCTGCTGATCTTGATAAACATCGGCTGGACGTACAGTATTACCATTTGAAACAGATTGGCTTTACCCCACCTGACCCTCATGTCTATAAAGAAGAACGGCTTGCTGACCTTGTCAGAATCCGCAGCGGCGAACGCTTCTCTAAAGAAGACTTTCAGTCACATGGTATTCCTTTTGTCCAGGTGAAAAACGTAACTACTAATGGCACTCTTGATTTGCAGCAGGTACAAACTATCATACCGGAAGTTGCCGAACAGAGCCGTGGTTATAGTAGACCAGGGGATATCCTAATAACAACCGCTGGCACTATCGGTAAAGTGGTACTTATTGACGATTCATTTTCAGGAAAAGGAGTTTGCATTGATACATCACTTCGCCGGTTGGAAGTCTTGGATACGAACAGATTATTACCGGAATATCTTACCATTTATCTGCAAACTCTAATGGCTCAGCACCAGATGAAAATGCTTACTACGGGTAGTGTTATACCTGTCTTGGCGAACCCTAACCTAAGCGAACTTAAAGTCTACGTTCCAAATGTTACAAAGCAGCGCGAAATAATCGCCATATTTAAAGATTCTACACTTGACTATGAAACTAAGGTTAGCAAAAGTTTTTATGGTGGAAAACCAGAGCCAACACCGCCACCACCTACACTCGAACCCCCTCCTACTATTGGAAGCACAGAGCCAGAGTCTTTACAGAAGATCGTGCAGGCGCAATTCCCTTTTCCGATAGCTAGAGCATATACCCTTTTTACAAACTCAGAATATGAACCTGGTAACATGCGCGTCAAAGCTCTTATTGATTTATCAGAATCCATCGTTTACTACGTGTATAACATTCTTGTTGCAGATCAACTCCGGCGTCTTAAGCTAGATAATGCTAAGTTAAAAAAAGAAATGGATAACAGTTACTCTAACTATTCCCTTTCTCGCCGTCTCGGTGTTATTTCTGTTATTCTCAAACTGGCTCGCATGCAGTCTGCCATTGATCTTTTTATGCCGGAACTCACCACCATTGATTTACAGGTTTGTAGAGACATTCAAAAAGATGTCAGGAATGTATGGAGTCATACCAACGCATTTCCTGAGAATAAATGTCGGCAAGTTATTAAAAAATATCAGCCAAGATTGGAAAAGCTTCTTCACTCGTTGAAATTTCTCACAGATTATAACCTCATCCAAGTAATCCGTATAACTATTCGTAATGGCAGACTCCAACATCATGTGTTCTCCATGATGGGTAATAACTCTTTGTTTCAACATGAAATAGAAGAATTAGATAAAGACAACATTATACTGGCCGACTCTCTACACATTATTCTTATTGCTAAAGCCAGAGGGTATGATTTTCTTGATTTACATCCTTTTTACCTTGTACATGCTTGGGAAAATACCGGGGAGTTTGATCACTTGTGCTTTTTCAAGCAAACAGACGGTAATCCTCCTGATCTGCACCTCAAAATAGAAAGTACCCAAGGGGTAGGTGGTACCGTTATTGAAACGGACATGGGTTTTACTGACTTCATTAGTGGTAAAACTGTTTGATTATTAAACCCTATACCCGCCTCGCAGAATAACATATGTTAGAAACCATAAATTCTGCGACGAACCTTTCCCCTCGTTAATATTAGTAAAGAACGTTATTCTTCAGGAGATGCACGATGAAATCAGGTTCTAAGCAGCGGCAGCGAGTAAGGCTTCGTCAGGTAATTCTTAGGATTTTTGCTGTGCTTCTGGGATTATTAGTGATTGCATTAATCTTTGTGAACGTGGCAGGATATTGGTATGGCTGGGCATGGACTGGACTCAATCCATCTATTGGCCCACAAGTACAACAATACCAACCAGGTAAAACACTTTGGGACTGGATGCAGTTGCTTATTGTTCCTTTTGTGCTCACCATTGGTGTATTTTTGTTCAATTTTACGTTAAGCAGAAATCAGCAAAAGGCTACCGAGTTGCGTGATCAAATTGATCGTGAAATAGCATTAGACAATCAGCAAGAGGATGTACTACAATCATATCTTGACAAAATGGCAGAGCTTCATGAGAAATTGCGTCAATCGAAGCCAGATGAAGAGATAAGGAAGATAGCAAGATCACAAGCATTGACAGTTCTACGGAGATTAGATGCAGTTCGTAAAAGAGTCGTGCTTCAATATTTGTACGAGGCAAATCTCATTAGAAAAGGTATGACAAATAACATTATTGATTTACGGAAAGCTGATCTACATGCAGCCGATTTGCATGATACTGACCTCAACGGAGCCAATCTACACGAAGTTGACATGAGTGAAGCTAATTTGAGGAAAGCCAATCTGAGCGAAGCTGACCTACGAGATGCGGACCTGAGTCGATCAAAGTTAAACCAGGTTGACTTAAGGAAGGCTGATCTAAGTAAGGCTCACCTTAGAGAAGCTGATCTACATGGACCCGTACAGTTCGGGATTACAGGCAAGCTGAGTAATCCTACTCAGAATGCGGCTAATTTGGTCTTTATAGTTCGTGGTGGAGCCGATCTACGAGATGCTAATCTGAGGGAGGTTGATCTGCGCGGGGCCAATTTGATGGGAGCCATAATGAGTGGTGCTGATTTAAGTGAAACAAAGCTTCTTACCGCTCACTTGAATTGGGCAGATATGCATGGAACAAATCTGAGTAAGGCTGACCTTCGTGGTGCTAATCTGAGTTGGACTGATCTGCATGGAGCTAATTTACATGGAGCTAATCTGAGCAAGGGAAAGTTGTTTGATTATGAATTGAATGAACCCAATCTCAACTGGATTGATTTGAGTCAGGTTAAACTCGGTAAATCCAAGCTGATGTGGGTTAATTTAAGTAAGGCCGATTTGCGAGATACTGATCTGAGCGAAGCTGATTTGAGGGGAGTTGATCTGCGCGGGGCCAATTTGATGGGGGCCAGTATGACAAGAGCCGATCTAACGGGAGCCAATTTAAAATGGGCCACTTATACTGAAGAGCAATTGAGTAAAGCCAAATCCATTGAAAACATTATCAAATGATGCTAACGCCGCAAACAAAACCTTATACGAAATAGATTTGTACAATTTCATCTCTCGAACGTTTGTAAAAATAGACCATATTTGGACTCTGTTGGCGAATGACACAGAGAGTGAAATTTCCGGGTGAAGGGAAAGAAACGTTTCTTTGCCACGATGCATGCACGGGCATGCGAAGCCGTAGCATAGTAGGGGCGACCCTTGTGATCGCCCGGTGACGGGGCCGATTCGACTCACACTTTCATTCGCCAACAAAGTCTATTTAGTGATGATTTTCGATGCCATATCGAATTTTATGTAATGATGAGCAACGAGAAGGCGTCAAACCCAGTCCAGACTTGGCTTTCAGGCTTTTCTGCTCTATGCCGTTACTACATTTGCTATGGCATCAGAGAAAACCTCCATCTAGCAACCACCAATGAGAGCAAAACTGAGAGCAAAACCGATAGACTCGAACAGTAAGAACTAGACAACATTGGACAAAAATACCGCCACTCCATGCGCAAGAGGCCCATCAAAGCAGAACTTAAACCAACCCCAAAAGGCACTATAGGTAGTTCAAATCCTCTCACCGTCGCCTCAAAGGATATCCCCACATAAACACGCTCTCTTGCCTGCCTATTATGGTACACTGTTGACAGTTGTTTTGACAGTGAAACAACTGTCTGACAGTCATCAATACTAGACAATAATGAACAAAAGGAACTGATTTTCATGTGTGCCCTTGTCTATCGGAATAATACGCTCACGCTTGAGAAGCGCTATCAAGAGCCATCATTAGAACCTGGTGAGGCGTTCATCAAAGTCTTGCAAGCAGGCATCTGCAACACCCATCGTTGAAACGCTGCATGAAGGCCCCGGAGCGTCCGCGCCAAATCCCCTGATTGGCAAGCGCGTCGTTGGCGAAATCAACGCCGCCTGCCGCCACCCCGATTGTTTCTATTGCAGCCACAACATGTCCACCCATTGCCCGCGTCGCACCACGCTGGGCATCGTCAATCGTGACGGAGTGTTCGCTGACTACCTGACCTTACCCATCGAAAACCTGCATCTCGTGCCAGACAATGTCAGTGACGAGGAGGCGGTCTTCGTGGAGCCGCTGGCCGCCAACTTTGAGATAGCCGAACAGGTGCATCTCAAACCTACCGATAGCGTGGCCATCCTTGGCGATGGCAAAATGGGCCAGCTGGCGGCACAGGTGCTCGCTCTGAGCGGCGCCGAAGTCTTGATGGTGGGCAAGCACGCGGAAAAACTGGCGCTGGCTGAAAAGCATGGTGTGCATACCCGTTTGCTCGATGATCCGCAGAGCTTCACCCTGGAGAACAGGCGGCGTGTTGACATGGTGGTCGAGTGCAGCGGATCGGCTCAGGGACTGGCGCTGGCCTTACGACTGGTAAGACCCAGGGGCACCATCATCCTCAAAAGCACTCTCTTATTTTCCCACGAGGTTTGATGAGACCCCTATCATTGACCTCCTCACTCGGCTTCTTGACCGAGTAAGCTACTAATTTGCAAGCATCCCTGTATGAGCATCCATCTTGAATAAAGTAGTAAGCCAATCATTGATAGCATAAATAAACAAAATTTCTACCAGAATATATTGACACTTAGACATCAGCCATATAGGATATAAATCTGAAGAATATATCCCAAAAATTAACGAAAGCATGACAAGAAGCTCAAAAATTTATCTGAGGCTTTTGCCATTACCGAAGGATCACAAACAATGCCAATTATCGAAGTGTTTCTCGTCGAAGTTAGTTCGGCAATAGCAAAGTCAATTTTTAAGCTCTGGCTGAAAGATCCACTTGTTGGATCAGATACCTCAGCAAGCCTCTTGGATCTGCTTAAGTCTCAAACTTCAGATAAAGTAGCTCAACGAAGTGGCCAGGTACAATTTGAGTTAATTGGCAAAAAGATCACAGAAAATATTCTTCCAATATTTGAGACCCAAGGTGCCGGTCTAGATGAGGGAACCCGTACTGCAATAGCTCATGAAGTAGCTAAAACATTCAACAAATCAAAAATTTCAAGCAAATTACTCATAGAGCAAAATTTGGAACCTATGAGACTGGCGAAATATTTAATTGATTCCAATTATTCTGGAACTCGGCTCTTCAGCGAGTTAGAAACTAGCTTATACCACCTTATCATTAACGAAGCGTGTGTTTATATTGTAGATATAGCTTCGGAACTGCCTGGATTCACGGAAAATAGTTTTGCCGAAATTCTTAAACGGGAAGACCAACTTATTGCTACAGCAGATAGAGTATTACAAGAGTTACGTGCTTTAAAGGCTTCAGAAGTTACAAAACAAGATAGAGATGGAGCCAATGGTCAAGCTCAGGAGATCATCAACAAGGTTGAAAGCCGAGCAATAGCTACACATTCGACAACTGACAGACCGGTTCAGAACCTGAGTGAAGATAAACTTGGCTTTGCTATTTATGTACGTGCGTTGAGAGACTTCATTTCATCTCCAGACACTTCTACGCCTTTAACAATAGCTATTGAAGGACCATGGGGAACCGGTAAAACCTCTTTGATGCGCATGCTTCAGAGTGAGCTTGACCCACCTCTGAGCTTCTGGTCTTGGTTATGGTTAAAATGGCTCTGGCTGAAGTGGTTCTGGCCATTTTTAACGTCCCTACCATCTTGGATGTTTGGGAACTTACGCATCTGGATAGATGACAAATTTGGTAATATTAAGAAATTGAATGAGACCCGCACTAATTCAATTGATCGATCTGATATTGCAGACAAAACGGGCGGTCCAAAAAGGTTTCAGGAGATCCGTGCCAGCCTGACATATAAGCCAGATATTAGGTACAGAACTAGTGATAGAACCCATATTACCAAAAGAATTCAGGATGCTCTTACTGATCTGCCGGACAACTTTGCTTCTATAGATAGAATAAATATCACCGGGAGAATCAAGGAAGCTCTTATCAGCATTTCAGATAATCTCAATACCATAGATAAAATGCGTAAAATGAATAGGATCACTAACTCTCCTAATTTAATTCAAAATATTCGTGCCGGCATGTTATACGATCCAAGTATTGTGGATATTAAGATCGAAGATTTACATAAACCTGTTCAGAAATGGGTAAAAATTGCAGCCAAACATTGTGCTATGGTTCCTCTTACACATCCTACCATCTGGTTCAATGCTTGGAAATTTGATCAAGAGGAGCAACTCTGGGCTGCTCTGGCACTTGAAGTGATGAATCAAATTAAGCTGAAATATGGATATATAGGGCGCATTCTCTTTTGGATAAGGCTCACGTGGAAACGTTCTTCGCGCCTTGCTGCCTTCTGGAGTATCATCTGGAAATTTGTTGTACCTATTATTCTGCTAGTGATCACCGTAATATACACTTTATATATGACCAGCATTACGAATGCGATTGCTTTTCTACACATCTATGATTTTTTAGGGCCGTTTTCGCCTAAGGGACCATATGCACTATTTATGCCATTGATCCTTTTAGTTGGTGCTATTTTAAGCGGTATACCGGCTGTTAAGATCATAAAGGATCCATTTCAAATCTCTGTGAAAGACATCTTAGACAAACCTAACTACAAAGATAAAGTCGGCTTTATTGGTACTTTCGAGAAAGACTTCTCTCGAATCGTTTCAGTTGCTACACGCACTCATCTTGGATGGAAGCCACAAAAATTAGTGATATTTATAGATGATCTTGATCGTTGTGAACCGCCCAAAGTAGTAGATATCATTGAAGGAATCAATCTTTTTTTAGATAGTGAAAGATGTATATTTGTTCTTGGCATGGATTCAAATGCCGTGATTGCGGGTATTGAGACCAAGTACAGAGATCTTTTCCAAAGAATACAGCAAGAAACTAACAGTGTCGTATGGCCTGGCAGATTGTTCCTTGATAAAATTGTCCAGGTACCTTTTCACCTCCCACCCTCAGTAGGTGAGAATAAGGAACTGTTAAAGGGGTTAGATACAATTGAACAGCGTAAGTTTCATCCATTGTTTACTTTTATGACTCAGCCAGAACTGAGTCTAAACCAAATCGAGTTTGAGCCCCCAATCTCAAACGATGTACCGGATCTTTCTGTGAAGTTACAAACAACACGGCTGGATCCTGCTAGCTACAAACATAAGGATGTGAGTGAAGCAATTACTAAAGGTGTTCAGTTCCTCGAGACCAACCCTCGCCAGGTAAAGCGCTTTGTAAATTTATTTAGGTTAAATGTATACATAGCCAGTGAGCGAGGCATGTTTGACGAAGTTAGGAATGGCAATGACTCTAGCGGCTTGACACTTAATCGTCTAGCAATTTGGTTAGCATGGTCTATTCGCTGGCCGAATGTAGTAAAGCCTCTTTTTGAAGCGTTACAGATTTCGGAGCTACGATTATACCTGATGCAAATTGCTAAGTTAGTACAAGATGATGGTCGTTGGGCGAATCGAGAAGATTTAACAGATTTTTCTTCCTATGAAAAGCTGTACAATAAAGCTTGCGAAATTAGAAAGAAGGAGACAGATTCTTCCTCTCATTGGTGTCATCTCCCATGGAAATGGTGGCTTCTTGATGCTGATTTTTTGAAATGCATCAAGGAGTTAGAATACTGCTGGCAGGAACCTCAACAGGGTGGCATAGACTATTTACAAACTTTGTTGAAAATGAACAAAGTTACCCTGCCTGAGGTTTTGAAAGAAACGAATAATGGGAATAAGGAAAACTCAACAATACTTAAAGGAGATGATGTGAACGTTGATGCCTCTGGATAGGAACCAATATCATAGTTGGTCAATGATGTACTTTCCGTTTTCGCGCAAGGTCAGCGTAGAGAACTGATCCAGGAACTGAAAGCGAATTGGAGTCCCCTGAAACAGCACTTGAGATGAGAAGCACTCTCTCAATTTCCCACGCGGTTTGATGAGGTAGCGATCATGGGCTTCCTTACGCGCCTTCTCGAGAGAGTTGCGTGCTAATTTATACTACAAGGAATAACAAAACAAGGATCAGGAGAGATGTGATGCGTGCCTTGGTATACCGAGAAACTGGCCTCGTGCTTGACACGAACTATCCTCAACCAAAGCCGATTGATGGTGAAGCTCTTATCCGTGTCTTGCTGGCGGGTATTTGCAACACCGACAAAAAAGAGCAAGTAATAACGTATAGAGCGATTAACACACAGGATATTAAGCACGAAGAGAACACCAGCGACCACCTTCGCGCAACTCATCCCGTATCCCGTATTTGGCACTGCACCTCTAATAGCTTTGCCATACGGACTCAAAAGACTCTACACCTACCTTAAGCACAACAACTCATGACAGCAAAACTGACAGCAAAACCGAGAGAAAACGAGAGAAAATGGGAGACGCCAGTAGACAAAACAGTACAAACTCAAAACCGCTAAGCCGCTCTAGAAGCCATCCAAGCCAACTCCTAGCTAATAACGAGAAGTAATGCTATAATAAGGGAAGTATTACCTCTTCAAACCGCTATCAATCGGCCTGTAGAGCCGCTTCATACGTTCAGGATACATTATTAAAAATCGAAATATTGTCGCCTCGATCAAGCAATGACACCGGAAATCACTAATTTGACACTATGGGTATACAAATATTTGGCACTGATACATATACAGATGCCATACCAAATTTTGTGTAACGACGTAGAACGAGAAGGCGTTAAACCCAGTCCAGACCTGGCTTCTTGGATTTTCTGCTTTGTACCATTACACAAAATATGGAATGGCGTCAACTTTTTTCTTTTTTGTCGATCAAGAGGGGTAAAGGCTTGCCATTTGAAGCCCAAACAAGCGACAAGAGTTACATAGAGACAACGAGCCAGAAACCAGCTACCGCGAAGAAAAAGCATACATCAAAACTTACAGCAAAGACGGGAGAAAACCAGAGAAAATGGGAGATACCGAGAGACAAACTAGCACAAACCAAAAATCGCCGAGCCACTCAGGAAGCCGCTCGACAAAGGTAAGCAGCCATTAAGGAGATAATAAAATGCAGAAGAAAACAGCGTTTAGCACAATGGAAATTGTACTTTTGATAGTACTTTTAGGTTCACTGATCCTCTCCTTTATACAGTCAAAGCTGGCAGAAAAAGCGAAGCAAAACCTCTAACCCTTCCAAAAGAACAGGCTAAATGTCCTATAGCAAACGCTTAAGTGAGCGCAAGTGGTGAAGTTTCGCACTGCAATACGTTATAAATTAAGTGAGCAAATACATTAACCGATTCGCGGGAATAGACTGTCTAAAAACAAGCGCACCAGGAAGCAGGTAAATAACTGTGAACCGTCAATATGTACCATCTAATAATTCTCAAGACGACGCATCCGAACTGCAATCACCATCTGACGGCCCTTTACCCGCAGATGCAAATATTCTCCGTAGAACGCCAACTGTTCAACCGCGAGGAGATGCAGCACGGTCAATACCACAGGGTCCTGCTGGCAAGGGTCTATTATCTAGCTTTAGAAACAGTCAGATGCACCAGCCCATAAACGGAGTAAGCCCGAATGCAAACTCGCTGGTAGAACGAGACGCATTACAACAGCCCGCAACACAGGCACCAGGAAAAGAACCGATATCCAGCCCTGAGTATCTACAAAACTTATCGTGGAGGCAGATATCGCCGCATCAATCGGTGATTACTCCGTTGTCGAGCACGCCGACAAACGCTCAACAGGCTGCTGTGTCTATGCCTGGCACCAATCCAATAAGTTCGCAGCCCTTTCAACCTTTTGTATTACAACCTCTTGCGCCGGTGCCGGGAATGATCAACCCGCAGGCATATGCGCCTGGTAGTCCAATGCCTATACCTGGTCAAGCGCCTGGGGCCTGGCAGGGGCAATCGATGGGCTACCAGGGTCAAGGCCCAGCTGGTGGGCCACCATTTGTCCAGGGACCTCCGGGAAAAGGCGCCCAAAGTGGGCCACGCAAGAAAAAGCGACGTTTCCCCATATGGGCGCGCATAGCCGTGGCGATACTGACCATCTTCATTATACTGGCCGGCACCGGCTTCTACTATTACGAAGCCAACTTTGCTTCCCCGGTGAGCAATATTGTGGGTCAAACGGCGCCGCTACTGAAGGGGGAAGAAAACCCGAACCTGGCGCGCGGGAATAGCAGTGACATTTTGAGTGGTGGGCGCATCAATATTCTCTTGTTAGGGAGTGATACGGACCAGAAATTTCAAAATGGCTACCTGGCCCAAACAGATATAGTCGTTACCATTGATCCCGCGACAAAGAGCGTCGGGATGCTCTCCATTCCTCGCGACCTGTTTATCAATGTTCCTGGCTACGGCATGATGAAACTGGACGAGGCATTTTATTACGGTGACGCCTATAACCATAACGGCGTTGGACTGAGCCGCCTTACCATCTCGCAAGACTTCGGCATTCCCATCAACTATTATGCCTGGGTTGGTCTGTCTGGTTTCATCAAGGTAGTAGATACCGCGGGCGGCGTCGATATCGATGTCACCCATCCAATCACTGATGATATCTACCCCAACGATACCGGTAACAGTAAAAACCCTTATACCTATAAACGTCTCTATCTCGCGCCAGGCCCACAACACCTGGACGGGCCAACTGCACTGGAGTATGTGCGATCGCGCCACGCCGACCTGGTAGGCGATTTTGGTCGCTCAGCCCGGCAGCAACAGGTATTGAGCAGCTTGAAAACCAGGCTTGTCAACTCAAATATCATTAACGAGCTCCCTGAACTGGCAAAGGATTTGAACGGCTACCTCAAAACAGACATGCAAATACTAGACATTATCAAATTGATGAATTTCGCCCGTACGATCGATCCAAGCAAGATTCAACGTGTCATCTTAAGCCCACCAACCTACTCGGTGGCTTCTGTAGCAACAATTGGACACGATAAAGGCGAGGATATCTTCAGCCCCATCTGCGCTCCAATTCAGCAAGTGATTGCCAGGATGTTCGCACTGGGCAATAATGCGCAATGTAATGTCCAGGGCAACAGCAACAATAGCACAATCCCTGTGCTGGCTCAGACGACGCAGCCAGTTGCTCCTGCTGTACCTTCGACTACAAATTCGTTGTCGACAGCCAGCCAATTGACCAGTATGAGCCTGCAAGGGGCAAACACGGACGACCCCTTTGGTATTCGTAGTCTCCTTGATCTGTTGCTATTTATAGTGTTCGAGTCGCCTGCCGCTTTACAATTTTGAGAAAAGCTATGCAACATGAATAGGAAACGAACCATGGAACGATATATACCCTGGTACACATACCTCTTGCTTGTGCTTCTGGCACTATCCGTACAGGGGTGCCTTGGCATTGGCGGTAATTCTGGCAATCAGAGTTTTAAGTCAGTCAATACCGGGAATGGACATTCGTTACAGGTCAATACGAGTGATCAGGCACTATTCAAAGGGAAATTATATTTTACCCAGGGCCACGTTCTCTTAGTTATGGATGGCTCGCGCAATGTCAATGCCCTGACAACCAATAAGGACTTTGTGAGCGACCCGGCAGTCTCGCCGGATGGCCAGACAATAGCCTTTATTGTGCGCTATAAAAACTCCTCTGACCTGGTCGAAATGCCCGTCAACGGCAAGCATTGGAAGGTTCTACTCACTGGCTCTGGCCAGTATATCCCTAATCCGCCGTATCCAGCGCCAAGAAGTACGCATAAATGGTATTTTCAGCCATCGTGGGAAGACAATACGCACCTGCTCTTCCTGAGCGACTTCGAGAAGTTAACAGTGAATCCTGGCGTTGATGCCCAACTTTTGGATTTACAGGTGTTTTCGATCTCCAAAATTAACCCGAATAACCCTCAGGAAGTTGCTTACGCGTCATACGGAGATGGCGGGGATCGTGACCCGAGTTACCGTCCTCATCATACAAACCAGGCTGTGTACACACACTATATGTACGATAGTTCGCAGACGCAGCAGGTCATCCAGATATTCTTGACGGAAACAAACGCGATTGTGAATCATCCCAATGCAGGATACCATCCTGGCGTGAATGAATATGATCCAGCAGTGGCGTTGACTCCTGCTTCAACCAGTGTGCAGAATTTGATGCCCAGCTTTTCGTCCGATGGTAACTATCTCGCGTATATACGGCGCATTGACGCAACTCACATGGGATTGTATGTGATGTCGATAGCTGATAACATCACAAACGTGCCGATTACCGCTATGGAACAGAAAAAAGCCTTGCAACCATATGCGAAGTCGTCCCTTATAGTCGAGGGGCAGTATATTAGCCAGCCCATCTGGTCACCGGATGGGACACAGATCGCGTACATGTCCTACAACAACGGTGAGTTCGATATCTGGCTGGCGAATGTGGCAGTTGACGCTAAAACGGGAGCGTACAACTTGAAAGGCAACCCAACGCCTCTGACCAGTGGTGGTGTTGACGCTGAATCGCACGCGGCGTGGACGAATTAAATTAGCAATGTGACAGAGGTCAGGGGCCGCAGCCTCTGGGCCTCTGGCCACTTATCACATAACTTCATCCTACACATGGCCTATAGTGTTGACTGCATACTCAGGCGTTGGTATACTTCTTTTATAGAGAAAAACGTTCACATATTCCCAGGTTGTTTGAGGTAACAGGTTGAATCATTTTGAAGGCAAACCGCCGATTGCAGGAAGATACGAGATCCGCGAGCATATCGCGACAGGTGGTATGGCCAGTGTCTATAAAACCTGGGATCACCGCGTTGAGCGCATAGTCGCCATTAAAGTCTTGCGCTCCCTCGATAAGAACGATCTTCGCGCTGTTGAACGCTTCCGCCGCGAAGCCCGTGCCGCTGCTGCGCTAACTCACCCCAATGCTGTCACCATTTTTGATTTTGTTGAAGAGTGGGGGCAGTACTTCCTGGTGATGGAGTATATCAATGGCCCGACGTTGAAGCAGTTGATTGGCCAGAGCCGCCAGTTACCGTCACTACAGGCAATCGAGATCGCGGCACAGGTCTGCGATGTGCTCGAAGTTGCTCACGCACGCGGTTTTATTCATCGCGACATTAAACCACAAAACATTATGCTAGCGTGGGGTGGAGGATCGGCAAACGGTAGCCTTAATGGGGAGAGACCTCTTGTCAAACTCACCGATTTCGGCATTGTACGTGTGCTGGAAGAAGGAGGATTGACCAATAGCGGCATCGTGCTTGGCACGGCTGACTATCTCTCGCCCGAGCAGGCGCGCGGCGAAACTTTGACTGCCTCCTCGGACCTCTACTCACTTGGCGTAGTCATGTTTGAAATGTTAGCGGGGTGTCCTCCTTTTGTAGGCCCAACGGCTGTCTCTATTGCCATGCAACACGCATCGACCAATCCACCTACGTTGCGGCAGTTCAATCCCACTGTACCGCTCGCTGTTGAAAAGATTGTCATGAAAACCCTGGAGAAGGAGCCAGTAGATCGCTTCCAATCGGCGGCGGAGATGCAACTAGCGCTGCGTCTCTGTGCGAAGGAACTCACACGGGCAAACCAGAGCAATCGAGCCAACATGACGACCATCAGAGGGACAGATGGCAGGTATTCCGCGACTACACAGCCAGTCGATTTTGTTGTTCCTGATAGCCCACCATCAAAACGAGGGCAGTTTTCATCCTGAGACGACGATCTAGCACGAGGGGCAATATGTCTTCTCAACGGATATGTTATTTTCTGTTTTTTACGAGTTCATATAATATAGCCCAGTGAATCAACTCTTTACAAGAAAGTATGTATTACTATGCAGCGCACACCAATCAGCACAACCCATGCTCCAGCAGCCATAGGCCCCTATAGCCAGGCCATCCGCTGGGGCCAATTCGTCTACACCTCGGGCCAGATAGCCCTTGATCCCGCAAGCGGCGAGCTCGTCGGTGACGAGGTGCAGGCGCAGACACAGCGCGTCTTGCAGAACCTGCAAGCAGTTTTAACACAAGCAGGAACTTCACTGGCTAACGTGGTCAAAACAACCGTATTTCTGACGCGCATGAGTGATTTCCCAGCGATGAACGCAGTCTACGCCAGTTATTTCAGCGGAGCCACACCGGCGCGTTCAACGGTTGCTGTCGCCGAACTACCACGCCAGGCGCTAGTTGAAATTGAATGCATCGCCCTCATCGAAGACTAACCACGGGAGATTACCAAGTGAACGCAGCAGCTATATGGCGTACCATGCTTGAGAGACTGGAATCCGCACCTATTGACGAGGTAAGTAAGGCGTGGTTGCAGACCGCTCATCTGATGGACACCCCCAATCTAGGGGCAGACGATATTGATGCTGCCTCTTTTGCTCCGCAAGACCAGGCTATGTATTTCACGCTACAAGTGCCAGGGAGCCTTGCTCGTGATGTCATCAGCACGCGCTGGCGGCGTTCCATCGAGGATATTCTGATGGATATTACGGGCCAGCCGGTCGCTATTAGAGTCACCTACAGTGTGGAAGACGGTTTCTCCGATAGAGAAATGCATTATCGCTCCTCAATGAGCGGCAACAACCAGGTAAATGGCTATTCCTACTATGATCTGCCAACGAAGTCAACTTTGCAAAATGAGCAACAATATATGGGATATAACGCCTCAGATTCGCTAGAGGAATGGGATAATGAACAGCGAGCGAACATCCTGATGCATAACCGCCTCAACCCGCGTTACACCTTTGAAGCATTTATTGTGGGCGGGAGCAATCGCCTGGCTCACGCAGCTTCGCTGGCGGTAGCAGAAGCTCCTGGTGAATCGTATAACCCTCTTTTCTTGTACGGAGGTGTGGGTCTGGGCAAAACGCACCTTTTGCACGCTATCGGGCACCAGGGGGTACAGACGGGACTGGCAGTGCTCTACGTCTCTTCCGAACAGTTTACCAACGAAATTATCAACGCCATTCGCTATCGCACCACCGAGGAATTCCGTGCCAAATATCGCTCGGTTGATATTTTACTGGTCGATGATATTCAATTCATCGCGGGTAAAGAATCGACTGAGGAAGAGTTTTTTCATACCTTTAACAGTCTGCACGAGATGAGCAAACAGATTGTGATATGCAGTGATCGGCCGCCTAAGGCGATTGTGAGCCTGGAGGAACGCCTGCGTTCACGTTTTGAATGGGGCCTCATCGCGGATATCCAGCCACCGGACCTGGAGACACGTATGGCGATCCTGCGCGTCAAGGCAGACCTGCTGCGCTACCGCGTCCCTGATGATATCGTTGCCTATATCGCGGGACGTGTGCAGACCAATATCCGTGAATTAGAAGGTTGTCTCAACCGCCTGATGGCTTACCAGCAATTGCATCACACGGATCTGACGATGGATGTGGCACGGGCAGCCATGTTATCACTGGGCAACGACAACAGGGAATCGCGCCTGAATAGCAAGCAGATTGCCCAGGCCGTGGCGGAATATTATCATATTTCTCTGGATGCAATGTGTGGCAAGCAGCGTGATAAACATATTGTAATGCCGCGCCAGATAGCTATGTACCTGATTCGCCAGGAAACACAGGTCTCGCTGCTTGAGATAGGTCAGCTTTTTGGTGGACGTGACCATAGCACGGTGATGCACGCCTGTGAGAAGATTGATCGCGAAGTAAATATCAATCCCACGTTGCGCCGTGAAATTGTGGCTATCCGCGAACAGCTTTTAAGAGAATGATATGTAACATGTTACCATATTCGACCTACCTGATTGATCTGGACGGCGTCATTTACCGGGGCAATGAATTGTTACCAGGCGCCAGGGAATTCATTGACTGGCTCCAGACTCATAACAAAAAATACCTCTTCCTCACCAATAACTCGTTTGCTAGCGAGACCCAGGTGCTGGAGAAGCTTGAACGTCTCGGCATCACGACCGAAACGACGCACCTGTTGAGCGCAGGGCAAGCGGCAGTACAAAACATCGCTCGTCGTTTTCCAGCAGCCCTCGTCTATGTCGTGGGCGAACCGCCCTTGTTTGACCTGTTGCAGCACTACAAGCTACGGATTGCCCCCCTCGAAGCGCATGAAGCCGACGTAGTGCTGGTTGGTCTTGATCGTCATTTTGACTATCAGAAGTTGACAGGGGCGGTGCTGGCTCTCCGCGCAGGGGCGCATTTCGTTGCTATCAATCGTGACGCGCTCCTGCCGGTCGCCGACGGCTTCATACCTGGTTGTGGAACGATGGTTGCGGCTATTGAAGCCGGCAGTGAGGTGATACCAGAGGTTGTAGGGAAACCGGAGCCGACGTTGCTGCTCGAGGCGCTGAATCTCTTACATAGCCAACCTGAGGAAACGGTGATGATTGGGGATGGCCTGGCCGTCGATATTCAGGCAGGGAAGGCCGCCGGCACTTATACATTGCTGGTGCTTTCGGGTAAGGACGGGCGCGAAGATGTTGCGAAATCGTCCATCAAACCCGACCATATTTATCAAGACGTGGCAGCGATTGTGGAGGAGTTACAAAAATGAACACGCCACAGGTTGCACCCTACGGTTCCTGGAAATCACCGATAACCTCAGACCTGATTGTTTCCGCGACGATTGGACTGGTGTCAATCATGCGGGATAGGACAGATATCTACTGGACGGAGCAACGCCCCTCAGAAGGTGGCCGCAATGTAATAGTGCGACGTGGGGCAGGTGGAGAGGTAATTGATGTACTTCCTGCACCGTATAACGCGCGTACACGAGTTCATGAGTACGGCGGTGGCTCGTGCGTCGTGCATGATGGCACGGTCTATTTCTCAAATTATGCTGACCAGCGTGTGTACCGCTTGGATCCTGGTACAGAGCCGCAGCCTATTACGCCTGCTGAAAAGCTGCGCTATGCCGATTGCGTGGTTGACGAGCGGCGAAATCGTATGATCTGTGTGCATGAGGATCACACTGTAGCTGGGAGAGAAGCGGTGAACACGCTGGTGAGCTTCAAGCTTGATGGCAGTGACCAGGCACAACAGGTGCTCGTTTCTGGCAACGACTTCTATTCCACACCACGCCTCAGTCCCGATGGGACACAACTGGCCTGGCTGACGTGGAATCACCCAAACATGCCATGGGATGGTACTGAACTATGGGTAGGCGGGTTAGCAGAGATCGCGGCCGATGGCTCGCTGAGCCACACAAGGCGCATCGCGGGAGGCAGGGATGAATCCATCTTTCAGCCGGAATGGTCACCCGCAGGTATCCTGCACTTCGTCTCCGACCGCACAGGCTGGTGGAATCTCTATCGCTGGGATAATGATAACAGCGTGAGACCGCTCTGTCCAATGGAGGCAGAATTTGGTATGCCACAGTGGGGCTTCGGCATGTCTACATACTCATTCGCGTCAAATGACCAGATCATATGCAGCTATATCCAGCGCGGCGTCAGTCACCTGGTCAGGCTTAATACGAAGACAGGCACACTCGAGGAGATTCAGACGCCATATACGACCATTGAGTCGCTCATCGCGGCAGGGGGACGCATCTTCTTTGGCGGAGGTTCGCCCACTCAAGCCGAGGCATTTGTGCAGCTCGACCTCGAGACGGGCCAAATCGAAGTACTGCGACGCTCCAGTGAGGTCGCGATAGATAGCGCATACCTCTCAATTGCGGAGCCAATCGAGTTTCCCACAGAGGAAGGTATGATGGCTTATGGCTTCTTCTATCCGCCGCGCAATCCCGCCTATGTTGCGCCTGAAGGGGAACTTCCACCCTTGATCGTGAAAAGCCATGGTGGACCGACCAGTGCCACTACCAGTATGCTCAAACTGGGCACTCAATACTGGACGAGCCGCGGTTTCGCTGTGCTTGACGTGAATTACGGGGGCAGTACGGGATATGGGCGAGCCTACCGCGAGCGACT
>WNGE01002753.1_pt1 | contig 21202 bp, 15 predicted proteins | sample 5400651 | NCBI WGS metagenome assembly WNGE01 (sample SAMN13153370, study PRJNA577476) | soil metagenome | isolation source: 60 cm soil or saprolite under grassland replicate 2 | place: USA:California | collected 2016-06-15 | reverse complement strand
CAAACATCGCGCGCTGGCCAAAGTGGCGGTGGCGCGTAAGCTGGCCACGAGGTTGTACCTGATGTTGCGCGAGGACTGGACGTACGTGCAACTGTGCAGGGCGATGGTGTCGGCGAGCCCGAGTCATTCTGTGGTCGAAAGCTAGCACCGACCGCTTGAGTGGGCAGCCGGCCTCCCCGACGAGCGGGGAGTTCGAAGTCAGAATCATGGGAGCACGGACCGAACAGATGGATGGTGGGACCCTGCGTCCCCCGCGAGATTCACAACCAGACAAAGTGGCGCTCGAACCAAACCTTCTGGCGCCCACGGCGAAGTGTTGCCAAAAAGGTCTTGACAACGGACACCGTCGTTAGAGACAGGATGATAATCCTAATGGAGGCCCGCTCATCGCCCTCCTCAGAATGGTTTCTTCGCCTCCGCGGCAACCGCCGATCCCGATCCTTCCTTCAATGCCTGGATCGCATCCACCCATACCTTGTCGAACCGTTCCAGCAAGCCGCTCGGCCAGCGAATCTGAACCGAATCCACCTTCGACACCGAGCCCAATCCGAAGTGAACGCGCATGTCGCTGCTCGAGCTGTAGCTCGATCCGCTGCGCACGTCATCCACCAGCGTTCGCGCGCCAACTTTTACGGAAATTCGCGCCCCAACGCCATCGCGATTCGATTTCGTCCCTACGGTGCGGATTGCGATCCAATGATTCGGCGAGCGCACCTGATTCGCCAGCAAACTGGGCGGCTCGTTCATGTTACTGATCACCGCCGACAACTTGCCATCGTTCCAAAGATCGCCCACCGCGAGGCCGCGCGAAGAAGCGTGCGTGGTGATGCCAGGCCCAGCATCCGCGGATATATCGGCAAACGAGCCCTTGCCAAGATTGTGGTAGAGAATGCGCGGCTCTTCGTAGTCGCTGCCAAGATGCTGCTTATCGACCTCGGGATAGACATGCCCGTTGGCCAGCAGCAGGTCGGGCCACCCATCGTTATCGAAGTCGAAAAACATCGTCCCCCACCCCAGGTATTTGGTGTAGAGGCCAAGCCCGGCGGCGGAGGTCACGTCGTCAAATGTGCCATCGCCGTTGTTGCGATAGAGAGTCGAAGTATCGTCGGAGAAATTTGTTTTGAAAATATCAAGCCGGCCATCGCCGTTGTAGTCGCCAATGGTCGACCCCATACCCGCCTGCTCGCGCCCGTCTTCATTGAACGCCGCGCCCGCCGTTACGCCGATGTCGGTAAAAGTGCCGTCACGATTGTTGCGATAGAGAATGCTCGGAGTGCTGTCGCAAGCGACATAGATATCGGGCCAGCCGTCGTCATCGAAATCGAAAGTCGAAACGCTGAACGCGTAGTGGCCATCGGTCTGGTCGATGTGTGCTTTCCTGGTAACGTCCTCGAAAGTGCCGTCCCCGCGATTGTGGTACAGGATGTTCTTCGCCCCCGCGAGTCCACGTGGCCCGCACATCACCGGCACCCCTTTCCAGATGCACGATGGCCGATCTCCGGGAGCCGGCGCCGTGGAAAGATCAAAGTCCACGTAGTTTGCGATCATCAGATCGAGATGGCCGTCGCGGTCGTAGTCGAGCCACGCGCACCCCGTGCCCCACGCCTTCCCCGTGCCCGCCACGCCAGCTTTTTCCGCGACTTCGGTGAACACGCCGTCCTGGTTGTGATACAAGCGGTTCTTCCCGTAGTAAGTGACGTAGAGATCTTCCCACCCGTCGTTGTCATAGTCGCCAACGCAAGCGCCTTGCCCCCAGCCCGTCGCGCTCAGTCCAGCCTTGACGGTGACATCGGTGAACGTCCCGTCATGATTGTTGCGATAAAGGTGGTTGGTCGGACCTTTGCCTTCGGGGAACCCCTCGAGAGTCGTTCCGTTGACGATGAAAATGTCGGGCCATCCGTCGTTGTCGTAATCGAAAATGGCCACGCCCGTACCGGTCGTTTCAATGATGTATTTCTTCGTATCCTTGCCGCCAAACACGTCCATCATCGTCAGCCCGGCTTTTTGGGCCACGTCTGTGAAATATGCGACGGCGTTTTTGGGAGGAGCGGGCTTGCTCTGAGCGGAGATGCATCCGCACAACGCGATCAGGACCGGCAAAACTGCCCATGGAAACCAGTTCGAGTGATAACGAAAATACGGCGCCAAACGTGTAACCCCAAGTGCATGGTATGGCCCACAGCGAGAAGGGGTCAAGGCGGGCCCGCGCTCCTGGACCTCGTTAAGAAACCAGCGGCCGAGCAAGCATAGTAAGATTTGTGAAAGCACTCTCTAATTCTGTCTTTGCGGGCACGTCCTTTGATTTCCGTGACTTCAACAAAAATGCGTGTTTGGGAAACGCTGCTCTTCCTCACGCTCGCTGTGCCCGCTCTGGCGCAAAAGGCACCGGACAAATCGGCGATCGACAACCTCTACAAGCAAGGGATTCGTTCCTTGCAACAAGGCAATTTGGATGCGGCGCGCGCGGACTTCGAGACAGTCGTGCGGCTCGCGCCCAACGCCCCGGAAGGCCACAACTCGCTGGGCTGGGTGCTGATGTCCACTGGAAAGATCGATGACGCCATCGCGCAATTTCGTACCGCACTCCGGCTGAAGACAGACTTCGTGCAAGCGCACATCAATCTCGCCAACGCGCTGTCCGCCAAGGGAGACAAGGACGACGCCGTAAATGAAGCGCGTACCGCCGTCAAGTTTGCGCCCAGCGACGCCGAGGCCCATCGCACCCTCGGCCGCGCCTTAAGCTTCCAGCAGGATCTGAATGCCGCCATCGCCGAACTGCGCAAAGCCAGTCAACTCGACCCTCAACGTCCCGATTTGCGCGATGAACTCGGCGTGCTGCTGGTCCAGAATGCGCAACTCGACGCGGCCGGCACAGAATTTGTCGAGGCGCTCCGCCTCCAGCCCCGATCCGCAGCCGCGAAGTTTCATCTCGGAGTGCTGCGCTGGAAGCAGCGCTCTCTCGATGAAGCGGGGCGATTGCTGCAGAGCGCGGTGGAACTCGCTCCGGACAATGCCCAGGCGCATTACTATCTCGCCCGCGTGCGTGCTGACAAGGGCGACTCCGAAGGCGCTATCCAGGAGTGGACGGCCGCGGTCAAACTGCAGCCCGACTTCCCCGAAGCCCAAACCCAGCTCGGTCTCGCTCTGCAGAGAAAAGGAGATGTCGTCGGAGCCGCTTCTGCGTTTCGCCAAGTCATCAAAACTCAACCCGACAATGCCGACGCGCACAATAATCTCGGCCTGGCTTTGATTCAGTCCGGAGACGCCCCCGCCGCGGTGCCCGAGTTCGAAGCGGCATTGCGCCTCAAACCCGGAGACAGCGACTTTCGCGGCAATCTCGGCATCGCGTATTTGCAGCGCGCCGACTTCGACGCCGCGATTCGCGAGTTTCAAACCGCTCTACATGGCGCGCCCAGCGATGCCACCCTGCATTACAACTTAGGACTCGCGTTAAAACTCAAAGACGATCTGCCCGCGGCCATCGTCGAGTTACAGAAAGCGGCCCAGCTTGATCCCGCGCAGGCTGACGTTCGTTACACGCTCGGCGTCATCTTCTGGCAGCAAGGAGAGTTTGCGCGCGCTGCCGACAAACTAAGATCTGCCATCAAGGTTCGGCCCGACTATGCCGAAGCTCACTACACTCTAGGCACCGTTCTTAAACAACAAGGGAAATTACCGGAAGCCGCCGACGCTCTTCGCGAGGCCATCCGCCTGCAGCCCGATTTCGCCGGCGCCCACACTACGCTCGCTGCCGTGCTGCGCCAACTGGGCGACGCGGAAGGCGCCGCCGCCGAAAGCAAACTCGGGGCCGAGATCGCCAAATCTAGCAATGCGCTGCAAGCCGCAATCTTCTCAACCAACTCCGGACGCCGCCTACTAAATGCTGGAGACTTGGACGGGGCCATTTCCCAGTTTCGATCCGCCATCCAGCAGGTTCCCAGCTACGCACCGGCTCACTTCTATCTTGGGCAAGCTTTACAAAGAAAAGGCCTTACGGCTGAGGCGAAGCCCGAGTTTCAACGCGCCGCGGAGTTGGATTCGCTCTTCAAACTCGCGCCCAACTAGTACAAAACCACTACGCAATATTGTATTCCCAAAGACCATCCGACTACAAAGTTCCATATTGCTGATTAGACTGCATTTATATGTTGACAACACAAGTTCTTCACGAGTAATTTTCTGAAATCCGGCAAAGGTGTGGGGACACCAAGCTTCCATTTTTGAGTTAGAGGAGATGCCCACCCATTGCCCGTTATGGCAAAGATGGGAGAACGCCTTGATCTCGCGTTCGGAGAAAAATGACGAGACCCGGTTCGAAATCGGGCCGGGTGGCGCTCTCATCTTGCCCTTCAGCTTTGCGAGAACCAAAGCGCGATTCCGGACAATCCGGCCCAACGAAACGAGACACGCGGAGGAAGTAGAAATGGCGAAGCAAATTACCATTGCCGTGATAGTAAGCCTGGGTATCTGCCTGGCGACGTTCACCCCACAACCCGCGCAAGCACAAGCGGTGTACGGCGGCATCATCGGCACGGTGACCGACCCGCAAGGTGCGGCGGTCGCGAATGCGAAGGTGTCGGTCCTCGACGAGGGGAAAGGCACTTCCGATACAACCACCACCAACGAGAGTGGGAACTATTCCGCCGGCCACCTGATCGCGGGTACCTACACCGTTCGGGTGGAAGCGCCGGGTTTCAAGATCAGCCAGCAGAAGGGCGTAATCGTCAACGTGGACTCCAATGCTCGCGTGGATCTGCAGTTCCAGGTTGGCGGAACTTCAGAGACTGTCGAGGTCACCGGTGAGGCGCCCCAGTTGAAAACGGACCGCGCCGACGTGGCGGTCTCCTTCAACGAGAAGTATGTGGAGGACCTGCCCATCCTCAACCGCAACTTCACGCAAATTCAACTGCTGTCGCCGGGCTCGCAGAAGTTGGTGGGCTGGGCCCACGCCGCCACCGAGAATCCGCAGGCAGGCCAGCAGATCTTCTCGCAAGGGCAACATTTCAGCGGCACCGGATTCGAACTTGACGGAACCGATAACCAGGATCCGATTCTCGGGATTATCGTGATCAATCCCAACCTGGACGCCGTTACAGAAGCCAAGGTCGCGTTGCAGAACTACGACGCAGAATTCGGCAAGGCCGTGGCCAGCCTGGTCACAGGAGTAACCAAGTCGGGCAGCAACCAGCTTCACGGCAGCGGATTCTACTTCCTCCGCTCGGACGGGTTCCAGGCGCGCGACCCGTTCACGCAAGATCCCGGGAAGGCGCTCCCTCAGGCCAAGTGGCAACAGTTTGGCGGCACGATCGGCGGCCCCATTATCAAGGACAAGCTGTTCTTTTTCGGCGACTACCAAGGCACGCGAGAGACCAACGGCATCAGCTCCCAATTCACGCTTCCAACGGCTACAGTTTTGTCGTCTTGCAACCCGGCGACCAATGCCACCAGCGCAACCCCTGGCTTCTGCAACCTGAGCGAGTACTCGACCCCAGGTTCCGGCGTCAGCGGCGGAGGGCAGGTTTTTGATCCTAACACGGGCACTCCTGGAGTGGGCAACGGTGGTGTTCGAACCGCGTTTGCCGGCAACCTCATCCCCATCGACAGGATCTCGCCGGTAGCAGCTGCGATCTTGGCCAAGTTCCCCGATCCCCAGAACGGGAATCTTTTCAATAACTTTGTAGGCTCCGGCTCCGGTCCATTCAGCAGTAATAGCTTTGACACCCGCATCGATTACTCGCACAGTGCGACGATGTCCGTCTTCGGGAGGTTTAGCCTCTCGTATTTCAAGCTGTCGGGCAAGGGGATGCTCGGCGACTTGGGTGGCTCGGGTACGGGAAAGTTCGGCTTGTCCGGCAGTTCCATTACACACAACTACAGCCTGGCGACTGGCTTCAACAAGACGTTCAGTTCTTCCCTGCTAATGGACTTCCGGTTTGGCTACTTCAAGTATAATCCGGTGGCCTCGAAACCGGACGGCGGGACTCCGATGACTGACTTAGGCATCCCGAACGCGAACACAAGTGATCCTAAGACGGCGGGCCTAGGCGCTTTTCTGATGGACGGCACACTCTCCCAATTCGGCGATGGCTTGGGCGTGGGCCGTTGCAACTGCCCGCTGACGGAAAGTGAGCAGCAATTCCAGTTTGTCAATAACTGGACGAAAGTGCATGGCAACCATCAGTTCAAGTTTGGCGCTGACATCCGCTATGCCATGAACTTGCGCCTCCCCAGCGACAACAACCGCACCGGGGAATACAGCTTCAACCACCAGGTCACCTCCAACCAAGGTTCCGGTGGTATTGACTTGGCGACGTTCCTGCTGGGCGAAGTTTCGCAGCTGCAACGCTATGCGAACAACCCTGCCAGCGGTGGTTCCCCAGCGGAGCGGCAGAAGCGCTGGTTCTTCTACGGGCAAGATACCTGGAGAGCGACCTCCAAGTTGACCGTCAACTATGGGTTGCGCTGGGAAATCTACTTCCCTGAGTCGGTGAACGCAAAAGGCGCCGGCGGCTTCGCCAATATTACCGATCTGGGTGGGACGGGCGCCATCCGGGTGGCTGGTGTGGGCGGTATCGGCTTGAACGGCAATGTCGACAACAAGCTGAATGCCTTTGCTCCACGCCTGGGCATCGCGTACCAATTGACTCCTAAGACCGTCATTCGCGCCGGCTACGGCCGCAGCTTTGATATCGGCGTGTTCGGCTCGAACTTCGGACACACGGTGACCCAGAACCTGCCGGTTCTGTTGAAACAGAACCTGCAGGCCAGCAACGTCATCCCGGGCGCTTCGGATGGTTTAGTTCCGATATTTACTCTGGAGCAGGGGCCCATCGCGCCGAATTTCCACGACGGAGATATCAACTCGGACGGCCTGATCCCATTTACACTCTTGGGTCCGGAGGTTTCCGGCACGCACATCCGTCCGCCCAAGCAGGTCTTGCCGGCGGTGGATGCCTGGAATGTCACCGTCCAACGGCAGGTCACGAACACCATTTCCGCGGAAGTGTCTTATGTGGGCAGCAAGGGCACGCACGGCTTCGCGGGCAATGGACCTAACTACGACGTGAACCCGGTTTCTATTGTCGGCTTTGGCACGTCGCTGACCGCGAACGAACGTCGCCCGCTCTTCCCCGAGATCCCATTCGGCTTGGGCAACTACTACGGCAACGACGCCGCCAGCACTTACAACGCGTTTGAGGTCAAAGTGGATAAGCGGTTCGCCAAGGGTCTGCAGTTCCTGACGCACTACACCTTCTCGCACGCAAACAACTATGACAGTAACTATTATGCGATCAGCCATCCGATCGCGTATGGGCCGGTCGATTTCAACCGCAACCACGTGTTTGTGATCAACACCGTCTACGAATTGCCCTTCGGTAAAGGCAAGACGTACATGGGGGATATCAGCAGGGGCTTGGACGTTCTGGTGGGTGGATGGCAGTTGAGCAACACCACCAACTGGAGCAGCGGTTTGCCGTGGACGCCCAGTTTTAGCAACTGCAACTCCGAAGAGGACGTAGGCATCTGCCGCCCGAACAAGGGTTCAGGCTCGTTCCACACGGGAGTGGGCAGTTTGGACGTGGCCAGCCGCACCATCACGTTCTTCACGCCAATTTCAGACATCACTGCCAACACGGGGGGAGCATTCTCCGATCCGGGAGCCGGGAATCTGGGTAATATCGGCCGGAACTCATTCCACGGACCGGCGGGCTTCTACTCCGATCTGTCGGTGTCGAAGAACTTCTCGATCACGGAGAGGGTCAAAGCTAAGTTTGTGTTTGATGCCTTCAACGTGTTCAATCACCCGGTGTACAACTTCAGTGCGAACAGCGGCGGCAACACCTGCATCGACTGCCAGGGCGGCAACAACGGTAAGATTACGGGCCTCGAAAACGGAACCAGCATGCGCGGCCTGCAGTGGGCAGTGCGGTTCAATTTCTAGACCCGGTGTATGACGGGGTTTCTTCGGAGGGAGTCTTATCAGACTCCCTCATTTTTTGTGCTTTAATCGGGGCAGAGGTTCTGGTGACCGCTATGTTCCCGCAGAAATTCCTTGCCATGATCCTGCTGGCCTCGGCGCTGGCCGCCGGACAAGCGCCCGTCGCACAAGAGCCCAAGGATCTCAAGCCGCCCCCGGCCAAGCTCGCCACGGAAGCGCCCACCTCGGAGTTCCTGGCGGCAAGAAAACTAGTTCAGCAAGGCAAATACGATCAGGCAATTGCGGAACTCCAGCAACTCTCGGCGGCGCAATCCGGCTTGAAAGGGATCGCGCGCGAGTTGGGGACCGCTTACTACGCAAAGGGCAACTTCCAGCAGGCAATCGCTGCTCTCAAAAAGGCTTTAGACGAGGACAAAGAGGACCGCGAGACCACCCAACTCCTCGGTCTCTCCTCGTATCTGGCGGGCCGTCCTGCGGACGCTATTCCCTATCTCGAAAAAGTTCAGTCGTGGTATCCGCGCGCCAACGTGGACGCCGCTTACATCCTTGGAGTCTGCTACATCCAGACCAAGGATTATCCCAAGGCTCGCACGGCATTCGCGCGCATGTTTGACGTACCGGCGGATTCGGCGGCCAGTTATCTGTTTACAGCGCGCATGCTGTTGCGGCAGGAATTCGATCCGGTGGCGGAAGAGTATGCGCAGAAGGCGGCGACGCTCGATCCGAAGCTTCCCGGGGCGCACCTGATGCTGGGTGAGTTGTATCTTTATAAGTCGCGCGTTCCGGAAGCGGTCGAGCAGCTCCAGAAGGAGCTGAGCCTGAATCCCGCCAATGCCAATGCTTATTACAAGCTGGCCGACGCTTACTCGCGCATTCAGAAGTTTGACGATGCTGAGCGCCTGCTGCAGCGCTCGATCTGGCTGGATGCAACTTCGACCGGGCCCTACATCCTGATGGGAAAGGTTCTGGAGAAAAAAGGTGAGTTCGAACTGGCGGTGCGGGCGCTGCGGCGTGCTGCCGCTATGGATCCGAACAACCCCATAACTCACCACCTGTTGGGACAGACCTACCGCGACATGGGCAGGAAAGAAGAAGCCGAGCAAGAATTGAAAACCGCGGAGCGGTTACAGGTAAAGCAGAACGCTCAGCCGTAGATGCGGGGGTGGCGACTTTGAACATGTACCGGCGACCGCTGTTGTCATCCCGCGCAAAGCGAGGGATCCGCAGTTCGGCGGCCCAAATAGCAATCGACGGTCCTTTCAACCGGCGTTCACACTGATGACCCGTCAACGTTACACGATCGTCGGGCTGGGCGAGATTCTTTGGGACATGCTGCCCAATGGGAAGCAACTGGGGGGCGCGCCTTCGAACTTCGCATACATCTCGACGCTGCTCGGCAATGAGAGAATCGTCGCCAGCCGCATCGGCAGCGACGCTCTCGGCAACGAGGCCGTGCAGCGGTTGGCAAAGCTAGGGGTGGGCACCGCTCTCATCCAAGCCGATCCTGTGCACCCGACCGGCACCGTGCAGGTTGAGGTGGATCTTGCCGGGCAGCCACGGTTTGAGATCGCCGAAGGCGTGGCTTGGGATTTTCTGGAGTGGACCCCCGCGTGGCAACATGTGGCGACGCAATCGGACGCCATCTGTTTCGGATCGCTCGCCCAGAGGGCTCCGGCGAGCCGCGCGACTATACGTCAGTTCCTGGGCACGGCAAGAGAAGACGCCGTGCGGATCTTCGACGTCAACCTCCGTCAGCAGTTTCACTCGAAGGAAATCCTCGCGGAATCGATGAAGCTCGCCGACATTGTGAAGCTCAATCACGAAGAATTGCCCCGAATCATGCGGATGTTCGGGCTTCAGCATCGCGACGAAATCGCATCCGCGGACTCGCTGGCCCAGTTACACGGCCTGAAACTGATCTGCGTAACGCGCGGGTGCCGCGGCAGCCTGCTGATTAACCACCACAGGCTGGATGAGCATCCGGGATACCGCATCCGGATCGGAGATGCGATTGGAGCCGGGGATGCGTTTACCGCAGCCCTGGTGAACGAGTATCTGCAGGGGGCGCCCCTCGCCCGGATGAATGAGACCGCCAACCGCATGGGAGCCTGGGTGGCAAGCCGCGTGGGTGCGATGCCGGCGCCAAGGGACGGCGGCATCCAGGAAGAACTCTCGCACATCACCTAGCTTAGCTAGTAGGCTAAGTCTAGATCCCTTCCAACATCTCCTGCAGCTCCCGCGCAATCTCCGCCGGATCGCTGTCGGGCGGAAACTTCATCGGTTTGCCGATGTGCACTTGAATCCTCCACGGCGCGGCCAATTTCCTGCCCGCCTTCTTGATCGCGTACAGGCCGTCAATGCGCATGGGCAGAACCGGAAGGCGCAGGTTGTTGGCCAGCAGTCCTACACCTGCCCGGAACGGACAAAGCTTGCCATCTTCCGTGTGTCTCCCCTCTGGAAAAACGAGGACGCTATACCCACAATCAACGGCCTCTCCCGCGTACGCAAAGCTTTGGCGGAATCCGGACTGTCGCGGCAACGGAAACAAATTCAGCAGCGCGATGCCCAGTGTCCATTGCATCCGGTCGTAGATCCGCCCAAACCACGGCCGATCCGCCGCCGGCGATCGGAGCGCCTCCAGCGCCTCTCCGCCCGCAGCCGTGGCCAGCCAGTGCCGGATGCGCCGCGGCAGCGCAGTTTGGATAAAACCCACATCCACGTCGGAAACATGGTTCGAGACGACCAGCAGCGGCCCACGTACCCCGCACAGGTTTTCCCGTCCGACGATGCGGGGCCACCCCAGAATCAGCATCGCCGGACGCATCAGCAGATAGTGCGCCGCCAGCCGCAGCCACTTCACCGGCCAGCGCAGTGCCCATCGCGGGTAGTGATACTCCCTACGTTCGCCCCGCTCCCCCTGCAGAAGCTTTTCGAGATCGCCGACCGTCGCCGCACTGGCGAACTGGGCCTCGCTCAGATCCACCTGATAACGATCTTCGAGCGCTCCCAGAAGTTCCACGCGTTCCAGCGAAGTCAAGCCCAGACTGCTTTCCAAATCCGTCCCAGAAACAAGCGTCTGCGGAGCGCGTCCAGTCACTCTGGAAAGCAGTTCCGCTAGCGGGCTGGCGCCAGCAATGGAGACGCGAGCGCCATCCGTTGAGGCACGGGCGCCCACGCCCGTACGGCTTCGCAACCCTGCCTCGACCGCCTCGCGGATCACATTCCGTCGCGCCTTCTGCGTCGAAGTTCGCGGAAAATCTTCTTCCGGCCACGCGAACCAAGTGCGTATCCGCTGATATTCGGCCAGCGCCTGGTTGGCCCGCTTCACCACTGGCTCCGCGTCCGCGTCGCGTTCACGCAGAATCAAGACCGCGCACGGCTCGGCGTTTCCCCCGCGTTCCAGGCCTACCACCACGCAGTCGCGCACTTCTTTCTGGTCCCTCAGCGCCGCTTCCAGGTCTTCGGGATAAACATTCATGCCCGCGGGCGTAACGATCACTTCCTTTTTCCGGCCTTTGAAAAACAGATTGTTATCCTGGTCCACCGCTCCCAGGTCGCCGGTGCGATACCAACCTTCTTCGCCAGTTACCGGCTGCAGTTCGTGCCCGTTCCAGTAGCCGGTGGCGACGCCGCTGCCGCGCACCAGAATTTCGCCATCTTCCGCCAGTCGAATCTCGCGCCCCGGCAAGACCTTCCCGATCGAACCCCGGCTTAGACGGAATGGATGGTTCACGCTGATCAGCGACGTCGTTTCGGTCAGCCCGTACCCTTGAATCAGTGCATATCCCAGGCGACGCCAGAATTGTTCCGTCTCCCGGTCCAGAGCCGCACCGCCGCTGATCATTGCCCAGAATTTCCAGCCGAACTGGCGGCGAATGTCTCGGAAGGTCCACCAGCGGCGCAGATAGTGCTGTTTGTCCGCCCGGTGGCAGCGCTCGGCAAAGCTCTTCATGCGGCCGTTGTCTTCAAGATCCCGCTCAATCTTCTGCTTCAGCGACTCAATCATTCTGGGCACCGCCACCAGCACCGAGACGCGCTCTCGCCGGATGGCCGCCATAACGTCCGTCGGATTGAGCGTCTGCTCGAACACCACCGTGCCGCCCAACAGCGGGGGCAGAAAAATTCCCAGAAATTGTCCGAAGACATGACTCAGCGGCAGCAGGCTCAGGAAACGAATCGGATGCACCAGCCGCTCGTAGCGCAAATATTTTCTGATCTCGGTTTCGAGCGGCGTGACGTTGGCGAGGACATTGGCATGGCTCAGCACTACTCCCTTAGGCTCAGCCGTCGTGCCCGAAGTGAAGACGATCTCCAGCGTCTCTGACGGTTGAATCTCGACCGGCCGAAACGCCTCTGCCGAGTGCCGCGAAATCGCCGCCAGAAACTCGGTGGAATCCATGGCCGTGATTCCGCCGAATATCGCCGCCCGATCGCGAGGGCACAGCACCAGCCGGGTTCGCACCTGCGCGCCGATCCGGCGCGCGAACTCCGGGCTCGCGCCGTCATCGATCGGAACGGCAATCACCCCGCAAAGGGCGCATCCAAAGAACGCCGCGACCCACTCCGCACAATTCGGAGACCACAGCAACACCGCGTCTCCCCGTCCCACGTTGCGGGCCCGCAACTCGCGGGCAAAACGATGCGCAGCCTCGGCTACCTGCCGGTAGCTCCAGCGCTGGCGCCGGTATCCCCGCGGATATACGTAGGCGCACTCGCCGCCCCAGGCTGCGAAGTCGTCCAAATAGTCCAGCAGACTTGCCCGCACACCCTGTTTAGTAGCACAATTTCGGAACCTTTACCGAGAGACTTTGCCCGAAGGCGTGGTCTGCGACTGAATGGCGAGACTTTCACTGATTCTGGCCGTTTTTGCTGTGGCCTTGGGCGGGCTCGGCACCTGCCAGCCTCCCAGTTCCACCAATGGCGCCAGCGCGGCCGCTGCCGAGCAGTCTAACCGGTCGGGAGCTGCATTCCCTATCGGCCCCGCCCGCGATCTCAGCCAGGACGAAGCCGCCGGCAGCCACATCCTTCGTAGGCACGTTGGCCGCACCGATGGGCAACTTCTCGAACGCCTCCAACAGGAACGCAACATTTCCGGCGCATCCACGTACACCGACCGCGCCACTGCCGAGCGGGCCGTGGGCGCGGCCATCGCCCAGTCCCAGGACCGCATCCGGCACTGGCTCAACCGCCGCGGCGGCCATCCCAACCTAGTCCTCGATTACGGCTCCAACCAGCCCATCGGACGCACCATCAACCGCGGCGAGAGTCAATCTCGCCCTTGCTCGCACGCCCTGGTCGTGCTGAAATACGATCCGCCTTCCAGTTACTACGTTTTGACTTCTTATCCGGAGTGCCGCTAATGGACGCCAAAGTTTCCAACCCGAAGCTAGAAATCAGCGCCGCCAAGTTCCCAACCCTGCACACGTTCCTGCGGGGCTACTTCCACGAGGATGTCGCCGACGAGTACGGAACTCCCTCCGAAGCCGCCGAGCAGTTTTGCGAAGACGCCGACACCGACGAGCGCACCCCCGTCGCGCGAGAGTGGCAGCAATTAACGGAACTGACACAGGGACAGCCTGCCACCCTCAACGCAGCCTTGAAAAAACTGGGCAGCGCTGTGAGGTTGAATGAGGAGGAGATCGCACAGATTTCCGCAATCTTCGCGCGCTACGTTAGGCAAAAACCCAGGCGCCACGCCGCGAATGAATAACATCAGCAAGGGTGGAGAACAGCGTCTCGCGAGCCTGCCCTCTGAGCGAAGCGAAGGCCCCATGGATTTGGCTCCGGATTGCATGGGTCTTTGCTTTGCTCAAGATGCAGCCCGAATGTGGGGTGAACCAGCGGGACACGAGACTAACTTTTGCAATCCCTACAGCGTCCTCTTGAACAAGGGCACCGCCAGCGCCATCGCCAGCACCGCGAAGATCGATAAATACAACAGATCCGGCAAAATGGCGCCCAGCCCAGTTTCCTTCAGAAGCAGCGACTTGAACCCATGCACCGCATACGTAAACGGATCCACCTTCGCAATCGCCTGCAGCCAAGCCGGAAACGCCTGCACCGGATAAATCGATCCGCTCGGGAAAAACAACAGCGTGTTGAGAATCCCGAATGTCGCGCGCGGCACCAGGGGATCCTCCACTCGCACCATCATTAGAAACATCATGCAATTGAACGCCGACGCCGTCGCCACGATCATCCCCAACAATCCCAGCATGGTGAGCGGATTGAAAATCGTCCCCACGCCCGCAATGAGCGACCCGATCATCGTAATGACCACTCCGGTCAGCACGCCCTTGATCGCACCCGCGCCATTCAGCCCGAAAACCAACTCCGCCTTCGTGATCGGAGTAACTAGATATCCCTCGTGGATCCCACGTGCCTTGTCGTCGATGTACAGCATCCCGCCGCCGATCATCGCCGAAACGAACATCGCCAGCGCGATCGACCCCGGCAGCAGATACTTCATATACTCGATATACGGATACAGCTCCACAACGTCGAGCGCGGTCTGTTGCAACAGCCGCGGCTCGATGTTCGGTTGATTCAAAGCCTCGGTCACGCCCGCCAGCTTCTCCTCCAGAGTCGAGCTCATGAAGTTGTCGCTGTTGTCCACGATCAGGGCGATCCGTGGCCGGTTTCTCTCGTACACTCGCGCCGAGTATTGCGGCGGAATAATCACCGCCCCCTGAATCTTTCCGTCGCGCACGTCTTCCCGCGCCCGCACCTCGTCGTCGTATTGGACGGCTATGAATGTCCGCGAGGTCGCCCGCACGGAATCGAACGCCTGCTTGATGCGGATCGCCTGGGTTCCGTGATCCTCATCGACAATGCCCATCCTGGCATCGCGAATTTTCCCCCCGAACGCGTTCCCCAGTACGATCAACTGCACCAGCGGGAAAATCATCGACACCATCATCAGTGCCGGCGAACGGAAGAACTTGCGCATCTCGCGCTCGATAATCGCCATCGTCCGATTCATGGTCGCAACCCCGGGCTGTCCGGCATCACGAACGAGTAGGCTTTCACCAACTCATCCCGCAACTGCCGCCCTGTGTAGTGGACGAACACATCGTCCAATGTTGTGTTTTGCACCGAAAGCGTGCGCACCGGCACGCCGGCCGCAACCGCCATTTCCACCAGTTGCGTGGTCGTGCGCGAGCCGTTGGCGGTCAGGACGCGGTACATGCCCGCGCCCACGCTCTGGACGGAGGTCACGTCGGACAGCCCTCGCAGCTTTTGTTCCCAGTCCGCCGGAGGATTGTCGAACTGCACCTCGATCACGTTCGATCCCGGCATACTCGCCTTCAATGCCTCGGGCGAATCCAGGGCCACCAGTTTCCCGTGATCCACGATCGCGATCCGGTTACACAGCCGGTCCGCCTCGTCCATGTAGTGCGTCGTGATCAGCACCGTCAGCTTGCGCTGCGCCTTGATAGCGGTCAGCATCTCCCACACCGCCACCCGCGATACCGGATCGAGCCCCGTGGTCGGCTCATCCAGAAAGAAAATCTTCGGACTGTGCACCAGCCCGCGCGCAATTTCCAGGCGCCGCCGCATACCGCCCGACAGCGTCTTGGTCTGCGCTGTCCGCCACTTCGTCAAGTCCACCGTCTCCAATAGCTCCTCAATTGCTTCTTTGCGCCGTTTTGCCGGCACGTCATAGAGCTTCGCGTAAATGCTCATGTTCTCTTCGACGGTCAAATCCAGATCGCTGGTCAGCGCCTGCGGGATCACCCCAATCGTGCGCCGCGCCGCACCCGGCTCTTTGCCAACGTCATGTCCCGCAATCCGCGCCGCTCCCGCCGTGATTGGGATCAGCGTGGTCATCATCCGGATCAGCGTCGATTTTCCCGCGCCATTCGGGCCCAGGAGCCCGAAAATCTCGCCCTCTTTTACCTGGAACGACACGTCGTCGACCGCAGTGAAGTCCCCGTACTTCTTTACGATGTGCGAGACTTCGATCATATTCGGAGCATCCGCCGCTACTTCGCTCTTCGCGAACTCCGAAGCTGAAACGGGCGCGCCATTCGTCTTGTTCACATCCGTGTTCATGGCTTCCCCGCCGCCTCGGCGTTCTTCGGTTCCGCCGACCCCTTCAATTGCGATGGCGCCACCAGCACTTCCGCCGTCATCCCTGGCACACACGCTCCCTTGGGATTCTCCAGCCGCACCTTCAACACAATCGTGCGGATGTCGCGCTTCCGCCGCCCCACATCGCGCTGTGTGGCAAACTCCGCCTCCGCCGCTTTGTAAAAAACCTTGCCCGGCACCACCGTCCCACCCGGCAGCCGCACCCGCAGAGTGTCGCCAAAGCCAATGTGGTCCGCGTCCGTCTCCGGAATCGCGGCCCGCACCCAGGTGTCGCTGAAATCCACCACCGTCACGATCGCCTGCCCCGCATTCACCACTTCGCCTTCGCGCGCCGCCCGCACCAGAACCGTCCCCGTCGCCGGCGCGTAAATCTTCGTGTAACCGAGCCGCACCTCCGCTTCCTTCAATTGCGCCTCCGCATTCGCGACCTGCGCCCGCGTCGACGCCACCGTACTCTCGGCCGCATTGGCCTGCTTCGTGCGCGCGATCGCCGAATTCAAGTCCGCCTGCGCGGCGTTCACCTGATCCTTCAGCGCCTGCACACTGGCTTGCTGCGCCTTCAAGTTCGCTTCTGCCTGCACCTTCTCCATCTCCGACGCCACCCCCGCCTGCGCCAGCCCAATGATTCGCCGGCTGTCGCTCTCCACCCGCGTCAACGTCGCTTCCGCCTGCGCCAGTTGCGCGCGCGAGGACGCCAGACGGGCCTGCGAGATTGCCACATCGCTCGACGTCGACCCTTTCATGGACTGGTGCGTGTACCGGCTCTCGCTCACCTTCGATCGTAGACTTGAGATGGTGGCCGCCGCAGCCCGCTCCTGCGCTTCCAGTTCCGACGGATCCAGCAATGCGATCAGGTCTCCCTGTTTTACCTGCGTCCCTTCCTCCACCAACAGCTTCGAGATGCGCCCCGCCACCTGCGGACTCACCACGATCTGGTTTGCATCCACTGTCCCGACCAACACCAGATCATTCCCACTCGGCGTAGAGAAAAAGTAATACCCCGAAGCAATCGCCACGATGGCTCCCAGCACAATCAAAAATTTATTCCGAGCACTCATCACCATCTCCTAGAAACCCGCGTCACGGAGCTCGTGTGGGGACGGGCGTCGCCCGTCCAAGCCGAGCGAAGCTCGGCAGCGCGGCTGGCAGCGGCACATCCTCGGCGCCTTCACCTCGATCAAGCCCTGGCAAACAACGCCGCCGAAATGAAATCCAGCACAAACGCTCGCCGCTCCGCGATCCGTTCCGCCGACAGCGGATCCACCTTCATCAGCGCCTTCATTGCCGGTGCCGCGCTGAAATAGAACACGATCACTGCCACCATCGACGGCAGAAAATCCATCGGATTCACCCGGCGAAAGTCTCCCGCCTCCATCCCCGCCTGCAACACTTCCACCAGTCTCTGATAAATCGGCCGGAAGTATTCCCGCGCAATGTGTTCCATGCGCGCCGACTGCTTCCCGGGAGACCGTGTCCACTCCGCCTGCACTACCCGCGGAAAACGTGGGTTCGCCGCGATGTAATCGAAATACACCCCCAAATATGCGAGCATCTTCTCCCGCGGTGGCAGCTTGCTTTCGAGCACCGGCACCACCCGCTCCCGCAGTCCGCTGAACACGTGCTCCAGCACCGCTTCGTACAGCGCATCTTTGTCTTTAAAGTAGTAGTAAAGCAGCGCCTTGTTCACATGCGCGGCCCGGGAAATCGCATCCGTCCGTGCGCCCGCCACGCCGTGCTCGGCGAATTCCCCAACCGCCGCCTTCAAAATGGCTGCCCGGCTCTCCTCCGGCTGCCCCCGCGTCCCAAAGCGAGTACTGCCCAAACGTTTGCTACCGGCACCGATGCGCTTAGCAGCCGCTAAAGTGCTCGAGACCGCTCTCGATCGTAATTGCGCCGTCATTGCCTTTCGATCCAATCTTCCTCTAATTAACCAGTTAGTTAGATAATATCCCGCTTCGGGCCGTCATGCAAGGGGCAGCCCGTTCCTCGATGCAACGTCCGTGCGTAAGCCCGCATCTCAATGGGGACCTCGAATGACCCGCCGAAATCGAATTCCGTCTGGATAAGCGGGTCGGGGAATAACTGTTCGGTGGTTTTTTGGGGATCGCCGAAGAATCCCGACTAAGGAGAACCGATGACTCGTAGCCTCAGGACTCTATGCATTGCCCTCCTGTCCATCGCAGGGCTCGTGGCTTCATCGGTGCCAGCCCGCGCCGATCGCCATGAGCGGTGTGAAAGGCGCATTCATAAAGCTGAAGAAAGACTGCGCATTGCCAGGGAGCGCTACGGTGAAAACAGTCGACAAGCCCACAGGCGTCATGAGCAACTCGAAGAGGTACGGCGGCAGTGCGGGCGGGGGCATGATCATGATCATGACCGCGATCACGATCACGACCACTACTAGGCTAAGAAGTCAGTCGAGCCCGCCCCGCGCGTTTTCGCGCGCCAGCCACTTCCTACGCACAACTTCATTTATGCGTGGCGGGCGGCTGCACCAGTTCAGGGATGCGGGCTATGGCCGCCGCGTCGGGTTCCTTCAGCTTCAACTGCCTCACCAGAAACGCCACCCGGTCCCGCCGCGCCTCGGCGTTCAAGGCATGCGGAGCCTCATAAAATTTTATGTTCTTCGGGTTGCTGACCACCGCGTAGTAAGCCCACGCCCGTTGCGAAGTCAGGAACTCTTCCTTGGTCGCATATTGCAGAAACACCGTAGCTGGTGCGGCATAGGATACATATTTCCCCTGATCGAGCCACGAATACTTCGCGACAAACGCATCCACCTTCTGCGCTCCCACGCGCTTGCGGAAATCCTCAAACTCGTTTGACTTCATATCAACTTCATCGGAGAGATTTCCCGCCATCAGCACAAAAGCCTTGAACCGCTTATCCATCCCCGCCAGAAACGCGCCCGTCGCAGCGTTGTAACTGTGCCCCACGTATGCCAGCCGATTTGCATCGACATCGTCCCGCGCCAGCAGCAAGTCCGCACCCCGGCGCATATCGAGGATCGCCTGCAAGCGTTGCTCAATCTGTAAATCACCCAGCGGATCGGGGTCGCGCACAAACCCCGGCCGCGCAATCGGACCATCCGGCAGCAAAGAGACCACCCCCGACGGCGCCATCGTAATCGCTTCTTCCAGAAATTCCTTGCGGTTCAGAAACTCCGACCCATCCTGATACCAATGCCCCCAGATCACCGCCGCAAATGGCCCCGTCCCACCGGGCACAACTAGGTAAGCTGGAACGCGTCCGCCCTTCGGGCTGGCATAAGAAATGTCATGAATTGCCACGTCACCGCGCTGCTCGACCCCCGCCTCCCGAATATCGAGCGGCGCCTTCCGATCGTAATCGAAGTGCCGGAGAAGCGCGGGATCTTGCGCGAAAAGTGTGGGCACAAAAAACAGAAGCGTCGCCAGCACACGCATATCAAACCTCCAGAAGCGCCTAGACATCTTATCTTCCGCTGCAATCAACGGGTATATCATTTCTGAAGGAGTCCCTCCAAGGGTTCCCCCTGCATCCCTCATCTGGAGTTGGGAATGGCTACGATTCGCCTCGCTGTAAACGGACGCCTTTACACGGTGGACGCAGATCCACAAACCAGCCTGCTTGGCGTCTTGCGTGATCATCTCGATTTGACCGGCAGCAAGTATGGCTGCGGAGAGGGCGAATGTGGCGCCTGCACTGTACTGGTCAACGGACGGGCCCAGCGCTCGTGCATCACCAGGGTGGGAACGGTCGCGCAGAAACAAATCACCACCATTGAAGGCCTAGCGGCCGGCGACCAACTTCATCCTGTGCAAGAGACGTTCCTGGAAACGGCAGCACTGCAATGCGGTTTCTGCACGTCCGGGATGATTATGTCAGCGGTCTCGCTCCTCAACCGGAATCCCCATCCCACGCACAGCGACATCGTCGATTTCATGAACGGCAACGTTTGCCGTTGCGGAACCTACTCGCGCATCGTCGCGGCAATTCAGAAAGCGGCGAAGGTGTTAGCGGAGTCAGGCGGCAGGAAAGAGGTGGCGCGATGAGCGAAAAAACTTATGCGCCGATTCCGTGGGAGCCAGAGCGCTATGAACTAGCGGCCGCCCCGACCTACCACTTCGACCTGGATCGCCGCGATTTCTTTCGCTTCCTCGGCGCCGGCATCCTCGTCGTTTCTGTCATGAAGCATGCTGCCTTCGCGCAGGAATCGGGCGCATCCGGGCAGCGGAGAGGAAATTCGTTACCCAAGGAAATCGATGCCTGGCTGCATATCGGCGAGAACGGCAAAGTCACGGTGTACACCGGAAAAGTTGAAGTCGGGCAGAACATCCGGACTTCTTTGAGCCAGGGCGTTGCGGAAGACCTTCATGTCCCCTTGAAGAACATCGATCTCGTGATGGGCGATACCAAGCTCACACCGTTCGACATGGGTACGTTCGGAAGCCGAACCACGCCCACCATGAACCTGCAACTTCGCAAGGTTGCGGCGGCAGCCCGCGAGACGCTGATCGGCCTCGCGGCCGCTCAATGGCAAACCGAGCGACAGCACCTGGCCGCCGTGGATGGCGAAGTGCGCGATCCTCAAGGCAAGCGTTCCCTCGACTACGCGGCGCTGGTGAAGGGCCAGCAGTTGACGCAGAGTGTTCCCGCGGACGTCCCCCTGGCTCCCGCAACAAATTGGGCCGTAGCGGGTCAATCTCCGCCCAAGGTGGATGGCCGCGACTTCGTAACCGGGAAGCATCTCTACCCGTCGGATGTGAAGTTGCCCGACATGCTGCACGGAAAAGTACTGCGCCCCCCGTCCTTTGGAGCAACGTTGCTGTCGGTGGACTCGCACCAAGCCCAGCAGATGGCCGTCACTGTAGTCCACGACGGCAATTTTGTTGGTGTTGCCGCATCCAGCAGAGAGGCAGCGTCAGCCGCGTTGGCTGCCATTCACGCCGAATGGAAATCCGATCCGCAGCCTTCCGGCAAAGAACTCTTCGACTATCTGAAGAAGAACCCGGTTCAAGGCCGAGACCCTACCGGCGACGGCGATCGCTACGAAGTGGGGAGCGTGGATCAGGCGCTGGCTTCCGCCGATCACCGGCGGCAACAAACCTACACCGTGTCCTACATCGCGCACGTTCCGCTCGAACCGCGGGCCGCCGTGGCGAAATGGGAGGGCGACAACCTGACCGT
>WNGE01008967.1_pt1 | contig 21205 bp, 22 predicted proteins | sample 5400651 | NCBI WGS metagenome assembly WNGE01 (sample SAMN13153370, study PRJNA577476) | soil metagenome | isolation source: 60 cm soil or saprolite under grassland replicate 2 | place: USA:California | collected 2016-06-15 | reverse complement strand
CGGCCGTCCCTGGCCGCTGTACCGCGCGTATCCCTGGGCCATCGACGTGCAGTATCCGCTCGGCCGCCCGCCGACGGGCAGCAAGGCGTTCGATCTGGCGCCGGGCCGGACCGAGCGCTTCTGGGAGGGCAGCCCGGCCATACCTGGCACCATCCTCGGCGTCGGCGGCCATCTGCACGACTACGGCGTCAGCCTCGAGCTCAAGGACGTGACCGCCGGGCGGGTCCTGTGGCATGGCGCGCCAGTGACCGACGAGGCGGGGCGCGTGATCACCTTTCCCCTCGCTCGGTTCTACAACTGGAACCGGCTCGGCGTACACGTCGTCCCTGAACACCGCTACCGGCTCACCGCGGTCTATGAGAACCGGACCGGTCGCGTCATCCGGGATGGTGGGATGGGGGCGGTCGCCGGGCTGTTCGTCCCGGACCGCGGAACGACGTGGCCCGCCGTGGATGCCCAGGATTCGCTGTATCAGAAGGACCTGGCGGCCACGATCCGGTCTGGCAGCGGGGACATGACGGGGCACATAATGATGGGCCATCACGCCGACCCCTGACGGTAACTTGCCGCCCGTGGTGTGGCGTGCGTCACGCCGCTCGGTCACCGGGACATCTAACGTTGGCGCGTGACCGGTATGCGGTGGGGTCGTCTCCAGGTCGATGTCAGGAGCGTGCTGCGCCGCGGCGCCTGGTACCGCGTAGTCAAGCTCGCGCCGCTCGAAGCCGTCCTCGAGGTCAACCGCCGGCCGCTCCGCGTCCCTCAGTATCTCGTGCAGGTGGTTTCGCATCCCCCTACGCAGTGGTCCGTGGTGCCCCGTCCCAAGCGGGCGGGGGAGCTGCCGACCGAATGGGGCCCGCACTACGCGGTGTGCCCGAGCTGTCGCGAGCGCGCGGCGCTGCGCGGCCGGCCGCGTCGGCTCGAGTGTGCGCAGTGCCGGGGGGAGTTCGCCGTGGCTTGGGACGAGGGCTACCTCATCGGCGTGTAGAAGTCGGGCGGGATCGCCATGGTCCCTAAGCGTCCCCACCTCCCTGCATCCATGGTGCTCGTGTGCGGCCTGGCTGTCCCCGCATGCCGCACGCCGGCGCCTATCCACTCGGTGAACGGACTCACCGCGCTCAAGACGTTCAGCGACTCCGTGGAAGGTGTGCCACGACCCCCTCTCGCAGCGGGGCTCGATACCAACGACGCCGCGGTGTATTACCGGGCAGCCGAGCCGCTCGTGCGCAGCGGCACGGCGTTGCCGAGCGCGGAGGCGGCCCTGTATTGGGCGTCGCGGCTCGATCCCAGCTGGGCCGATCCGTTGTACGCGCGGGCGCTCATCCTGCTGCGCGCGTGGCGCAACGACGCGCTCGCGACGTTCTGGAAGACTCGGTCGAGCCGTGCGGCAAAGCGTGTGACCTTGTCGCAGCGGCAAGTCCAGCTCATGGACTCGCTGCGACGGATCGCCTGGGCGCGCGACCCGTTCCTCTACACCGGGCTCGAAGTGGCGGGTCTGGTCCCGCGGCGGCACGCCCCGCCCGAAGACGTGGGCCTCTACGCCTACAAGCAGCGGCGGTTCAAGGACGCCGACAGTCTATTCGGCGTCGCGCTCCGCAAGCACCCCGGCGACGTGGGCCTGCGAGTGTTCCGTGCGCACGCGCTGTTCTATCTCAAGCGCTACGACGACGCCGTGGCCGAGCTCGAGGCCGGGCGCGACTCGCTGCGCGCGATCGTGCGGGAGCACACCGCGTTCATCATGCCCTCGGCCGAGATGTTCGAGTATGCGATCGGCGTCGCTCGCGTGCAGCAGGATGACTTTCCCTCGGCGCGAGCGGCGTTCCAACGTGCGCTCACCGAGAATCTGGCGGCCTACTGGGTCCATGCGCGTCTCGCAGGCGCGTCACTCGTCCTCGCCGACACCAACGCCGCTCTGCTCGAGCTCCAAACGGCCGCCGAGCTCGAAGGGCGGGACCCGGCGCTGCGACTGTACTACGGCTTCGTGCTGTACAAGGCCGGGCGGTTCCCAGAGGCAGAGCGGCAGCTGCGGGCGGCCATCGAGCTCGATACCGACTACGCGGCGCCGTATCTTTGGCTCGGCGCGGTGTACCAGGCGCAGGGGAGGGGGGCGGAGGCGGTCGTCCAGTACCGGGCCTTCCTCGCGCATGCGGCTCAGCACGACCCCGGCCGGGCCGCCGTCACTCACGCCCTCGGGAGCCTGGGAGTGATGCTACCGGACTCGCGCTAGGTCTCGGTCTTCCACTATCACTCGCTCGACCTCCTCGAGGCGGGCCTCGATTTCCACCGGCCGGTTGGCCCGCGCCGGCGGCGGCTCGAGCCGCTGGTGATACTGGGTGATCGCTTCCGGGTCCTTGAGGACGTGCCCTGTCAACACCGCGACCGCCCGCTCCCCGGGCCGGATGACGCCCTCGGCGATGAGGCGCCGCACGCCGGCCGCGGCGGCCGCGCTGGCGGGCTCGCACCCGATCCCCGCGCCGTCCACGACGGCTTTCGCTTCGAGGATCTCGGCGTCGCTCACGGCCGTCACCACGCCGTTCGTCTCGCGAACGGCGCGTGCGGCCCGCTCGTAGGAGACGGGGTTCCCGATATTGATGGCGGTGGCGACGGTGCGCGGCACCACGCGATGTGGCCGGACGAACCCTTCGCGGAAGCTGAGCGCGAACGGCGCCGCGCCGTCGGCCTGCACGGCCGCGAGCCGCGGCGTGCGGTCGATCAGGCCCCACGCGCATGCTTCCGCCAGCGCCTTCCCGAACGCCGCGGTGTTGCCCAGGTTGCCGGCGGGCACCACGATCCAGTCGGGCGGCTCCCAGCCGAGCTGCTGCAGCAGCTCGAGCACGATGGTCTTCTGGCCCTCGAGGCGGAACGGATTGACGGAATTGAGGAGGTAGACGCCCAATCGCTCGCTCGCCTGGTCCACGAGCTCCAGGCAGTCGTCGAAGCTGCCGCGCACCAGCAGCGTGCGGGCGCCGTAGGCCAGCGCCTGGGCGAGCTTGCCGGTGGCGACCTGGCCCTTGGGCACGATGACGAGGGCGGCGAGGCCGGCGAGCGCGGCGTAGGCCGCGAGCGCGGCCGCGGTGTTTCCGGTGGAAGCGCACGCCACGGCCTGCGCCCCGATGCGGCGCGCCTGGGTCACGCCCACCGTCATGCCGCGGTCCTTGAAGGAGCCTGTGGGGTTGTGGCCCTCGTGCTTGAGCAGCAGCTCGCCACAGCCCGCCCATGCGGCCACGGCCGGACTCGCGAGCAGGGGCGTGTTGCCTTCCGGATAGGAGAGCGCCTGCGCCGCCGCCGTCGGCAGTACCGCCTCGGCAAAGCGCCACACGCCGGAGGCCAGGATGCCGCGCCGGACGCCGAGGCGCGCATCGAACGTCGCGCGCAGGGCGTTGCCGCTCAGCGCCGGCGCCCGGTGGCGGACCTCGAGCAGGCCCCGGCAGTGCGGGCAGCGCGCGTGGGGATCGGTCTCGGGGATCTCGGCACCGCAGCCAGCGCAGGCCTGCCAGGTGGGGGCGGCGCTCATGCGCCGGCGAGCTTCAGCACGTCGTTCAAGATCCCGCCCGCCGTCACGGCGGGCCCCGCGCCCGGCCCGGTGATCACGAGCGGGTTCTTCTTGTAGCGCATGGTCGTGAAGATAAACTGGTTGTCCGTGCCGTTGAGCGAGGCCATCGGGCTCGACGCATCCACGGCGACGAGGCCGACGCGAATGCGGCGCGGGGTCACGATCGCCCGGTAACGGAGCACGCGGCTGCGCGCGCGTGCCGCGGCAATGCGCCGGGCCCACGCGGCGTCGAACTCCTCGAGCGACGCGAGAAACCGGTCGAGGGTGAGCCGCTCCGCGCCCTCCGGGACGAGCGACTCGACGGCGATGTCGTCGAGCTCCCCGGCAAAGCCGAGCAGCCGGCCGAGAATCAACGCCTTGCGCGCCACGTCCTTGCCCGAGAGATCGTCGCGCGGGTCCGGCTCGGGATAGCCCTTGGCGATGGCGCGGCGCAGCGCGGCGGAGAAGGAAGCGCCGCGCCCCAGCTCCCCGAACAAGTAACCGAGCGTGCCCGACGGGCACCCTTCGATCTTGGTGACTCGGTCGCCCGACTCGGCGAGCTTCTGGTAGGTGTCGATGATGGGGAGGCCCGCCCCCACGGTCGCTTCGAGCAGCAGCCGGCGCCCGCGCGCCTGGGCGGCGGCGCGCAGCTCGTCGTAATGCCGCCGGTCGGTGGTGATCGGGCGCTTGTTGGCGAGCACCACGTGCATCCCGGCGCTCAGCGCGGCCTTGAGCGTCTCGGTCGTGTCGTCGGCCGTCACGTCCACCAGGATGGGGTTCGCCAGGGCGTGGCCCGCCACGAACGCGATCGCGTCGGCCGCGCTCGCCCGCCGGCCGCCCGCCGCCTTCGCGAGCGACCCCCCTTTCGCCTTCGCCGCTCCCAGCGCGGCGAGCCGCCGCGGCGAGAGGCCCTGCGCGTCGAACACCAGCCCGGTGCGGTCGATCAGGCCCACGATGCGGAGCGAGAGGCCCCGCCGCTTCACCTTCGCGATCATCGGGGCGAGCGCCTGTCCGATCTGCCCGAACCCCAGCAGCACCACATCGGTGCGCTCGGGGTGAGCCACCGCGCCGCCCCCGATCTTCGCGAGCTGGAACGCCGCGTGCACGGCGCGCTGCGCTCGTGCTGCATCCTTGCCGTCCACCACGAGCGAGAGATTCAGCTCCGAGGAGCCCTGGGCGGTCGCGATCACATTGATCCCAGCGTCGGCCAGAGCGGAGAACACCCGCGCGGCGATCCCCGGTGTGCCCGCCATGCCGAGGCCCACGACCACGAGCGTCGCGAGGCCGGTGCGCACTTCCACCCCATCGATCTCCTGCCGGGTGATCTCCGGCTGGAACGTCTCCTCCAGGCTGTGGCGCGCGCGCGTGGCGCTTTCCGCCGGCACGCTGAAGCAGATCGAGTGCTCGGATGACGCCTGCGTGATGAGCGAGACGGAGATTCCCTCGTGGTGCACCGCGGCGAACGTGCGGGCCGCGATGCCCGGCACGCCGAGCATGCCGCTGCCCGTCACCGTGAGCAGCGCCTGTCCGGGAATCGCCGACAGCGCCTTGACGGGATACTGCTCGAGGGTGCGGCGGCGCGAGATCTCGGTGCCGAGCGACGTGGGGTCGGCGAACGGCCGAACCCGGATCGCCACGTTCCGTTTGATGACGGGGATGAGGGCGCGGGGATGCAGCACCTTGGCGCCGTAGTACGCGAGCTCCGCCGCTTCGCGCACGTGCACCTGCGGCACGACGCGCGCGTCCGGCACGATGCGCGGGTCGGCGGTGAGCAGGCCGGGGACGTCCTTCCAGAGCGACACCTCGCGGGCTCCGAGGACTCGGGCGAGCAGCGTGGCGGTCAGATCCGACCCGCCTCGTCCGAGCGTCGCGACCTGGCCGTCGGGCGAAGCCCCGAGGAAGCCGGGTACCACGGCCACCGTGCCGCGCGCGAGCAGCGGAGCGAGCGCACGGCGGGCGCTGCGCTCGGTGCGCCGCAGGTCGGGCGAGGCGTTGCCGTAGGTCCCGTCGGTCTGGACGATGTCGGTCGCGTCGACATAGGCCACCCGGCCGCCGGCCGCGGCGAGTGCGGCCGCGAAGAGCCGCGCCGAGAGGCGCTCCCCGCGCGCCACCAGGTAGTCGACGCTGCGCGGCGTCAGCTCCCGGAGCACCCCCAGCCCTCCGGCGAGCCGCTCGACCTCGGCGAACGCCGCGTCGATCGCCGTGAGCAGCTCGTCCAGCTGGGCGCCCCGGGGCACGAGCGCGCGCGCCGTTTCGGCGTGTCTCGCGCGCAGGGCCGCGGCGGCGCCGGATACGTGCTCCACGTCGCCGCGCGCGGCCCGGGCGGCGGTGTCGAGCAGGGCGTCCGTCACGCCGCCCATCGCCGATACCACGACCACCTGCGGCGCCGGCCGGTACGCCAACACGATCTGCACGGCGTGTTGCACACCCGCCGCGTTCGCGAGCGACGCGCCGCCGAACTTGTGGATGTGGGGGGGTTGGGACACTCGGCCCACGCCGGCCTCAATCCATCTCGAGGCCGCCCGCGGGGCGGGCGGCGTGGAAGCTCGCGGCGACGACGCCGCAGGTCTGCCAGGCGCGCACCATCGCGTCGCCCACCGCCGCCGCCCGGCCGAGCGGCGCGATGGCGAGCAGCGTCGGTCCGGACCCGGAGAGCGTGGCGCCAAATGCGCCCGCGGCGTGTGCCGCGGCCGTCACGGCGTCATACCCCGGGACGAGGGAGCGGCGATACGGCACGTGCAGCACGTCGTCGCACCCCGCGGCGAGGAGTCGCGCGTCCGCATGGGCAAGCCCGTGCACCAGCGCGGCGCTCTTGGCGGCGGCTTGGGCCGCCTGGGCGTGCGTGACGCTGGCGGGCAACACGGCGCGGGCCCGCTTGGTCTCCACGGTGAAGCCGGGCACGGCGAACACGAATGCCAGCGACTCGTGGACCACCAGCGGCGTGACCAGCAGTCCGGGAGACGCCCGCAGCACGAGCGTGGCGCCCCCGTACACGGCGGGCGCGACGTTGTCGGGATGTCCCTCGAGCTCCGTGCACAGCGTCGCCAGGACGTCGCGGTCGAGGTCGAGCCCGAGCAGCGCCGTGGCCGCCGCGGCGCCGGCCACCGTGGCGGCCGCAGAGGACCCGAGTCCCCGGGCGACGGGGATGTCCGAATCGGCGGCGAGCGAGACACCCGTGGGGACCTCTCGTCCGGCTCGCCGGCAGGCGGCCGCGAAGCCGCGATACACGAGGTCCGCATCCGGTGGCACGTCCAGGGCGCTCAGCGTGCCGCGGCGCTCGAGAGCCGGCTCCCGGGCAGCGGTGCCGGCACGGGCGGTGACGCGAAGCCAGCGCTCCACCGCCACGCCGATGCAGTCGAACCCGGCGCCCAGATTGGATGTCGAGCCTGGCACCCGTACCGTCGCCTGCGCGCGCATCGGCGGCCCCCGCACCTCCCGGAAACGGAAACGCCCGCGCGATGCCACGCCGCGGGCGTTCGGTTGTAAGTTGATACCTTATCGCTCCGGCGCGGCAGCGTCAAGGACCGCGCCGGTGAAAGGAGCGGCGGTGCAGACGACAATCCGGGTCGGCATCCTCGGCGCGACGGGCACCGTCGGCCAGCGCTTCCTGCAGCTGCTCGACGGCCACCCCCAATTCAGGGTCACGACGCTGGCCGCGTCCGACCGCTCGGAGGGCAGGCGCTACCGCGACGCCTGTGCGTGGCGGCTCCCGGGCGACATGCCGGACGCCGCGCGCGACCTCGTCGTGCAGGCGCCCGCGCCTCCGCTCGACTGCGACCTCGTGTTTTCGAGCTTGCCCACCGACATCGCCGGCCCCGTGGAGGCGCAGTTCGCGCAAGCCGGGTATCCGGTGATCAGCAACTCGGCCTCCCACCGCATGGACGAGGCCGTGCCGTTGCTCATTCCCGAGGTGAACCCGGACCATCTGGGCTTGCTCGACCGGCGCCGGCAAGACGGGGCGGGGCGGGGGTTCATCGTGACCAACCCCAACTGCTCGACGGTGATGCTGGCGCTCGCGCTCGCGCCGCTCGCCGCGCGGTTCGGTGTGGAAGCGGTGGCGGCCACGACGCTGCAGGCGCTCTCGGGCGCGGGCTACCCCGGCGTCGCGTCCCTCGACATCACCGACAACGTCGTGCCCTTCATCGCGCACGAAGAGGAGAAGATCGAGCGGGAAACGCGCAAGATCCTCGGACGACTGACCGGCGGCCGGGTGGCGCCCGCCGGGTTCGCCGTGAGCGCACAATGTCACCGCGTGAACGTCGTAGATGGCCACCTGGCGGCGGTGCGGGTGAGGCTCGCTCGCCCCGCGGAACCGGGAGAGCTGCGCGGCGCCCCCGAGCGACCGATCGTCGTGCGGGACGAGCCCGACCGGCCCCAGCCCAGGCTGGACCGCGACGCCGGGCGGGGAATGAGCCTGACCGTGGGGCGCATCGCGCCCGACGCGGTGCTCGGGCATCGCTTCGTCGTGCTGAGCCACAACACCATCCGGGGAGCCGCGGGCGCCGCGATTCTGAACGCGGAGTTGCTGCTGGCGAGGGGGTACCTGAAGCCGGCGGACTAGCTGGCGAGCTGCTCGCTCAGCGCGTCGAGCAGGCGATGCAGCTGGCGGACGCGGTGGCGCGCTACACTCCGGAAGATCGTGCGGGCGAGGACGAACGAGCCCACCGCCGCGAGCGCGGCGACGGCGAGTCCCAACCCGATGTCGCCCAACGCGCCGCCGATCACGCCGATCGCCGCTCCGCCACCCCCGCCCCCGACGCCGCCGACGATACCGCCGAACAGGCCGCCAACCAGGTTGCCGAACCGCTCTTCGATGCGGATGGTGGTGTGTCCCGCCCGCGGCGTGATGGTCACGCGCAGGGTGCGCTGGGGATTCGCCGAATTCCACTCGAAGCTCTTGCCGAGGGTGGAGGCGTATCCGGGGCCCGCGAGGGTCCCCCCGATCACGTTCGCCAGCGTTTCGTACTCGGCCGGCTGCACCTCGTGGTCGACCGTCCGCTCGAGCTCGGCCCGGAGGGGCGCGCCGAGTAGTGCGCCCGCGACCGGCGCATCGGTGTCGAGCGCGGCGGCGGCCGCCCGCACGTGCCGGGGATCGATCCCGGCTTCCGTCGCCACCTGCTCCAGCTCGGTCAGCGTCAGGCCCGCCGCATCGGTCGGCTCGAGCGGGGCGCGTTGTTGCAGCTCGGCGGCGCGCTCGAGGATCCTGGCGATTTCGCGCTCATCGAACCGGCGAGCGCGGGCGAGCGGATCCGACATGGTGCGCCAATCTAGGAGCCGCCCGGACCCGGGGCAACGGCGCGCTGCGCCGGGAAAACTGTGCGCCACATCACCAGTCGGGTGGAACCGGCGCCGTGGTGAGGTGCCCGTGTCGTCCCCAGGTTAACGCGGGCGACAGGCGGCGCGTCTAATCGGCGTTCCGTACGCCAGCGCCCTGCACTCGAACTACTGGAGGACTGCCGTATGCGTCGTATCCTGGGAGTCGCAGCCGCCGCGCTGCTCGCCGCGTGCAACACCGTCGAATCGCCCGTCTCGGGTCTGACCCAGCTGGAAGCCAACGCGCTGGCCGAGGAGGTCACCACCGACGCCGCGGCGCTCGCGGAAGGCTCGATGTTCTCGAGCTCGAGCGGCGTGCCGCTCACCATCGGGCCCATGGCGGCGGCCCCGGTGATGACGGTCGGGTCGGGCAGCTGCGCGCCCGCCAAGAGTCCCGCTTCTCCGACCAACTCGGACACCGACCCGGTGCCCGACTCGGTGCGCTTCGATTTCACCGGCTGCACCTATAGCAACCCGCCGTACACCGCGACGCTCGCGGGCACGATCGATTTCATCGATCCCACGCCGACGGACTCCGATTTCGCGCTCAAGACCGTCTACACCGCCTTCAGCCGCAGCCTTACGAACACCGTCACGCACGTGACGCGGTCGGCGGTGGAGGATGGGACGCGCACCTTGACGGGGTCCACGTCCCAGCTGCAGCGTACGGAGACCAATTTCCGCACGGACTACACCTTCGCGACCGGCGCCACCGCGTCGCACCTGCGGACGTGGTCGGCGACGTTCACCGCCGACGTAGCCGGGTCGATCAAGCCGGACTCGCTGCCGAGCGGGGATTGGAACCTGACGGGGACGTCCACCTGGACCTCCGGTTCGCGGACGTATTCCCTGTCGGTGACCACCAACCCGCAGCTCCATTTCAACGCGGACTGCACGGTGGAGCCGAGGCTCGACGCGGGCACGCTCGCGGCCGTGGTCATGAAGAACGGCGTCACCACGAACGTCACGATCCAGTTCACCGCCTGCGGCCAGTACACCGTCACGCGCTCGTAGGGGCCTTTTGGTCGGTCCCACACTCGAGGCCCGATCCGGCTGCCGGATCGGGCCTCGGCACGTATAATGGGAGCCTCTGATCCACGCCCATGTGGTGCTGAATCCCGTCGCCGGGCGCGGCGCGGCGGCGCGCGCGCTCGACCCGATCGCGCGCGAGTTTCACCGCCAGGGATGGGCGGTGCACGTCGAGCGCACCGAGGGACCAGGGCACGCTACCGAGCTGGCGGCCCGGGCGGCGGGCGCGGGGGTGACGCGCGTCGTCGCCGTCGGTGGCGACGGCACGGTGCACGAGGTCGCGAACGGCCTGTTGCGACACGGTAGCGACGTCACCCTCGGCGTCGTGCCGATCGGCAGCGGCAACGACTTCGCGAAGCTGGTGGGAGTGTACCGCCACAGCCCCGTGCGGGCGGTGCGCCGGCTCGTCACCGCCCGCACGGCGACGTTTGACGCCGGTCGGGTGGGCGACGAGTACTTTGTGAACAGCATGGGATTCGGCTTCGGGCCCGCCGTCGTGCGGGTTCGCAACGCGATGCCCGGGCTGTCCGGTTTCGCGTCGTACTTCGTGCCCGTCATCCGCGCATTCGCAGGGTTCCGGCCCCCGCGCCTCGAAATCCGGGCGGCTGGATTCTCGGAGACGGGGTACATGATGATGGTGGAGGTCTGCAACGGCACGACGGCCGGCGGCAGCTACCGGTTCGCCCCCGACGCGCAGCCCGCGGACGGCCGCCTGGACGTGTGCCTCGTCCGGCGTGTATCGTTGCCGCGCTTCCTCTTGGCGGTGCCGCGCGTTATGCGCGGAACGCATGCGGGCATGCGCGAGGTCGCCCTGTTCCAGACTCGGGAGGTCACGATTCGATCGCTCGATGGACCATTGCTGCTGCACTTGGACGGCGAGCTGCGCGAGCCGGCGGCGTCTCAGTGCACCGTTCGGGTCGCGCCGGCGCGGCTCAAGGTGATGGTGGCGCGGTGAGGCGGGCTGACAGGCGGACGGGCGGTCGGGCGGTCCGATGGGGCGCGGTCTTCGCCCTTCTGTCCGCCAGTCCGACCGTCCCCCTGTCCGCCCAGGTCCCGGACACCGCGCGGACGCCGATCGTCACCACGGGCGCCCTCATCGTGCCCACCGACACCGCGCACCGGGTGCGGCCGATGGGTGCGTTCCTGCGCTCGCTCCTCGTCCCGGGGTGGGGGCAAGCGGCCACCGGCCGGCGCGTTACCGGGGCGGTGTTCACCGCCTGGGAAGGGGTCACGGTGATGATGACGCTCAAGGCACAGTCGGAGATGCACTACCTCAAGGAGACGCGCTCACCCAACGTGAGCGCCAAGCGGCAGGAAGTGCAGGACTGGATCGTGTTGTGGGTGTTCAATCACCTTTTCTCGGGCGCCGAGGCTTTCGTCTCGGCGCATCTCCAGGACTTCCCGAAGGACCTGAAACTGCGGGCGCTGCCGCGCGGCATCGGGATCAGCGTTCCGGTGCCCCGCCCGTGAACACGGCGCCGCTCGGGGTCTTCGATTCGGGGATCGGCGGCCTCACCGTCGCCCGGGCGGTGTTCGAGCGCCTGCCGCACGAATCCGTCATCTACTTCGGCGACACGGCGCGCGTGCCGTACGGTCCCAAGTCGCCCGACACGGTGCGTCGCTACGCGGGAGAGATCCTCGCGTACCTGTTGGGACGCGGCGTGAAGGCGCTGGTCGTCGCGTGCAACACGATCAGCGCCCACGCCCTCGACTATCTCGTCGAGCGATCGCCGGTGCCGCTCGTGGGCGTGATCGAACCGGGTGCCCGCGCCGCCGTGCAGGCGACCCGGACGGGGAGGATCGGCGTGATCGGCACGGCGGGGACGATCGCCAGCGGCGCGTACGAGCGCGCGATCAAACGGCTCCGGCCGGACGCCGCCGTCTGCGTGCAGGCGTGTCCCCTGTTCGTGCCCCTCGTTGAGGAAGGCTGGTTCGACCACGCCGCGACCGAGGTGATCGCGCGGGAGTATCTCGCGCCGCTCCAGCGGGCCGGCGTGGACGTGCTGGTCCTGGGCTGTACCCATTACCCCCTGCTCAAACCGCTCCTCGCGCGCGTGCTCGGCCCCGCCGTGACGCTGGTGGACAGCGCCGAGGAGACCGCGAAGATCGTGGCCCAGGAGATCGCGCAGCGGAATCTCGCCGCGCCCGCGGGCGCGCACCCGGCGCACCGCTTCGTGGTGTCGGACGACGAGCCGCACTTTCGCAGAGTCGGAGCGCGGTTCTTGGGCGGAAAGCTCCAGCACGTCGAGGTGGTGCCGCTGGGCTGAGACGTCCTGGTTATACGTCGTTGTGCTGCGTCTCAGTGAAACGCTTTCAGCTCGACGTCGTCTTTGGTCACGACCGCATACCGCCCGCCGTCGAGAAATGCTCCCGGATTCAGGTATGCGCGACCATTCGGTAGTTGCGTCAGCGCCGGCCGATGGGTGTGCGCCAGGATCACGAGCGCCAGATCGGGCCGGCGCTGCAGCAGTTGCTCGGCGTACTCGGCCTGCGCGCGCTCGGCGCGATCCAGCACCGCCCGGTCGCGGGTGTTGTCCGCGAGCTTGCGCGACAACAGATGCGCGATCCAGAAACCCACATCCGGGTGGAGCGTCCGGAACAGCCGGATCGTCACGCGATGGCGTAGGATGCGGTGCAGTAGGTGCGCGCTCCAGTGCTGCTCGGTCAGCCCATCCCCGTGCGTCAGGAGCGCGCGCCGTCCCGCGAGCTCCACTTCGACGCGTTCCGGATGGAACGCGATCCCCAGGTCGTGGATCAGGAAATCGCCACCCCAGCGGTCGTGGTTGCCGCCCACAAACGTGATCGGAATGCCGCGCGCCCGCACGGCCTGCAGCTTCGCGACGGTGCCGAAGTGGCGTCGCGGGATCACGGCGCGGTACTCGAACCAGAAATCGAACAAGTCGCCGTTGATCACCAGGGCGTCCCCCAAGTCGGGGACGGCGTCGAGGAAGCGATGAAACGCGGCGGCGACGGCGGGCGGCACCTGCCCGAGATGGGCGTCGGCGACGACGAGCACGCGGGAGGCTGGCACGGCCCCAAGCTAGGAACCGAGGAAAACGCCCGCAAGCGCCTGTGGTATTTGACTTTTGCGAACGGCGCGTGGATTTTGCCCCGCCGTGATCAGCGTCATCACCCTGCGCGTCAATTACTCCGAGACAGACCAGATGGGCGTGGTCTATCACGCCAACTACCTGATCTGGTTCGACCGCGCCCGCACCGAGCTGATGCGCGAGACGGGGCTCTCGTACAAAGAGCTCGAGCAGCAGGGCGTCTACCTCGCCGTCTCCAAGGTCAAGGTCCGCTACCGCGCCGCCGCGCGCTATGACGACCTCGTCCGCATCCGCTGCTGGGTGCGGGAGCTCGCCTCCCGCCGCGTGACGTTCGGGTACGCCGTCGAGCGGGCGGAGACGGGCGAGCTGCTCGCCACCGGGGAAACCGCGCTGATCTCGCTCACGCATCAGCACGCACTCACGCGCATCCCGGCGCATGTGCTCGACCTGCTCAAGCCGATTGCCGATCCGGTTCGTCTGTAGCGCCCTCGCGCTGGCCGTCGTGGTGTCGCTCGTTGCCCGGCTCGCGGCTGCGCAGGGGGAGGGGGAGGGGGACGCGCGGCTGGTGGAGCCGCTGGCGCGCCTGCTCGCGGCCGCGGACGCCCGCACCTACGACGCGACGCTGTTCCGGGAAGCGCTCCATCACGCCGACCCGTTCGTGCGACGGCAGGCCGCGCTCGCGGCGGGGCGAATCGGGGATTCGACGGCGCTCGGTGCGCTGATCGCGACCCTCGGGGACTCGGCCCCGCCGGTGCGCGCGGCGGCGGCGTTCGCGCTCGGCCTGTTGCGACGGGTCGGAGCGATCGCGCCGCTCCAGACGCTCGCGCACGCCGTGCCCGCCGGGCGTCCGGGCCCGGCCGAGACGGAGGCCGTCACCGCCCTCGCGAAGATCGGGGGCGCCGACGGCGCCGCCGCGCTCGGCGATCTGATGAGCGGCGCCGGGCCCGGGAGCGCGGCGTCATCCGTCCGGCGAGCGGCGCTGCTCGAGGCGTGGCGACTGGGCACCCGCGCTCCGATCGCGACGCTCGTGGCCGCGGCACGCGATGCGGACCCGCTCGTCCGCCGCAATGCGATCTATTCGTTGGCCAGGCTGCGCACCGCGCGCGGCGCCACGACCCTGGTCGCGGCGCTGGGCGATCTTGTGCCGCAGGTGCGCGCCGTCGCGGTGAGGGCTTTGAATCGCACGCTCACCGACAGCGCGGGGCTCGACCCGGGCGACGTGGCGGGCCGCATCCGGCCGCTCCTCGCCGACCGGGATCCCCAACTGCGCGTCAATGCGCTCCGCGCGCTCGCCTCGTTCCACGACAGCACGTTCGCGGCTGCGGCACTGCCGCTCGCGACCGACGCCGACGTGAATGTCGCGGTGCAGGCGGAGACGACGCTCGGCGTCCTGGGTGGGGCGCGCGCCGTCACGGCGCTCGGCGGCGGCCTCCGGAGTCCGGTGTTCGCGCTCCGCCGCCAGGCGGCGATCGCGCTCGCCCAAGCCGATAGCGCGCAGGGTGTAGCGGCGGCAGCGCTCCTGGCGCGCGAGGGCGACTGGCGCTGGCGCAGCGTCGCCGCCGAAGCCTTCGGGGCGGCGAGGAATCGGGCCCGGCTGGAAGAGCTGCTGGCGGACGCCGACGGGCGGGTGGCGGTGCAGGCGCTGCAAGCGCTGCAGCGGATCGTAGCGGCGAGCGACACGGTCCTGCCCGCGCGCGCCCGCGACTTGCTGCTCCATGCCGACGCGGGCGTGCGGAGCGTCGCCGCCGATCTGCTCGCACGACACCCCGCCGTGGCCGACGTCGATCGCCTCGCGGACGCGTACCTCCGCGCGGCGCGCGACACGTTCGACGACGCCCGCCTCTCAGCGGTCGCAGCCCTCGCGGCGATCGCCTCCATCGACTCGGGAGGGCGGGCCGTGGTGGCGGCCCGCTTCGTGGCGCGCGTCGCCCGCGCCGACGACTATCTCGTGCGCCGCCTCGCCGCCGATCGGCTCCCCGACGCCGCCCTCCGCTGGGGTCCCGTCGCACCGATCGCGACGGAGCACTCGCTCGACGATTACCGGGCGATTGTCCGCCGCTACCTGCTGCCGGCGCGCCGCGGCCGGCCGGGGCCGCGCGTCGCGATCGCGGCCGACCACGGCTGGCTCGTGGTGGAGCTGCTTCCCGCGGAGGCGCCCCTGACCGTGGCCGCCTTCGTGTCACTCCTCGAGCGGCACTACTTTGATGGATCCCGCTGGCATCGTGTGGTCCCGAACTTCGTGGTGCAGGACGGCGACCCGCGCGGGGATGGATGGGGCGGCCCCGGCTTCGCGCTGCGCGACGAGGTGAATCCGGTACGATACCAAACGGGCACCGTCGGCATGGCGCTGTCGGGCGCGGACACGGGCGGCAGTCAGTTCTTCATCACCCATTCTCCGCAGCCGCACTTGGACGGCGTGTACACGGTGTTCGGGCGCGTGGTCGCGGGGCTCGACGTGCTCGCGCGGATCACGCAGGGCGACGGCATCCGGAGCATTAACTATTGAGACGACAACGTTTTCCGCTTGACCGGCGGATGGCACTCTCCTACATTGGCGCCTGTGTTGTGCTGGCCGGCTGCCGGCCTCGCCTCGCGCCGCTCGTGCCGCTGCCGGTCGCCCCGGCCGATCGCGACAGCGCGGTCGCGTGGGCGCGGGCCACGCTGCCCACGCGCCCCACAGCGATTCGGTTCCGGTGGAAGTATCAGGACGATCAGAAGCGCTGGGGTGGGCGCGGCCAGGCGCGCCTCGCCCCGCCCGATTCGTTGCGCTTCGATTACGTGGGACCGCTGGGTCTGGGCGCCGGGGCGGCGGCCCTCGTGGGGGACTCGACGATCTGGGCCGATCCGGAGAAGAACTTCCGCTCGCTCGTGCCGGCGGTGCGGATGCTGTGGGCCGGTCTCGGGATCGCGCGGCCGCCGGCAGTCGACGCGGTGGTGTTCGGGCAGGACGCCGATGCGCGCGTGCGGATCTGGCGGTTCGTCGAGGGATCGGACACGCTCGATTACCGGGAAACGCTCGACCCAGTCCGCGTCCTCGAGGCGGAGTGGCGCCAGCAGGGCAAGGTAGTGGCACGCAGCCGCACGCAGTTCGACGTCCATCTGCTGCCGGCGGCGGCGCGCATCGACTTTCCGGAGGGCCGGGCCCGTTTTGAGCTCACGGTGGTCGCGGTCGACTCGGCCGCAGTATTCGATGCGGCGATCTGGCGCGGGCGCCGTTAGCGCGCTCGGCCTGGCGCTGGCGGGCTGCCTGTACGGCTTCGCCGGCGGCGGGCTGCCGAACATCAAGACCGTCGCGATTCTCCCGTTCGACAACCAGACCGCCGAGCCGGCGCTGACCAAGGAAGTGAACGACGCGGTGCTGGAGGCGTTCCAGGGCCGCCTCGGGCTGCGGCCGGCCGGCGAGAGCAACGCCGACGCGGTGGTGCGCGGCAAGGTCACGCGATACGATCCCGACGTGCCCATCTCATTCCAGCCGGGGCAGGGGCGCACCGACGTCACGCAGCGCCAGGTGCAGATCACGGTGGACGTCGAGATTCTCGACCAACGCGAAGGCAAGACGCTGTGGCAGCGCCAGGGACTCACGGAGGTGGGCGATTACGCGCCGCCCCAGGAGGCTGCCGGCCGGAAGATCGCGCTGCAGAAGCTCGTCAACGATCTGGTGGATGGGGCCCAGTCACAATGGTGATGCCGTGGCGGCCCCGGTTGGGGCGGCGGGGCGCGAGCTCGATGGGTTGCCTCGTGTCGTTGCTGGTCTTCGTGGCGGCGCTGTACTACGGCGTGAACGTGGGCGAGCTGTTCTTTCGCTACTACCGCCTGCTCGACGAGATGCGCACGCAGGCCCAGCTCGCTCCGTCGCTCGACGACGGCACGATCCGCCGCCGCATTCAGGCGGCGGCGCAGGACATCGGCCTCCCCGCCGAGGCGCAACAGATCCGCATCGTGCGCCGGGCCTCGCCGCGCGAGATCGTGATCGAGACCGAGTACAGCGAGAGCGTGACGCTGCCGCTCTTCAACCACACGTTCACCTTCCATCCTAAAGCGACGCAACCTCTGTAGGTGGACGTCGCCCGGTTCTTCACCATTCTCGCCGTGGCCTTCGAGCGGGCGTCCCAGTCCGGGGCCACGATGGACGACACGTCCGCGTGAACACGGCGGACAAGATTCGCACGCCCGCCGCAGCCGCGAGCTGGCGCCGGCAGCAACGCGGTCCCGTGGTGTTCACGAACGGCGTCTTCGACCTGCTGCACGTCGGCCACGTCACGCTGCTCGAAGCCGCACGCCGGGAAGGAGACGTGTTGGCGGTGGGCGTGAACAGTGATGCCTCGGTGCGGCGGCTCGACAAGGGCGCCGGCCGTCCCGCCGTTCCCGAGCAGGCGCGCGCGCGCCTGGTCGCGGCGCTGGCGTGCGTGGACTGCGTGGTGCTGTTCGATGAGGACACGCCGCTGGCGCTGATCGAGCGGCTGCGGCCGGACGTGCTGGTGAAGGGGGCGGACTACGCCCGCGACGCGATCGTCGGAGCGGATCAAGTGGAAGGATGGGGCGGACGCGTCGTGCGGGTGCCGCTCGTGGCGGGTTATTCGACGAGCGATCTGCTCGCGCGGCTGCGCCGGTCGGCGGCGCCGTGACCGATTGCGCATGAAGCTGCTCGTCGCCACCCGTAACGACGGCAAGATCCGGGAAATCCGCGAGCTGTTCGCCGGGCTCCCGTACGAGCTGGCCTTCCCCGCGGACCAGTTTCTCGAGCGCCTGCCGGACGAGCCCGACCTGGAGCGCGGCACCAGCTTCGCCGAGAATGCGGTGGCCAAGGCGCGCTACTTCGCGAAGCGTGCCGGCTTCGCGACGCTGGCGGAGGATTCGGGGCTCGAAGTGGATGCGCTCGAAGGCGCCCCGGGGGTGTTCTCGGCGCGCTGGGCGCAGATGCACGGTCGCGGGGCGGGCGACGCCGCGAACAACGCGCTGCTGCTCGAGCGGCTGGCGGGGGTAGCGGACGAGCAGCGCACGGCCCGGTATCGTTGCGTCGTGGCGTACCTCGAGACGCCGCTCGCCAAGCCACAGCTCGTCGAGGCGACCTGCGAGGGGCGGATCCTCAGCGAGCCGCGCGGAACCGCCGGCTTCGGCTACGATCCGCTGTTTCTTTCGAGCGATCTCGGCACGAGCTTCGCGGAGGCGCCGCTCGCGGCCAAGCAACGCGTGTCGCATCGCGGGCGGGCGATCCGCGCCCTGGTGGAGGTGCTGGTCCGTCGCCCGACGTAGCTTTTCGCCCTGGGGAGCACGTTCCTCATCCTTCCAGGCTCCTTGCTTGTCGACACCCTCTGTACAGCACAAGTGTCGAAGTACAAGTTGGCTCGCCCGACTGTTGCGTCGTCACCTCCATGGTGCACCGAAAGAGTGGCAGCCGCTGGGTCGCTCCGCCGACATCGGGCTGAGCGAACGTGCACGTACGGCGCCCTCGTGGCGGCGGGCTCGACGACATTGCTCGCCCTCCTGCCGCACTCCGCTTGGCTCGTCGCGGCGGCAGAGGCGCAAGCGAGCATCGCCAGCCGCGCGACCGCGCCTGGCCCCACCGTCCAGACGCTCATCCTCTCGGATCAGGCACGCCGCTTTCTCACGCTGCAGTACAGCTCCTATCGCACCGAGTTCATGGGCTGCTTGATTGGCGAGGTCCAGGGCACCTCCGTGGTCGTGCGCCGCATCGCGCCGGCTGACGTGGAGCTCACCCACTCGACCGCGACGAGCGTCGTACCCACGCAGACCTGCGAGGACGCCGGATGGTCGGCCACAGTGGGGATGATCCACAGCCACCCGGATGGCGAGCGCTGCTGGTACTATTTCCCGGGCACCCAGGTCCTCAGCTCGGACGGGCAGTCGTTCGTGCGCCAGCCGTATCCGGTGGACGCCATCATGTGCGGCGATCACGTGGTCTGGATCAGTCGGGATATGGAGGAAAAGCAGCTGAGGCCGCTCGCGAATGCCGAATCGAAACCCTCCCGTCCCTGGAGCGGTGACCGAGAGGGTGCGACCTCCGGGCCATAGCATGGGCGGTGCCCGCTGCGACTTCTACGACTGGGTAACACGCCGCTGCTGCAACCAGCCGGCACGGAGACCGGTTCTCCACCGGCCGCGCGCAAGCCTCGAAAGGGACGTTGAGGCGCCGCGCGGCAGAGGGATGCCGACGGAGAACATCCACGGGTGAGTCGGGGGACTCTGTACGACGCGCTCTGCCAGCGCCACAACCCGCGTGAGGATCCGGAGTTGACCCCCGGAAAGTTCAGGAAAAAGTACAGGAACCCGGACGTTGGAGATCGGTGCAGACGCCGGTAAATTGTTGCGTGTCGTGAGCAACGGGGCGTAGCGCAGTCCGGTAGCGCGTCTGGTTTGGGACCAGAAGGTCCCGGGTTCAAATCCCGGCGCCCCGACTGAAGTAACTGGTTCTGCTACTTGTCCATGACGGCTAAGGAGCGCGGACCCGAGCGCGAGTTTCGCTCGGTCGTGAGCTTCGGAACCGACCAAGGTCGCCCTCCCCAAGGTTCGCGAGAACCTCGCTCGCGACCGGTCGGCCGAGGTCGGCCGACGCTCGCCCGCTCCCCGACTATGTCCGACGTCGCGACGCCGTCACGGACCCACGGAACTCGTCGCCGACCCGACGATGATCTCGCCGGTCGTCTGCAACGTACCGCCCAGAATCTGGCCGGTGAGCGGATTCAGAATGCCACCGACCAGGCTCTGCAGGTACACGTGGATCATGTTCACCGACAGGCCGCTGCTCGTCACACCGTCACCGGTGGGGACCTGCTCGTTCAGCACCACGTAGCCGACCCCCGGCAGGCTGATGTTCGTGTTGGGCGCGATGGGCGAGTCGCCCGAGAGTGACCCCACACCCGCGATCGCCAGGTTCGTGAACGTCGAGCCGTCGCCGCTGCTGAACGCACCACCCTGGCTCGCGCTACTCATGACGTTGGCGACCACTTCATCCGCCGTGATGAGCCCGTTCAGGATGTTGACGCTCGCCGCGCTCGACGTGCTCTGCGCGCCCGCTTCAGCGGTCCCGATTTCGCCCGACGTGATGCTGTTGAGGAAATCGGACGACAGCGCGCCCACGACGTTCAGCGCACCGCCTTCGGCGTCTGCCTCGGCGCCGTCGGTGCCCGAAACAGCCGGCAGCACCGCCAGTGGCGATTGACCACTGGTACCGAGCGGCGTGTTGACGTACGTGCTGTACGCCTGGCCGCCCACCGACTGGGCGCTGCCCGCCGCCGTGACTCCAGCCACGAGCCCGACGACGAGCCCGATGGCCGCGAGGCGGTTCACCCAATGCATGGTCTTGCCGTTCATCAGTTCACTCCTTCCTTAAAATTCCTAGTGCCCAATGAGCTTGGATGGTGCCGCGCGCTCACGACCCGTGCTCCACGACGTTGCCACCCGTCAAGTACGTCAGGCCCGTGTCCCCGGTGGGGCCCGTTTCTCCCGAATGAATGGGAGCCGCCCGCCAGCGCATTGCATCCGTGCGGCTGTTCTGCGGTTTGCCACGATCGTTGTCGCAGACCTCGAATTGCGCCGTTTCGCGGCCGTCTCCCGGGTTGACGCGCGCCGTCATAAAGGCGTCGGCGGTCCCCACCACGAGACAAAAGCCCCTTCCCGAGTTATCGGCGAACACATTGGCGAATACGCTGTCACCGCTGAAGGTGTCGACCCCACCGTGGATCGAAACGTGCCACGCGACCTTAAAGGGGTGACCGTTGACTTCGATCTCGCCCTTCTGCACGAAGCACCGATTGGCCGCGTTCGTCGCCAAGAAGACGTTGAACCCGAACGTAAACTTCCCGGTGAAGTAGGGGGCCGGATCCGGAGCTGCGGGCGGGTCCCCAGTTGGTGTAGGTTCATCGATGTTATCGTAGTTTGCTGCCGTCCGCATGCCTGTGGGGTCGATACGCCCACCACCCGTCCACTTTCCGGTCGGGCACTGTGCGGGAGGCGGCGTGACCCAGAAGCTCGGGCGCTTCGGCGACATGCTCATGTTCGGCTGGTCGCTACACGCCGAGGCCAGCAGTCCGGCCGCGAGCAGACTCGGCCAGATGATGAGGTTTCCGTGTTCTCGCAACATATGCGTTCTGCCCTCCGTGCCGTTTGACGATTCGCGCGAGCTGATCGGCGCGCTCACGCTCCTCCCGCGCGAGCCTGACGCGCTCCTGCCGGGCCCGGAGCTCCTCGGCCTCTTTGGCGGCGCGTGCCGCTTCCCGGGCATCCAGGTCGGGAGCGGCTTCGTCGCGCGCCCGCGCGGCCCGTT
>WNGE01003303.1_pt1 | contig 21208 bp, 10 predicted proteins | sample 5400651 | NCBI WGS metagenome assembly WNGE01 (sample SAMN13153370, study PRJNA577476) | soil metagenome | isolation source: 60 cm soil or saprolite under grassland replicate 2 | place: USA:California | collected 2016-06-15 | reverse complement strand
TGATTTTATTTATTGCATCATTTACTTTAGCAAAGCCAAATACCTTTGCTGCTGTTTGGTTTATAATAACACTTAATATTTGTGTTGTGTCTTCAGAAGCCGGTTTATCCTTGTCAAAATTTCTTCCGGCAGCAAGTGACAAACCATAATTGGGAATAAATTTTTCATCGATGCCAAATGTGCGGCAGCGTTTATCCTCGTTTGATGAAATTAAGCGGAAACCTGATGAGCCTCCTACTTCGCTTCCGGGCACAGAGGTTGAAGATGTTACTGCTTGTACACCGGATATATGTTGCATATCATTTAGAAAAGATTCAACTGTATTTGCTTTGCTGCTGTCGAGATTTACTGTTTGCTCCAGCACAAGCGTTTGTTTGATGTCAACGCCAAGATCACGATTGCTCATGAATTGCAATTGACGATAAAAACCAATCGCTCCGCCAATTAAAATAATAGCTGCTGTAAATTGCAATACCACCAATGACTTGCGGAAAAAATTCCTGCTTCGTTTTAAACCGGCAAAACCTGTCACTGATTTTAGAGTTTGAACAGGTTGAAATGAAGACAATATAAATGCTGGATAAAAACCGGCCAGCAAAGTGCTTACTATAAAAATCAAAAACATAATTGCCCAGAACTGCCAACTATTTGTTTGCAGGTCAATTACATTTTGATTGATAAGTTGAGAAAAATATGGAAGTGCTAATTTAAAAAGAAGAAAGCTAACAAGAATTCCAAATGCATTTATCAAAAAAGTCTCTGCAAGAAATTGTTTTACCAGTTGAAACTTTGTAGCGCCTACCACTTTGCGCACACCCACTTCTTTTGAGCGTTCCAGTGAATGTGCCGTTGAAAGATTTATATAATTGATCAATGCAATCAGCAGGATGAGTAATGCAGCTATGCCAAGATATTTCAGGTAATAAAAATTACCGCTTCCTTCCAATTCATAATCATAAGCAGAATGTGTATGAATATCTTTCAAGGGCTGAAGCTGAAAAGAAACAGTATAACCGTCTTTCTTCATGCTGCTGCCCATGTAACGCTCTGCAAACGCAGCCATCTTCGTTTGTAAAGCATTTGCATTAGTGCCAGGCTTTAATAAAACATAGGTATAAAAATCACTCCATCCCCAGCTTGTGTTTGCATCGCCATTTGTTATTTGTATGTATTTGTTGTAATTGAGAAGAATATGAAACTGTAAATGTGAATTTGCGGGAACATCTTTCAGCATGGCGGTTACAACATAATCTTCATCACTGTAATGAATTGTTTTGCCGACAGGATTTTCTTTACCAAAATATTTTAATGCGGTTGAATGTGTAATTACAGCATCATTTAATTGCTTAAAAGCAGTCGCTGCAGAACCTCTTTCAAACTCAAAAGAAAAAACATTGAATATAGAAGGATCAACATAATAGATCATACCATCTTCAATAATTTTTTGATCACCATGTTGCACTACGCCCCATCTCTTTCTGAAACGTACTGCCTCCTGTACTTCAGGAAAATCTTTTTTCATAGCAGGAGCAACTGCAGGGTAGGTGAATGCAAAAGTTTGAGGTTGTCCGCCTGTTTCTGTTACAATCATCGGCACGCGATAAATACGGTCTTTGTTTGCATTGAAATCATCAAAGCTGTATTCGAACCGCAGATAATTTACTATGAGTAGGAAAGCTGCTATACCAATAGCGAGTCCTAAAACATTAATGGCTGAAAATGTTTTATTCTTCAACACGTTTCTCCAGGCAGTTTTGAAATAGTTTTTAAACATGAGTTTTGATTTATGTTATGACGATTCATAGTCCAATATTGTTACTCCGTTCTCAAACCTGCCTGCCGGCAGGCAGGCTCTTCACATTATTACTTACTCGGTTCGTAATGATTTCACCGGATTTGCTATTGCTGCTTTTATTGCCTGGAAGCTCACGGTGAACAATGCAATCAATATTGCAACGGCGCCTGCAATTAAAAATATCCACCAGCTTATATTGGTTCTATAAGCAAAATCCTGCAGCCATTGATTTGTAAAATAATATGCAATGGGCGAAGCGATAATTATGGCAATCATTATCAATGCCAAAAAGCCTTTACTTAACATGGCTGTGATATTTGCAACACTTGCTCCCAGCACTTTACGGATGCCAATTTCTTTTGTTCTTCTTTGTGCTGTGAACATCCCAAGGCCAAACAATCCCATGCATGAAATAAAAATAGTAATGCTCATTGCTACATTCATAAGCCATTCTGTCTTTTTTTCCTGGTCATATAATTGCGTTATTGATTGATTCAAAAAGCTATAATCAAAAGGGGTTTCCGGGTATATTTTTTTCCATTGATTTTCTATTTGTGACAAAATTTTATTTACATCAGTGATATCTTTTTCACTTGTTGCCAGTTTAATTGCAATGCTGAACTTTCTGTCGGGGATGTTTTCAATAACTGCAGGATGTATGGCTTCATGAAAAGAACCTGTATGAAAATCAGCAACTACATCAACTATTGGATAAGCTTTTTCAAGCGGATAAGCTTGTCCGTAAAGAAGCTTGCCTATTGCATCCTGCGGGTTTCTAAAACCGATTGTTTTTGCCAATGTTTCATTAATCACCAATTCATTAAGGCTATCGCTATGTAAAATATTTCTTCCTGCAATAAGTTTCATATTGTAAAATGGAATAAAATCTTCATTGCCAATTTGTGCTGAAGTCTGCATAGTTATTTCTTCTTTGCCTTTGTATTTATAATTGTCGATATTTTGGGCAAAGCCCATAGGCGCATTACCCTGTAATAAAACTTTATCTATTCCGGGAACTTGTTTTAAATTATTAGCAAGCACCTTTAATTTTCCTTCATGGTCGTTCCAGTTATTCATTGTTATAATAGCATCGGTATTAAAACCTTTATCGGCTTTACTCATAAAGTTTATTTGCTTGCCGATAACTATTGCGCCAATAATAAAAATTAAGGAGATGGCAAATTGAAAAACAATTAATGCTTTGCGTAAACTCAGCTTCTCAGTTCCTTTTTGTACTATTGAACCTTTAAGACTTAACACAGGCAAATAAGAAGACAATACTCTCGCAGGATAGAAACCTGCCAGCAAGGAAGTAAGCAAAGTAACTATGAGTAAAAAAAGAATTGTTGATGAATTGAAAAGGCCGAATGTAATCCCCGATGGTATATAATCACTGAAAGCATACAGAACTGGTTTAACAAATAATACTGAAAGTGATACCGCAAAGAAAGTAAGCACGAAAGTTTCAGTTAAAAACTGGAACATTATATTTTTTTTATTGCTTCCCATAACTTTTCGTACGCCTATTTCTTTGGCACGCTGAAAGGATTGTGCAGTTGATAAATTAATAAAATTGACTGCTGCAATTATTAATATAAATAAAGCAATACCCATCAATGCATATAATGTGGGCAGGTAAGGTTTCCTGAAGTTATCGCCATCATCGCCACGGTGAAAATCAGTTGTGAAGTGAATGTCCGTAAGCGGCTGAAGTTGCATGCTTAATGAAGAACTATTATCAGGCAATTTTATATGCTCTCTTATAAATGATGAAAACCTTTTCTTGATTTGATCTGCCGTAACACCTTTTGTGAGTTTTACAAAAGCCATTGAACGATGAGGACTCAAGCTGCTCCAATCTTCAGTAGAAATCTGGGTTTTTAAAAAACTATGTGTTGCGGTACTTACAGAAATAAAATCTGTATATCCAAAATCAGTATTCTCAGTCCAGTCTTTTACAATGCCCGCTACGCTTACTTGTAATGAATCATCATAGATTACCGTTTTTCCAATCATGCTGCTCAATGGCATATCACCAAAGTATTGATGCGCCCTTTTTTCTGAAAGCACTACTTTAAAAGGATCATTCAAAACCTTTGCATTTCCCGCCAGCCATTTATATTTGAATATATCAAAATATTGCGCCCATGTGATAACAGTTGAAGTAACATAGGAGCCCTCAATCCTGCCGGCAAATTTTTTAAGAGGGTTATTACCATTTGGAATGCTTACACCAACACCATAAAAATAAATACCGGCCTCTGCCTCAAACCCTGGAATTTGATTTTGAAAACCTGCTACATCAGAAAAAGGGCTATTCAGAAATTCCTTTTCAGCACCGCTTCTTTGTACCTCACCAACTATCCGGTAAATGCGGTCTGCATTGGGATGAAACCTGTCAAAGCTGAATTCATAATTTGTAATAAGATAAATTACAATACATGCGCAAATGCCCATGGCAAGTCCAAGAACATTGATAAAGCTGTAAACCTTATTGCGCCTGATATTACGCCATCCGATCTTTAAATAATTTCTGAACATAATTAAGGTTTTATGTTATTAAAATGTTGATCAAAGTTTCAATAGTACAAGAGTGCGACGCAACAGGAGTTTTATTCATATTCTTTGTTCGGCTCATCCCAAAGGGATCCCTTCGGGATAAAAAATTTTTCTTTCATTTGCACATCAGCTAATTAGCACATTAGATTTTACTCCGTTCTTAAACCTGCCTGTCGGCAGGCAGGCTCTTCACATTATTACTTACTCGGTTCGTAATGATTTCACCGGGTTTACAATCGCTGCTTTTATTGCCTGAAAGCTTACAGTTATAATTGCGATAAGTACAGATAATAATCCTGCAATTAAAAATATCCATCCGTTGATCTGAATACGATATGCATAATTCTGCAACCATAAATTCATTGCCCACCAAGCAAGCGGCGTCGCGATTATGATTGAGATAATAACAAGTTTTAAAAAATCTTTCGAAAGCATTGTTGTGATGCCTGCAACACTTGCGCCCAACACTTTGCGTATGCCAATTTCTTTTGTGCGCTGTTCCGCTGTAAATGCTGCAAGACCAAACAAACCGAGACATGCAATCACTATGCTTAATATTACAAGTACAATAAAAACTTTTTGGAAATTTGTTTCCGCCTTGTAGAGTTGCGCAAAAGTTTCATCAAGGAAAAAATATTGAATTGGTCTGCCCGGTGCAAATAGTTTCCATTTGTTTTCTATTTGCCGGAGTGTTCCAGATATATTTTGTGTGGAAAGTTTTACTGTAAGATTTTCTGCGCGACGCGGATTTATTACAAAGGCAAAAGGTTTAATTTCATTTCTGAAAGAAGCGAAATGAAAATCTTCTGTTATTCCAACCACTTTCACATAATAACTTGTATCTACATCCCTGCCCCATTCCAAACGTTGACCGATAACAGGAGAAGGCACAGCCAAATCCTTTACAGCTTTTTCATTTAGAATGATGCTGCCAATATCCTGCTCCAATGTTTTGTTCGAAACCTCAGATAAAGTGTCTGCAGGAAAATCAGGAGAAAAGTTGCGACCTTCCTTTATTTGAATACCCACCACATTGAGGTAATCATATCCTATGTTTAGAAAATTTACAAGCGCCCCATTGTCTGAGCCTTTGACGTTTAATCTTGTTGTCCAGTTTTGCCCGCCCACAACTCCATTTGAAGCAGCCGCATTTTTCACGCCACGAATTTGTAATACCTCATTCTGAAATGAAATTTTTTGCGGATCCGAAAGATTACCATAATCACGGATAATAAGAACCTGGTCTTTGTTCAATCCTAATTTGGCGGATTGTATGTAATTAACCTGCTGGTAAATTATTAATGAGCCTGCAATAAGTGCAATAGAAATGGTAAACTGAACAATCACCAGTGCTTTGCGCAAATTGAAAATTCCTTTTTCGCTGATCTTTGTTCCTTTTAAAACAATAACTGGCTTGAAAGAAGATAAATACAAAGCAGGAAAAAGACCTGCTAAAATGCCAATAAATATTGCTCCCGATAAAAAATATACTGTAACATAATTGCCTGCATTGAATAATGCAAGATGCTTTGCAGTAATACTGTTCACAACAGGCAATAATAACTGCGCTATCACCAAAGCAACAACTGCAGCAAGCATGCACATGATCACTGATTCAAGCAGGAACTGTTTTATCAATGAACTGTGGTATGCACCTGAAACTTTGCGAATGCCTATTTCTTTTGCGCGAAGTGAAGACCTCGCCGTAACAAGATTGATATAATTGATCGCAGCAATTAAAATGATGAGCAGTCCTACTATTGCAAAAACTACAACATATAATCTTTCGCTATTCGGTTCCAGTTCCCATTTCAGATTTGAATTGAGGTGGATGTTTGTTAAAGGTTGCGTGTAATAAACATTATTTTCCCTGGGATTATTGCGTTTATAGATTGCCCGGATTTTTGGTTCCACACTTGCAATATTTACATGCGGTTGCAGCTTTATGTATGTATAAAAATTATACCATCCCCAGTTATTATCTAAGTTGCGACCAACCTTCCTTATCGGAATTAAAAAATCAAAATGAAAGTGCGCATTTTCCGGAACATCTTTCAATACACCTGTAACCATTAAATCACCAAACGCGTCTATATGCAGCACTTTACCGATTGGATCTTCTGTGCCAAAATATTTCTTAGCCGCAGTTTGTGTAACCACAATTGAATTCACTTCTTTAAATGCACTCTTTGTATTGCCTTCTGCAAAAGGAAAAGTGAATACATCAAAAAAGCTGCTGTCAACCCGATACAATTTTTCATCATAAATATGTTTGTCTTTGTAAGTAACCAGATAATTACTGCCCCAGTTCGGAAACACTCTTGCAACATGTTCAATGCCCGGTATTTCTTTTTGTATGGCCGGCGCTGCAGCAGGTGGCGTGGTAGCATCGGGCAGGCGGCTGCCATCTGCATTCACAAAATCTTTTACAACCCGGTAGATGCGATCAGCGTCTGCATTGAAACGATCATAACTTAATTCATCGGCGACAAATAAAAAGATCAGCAGGCTGCAAGCCATTCCTGTTGCCAATCCAAAAATATTTATGAAGGACAAACTTTTGTTCTTCCATAAATTTCTGATTGCGATTTTGAAATAATTTTTGAACATAAAGGAAGTTTTAAAGTTGTGAATTCATTTACTCCATATTATTATAACAGTACAAGAGTCCGCCTGAGGCGGAAGAAAAGTTCAATTCATATTCTTCAGTTCGGTTCATATAAATCAATTTGCAATGAGCAACAGGCAATGAGCAACACTCAACGACAAACTACAAACTATAAACTCTTTACTCCGTTCTCAAACCTGCCTGCCGGCAGGCAGGCTCTTCACATTATTACTTACTCGGTTCGTAATGATTTCACCGGATTTGCTATCGCTGCTTTTATCGCCGTCAAAGCTTACAATTAATAAAGCAATCACTAATGTACATGCACCTGTTGCTGCAAAAATCCACCACGACAAATCTGTTCTGTATTGATAATTCTGAAGTCTATTCACTATTGACCTTATCCTTTCTTATCTATTCTGCCCGAACCATGCACCTCAATTTTTTTCACTTGCGCATCTCCGCGATAATCAATATTACCAGAGCCGGTTATTTGTGCTTCGAGTGAACTGCTAACACTCACTTCTATATCCCCTGAACCAGACACTACCGCAGAGCATGTTTCGGTTTTCAAGCCATAAGCGCTTACATTTCCTGAGCCATTAAGATGAATCGTTTGTGTTTTTGCATTACCCTCATCCACACTAAAATTTCCAGAGCCTGAAAAATTCATGTGGATACCTTCAGCCTGAAGACCGGTCAATTTCATATTACCACTTCCACTTCTGCTGATAGAAGCCTGGCCGGCTGCTTTGATCTTCCCTTTTATAGTAATATTCCCTGAGCCGCTGGAGTTAAGATGAAAATCGCCGGCGGATGAAAGGTCTGATTCACAGCTAAGGTTACCAGAGCCTGATTTGTCAATAGCATCAAGGCTTTTATAAGTTACTTCCACTTTAATTCTGATATTATGATAATATCCTTTTTCAAGAGATACCTGTAAAGTATTTCCATCCGATTCAGTAAGAATTTTTTTTGTGTCAATATTTTCGGCTGTAATTTTTACCGACGTCTCATTTCCCTGCCGAAGCACGGCATCAAAACTTCCACCGATTTCAAGTTTACTAAAAGCCGGAATTTTTCTTGTTTCCTGTGCGAATGCTTTACCAGCAATAATTAGTGATCCGAAAAGCAATAAATTTTTAATCGTTTTCATATTCTGTATTTTAAGTTTTTCATCAAATGCGATATTATAGTTTGATATTAATAATCTTCTATTGACCATTCTCCGTTCATGACATCACTCCGTTCTCAAACCTGCCTGCCGGCAGGCAGGCTCTTCACATTATTACTTACTCGGTTCTTAATGATTTCACCGGATTTGCAAGCGCTGCTTTTAGTGCCTGATATGCAATAGTGCATGCCGCAATTACAAAAGATGATAAAATAGCAATTACAAAAATGTTTGCGCCAATGCTTATTTGATAAGCGAAACTTTGTAACCAGTTATTCATAACATAATAAGCAATAGGGGCTGCTATCAAAAATGCAACTGCGATCAACACCACGAACTCTTTTGAAAAAAGTAAAACGATGTCTGTGAGTGAAGCACCTAAAACTTTTCTTATTCCAACTTCTTTGGTGCGTTGCGCTGCTGCAAAAGCAATCAAGCCATATAAACCGAGGCAACCGATCAAAATAGCAACACCTGCAAACAATTTGAATGCAGTATACTCTTTTTGCTCCTGCCTGTACCATGCAGCAATGTGATCATCAAGAAACTCGTAACTAAAAACGTTTTGAGGAAATAATACAGACCATGATTTATCAATAGCCGCAATTGTTTTATTCATATTGGCTGATGCAAGTTTTACGCTTGCCATATAAAAATTATCAGCACGATACATTATCACACATGGTCTTATTGCTTTGTGCTTCGATTCACTTTGAAAATCTCTTACCACACCCATAATGGTGCAATGCCAGTTACCATTAAGGATGATATGTTTGCCAATCGCTTTTTGCGGATCTTGTACATTTAGTTTATGAATCATCGTTTCATTCACTACAACATCATAAATTGTATCATTTTCAGATTTATTTGTTTGTTTTATTTTATTGCCGGCAAGCATGGTTAGTTGAAACATATCTGTATAAGGTTCATCAATGAACTTTACTTCTGTTACATCATCTTTTGTTAAACCAATCTCGGGAGAAATAAAACTTGTAAAGTTGCTATTTATTACAGGCCCACCTGATGAAAAACTTACTTGTTTTATTCCGGGATTTTTTACCAATTGTTGTTTTAGTACTTCTATTTTTTGCTGGTCCGGAATTCCAAAAGAAATAACCGCGTCTTTATTAAATCCCAGGTTTTGATTTTCAAAAAAATCCATTTGATAAGCAACCACCAATGTTCCTACTATCATGATCTGCGAAATAGCAAATTGTACTACAACAAGACTTTTTCGTAACGTTAATCCTTTGAAAGACAATGTGGCTTTGCTTTTCAAAGATTCAATAGGTTTAAAAGCAGATTGAACAAATGCAGGATATAAACCTGCAAGCAGTATAACAGCCAATGCAGATATTAAGATAAGAGCAATAACAGATGGTTGCAAGAGTCGAGTAATGCCGATATTTATATCAAGCCATACTGCAAGTTGCGGCAGCAAAAGAGCAGTGAGCATTACACCAAGAACTAATGCAATAACAACCATTAAAGAAGTTTCACCGAGAAACTGTACAACAAGTTGCGAACGATTTGAACCCAATACTTTTCTTACACCAATCTCTTTTGCTCTGCGTATTGCCTGCGCAGTTGCAAGATTAATAAAGTTGATACATGCAATAATAATAATGAGTATTGCAACTGCTGCAAGCACATAATAAGTTTCTCTTGATGTAGTATAGCTGATCGTGTTATTAAGATAATGTGTGTCAAAATGAATATCAGTAAGTGGCTGCAAAGGAAGCCGTGCTGCATCTGCGATGTCCTTTCCCCAATTCTTTTCAACAAACCAATGTATCCGGTTTTGAATTTTTGAAATATCGTAATGCCGCGGTCTAACGATATAAGTAAAACTTCCTCCGGGTATTGCCCAGAATGCAGACATCATTCCTTCGTTTTCTTTTCTTATTGTCTCGAATGAAACAAGATATTTAAATGGAAGGTGGGTATTACCCGGCAGATCTTTAATTACACCTGTTACTTTTAAATTGTAAGTGTTTTCAAGATTGATCATTTGTCCCATCGCTTCCCTGTTGCCAAAATATTTATTTGCCAAACTTTGTGTAAGCACAATAGAATTGGGTTCCTTTAAAGCAGTCTTGTAATTTCCTTCGAGCCAGTGATAATCAAACACAGAAGAAAAATATTCATCTGCAAAAGCGCTGCCTTCTTCTTCAAATTTCTTTTGCCCGATAGTTATCAAACTACTGCCACGATACAACACCTGTGATACTTCTTCCAATTCAGGAAAATCATTGCGAAGCGGTGCAGCAATTGCTAATGAAACACATGGATTGAAATCAATTGCATTCAACGTGACACGATAAGTTCTATCTGCCTTTGAATTAAATTTGTCATAACTCAATTCATATTGCACCACCAAAAAAATAACAAGACAAGAAGCAATACCAAGCGTAAGACCCATCACATTAATAATGCTGTAAGCCTTGTGTTTACTAAGGTTTCGCCATGCGGTTTTTAAATAACTTTTAAACATGAATTTTGATTTATGTTATGACGATTCGCAGTCCAATATTGTTATTCCGTTCTCAAACTCTTTACAGGATTTGCTATTGTTGCTTTTATTGCCTGGAAACTGATCGTAGGTAATGAAATGATCAAAGCTGTGCGTAGTTACAACCACGTACTTTACCTGTGCAATCTCTTTTCGAATTGATTGTGCAAGTGGCAAAACCATGTTTTCATCAGAAAATATTTGGTTATTAAAATCACGGTTCGCCATTACCCTGTAAATATTGCTGTAGTTGCTGTGAAACTTATTATAAGGGAGTTCATCCTGCACCCATAAAAAAATAAGAATGGTGCAAGTCATGCCAATAGTAAATCTCAAAATATTGGTTACAGAAAAAACCTTATTGCGGAATAAATTCCTCCAGGCGATTTTGAAATAGTTTTGAAACAAGTTTTATATTTTAAATTTCGTTAGCAGCTTTTGTATTCTTTTCAATTCCTGTTGTGTCATTCACTTGTACATTCTAAGTTTTGTTGAGGAATGAACAAAGTGTACAAAAGCGCGAGGCAATAAAAGCTTAATCATATTCTATTGTTCGGTTCATAAAAATTCTTTTTCCCTATCCATCTAAAACGATAATACCAACCGAAAGCCGATGCACGGGTCTTTGGATTCTGGTGATATCTCGTAACGCTTCATCACGGTGCAATGTATGCCGCCATTGTGATAGCATCCTCCTCTGAGAACACGATCAGGGCCTGGCTCAAGGCATGGGCTTCCATCGTTAGGAATTTTATTTATGTCTCTCTGAAAATAATCATGGCACCATTCCCAAAGATTGCCGCACATATCGCAGATGCCAAGTTGATTTGGTTTTTTTTGTCCTACCGGCTTGCTTTCGTTTTGACTGTTGCGCTTATACCATCCAACTTCATCAATATTGTTACTTCCGCTATAAACAAAATAGTCTGTCCAATTTATGCCACCTCTTGCAGCATACTCCCACTCTGTTTCGCTCGGCAATCTGAATTGAACAGAATGTGCTTCCTTAAATTGTTTAGTTATTTCTTCCTTTAGCGTGCTTGCATTTATTCTTTGCAGAAAACCATCGTTCTTTACTATATCATTGTAAGAGACGCCTTCTACAGGTTTGTCTTTATCTGCAAAATGAGACGGGTTATAACCCATAATGTACTCCCACAACACTTGCGTAACAGGAAATTTGGAAATAAAAAAATCTTTAACCGCAATTTTCAATCTCTCATTTTCGAGTCCGAATAAAAAATATTCTTTACCTGTTCCTTCAACAAAAATGAAAGGAAAGTTATAGTTGATTTTATCCAATTTTAAAATCACGTCATCCATATCCCTTGATTTAAATAATCATTTTAGTTTACTACTTAATATTCACAATTCTATTCCGTTCTCAAACCTGCCTGCCGGCAGGCAGGCTCTTCACTCACTTTATTCATTCTGTTCTTAAGGATTTCACAGGATTTGCAATTGCGGCTTTTATTGCCTGGAAGCTGATTGTAATGAGTGCAATAATTATTGCAAGCAATCCTGCACTAAAAAATATCCACCAGTGAATTTCTGTTCGATACTGGTAATTGCTTAACCATTTACTCATAGCAATGTATGCAACCGGCGAAGCAATTATTACAGAGATGATGATGAGTTTTAAAAAATTTTTTGAGAGCAGGAATGCAATATTCATCATAGAAGCACCCAACACTTTTCTCACACCAATTTCTTTTATCCTGTTCTCTACCATGTAACTTGCAAGGCCAAACAAACCGAGACATGAAATAAAAATGGTGAGCGCTGCAAACAATTGTGCAAATGCTTCCGTACGTTTTTCATCACTGAATTTTTTCGCGTAATATTCATCGGCGAAATAATATTCAAAGGGATATTGCGGATTGTATTGCTTAAATATTTTTTCAGCTCTTGCAAGATTAACAGCGGCGGTATTGGCAGGGTTTAACCTGACATGCACAACCTGGAAAAATTGAGAAGGTCCAACGATCATCATTGGGTTGATCTTTTCGTAAGGCGATTCTAAAATAAAATTTTTCACTACGCCAACAACATGCCACTGGCGACCATCCGGAGTAAATGTTACTATTTGTCCGATTGGATTTTTTAAACGCATTATTTTTACGGCTTCCTCGTTCAGCAACATCGCCATCGTATCAGTAGGATAATTATATACATCAATATCCCGGCCCTCTGCGAGTTTTACACCAATCGTTTTTACAAAACCGGCATCGGAACCGAACCAAACAAAATCAGTTTTTTTATCCGCATCAGTGCTACCCTGCCACTGAAAGCCTGAGCCATCGTTCCAGCGTTTTGTTATAGGACTATATGATTTTGTTACTGCAATTGCAGCACCACTGCTTAGGAGGTCATGTTTTATCAAATCGAAATGTTTATTCACATCACCCTGCGTAAAAGTGTATATCAGGTTATTTTTATTATAACCTGCATCTCTTTCTTGTGCAAATTTTACTTGCTGCTCAACTATTATTGTACAAATGATAAGAATGATTGCAAACGTAAACTGTAAAATCACCAATAATTTTCGGGGAGTAACCAAAGCATTTATTTTTTTGAAACTCCCTTTAAATACTTTTACGGGAGCAAAAGAAGAAAGATAAAACGCAGGATAACTACCCGCAATAAACCCGGTAAATAAAATAAATGCAACTGCAAACAACCAGAAAGAAGGATCTTCAAAATTTACAGAAAGTTGTTTCCCTATCAACTGGTTAAAGCCCGGCAAACTAAGCTGCACAATAGTTATAGCAATAATAAAAGCAATAAAGGATATCAAAATACTTTCACTGATAAATTGCATAATGAGCGAACTTTTAAGAGCGCCTGCTACTTTGCGAATACCTACTTCTTTAGCTCTCTTCTCGCTGCGGGCAGTACTCAGATTCATAAAGTTGATACAGGCAATAAGCAAAATAAAAATTGCAATAATGATGAACAGTCTCACCATTTCAATGCGCCCGCCAATAAGTTGCCCATTCTCTGATCTTGAATATAAATACAACCTGCTTAGCGGCTGCGTAAATACTTCTGCCTTTGATTCAGCTTCAGATCCTTTGGTGTGCGAGATAATGATATTTTTTACTTTTTCATCGAATGACTTTTGTGACGCACCGGGCTTTAGCGACGCATAAGTATTTGTAAAATTTTGCACCCAATTTTTGCCATCATCCCATCCTAATTGAATCATATAATTCCAGGGCAGCAGGTATTCAAAATCAAATTGTGTATTGCCGGAAAGATCTTTCAAAACGCCTGTTACGGTAAAGTTGTCTGCAGTATCAATGCGAACAGTTTTGCCAACAGGATCTTCGTCCCCGAAAAGTTTTTTAGCTAAGTTTTCTGTAAGCACAATATTATAGTTATCGCTCAAAGCATTGCCCTCACTGCCTTTCAGCAGAGGAAAGCTAAACATTGAAAGAAAACCACTGTCAGCAAATGCGCCCTGAACATTCAAATGTTTTTCACCAACCGTCGCTAAAAAAGTAACCCTCCTGAATCTTATTGCATCTTCCACTTCAGGGTAATCCTGTTTCAACGCAGAAGCCAAAGCAGTTGGTGATTGATCAATTGCCAGCAATTCTCCGTTTACTTTATCGCGGTTATACATTTTGTATATGCGATCCGTTTTTGTATAAAAGCGATCATAACTCAGTTCGTTTTGGACCCAAAGCAAGATCAGCATGGCGCTTGCCATACCAATTGCAAGACCTGAAATATTAAGGATAGAAAAACTTTTGTTGCGAAACAGGTTTCGATAAGCAACTTTGAAAAAATTTTTTATCATAAAAAAAATTTTGTGTTCTATGCACCGGCGTGTGTAATTGTTTGCATTTTCATATTTCCATATTTGTCACATTTCCACATTTTCATCCCGCACGTGCGGAATTCAAATTCTCATTCTGTTCTCAAACTCTTCACCGGATTTGCAACAGCCGCTTTAATAGTTTGATGGCCTACTGTGATAAGTGCAATCAAGAATGCTGCTGCACCGGCTGCGACAAACATCCACAAGCTTGTAGTGATACGATAGGCAAAATCCTGCAGCCATTTGTTCATTGCATACCATGCTATCGGAAAAGCGACGACAGCGGCAATAAAAACAAGCTTCAAAAAATCTTTTGAAAGCATTGTGGTGATATTTGAAACACTTGCACCCAATACTTTTCTTATGCCGATCTCTTTTACTCTTTGCTGAACTGTGAATGCTGTTAATCCAAACAATCCCAAACAGGCGATAAGCAAAGAGAGTATGGAGAAATACAAAAAGAATTTTGAAAACCGGTCCTCTGCGATATATTGCTCATTGAGTTTTTTATCCATAAAAACATATTCAAACAATGCGCCCGGAAAATTTTTATTCCAGTTCTTCTCAACCCAGTTAATTGCTTTTTGCGGATTGCTCATATTTATGCGCGCAGATATTTGTGAAAAACGCTCATTGGGTAAGCGGGGCATAATAACAAGCGGCTCTACACGCTGATGCAGTGAATTAAAATGAAAATCTTTTACAACGCCTATTACTCTTCCATCTCTTCCACTCGTATTAAAAGGTTTGTTGATCGCATCTTCTGCATTTTTCCATCCGAATGATTTTACTGCTGCTTCATTAATGATATATGATAAGGAATCTGCAATAATATTTTTGTAAAAATTTCTTCCTGCAACCATTTTCATTTCATACACATTGATATAATTCTGATCAGCTCTTAAATTATATATAATTGATGTGACTGTGCTGCCATTGCCGGAAACAGTGGTGACGCCGCGATTACTTAAGCCGCCTGCAAGAATGGAATTAGAAGTTGTGATACCGTTTACCAATGGCTTGGATAAAACATCATTTTCAAATGCCTCATAGCCATTAATCACATCAGTGTTGCCATTCACTTTTAAAGTGAGTAAAGCATCTTTTTTATAACCAAGGTCTTTATGTTGTATGTAGGAGAGTTGAGAATTTACAACAAGTATGCCTGCAACAAGAACAATAGAAATGGTGAATTGCAGCACTACCAGCGATCTCCGCAACCATGCACTGCCGGAAGCTGATGTAAGCTTGCCTTTCAAAACTTCTGCAGGTTTATATGCGGTTATTAAAACCGCAGGATATATTCCTGAAAGAATTCCGAGTACGAGCACCACTGCAAACAAAAAAAGCAACAGATCGGGTGAATGAAATAATAAAAGTTCTTTGCCGCTAAGTTGATGAAACACTGGTTGCAGCATTCCTGCAAGCATAAGTGCAATTAAGAAAGAGGTAAAAGCAACAGCAAGCGATTCAGTAAGATGCTGAAAAATGAGCTGTATTTTTCCTGCGCCCAATACTTTTTTCACACCCGTTTCTTTTGCGCGTTCCGATGCACGTGCAGTAGCAAGGTTCATGTAATTGATGCATGCAATCAATAAAATAAAAATACCAATGGTTGCAAAAATGTAAATGTTTTGCATGCTGCCTGTTGGCTCTATTTCATAACGCAAATGAGAATTAAGATGAATTGATGTAAGCGGTTGCAATGAAAAATCCAAACGCGTGTTTGCCTGCTGCATATATTTTTCCGTATGTCTTTTGGCAAATGCAGGAAGCTGAGCTTCTATTTTTTTTATATCAGATTTATACCGTAATAAAAGATAAGTGTAATAATCGTTTTTGTCCCATTCAGCAGCGGCTTCCGGAGCATACGTTTCAAATGTTTTAAATGAAGCAAGAAAATTAAAAGTGAAATGTGCATTCTTTGGTGCATCAGGCATTACTCCTGTTACTTTATAAAGAGCGCCTCTGCCTGTGCTGTCAAACAAATAAATCAGCAACGCTTTGCCGATCGGATCTTCCTTACCAAAATATTTTTTTGCCATGGACTCAGTAAGAACAATATTGTATGGATCATTCAATGCAGTTTTAATATTGCCTTGCAGAAGATGATAATCAAAAACATCAAAGAAAGAAGGATCAGTTAATAAAATTCCATCTTCGTCGGACTGATTGTTACCGAATTTTACAATCGCACCTTTTTGTTCAAAGCGAACGCTGTTCTCCACTTCAGGGAAATCTGTTTTAAGCGCATGTGCCAAAGGAGCTGCAGTAACAGCCTGGTCAAATGTTTCGGAAGGAGTTGTGCTTTTTGAAACCACACGAACAATCCTGTTGGCTTTTGAATTGAATGTATCATAACTTAATTCGTCTTTTATCCATGAAGCGATAAAAGCAAAGCAAGCAAGCCCGGCTGCAAGTCCTGCGATATTCAATAAAGTGTATGCTTTGTGCTTTGTAAGATTGCGAAATGTAAGCAGTGAAAAATTTTTAAACATAAGTTGTGGGTTTTATGTTATAAGATTTTTGTACTTAACTTTTTGTTCTTTATTCATCTTTCATTGTGTCACTCACTTGTTCGTTCGGAACTTTATTGAGCATATCATCATTCTGTTCTCAAACTCTTCACCGGATTTGCAATGGCTGCTTTTATTGCATGGAAGCTTACTGTTAATAATGTAATTACAACAGAAGCCGCTATTACCAATGCAAAAACGCCAAAGCCAATATTGATTTTGTATTCATAGGTTTTTAACCAGTTATTCATTAAATACCAGGCAATGGGAACAGCTATGGTGCAGGCTATTAAAACAAGTACAACAAAATCTTTTGAAAGCAATTGCCAGATGTAGGACACACTGGCTCCCAACACTCTGCGCACACCTATTTCTTTGGTACGTTGTTCTGCCATAAAGGAAGCCAGACCGAACAATCCAAGGCATGAAATAAAAATGGCTATGATGGTGATGATAGCAGCCAGGTTAGCCACCAATGTTTCGTAATTAAATTTTTTAGCATACTCTTCATCTGCAAACTGATATTCAAACTGAGCATCGTATTTTTCAAAAATTGGCTTGGTAACGTTAATCGCTTTTGACATGGAAACATTTGGGTTTATCCGTACAATTAAAGAATTCACCCAATTTTTTAAAAACGTAATGATCATTGGTGAAACAGATTGAAAAGGTGATTCCATTTGTAAATCAGGTATTACACCAACTATCGTTCTGTTTTGCCCATTCCATTTGATTGTTTCACCAACAGGGTTTTTCAATTTCATGAATTTTACTGCAGCTTGGTTTAGCATAACGGCTGTTGAATCCATTGAATAATCCGTTGAAAAATCTCTTCCTCCAATCATTTTAATACCCATTGTTTTAGTGAAATCATATTCGGTGGCAATTGTATTAATACTAGCGTTTTTATCTGTTGGTTTACTCCCTTTCCATTCCCATCCGTTTTGGGCGCACCAGTTTTCGGTTGCAGGCGAATTGGATTTGCACACAGAATATATCATCCCGGTTGCAAGCAGCTCATTTTGCAGCGCATCAAAATTTTTATTCATTTCGGATGAATAATTAACCGATATCAAACCATTCTTTTCATAACCCACCGGGCGGTCTTTGCCATGCTGAATTTGCTGGTAAATGATAATGGTGCCGATCATTAACACAACTGAACTTGCAAATTGAACAACGACCAATATCTTTCTCGGCAAAGCACTTCCCCGCCCTGTATTTACTTTTCCTTTTAGCACCTTCACTGGATTAAAAGACGAAAGATATAAAGCAGGATAACTGCCCGCTATCAATCCCGTTAATAAAGTGAATGCAATTATAAAAGACCAGAACAGCGGGTCAGAAATAAATAAGCTCATGTCTTTATCAGTAAGCTTATTGAAATATGGAAGTGCAAAAAAGACAATGACAACTGATAAAAGAAAAGCAATGATCGTAATCAGCATTGATTCGCTCAAAAACTGTCCTATCAATTGTTTGCGCAAGGAACCTACTGCTTTGCGGATACCAATTTCTTTTGCCCGCTTTGATGAACGTGCCGTGCTTAAATTCATGAAATTGATGCAGGCGATAAGCAACACGACGAGTCCTAATATTCCAAACAGTCTTACATATTTAATATATCCGCCAACGTTTTTTCCATTTTCAAAATCTGTGTACAGTCTCCATTTCGACATTGGAAACAATTCGATTTCCGGTTTGGAAGCCTGCATTATTTTATCATTGGCAAAATGATTCAAGACCACGTCTTTAATTTTCGCATTTACGCTTTCAGCATTTGCATTGTTGTTTAGTTGTACAAATGTTCTCCACGAATTATTTCCCCAATCACTGACATAATTTTTAGTATCAGGATAGATGCTTTCCTGTAATTTCCATGGAAGTAAATAATCAGCATTTGTTGTATTAAAAAGTATCCTGGCGGTTTCATCAGTCAATACAATTGAATAAGGATCGTGCAGAGGGTTTTGATCACCATATAGTATATTAAACGAAAACATATTAACGGCGTCCTCACCAATAAAATAACCATCCTTCATTACTTTTTTATCACCGTTTTCTAACGAATGCCTGCTACCCCCATCGCACATTGCCACCGCTTTAAAGTCGCTGTATTTTGATTTCAACTCGTCACCCATGGGAAAAGGCGTTACCCAATTCGTAGATATTTCACCTTCATTTGATTGGTACATGATCACCTGGTATAGTGAATCGTAATTTTTAAAATTTTTATTGGCAGAAAGTTCATCGTACATCCAAAGCCCGATAAGCATAGCCACAGCCATGCCTACAGCAAGTCCGCCAATATTGATAACGGAATAAATCTTATTTCTTAAAAGACTCCTCCATGCTGTTTTGAAATAATTTTTAAACATAAAAGCAGACTTAAGTTTTGTGTTTTAAGTTTTAGGTTACCAACATCTGTAATTCTTATCATCGTCTGTTGTGTCACTCACTTGTACGTTCTGAACTTTGTGAAGCAGTGAACAAGTGTCGTGAGCTTAGAAATACTTAATCAGAAATAGCTTTTAAATATTTCTGATCTATTTAAGCTATTTAATCTGTTTCATCATTCTTATTGCATCCTGATTCGTCGCATCTAATTTCAGCGCTTCCCTGAAGCAAGTTTCTGCCTTATCCTTATCACCTTTTTTTAAATATGCTTCTCCTAAGCTTTCGTATGCATTTGATGAAGAATATGCCGCAACATTCATTTTAAATATTTCGATAGCCTCATCAATTTTACCAATTGACCAAAGTTTGTATCCTAATAAATTCAACTCTTGTTCGCTGAAATCATATTTATCATAATTGTTTGTTTTATTGAAATTGTAAAACTGAATTGCGGAATCAATTCCGTTTTCATTCCTGATGTTGTACATTTTTGTTGCTATTGAAATTTTCGGTAGCTCATAAGGTTGACCGTTTAAAATATTTTCAATGGACTGACTAATTTCCCTTCGTGGAGAGTTTTCGATGTTTGTTAATATTATAATCGCATTATGGTTAGTGAGGTTTCTTTCTATGTAAGTACGATACCCGCCCGAACCGCCTGTATGATAAACAATTTTTTTTGTGCTATCATTTTTCATCATCCATCCCAATCCATATAAAGATTTTGAGCCATCATTTAATATCGCAGGTTCAAATGCCTGCATTAATGCAGATTGTGAAACAAGCTTGTTCGTATATAATGCTTTGTCCCACTTAAATAAATCTTCTACCGTGGAGCAAATTCCGCCATCGCCGGTGGTATTTCCTATAGCATCACTTTCATCTCCAAATTTTCCATAAGCTTTTGCGAGGGACTTTTGAATATTGGACTTGTCATAAATAAATGTATTTGTCATTTTCAAAGGATCAAACACATAGTTCTTCATAAAATCAGCAAAAGGCATTTTCGAAACCTTTTCGATAATCATAGCCAGTAAAACATATCCTGAATTACTATACTCATATTTTTCTCCGGGTTGAAATTGCAATGTTTTATGTTCGACAAGACTTTCATAAACTTTTTGATTTGTCAACGTTGGATTATCAATTCCCAGATCTTCATAATTTACTATTCCTGATGTGTGACTTAAGAGTTGTCTTATCGTTATTGATTCCCCGTTTGGAAAATCAGGAAAGTATTTATTCAAATGATCGTCAAGTGCAATCAGTTTTTTTTGAGTAAGTATTAGTATGCCTGCTGCGGTAAATTGTTTGGAAACTGATGCGAGGTAACATGGGGTTGAAATGTTGAAAGGAATATTTTTTTCCACATCCGATTTACCATAAGCTTTTTTATACACGACTTTTTCGTTCATACTCACGAGGATGCATCCCTTGAATTGATCTCGTGAATATAGACTTTGAATCAGGGTATCTATTTTAATTGAAATTGCTGAAATAGGGACTTGCGAAAAACTTTTTCCGCAAAAAATAATTATAGAAAATATCTTGAAAAAAAACAGCAAACTTATCTTGCCAATAATATTATGATATTTAATCAATCTGAATGCTCTTTCATTAATAACGGGCAATGATTCGTTTCTTAGGCGGTTACTCAACTCAGTTTCAGAATAGTCTATGAACATACAAATCAATTATTATTTTGATTTAAAATATTCGATTCAAAATGTATCACTTATCACTCATTAACCTCCTTCATTCCGTTCTCAAACTCTTTACAGGATTTGCAACGGCTGCTTTTATTGATTGATAGCTTATTGT
>WNGE01005142.1_pt1 | contig 21210 bp, 21 predicted proteins | sample 5400651 | NCBI WGS metagenome assembly WNGE01 (sample SAMN13153370, study PRJNA577476) | soil metagenome | isolation source: 60 cm soil or saprolite under grassland replicate 2 | place: USA:California | collected 2016-06-15 | reverse complement strand
TGCGAGAAAGCCATCACGGCGCCGTAAACGATGCCAATGGCGGCGAGGACCATCGCCACCGGCGCGAACGCGTGGGCTGCGTCCGGAAACAAAGGGAGGACGAAGCGCATCAGCCCGTACGCGCCGGTCTTTAGCAGCAGCCCGGCGAGGATCACGCTTCCGGCGGTCGGCGCCTCGGTGTGAGCATCCGGCAGCCACGTGTGCAAAGGCACGACCGGCAACTTCACCGCGAAGGCGACAAAAAAACCGAGCATGATCCAGAGCTCGGCCGCCGGGGTTAACGTCGTGCCAAGGAGTTCCGAATAGTCGAATGTGAAGACCCCCGTCGCCTGATAGTGGGCGAAGTAGAGCGCCAGGATCGCTATCAGCATGAGGAGCCCGCTCAGCTGCGTGAATAGGAAAAACTTCATGGCCGCGTAGATGCGTCGTTCGTGGCCCCATATCACAATGAGAAAATACATCGGGATCAGCATCAGCTCCCACGCGAAGTAAAAGAGAAACAGGTCGAGGGCCAAAAACACGCCCGCGATTCCGGCGAGAACCCACATCAGGTTGAAGTGGAAGAAGCCGACTCGCTCGCGGATCTCCGTCCAGGACGCGAGCACGGCCATGATGCCGAGGAAGAACGTGAGCAACAGCATCAGGAGGCTGAGTCCGTCCACCGCAAGATGAAAGTGGATGCCGAACCCGGGAATCCAGTTGTAGTTCACTTCGTCGAACCATACGTTCGACCTATTTGAAGCTCCACCGAACCAGATACGCGCAGCGAGGATGAGATCGACGACGCCGGCGATAAGCGAAATCCAGCGCGGAAGCTCCGGGCTCCAGCGTGAAGAGAGCCAGGCGATAACGCCGGCCGCGAGAAGAATGGCAATGAGAGCGATCAGAATCATGACAGCAGCACCACGACGATAAAGAACACCGACCCTGCCGCCATCCCGAAGGCGTACCATCGGATGTGGCCGGTTTCAGTTTCGCTCAACGCGCGGTAGAAGAATTCGCTCAGCCGCGCAATGCCGGTATAAAAGCCGTCGATGAAATCGCGTTTGTTGATTTCCGCTATCCAGATGAACGGCTGGACGAAGGTTTTGTCGTAGATCCAGTCAAACCTCCAACCGGCAAACCACCATTGATCGAGCGTGCGTCCGATGGGATTCGCGACGAGAGCGTCGGCGAGGTTTCGCTTCTGGAGGTGGAACAAGTAAGCGAAGTAAAGGCCAATCAGGAAGATCATGGCGGCGATCGCCTCGGACTGAAGCTCGCTGATAAAGGCGGAAGATTCGATGGCCCGCGGCAAAGCCGAATGCAGAAAAGAAAATAAGGGCTCTTTTACGTATCCGCCGACGATCGAAAGAAAAGCCAGCACGAGTAGCGGGACCGTCATCGCGTAGGTCTTTACTGAAGAACCCGGCAGTAATGAACGGGAGGCCCGCAAGCGAGCAACCGGCGATCAGAAATGTCCAGAACGTGACGGGCAGCTCTCTCCGCAACCCGCCCATGCGAAAGATGCTGTGCTCGTCATGCAGCGCATCGATAATGACGCCCGCGCCGAGGAACAGGAGAGCCTTGAAGAACGCATGGGTCATAAAGTGGAAGATCCCCGCCTGCCATGCGCCGACGCCCAGAGCGAGAAACATGTAACCGATCTGGCTGATGGTGGAGTAAGCGAGCACGCGCTTGATGTCTTGCTGCGTGAGCGCGCTGAATCCCGCGACGAGCAGCGTGGCGGCGCCGACAAAGGCGACGGCAAGTTGCGCGGCCGGAGCCAGGGCAAACAGAACGTGCGTGCGAGCGATCAGATATACGCCCGCTGTGACCATTGTCGCTGCGTGGATGAGAGCGCTCGTGGGCGTAGGCCCGGCCATCGCGTCCGGCAACCAAACCTGCAGAGGAAGCTGCGCCGATTTGCCGACGGCGCCACCCAACAGCAAGAGCGCCGCTATCACCGCGTAAATGGATCCCGCTTGCCACTGTTCGGAGGCCCGCTGCATCAGATCCTGGATCTGCAGCGTGCCCAGCTGGGTGAACAGCAGAAACAAACCTAGCGACATCGCGGTATCGCCGACGCGGGTGACGATGAACGCCTTGCGCGCCGCCATGCCATTGGCAGGATCGCGGTACCAGAAACCGATCAACAGAAAGCTACACAAGCCGACGCCTTCCCAGCCCAGATAGAGAAGGAGAAGATTACTCGCCAGCAGCAGCGTGACCATCGACGCGACGAACAAGTTCATGTAAGCGAAGAAACGGCTGTAGCCCTCGTCTTCCAACATGAACTCGGCCGAGTAGATGTGAATCAAAAAGCCAACGACGGTGACGACCAGGACCATTACGAGCGACAGCGGATCGAGATAAAGGCCGATCTGCGGCTCGAAACCCGCCACTTCGATCCAGGTCCAGAGAACCTGTGTGTAGGAGTTGCCGGCGGGAGGCGCGCTCCAAAAGTTTAGCGCGACCAGAATAGCCACCAGCGCGGAGAGTCCGATGGATCCCACACCGAGTGTTCCCGCCGCTTTGCGGGACAGCCGCGAGCCGAACAGCGCGAGCAGCGCCGCGCTCACGGAAGGCAACACCGGAATCAGCCACAGCGAGCGCATCGCGTCATCCTCTCATTTCGCTCAGCGCGTCGGCATCAAGGGAGCGGAAGCGTTCGTAGATCTGCCGCACCAGCGCTAATCCCACGGCCACTTCAGCCGCCGCCATGGCCAGAATGAACAGAAACACGACTTGACCGTCGGCCTGATGCCAGCGGGCTCCTGCGACAACGAATGCCAGACCCGCCGCGTTGAGCATCACCTCAAGAGACATCAGGACAACAATTAAATTACGGCGTACCAGCAAGCCGGTCAGTCCGAGCGAGAACAGGATTCCCGCTAGCAGCAGGCCGTCTCTCAGCGGTATATCTGCCATATTGAATCTCCAGTTTTTCGGCTTTGCGGAAGCCCAGGTGATACGCACCCACCAAGCCAGCCAATAAAAGCATCGAAGTAAGTTCCACACAGATCAGGTAGGGACCGAAAAGGACCATCGCGACTTCCTTGGGTTCCACGACACCAGTGGCCAAACCCGCGGTGCCGCCTCGCGCTAAATAAAAAGTCTCCAGAACAAGGATACCGGCCAGGAGCGCAGGACCGGTCCAGATTCCCGGCGTGAGCCATTGCTTTTCCATCGCGATGGCGCGCTCGCCCAGATTGAGCAACATGACCACGAAAACAAAAAGAACCATGATGGCGCCCGCGTAAACGATCACTTCCAGCGCGGCTACAAATGGCGCGCCGAGGGTGTAAAAGACCACCGCCACCGCCAGCAGAGAAACGATCAGATAGAGGAGCGCGTGCACCACATTCACGCGTGTAAGCATCAGAAGCGTCGCTATGACCGCCACTGCGCCCGCAATATAGAAAGCAAGTTCCATAATCAATCTCACGGCAACAGAGAATGAACGTCGACGGGCGGCGCTTCGTGCGCTGCCTCCCCCTTATCCTTACCCCCGATCTTGACTCCAGCCACGCGCCAGAAGTTGTAACCGGGATACTTGCCGGGCCCGTCGATCAGCAAGTCTTCCTTTTCATACACGAGGTTTTTCCGGTGAAATTCCCCCATCTCGAAATCGGGCGTAAGCTGGATCGCGTAGGTAGGGCAGGCCTCTTCGCAGAAACCACAGAAGATGCAACGGGAGAAGTTGATGCGGAAGAACTCCGGATAACGCCGGCCGGTCTCGTCTTCGGTTGCCTGGAGCGCGATGCAATCGACCGGACATGCAACCGCACAGAGGTTGCACGCCACACAGCGTTCGCCTCCGTCGGGATCACGCGACAATATGATCCTGCCCCGGTAGCGCGGCGCGAGATATGGCTTCTCCTCGGGATATTGGACGGTGACCCGCTTCTGGAAGGAGTGGAGAAAAACGTACCAGATCGTTCTCAGTATGCTGAACACCTTTCACCTCCAGATGAGCACTGCCGCGCCGGTTACGAGCAGATTCGCCAAGGCCAGGGGTAGCATCACCTTCCAGCCCCAGGACATAAGCTGATCGAAACGCGGCCGGGGAAGCGACGCGCGCACCAGAACGAAGAAGCAAATAAAGAAAAAAGTCTTGATCAAAAACCAGATCACTCCCGGAAGAACGGGACCGAGGTAGCCGCCGAAAAAGAACACTGCGATCATGGCTGAGATCAAGGTGACTCCCATGTACTCCCCAACGAAGAACATGCCGAACTTCATCCCCGAGTATTCTGAGTGATAGCCCGCGACAAGTTCGCTCTCGGCTTCGGGCAGATCGAACGGGATCCGGCGCGTTTCGGCAAAACCGGCGATCAGAAACAAGATGAAGCCGGGGAACTGCGGAATCACGAACCAGAGCTTTCTCTGGGCTTCGACGATGGCGCCGAGGCTGAAGGATCCGGCGAGGAGCACCACGCCCATCAACGAAAGTCCCATGAAAACTTCGTAGCTCAGCATCTGCGCCGCCGCCCGCAAGCCGCCGATGAAGGCGTACTTGTTGTCGGAGGCCCATCCCGCGAGGACGACACTGTAAACGCCGAGTGACGACATGCCGAGAAAAAACAACAGGCCGATATTGAGATCGCTGACGACAATTCCCGGCGCCACGGGGATCACCGCGAAAGACATCAACACGGTTACGAACACGATGGCCGGAGCGAGAATGAAAATCGGCTTGTCGACGAAAGGCGGGATCCAGTCCTCCTTCATGAAGATCTTGATGGCGTCGGCCACGACTTGAAGCAGACCGAAAGAGCCGGTGCGGTTCGGTCCGTAACGATCCTGCCAGAGCGCAAGCAGCCGCCGCTCAACCCAAATCAGGGAGGCCGCGATCGTTAGCGCCGCAAAGACAATTACGAAGATCGAAAGGATTGGGTATGGACTCGTCATTTGGCACTCCCGATCTTCACTCGGGCAGGTAGTCGAATGCCCGCCAGGGGAGGAACTGCGGCAAAAAGTCCTGCCACGCCGGGAGGGAGATCCGGACGAATGCGCACGGGCAATCGAAACGCGCCGCCGGCGCAACTGACTTGGACTTCCGCGCCCTCCGCAATATCAGCGGTATTCAGGGCGACATACGGTTTCGGCGCGAGTTCGGCGATGCCTGGCGCCGAGAGACTCAATTCATCCGATCCGAAGATGTGATACATCGGCACCAGCAGCCACTCGCCCTCGCGGGACTGAAATGCAGCAGGAACAGCGCTGAAGTAGAACGGGCCGTTGGCCGCTACGGGCTCGAAGATACGCACACCCGCATCGCCGCCGCGCAGCGGCCCGCCCACCTCTTTTTGATACATCTGGGTCGCCTGAATGGAGTTCCAGCCGGGTTTCCAGAAAAACGGAATCAACGCTGCTGGCGGCTGATCCGGCGTGCCTTCCATCGAGTAGGAAAGGGGCGAATCGACATCCTCGGGCGGTTTGGGCTCGGACACGTCAATGTTCGCCCCCATCGCCGTACGCCCGCTCTCGCGATGGGGCGCGCGCGGAATCTTCGCGCCATGAATGCGATACGATGGAGCCGGCGCGGCCTTCGCAATCGGCTCAAGCTCGGGTATCGTCTCGGCGATCGCCGCAATCACATCATCCACGTTCTGCCACCCATCGGCCTTCAACCAGCGCCAGCTTGCCAGGACGTCATTCTCGGGGACAAAAACCTCGAAGTACCTCTGTGCGCGGCCTTCGCTGCTCACCAAAGTGCCGGTGGATTCGGCAAAGGTTGCAGCCGGCAGAACCAGCTCGGCTTTCTCGGTAGTAAGCGTCGGGAGATGATCGAGGGCGATCACGTGCGCGGCGGCGTGAAGGAACGAGTCGACGTCGTGAGCCGGCGCGCGGCGATACAAGTCGTTTTCAACGATGATGAGGGTATCGGCCTTTCCATCATGGATCGCGCGGAACGCCTCCGAGAGCGGCTTTCCTCCCATGAGCGCCGCGCCGACGGTGTTGCATTCGGGGGCCGTGAAGCTGACGGCGGCCCCGCGCGCCATCGCGACATTCGCCGCGGCTTGAATGAGCGCTTCACTGCCGCAGCTCGTGCCGGAGATGACAAGAGGCTTTTTCGCGGCTTTCAATGCGCCGGCGATCTCGATCGCGAGCGGAAAATTTTCTACCGCCGGCGCCCGCGGATCGAGAGCATGAGCGACAGCGAATCCCAGGCGAGCGAGGTCGGCAGGCGCGGCGTGGAACGTGGCCGTAGCAATTTCGTCCAGGCGCGTTGCATATGGCGTCGCAATATAGAGCGGGCCCTTCGCGCTCTGCATCGCGTCACGTACGCCGTGTTCCATCCACAAAGGTATTTTGGGTTGCTGGCGCACCGACTGGCGCAGAGCCAGCGCGATTCTTGGCGCGACATTGGTTACATCCTCGCCCAGGATCAAGACAGCGTCGGACTCCTCGATCTCGCGTAAGGTCGGCGTCCGTACCGAACGATGCCGCAGAATTTCGAGGATACGTCCAACCAGCCTTGCCTCATCGTCGGCCATGCCGGAAAAAAAACGGTCGGGCCCCACCAGAGCACGAAGGGCGAAGTTGGCTTCGAGGGATGCGCGCGGCGAGCCGATCCCGATGGTGTGTCCCTTCGCGATGGTTTCACGCAAATGGCGTTCGGCCAACGGGGCGGAAATGGGCTGTCCTTTGAGTAACGGCTGGCGGATACGCCGTTCGCTGTTCACGAATTCGTACCCAAACCTTCCACGGTCACACAGGAAGTAGCCGTTCACTTCGTGGTTGTAGCGGTTGACGATGCGGCGGAGCGTCCCGTAGCGCTCGCCCGCGTCCGTGTTGCAGCCGAGCGCGCAGTGCACGCAAACTGACGGAGCAAACTGCTGGTCCCATTTGCGCGCGTAATGATGCTTCAGGGTCTTGTCGGTGAACACACCGGTGGGACAGATTTCGACCAGGTTGCCGCTGAATTCATTCTCGAGAACGCCATCTTCGCTGCGGCCGAAAAATACCTGGTTCCGCGACGCGAACGCGTTCAAATCGGTGCCGCCCGCGTAGTCTCGGTAGTAGCGCACGCAGCGGTAGCACTGGATGCAGCGGTTCATCTCGTGATTCACCAGTGGGCCCAGGTTCTGGTTGCGAAACGTGCGCTTGTCGAATTCGTAACGTCGATAGTCGTGACCTGTCATCACCGTCATGTCCTGCAAATGACACTCGCCCCCCTCGTCGCATACGGGGCAGTCATGCGGATGATTCAGCATCAGTCCCTCGATAATGCCGGCGCGAAAAGCGGCAACCTCCGGATCAGCGATGGAGATGCGCGTCCCTTCCGTGGCCGGGGTCATGCAGGACATCACGATTCTGCCGTGCGCGTCGTGTTCGTCTTTAAATTGTTTGACGGCGCATTGCCGGCAGGCGCCCACCGAGCCCAGTGCCGGATGCCAGCAGAAGTACGGGAGCTTGAGGCCCTGCGACAGGCAGCCGTGAAGCAGGTTTTCATCCGGATTCATGCTGTACGGTTTGTTGTCGACGTAAACGGTCGCCATATCAGCTCCAGGGACAGCGCTGCTCGTTGATGTGACGTTCGAAATCGGCGCGAAAGTATTTGAGCGCGCTCTGCACCGGCTCTGCGGCGCCGGGAGCCAAGGCGCAGAATGTGTTTCCGGGGTTCCACATCCTGGCCAGAGATGCGAGCTTGTCGAGGTCACCACTCTGGCCGCAACCGTTCTCCATCGACTTTAGAATCCGCTCCGCCCATCCGAGCCCGCTCCAGCAGGGCGTGCAGAACCCGCAGGACTCCTGCGCAAAAAAGTGTGTCAGGTTCCAGGTCATGCCGACCGGACAGGTTTTATCATCGAGCACGATCATGGTGCCGGTGCCCATCCGGCTCCCCACTTTTTCCATTTCGGTAAAATCCATGGGCGTGTCCAGGTGCTCTTCGACGATAAAATCGGTGGAGGCGCCGCCCGGCAGCAGGCCACGGAATTTGACTCCGTCGCGCATTCCACCCGCGTGCTCTTCAAGGATTTCGCGGACGGTGGTTCCTATCGGCAATTCCCACAGGCCGGGGCGCTTCACTTTTCCGCTGGCGCCGAATAATTTGGTTCCAGCGTCTTTTGTCCGGCCCAAACCGCGGAACCACGCTGCGCCGTTGTTGATGATGTGGGGCACGCAGCTAAGCGTCTCGACGTTATTCACGACGGTAGGTTTGCCGAACAAGCCCACGACCGGCGGAAATGGCGGCTTCGATCTCGGGTTGGCGCGCTTACCTTCCAGTGCATTCAGCAATCCGGTCTCATCCCCGCAGATGTAGCGGCCGCCGCTCAAGTGCAGATAGAGCTCCAGGCTGTAGCCTGAGTTGAGGATGTTCTTTCCGAGGTAATGCCGTGCGTAGGCTTCCGCGATCGCGTGCTCAATCCGTTCAGCGGCGAGAGTGTATTCTCCGCGCATAAAGATAAATGCGATGTCCGCCTCGATGGCGAATCCAGCAACGATCACGCCTTCGATGAGCTGGTGTGGATTCCGCTCTAACAACAGACGGTCTTTGAACGTGCCGGGCTCCATCTCATCGGCGTTGACCACCAGGTAGGTCGGGTTAGGGGCGTCTTTACCAAGAGGTACGAAAGACCATTTCAAACCGGTTTGAAAACCAGCACCTCCCCGGCCACGAAGATTGGCGTCCTTAACTTCCTCAGTAACCGCTTTCGGTTCCATGCCGCCACTCAAAACCTTGCGGATCGCCTGGTAACCACCGCCCTGCTCGTATGAGCGCAAGTCCAGGGCTGAACCGTCCGGGCGCATGTTCTGGGTCAGTGGCTTTTCTGTGTTCGTCGTCATTGATACTTCTCGAGTTCCTTATCGATTTTCTCTGGATCCAGGTCGCCGTGCAGATCGCGGTCCACCATCATAGCCGGGGCATGATCACAGCAGCCGAGACATACGATGGGCAGTAACGTAAAGCGATTGTCCGGCGTCGTCTCGCCAAGCTCGATTCCCAGACGCTCGTGGAGATGTTTCCGCATCCGGTCGTAGCCCGTGATCCAACAACTCACGCTGTCGCAGATCATGATCACGTGACGCCCCACGGGCTTGCGAAAAATAAGGTTGTAAAACGTCGCCACGCTATCCACGTCAGTGGGAGACATGCCGAGATGTCCGGCGATGTCACGAACGCTCTCATCGGAGACCCAGCCGCGGTGCCGCTGCACAATCTTTAACGCGTCAATACAAACCGCTTGGCGGTTTGGATAGCGCGCCGCCTCCGCGTCAATTTCGTTGATTTCATCTCTAGTCAGCATCTCTCGATTCCTCACCGGTCCACATCCGCCAGGACAAAATCCAGGCTCCCCAGGATTACAATCAAGTCCGGGATCATCATTCCCCGAGACAGAAATGGCACCATTTGTATATGCGGGAAGGAAGGCGTCCGTATGCGTGTGCGGTACGAGACCGTGCTGCCGTCGCTTATCAGATAGTAGCCGTTGTTGCCTTTGGCGGCCTCGATGGCCCCTAGTGCTTCGCCTACCGGCATCACCGGTCCCCAGCTCACGCTCAGAAAGTGCGTGATCAACGTTTCGATGTCGTGCATCGTGCGGTCCTTCACTGGAGGAGCGGCAAGCGGGTGATCCGATTTATAGGCACCCTCCGGCATATGGTTCACGCATTGCTCGATGATCCGCAGGCTCTGGCGCATCTCCTCGATGCGCACCGCCGCGCGGTCATAGCAGTCGCCCATCCGGCCAGTCGGGATGTCGAACTCGAACTGGTCGTAGCCTGAGTAGGGCTGGCGCTTGCGAAAGTCCCATTCAAATCCACACGCGCGCAGACTCGGCCCGGTCACGCCCCAGTCGATCGCCTCATCGGTTGTGAAGCTACCGATACCTTTGGTGCGCGCCTGAAAAATCCGGTTTTGCATCACGGTGCGATCGTATTCGATCAGGCGGGGCGGCAAGTATTTTATGAAATCGCGGACCATGTCGTCCCACCCCTTCGGCAGGTCGGCGGCGACTCCGCCGATCCGAAACCAGGCCGGATGCATGCGCGCGCCCGTGATCGCTTCGATGATGCCGAAAGCGCGCTCGCGGTCGTTGAACGTGAAGAAGACCGGGGACATCTGTCCCAGGTCCTGCGCAAACGTGCCGTACCAGACCAGGTGGCTGATGATGCGGAACAGCTCCGCGAGCATGACGCGAATCACCTGTGCACGGGGCGGTACCTTGATATCGGCCAGCGTTTCGACTGCGGTGAGATACGCCAGGTTGTTCAACACGCCGCCCAGGTAGTCCACGCGATCCGTGTAGGGAATGTACGAGTGCCAGGACTGGCGCTCGCCCATCTTTTCCGCGCCGCGATGATGAAAGCCGATCTGAGGAACGGCATCGACGATCTCTTCGCCAGCGAGCTGCAGCGCGATGCGTAAGACGCCGTGGGTGCCGGGATGCTGAGGACCGATGTTCAAGAAAATAAAATCCGAGCCGTTTCGTTCGCGGCTCATGCCCCAATCTTCAGGACGAAAGCGTAGCGCCTCCTGCTCCGCTACTTCCTTTTCATGAGGCAACCGATAGGGGCCCATTTCCGTCGCTCGGGCCGGATGCTCTTTGCGGAGCGGGTGACCAGACCAAGTCTTGGGCATCAGAATCCGTTCAAGGTGCGGATGACCGTCAAAAGCGATTCCGAACATGTCCCACACTTCGCGCTCGTACCAGTTGGCGGCGGGCCAGATATTCGTGATACTCGGGAGCGAAAGCTGGTCTTCTTTAAGGGCGGTCTTGATGCGGAGGTACTCGTTTCGTTCGAATGACAAGAGATGATAAACGACGGTGAAATCACTCGCCGGCGCATCATCACGATGGGTTTTCATGCGTTCGTCGATGGCCGAGAGGTCGTAAAGCATCTTGTACGGCCGATCTATTTCTTCTTTGATGAAGCGGAGGAGTGCCGGGACGCGATCTCTGTCTACCCAAAACGTCGGGATCCGATCGTGCGTCTGCTGCGAAACGACAGCCGGACCGAGCCGGTCAGTGATTTCCTGCGTGATGGTCGGGACGTCGATCATACGTGGTCAGGCTCCCTCAGCACGGCGGCTTTCTGCCGCGACGGCCGCATCAGGTCGCGCATGGACGGTAGAGGCGCCCGAATTGTCTCTTGGGAACCCACCACCCAGCTCAGCGGACGCTCTTCTGTTCCGACAACTTTTTGCAACAACAGTAGTCCTTCAAGGAAAGCTTCGGGCCGCGGCGGGCAACCAGGCACATAAACATCCACCGGAAGAAACTTGTCCACGCCTTGCACAACGCTGTAGATGTCGTACATGCCGCCGGAGTTCGCGCAGGAACCCATTGAAATCACCCAGCGGGGCTCCATCATCTGTTCGTAAAGTCTCTGGACGATGGGGGCCATCTTGACAAAGACAGTGCCCGCAATCACCATGAGATCCGCTTCGCGCGGCGTACCGCGAATCACTTCGGCGCCGAAGCGGGACACGTCAAACTTGCTCGTGATGCTGGTCGCCATTTCGACGTAACAGCAGGAAAGCCCGAAGTTGAACGGCCACATGGAATTCTTGCGGGCCCACCTAACGAGATCTTCCAGGCGCGAGAGGACGATGCTGCGGCGCACCGTTTGTTCAAGGGGTTCAGTTTCAGGACTTGCTACCAGCCCCGTAATATCAGGTTTGGTAAGTGACCACTGCATGAGATTTTCACCTCGTCGGGTGTGGTTCACGCGCCCAATCGAGCGCGCCGACCTTCCATAAATAAATGAGCGGCGCAACTAGCATTCCGGCGAACAGCACAATTGCCCAATAACCGGTCCAGCCCAGCTCGCGAGCCGCTCCGGCCCAGGCAAAGATAAAGACTGATTCCAGATCGAAAATGACGAAGAACATTGCCACCAGGTAGTAACCTGCAGAAAACCGCGCGCGCGCCGAGCCTTCTGAAACGATGCCGCCTTCGTAGGGCTCGCCGGTCGCGGGTTCCAAATGTCTGGGCCCCAGCAGGTAAGAAATAACGAGAATCGCGGCGACCAGAACAACCACGAAAACGAAATATGCAACCAATGGCCAGATCATAGGCACTCCTATCGACAGCTCACCCGTACCGGACCGTATCCCTGTCAGGGCCGGTGTTCGCGGAGGTTCAGGATGGAAAATTCCCAGCGATGTAGTGCTCCAATTGTTGGATGGTCTCTTCCTGCTCCGTGATGATCCACTTTACCAGGTCGCCAATCGATACCACGCCGAGTAAATGAGTGCCTTCCACGACCGGCAGATGACGAATGTGTTGATTTGTCATGATGGTCATGCACTCATCCAAAGTTTGATGCGGAGTCACGTGAATCACCGGGCTTGTCATGATCTCTTTCACCTGAGTTGCTTTAGAGGATCTTCCCTTGAGGATTACCCGGCGAGCGTAATCGCGCTCTGAGATGATTCCCACAAGCTCGCCTTCGGAAAGCACCAGTAAAGCCCCAACTCCCTTCTCCGCCATCTTTTCTATAGCTTCATAGACGGACTGATCAGGTAACACCGACCAGATTTGCCCGCCCTTGTGCTTCAAAATAGAGTTAATCGTGTCGCGGCGTCTCATTTTCAGTGCTCCCGCTAATCCAGAAAGTTTTCGACAATCTTCATGCCATCCATTCGGGCTGAATGCGCAGTGGCCTAAACGCCGAGTACGGCTTGTGTGTCATAACTGCCAAAACTTCGGAAATGCGGACTCAAGCTTCTCACCACTGCGATCACGCGGCGACGTGGATCAACTTTTTGTTTACGAATTCACCGATCCCGAGCTCGGCGAGTTCGCGGCCGTAGCCGGAGTTCTTCACGCCGCCAAACGGCAGGTCCGGTGCGGTCCACGTCGCCTGATTGATAAACACCATTCCCGTGTCGATCTGGCGCGCAATCCGCTTTCCTCGGTTGATATTTTTCGTAATGACCGAACCTCCGAGCCCATAGGGCGAGTCATTCGCCAGTTTGATTGCCTCGTTCTCGTCCTTCACCCGAAATATGAGCGCTACCGGAGCGAAGAACTCCTGATAGTAGACCGGGTTCTCGGGTGTGATGTCGGTTAGGATTGTAGGCTCGATGAAGTAACCACGTCGTTCGATCCGTTTGCCTCCCAGGAGCACCTTCGCGCCGCCCCGAACCGCGCTCTCGATCTGCTTTTGGACAAGATAAAGCGCGCCCTCGGTACACAGAGGACCGAGGGTCGTCTGCGGATCCATTGGATCTCCGGGAACCAGTTTCTCCAGTTCCTTTTTGAACCGGTCCAGAAAGGTATCGGCGATCTTTTCGTGAAGAATGAACCGTTTTGCGGCGACACAACACTCCCCCGTGTTGCTGATGCGCCCCCAGACACCCCATTTCACCGCCGTATCCATGTCCGCATCGTCAAGTACGATAAAGGCGTCGCTACCGCCGAGTTCCATCGTGCTCTTCTTGAGAGCCTTGCCCGCTTCGGAAGCAACCGCCTCCCCGGCCCTCTCGCTGCCGGTCAGCGCAACTCCCCTAATTCGCTTGTCGGCGATCGCCGCGGCCGCCTGCTCGTTTGAGATAACGACGTTTGTGTAGGCGCCGGCCGGCGCGCCGGCATCGAGAAAAAGTTTTTCAAACGCGAACGCGCACTGTGGCACATTCGGGGCATGCTTCACGATCAGCGTGTTGCCCATCATCAGGTTCGGTCCCGCAACACGCGCCAGTTGATAATAGGGGAAATTCCAGGGTTCAATGCAGAAGATCACGCCGAGGGGCTCGTTTTCGACAATCGCCTCCCCCTTGTCGATCTTCAGCTTTTGCGGCGCGAGAAACTTCTTCGCATGATCGGCATAATAGTCGAGAATATCCGCGCTCAGGTAAACTTCTGCCTGTGCCTCGCGGAAGAGCTTCCCCATTTCGAGCGTGACGAGTTTTGCAAAGTCATCGCGTTTCTCACGGAGAATCGATGCAGCCTTCTTGACGATCGCTTTGCGCTCTGCCGGAGATCTTAGTTTCCAGTCGTTCTCGTATGTCTCTTGGGCTTTGGCTATGACTGATTCCAGTTCGGTGTTCGTATGCTCTGCGAACGATTTGACCAGTTCTTCAGTGAATGGGTTGATTGTTTCGTACATTATGGCGCCGTGTCCTTTCTTTTGTGGTAGCCGCTCCGTGCATCAAACTTTCGCGATTGTGCGAACGCAACGTTTGTGCCGAAGGTCAATCGACTCACTTTCTCCGAATAAGTAGGCGACACCTAAGATAGATGAAGAATTAGGAACGACGAACCAAAGTGACCGTGCCGATGCGTGGTGCCAACGGGTTAGCAGCTGCCAGCCGGTTGGCACTCGCGATGCGAATCAAAGTTGTGAAGGAAATTATCTCAGGGACGCACACTGCCGAGCTTTTTGTGAAGTGTTAGGAAAGTCCGATGGAGAGGCATAAAGGTTGCTCTCTCAAGATGTAAGAAAGTGGAAAGAAAAAGGTCAGAATCAGGTGAAGCTATAGGAGGTTCTTATGCAACCGGGAATAAAATTGAATTTGACCAGAAGTATCAGATCCGCAAAGACAGGTAGCTTGCTGCCGAAGGAAGGCACACTGATTTCAGTGACCGAAAATCTCGGTCGGACGCTTTTGCTCGTCGAATTTGCCCGCGGGCAACACGAATACCTTTTCGAGAACGAAGTAGAATTCCAAAGCCCTGTCAAGCAGGCTACGTGTGATGCCGGAGTGCATGCTCAATGATGAAGTTTTGCAGAACGAACTCATTTAGATGATTGCTCAATATGAACTGGTCCACCCAGATCCCGCGATGTGGAGGGCTCACCATGTCCCTTTGACCCGTAGATGAGAAATTCGCGGAACCAGTCCCAGGTGTTTTCCCTCAACGAGTTTACGATAACCACCAAACCATCTCGTCTTCGTATATCTACTTGAAATTGTCCAGCGGTTTTACGGTCTATATGCATGCCAGGCGTCGATCATCTTGCCCACGCATCACGCAACTCCGGCTTGAGTGGCTGCGCCTACGCGGCACAAAGCTTTCAATCGCAATCAACCCGCTTTTTATCCCCGGTTCACGAGGAGAATCCCCATGAGGCGCGCAATCATAACTATGCTCAACGGAACGGCATTTCTATTTCTCTTGGTTATCAGCCAAGCCAATGCCCAGACTGATCCACTGCCGTCTTAACGGCGGTCCTGCGAAAAAGGCGATTGTCGAGTTCGTAAGGATAACTACGGAGAAGGGCAGCCCAAGGTTTGTGCCGCCGGAGGCACGGATCGCCACGTTCGATCAGGACGGCACCACGTGGGTAGAGCAGCCAATACCTACGCAGCTGGTCTACTACCTGGAACGAGTTCCGGCGGTCGTGGAGAAAAAGCCGGATTTGAAAAACATCGAGCCGTTCAAGACGGTACTGTCCGGGAACCGCGAGGCGCTGGCGAAGCTTACGATCCCGGACATCGATATGATTCTCGCAGCTACTCTCACCGGCATGACGGTTGACGAGTTCAACAGTCGAAATCGGTCGCTGCTCCTTCGACTGACTTGTGGAGTTTTGCCGCTCGTGTTGCTCATCATCGAGCGGAAGGTTGTTCTACCACCCAAATCGTAACTCCGGTCGCTTTCCCCACAAGTTTGTCGGCTAGATGACGATGAAACGTTTCTTTGAACCATGGGAACGACGACCTGCCCACAACGATCGTTTGGCATGCGTTTTCTTCGGCGAGTTTGAGGATATCGTCGGTGAGGTCCTCGTGATTCACCAATTGGCCCGCAATGCGTCGGATCGAGTTCGGCGGGACTCCTGCGCGCGTGAGAATAGAGGTTGCGTTCTCGAACACCAGCCGCGCCGCATTCTCAGCCTCCCGGGTCCAACGTTGGTAGACGACATCCATGTCCCGGTCGAGCTGTTCCTCCACTTCGGGGTCCTCCGAACCCCGGAATTCCCGCAGTTGGGGCGGTGGCGGCTGAAGCATATGAAGCAGGCAAACCTCCAAATCTTGGTTCCCAGAAATGATTTTTCCGAGGTACTTGACGAGTTCAGTTGAAATCGAATGTTCATCCAGGGCTACGAGGAGTTTTTGCTTTTCCACGATCTACCTCTTCCTTGGCCGGCGAGTGTCCTCCGGGCGTTTCGATCATTGTGGATGGCCTTTTATGTCGCAAAGGAATATGAGTTTGCGGCGAGTTATCGGATTGGTTCTTGCCAGATGATCTCGTCGCCGCGCCCGCTGAGCACCACCTTCAGCATAAAGAGGCTGAAGCCAGTTATGATGTGGCTTCCCTCTCCGGCCATACCACCGCTAATATCAGCGCTACCCCAATTCCAATGGACACTTCGGCGAACCGATGAAACGCGATTTGCCATGCTGGACCCGCCCGCGGCACCAACAGGACAATCGCCAGCGTAACTCCCCCGAACCGATATGCGTTAAGATCCAAGCGCGCCACGGCGCGAAGGAGTCCCAGGATAAAGACGCTAGCACCGAACACCAGCGCGCGCGGCCCGAACTGACTCGCCACAATCGCGCCAACTGCGGCTCCAAGTATCGTCCCGACGAAACGCTGCCAGGAAACAGCCAGCGCTGCACCCAGGGATGACTGCGTAATCACCAGGGTCGTAATTGGTGCCCAGTACGCTTCTGGCAGCCGGAACAATCCCGCTGCTACCAACGACGCCACAGCTGCCACCGCCGTCCGCGCGGAATGTACCACAACCGGCGAGATCACCCGCTCGACTCGATCACTCATGATCTTCGCTTCCGCCATGTTCTTTGAATGTCTCCCGATTAACCCCGTAGGAACAAGACCAAGGGCACTGAGCTCAGCATAAATACGGCAAGAAAGATCAATCCAAAAATCGCCCCGAGCCGCCAGTAATCCGCCGCAGGTAGATAGCCGCTGCCGTAGTAGACCGGGCTTGGACCGGTGCCGTAAGGTGTGATGATGCCCATGATGCCGAGTTGGAGACAGAGCAGCAGCGCCAACTGCGGCATGTTCATGTTAGGCACGGCGGATCCCACAGCCAGCAACACCGGGATCAACGCAGTAACATGCGCCGTCCCGCTGGCGAACATGTAATGGGCAAAGAAGTTAATCAGCAAAAGCACGATCGTTGCGGTGACCGGCGAAAAGCCTGCGACATGGCTCGATATCAGATCAGCAAACCATTTGACGAATCCAACCCGATTCAGCCCGTCGGCGAGCGCCACCAAAGTCGCGAACCAAGCCAGCGTGTTCCAGGCGGCAGAATTTTTCGTAATGTCATCCCAAGTCACAATACCGAAAATCACCATCAGACAGATCACTACCACTGCGGCGGTGGTAGGGTTAACGTAGTCGCCTGCAAAAATCCATAGGACCAACGCTATCCCGACAAGCACAGCCAGGGTAATTTCATGAGAAGTGAAGCCGCCCAACTTGTCGAGCTCTTTCGCTGCCCATTCGGTCACTTCAGCGCCTTCCTTAACTTCGGGTGGATAGAGCCAGTAGGTGAGCAAGGGGACCATCACAAGCAACAAGAGTCCCGCCGGGGCGGCTGCTACAAACCAGGCGCCCCATGCAAGCTCCACATTTGCCGTCTTTTTGACCAGCTCCTTCGCCAGGAGATTGGGGGCGAGGCCAGTCAGAAAGATCGTACTGGTGACGCAGGTGGTGGCGATGGCCACCCACATGATGTAGGAGCCAATCCGGCGCATGGATGGGTCGTTGGGTTTCGAATCATAGAGAAGCGGCAAATTTTTGATGATTGGATAAATCGTCCCGCCGCTGCGCGCAGTATTAGAAGGAGTGAAGGGGGCCATTATCGTATCGGCAACGGCGACGGCGTATCCGAGAGTGAGCGTCTTTCGCCCCATTCGCTTCACCAAGGCCAGCGCGATGCGGCGGCCGAGGCCGGTCTTTTCGTAACCGAGCGCAAACATAAAAGCGCCGAAAATCAGCCAGACGGTGGGATTCGAAAATCCTGAGAGCCCCCAGTTGAGCGCAGCCGTGGGCGCATTGAATCCTGGGCGAGCGAGATCCGTCGGACCAAAGAGCACCCAAGGCGCGAGGAGCGTCGCTAGAGTGACGCCGATGGCACCAATGGCTCCTCCTGGCAGCGGCTCAAACATCAAACCGACAATGACGCCAGCGAAGAGCGCGAAATAGTACCAGGCATGCTGTTGCAAGCCGGCAGGCGGAGGGATAAGAGCAAGAACCGCCGCCGTTACAATCGGCGCAAAATGTTTCCAGGTGAGATGAAATTCCTTCGTTTCCACCTTCTTTGGGAGAACCGCTACCGTGCTCTGCACATTGGGCGACTTCATGCTTGCGTTCCTTTCGCTGTAAATTAGAGGCAGACTTCAGAGCTTCTTCGTCACTTCCATCCCACCGCGGCCATCTTTCGTCTGAGGAATGCGATCTGCGTAGCCAGCGGCAGTTTTTTCGGGCAGACGTCATGGCAGCCTAGAAGCGACATGCAGCCGAAGACGCCGTTGTCTTCGCCGATCAACTCATAGAAGTCATCATCATTGCGCTTGTCGCGTGGATCGAGACGGAAGCGGGCAATCTTATTGAGTCCCACGGCGCCGACGAAGTCTTCGCGCATGCGGACGGTGCCGCAGCCGGCAATACAGCAGCCGCACTCGATGCACCGGTCCAGCTCATAGATCTTTTCCGCCAGTTCCGGCTCCATCCTTTCTTCCGGTTTAGTGAGATCGATCTTGTCTCCGTTCAAATGCACCCACGTCTCGAGCCGCTCGCTCATGTGTCGCATCCATTTCCCCGTGTTGACGGACAGATCGGCGATCAGCTCAAAAACCGGGAGTGGCGCCAGTGAGATCTCGCTGTCCAGGTCTTTGGTCAAGGTCCGGCAAGCCAGCGTGGGCCGTCCGTTGATCATCATGCCGCAGCTGCCGCAGATGCCGGCGCGGCACACAAAATCGAAGTGAAGCGAGGGATCCTGCTTCTCGCGAATTTCATTGAGCGCGATAAAAAGCGTCATGCCGTCAGCTTCCTCGATCTCGTAGGTCTGCATGCGCGGCGCGCTGCCAGGTTCCTGTGGATTGAAGCGCAGTACGCTAATCTTTAACTGACGAAGAGTATGATTTTCGTTTTTCATCGCTCACCTTCCATCATTTCATCGATCCGTTCATTCTTGCCGCGAAAGCGCTCCGGTAGGAGACGCTCATAGGGCAGCAATTCTTGTTGAAGTGCGAACCGATCGGCGCCGTTAAGCTTCTTCTTTACTTGTTCGATTTGGGCGGTACGTTTTGGGGTATCGGGGTGATCGATATAATCCTTGGCGCCGTAACCCCGCCAGCCCGGCGGCAGCTCCATTTTCATGACATCGAGCTGTTCGTAGGTAAGCGACGGTAACGTGTCGGTTTCAGACCTCCATGTAGCGATGGTGCGCTTCAGCCACTCGGCGTCGTCGCGGCGGGGGAAATCCTCGCGAAAGTGCGCGCCGCGGCTTTCTGTTCGCTGTAGAGCCCCATAGGCGACACAGAGCGCGAGCTTGAGCATCTTTTGCACCCTATACGCGGTTTCCAGTTCCGGATTGGCGCCGCGCGCTTTGTAGCGGAGCCCGATGTTGCGGCTTCGCACCAGAAGCTTCTGCAGCTCATCGACGGCTTCGGCGAGCTTCTTGCCGTGTCGGAATATCCCGACTTTGGCCGTCATGATCTCTTTCATCTCCGTCATCAGCACTGCCGCATTTTCCGTCCTATTACCTTCGATCAACACGTCAAGTTTAGCTCGTTCATGTTCCAGCGCTTCGTGGATAAGGGCCGTGGAGATGTCGATGTCGTTCTCCGAACGATCGCAAAAGTCGGCAATGTATTCACCGACGATCATGCCGGCGACAACGGTTTCTGCCACCGAATTCCCGCCGAGGCGATTAAAGCCGTGCATGTCCCAGCAGGCCGCCTCGCCGGCTGCGAATAAGCCTTTGCCGGGCTTTCACCCGTGTAATTGGTGCGAACGCCCCCCATCGTATAATGCTGCGCCGGTCGCACCGGCACCCAGTCTTTTGTTGGATCGATGCCGAGGAAATACTGGCAGATCTCATAAACCTCGCGCAGGTTGTGTTTGATGTGGTGCTCGCCCAACAGCGTAATGTCCAGCCACAGATGTTCGCCAAAACGCGATTTGACGCCTTTGCCTTTGGCGATGTGCTCTTCCATGCGGCGCGACACCACATCGCGCGACGCCAACTCTTTTTTCTCGGGCTCGTAATCGGGCATGAAGCGCTTGCCGTCGACATCGCGCAGCAATCCGCCGTCGCCGCGCGCGCCTTCGGTCAAAAGAATTCCTGCCGGGAAGATCGGCGTCGGATGAAACTGCACCGCCTCCATGTTGCCGACCGCGGCAATACCAGTCTCCAGCGCAATGGCGGTCGGAATGCCTTCGGAAATGACGGCATTCGTGGTCACGCGGTAGAGCCGTCCCGCTCCGCCGCCGGCAATCGCGGTGGCCTTCGCCACGTAAGCGACCAACTCTCCGGTGATGAGATTTCGCACCACGGCGCCGTAACAGCGACCGCTGTCGTGGATCAGGGCGATCGCCTCAGTGCGCTCGTGCACAGGGATCTCTTGGGCGATCGCATGATCGATCATGGTAAAAAGCATGGCGTGGCCGGTGCCGTCGGAGACATAGCAGGTGCGCCATTTTTTTGTACCGCCGAAATCGCGCTGTGCGATCAAACCGTGGGCTTCGTTGCGCTCTGTGAGCGTGACCTTTTGACCGTTGATGATGACGTCGCGGTCGCCTCGGCGCACCCGGCTCCACGGCACACCCCAGGCCGCCAACTCGCGCACCGCTTTGGGGGCGGTGTTGACGAACATTCTTACAACGTGCTGATCGGCGCCCCAGTCGCTCCCACGGACTGTGTCTTGGAAGTGAACGTCTTCGTTATCGCCTTCGCCTTTGATGACATTGGCGAGACTCGCCTGCATGCCGCCCTGCGCCGCCACTGAATGCGACCGCTTCGGCGGCACCAGCGATAAGATAATCACATCGTGGCCGCGCCTTTTGGCGCCGATGCCGAGACGGAGCCCGGCAAGCCCGCCGCCAATGATGAGAACGTCAGTGTAGATGATTTTCATAATTCGCCTTTCTCCCCGCTACGATTTCATGCCCGAGGACGGCCCCACAGGCTGGAGATATGACGGAACGTAGCGCTCGCCGGCGCGGTCCCGGTGCTCGTAGCCGATCTTCATGTAGGCTGCCAAGGTGAGTAAACCCAGAATCAGAAAGAACGCAGTAAGCCCCGACTTGAACCGTTTGAGTACTCGTCGCGTCCGGTCGGGGTCCT
>WNGE01002751.1_pt1 | contig 21217 bp, 18 predicted proteins | sample 5400651 | NCBI WGS metagenome assembly WNGE01 (sample SAMN13153370, study PRJNA577476) | soil metagenome | isolation source: 60 cm soil or saprolite under grassland replicate 2 | place: USA:California | collected 2016-06-15 | reverse complement strand
ACGCGCCGATTACCAGCATCCGGTAGCGCGGACCGTGGATCGTCGTCAGCACCTTGCCATCGAAAGCGAGGCCGTCGGTGGCGCTAGCCGGGCCGAGCGTCGTCGATCCCGTCGCCAGGTCGAGGCGACGCGCGACAAGCTTGCCGCCTTCGATTGCGGCGAGCAACGCGGCAATCCCGGAATTGTCGGACAGCGGTTCCAGCACGAGCTGGATCGTCCCGCCGCAGGGAAGCCCGAAGCGGCGCGCCTCGTCGGCCGTTACTCCATAGGTGACCGTCTCGCATTTCCTCGCCGTCATGCCGTGCTGGCGCACCCGGCCGACGATGTCGTCCTCGATGCAGCCACCCGATACCGAGCCTTCGACCAGGCCGTCGTCGCGCACGGCGAGCATCGCGCCGGGCGGTCGCGGCGAGCTGCCCCATGTCTTGACCACGGTGACGAGGAGCGTTCCGCGGCCGCCAGCCTGCCACTCGGCGCATCGTTTCAGCACTTCGAGATCGACGCTGTCCATGGAAACCCTCGAGTAAATCGTGGCGCACGGATCGACGATCCGCTATTTCGCCATCCGTGAAAACAAATAGAGGATGATGCCGACGATCAGCGCCATCGCGATCCAGCGGACCCATCTCCGCTCGGGCGCGGCCCTGACCGCCGGTGCCACGCCCATCTCGACCGCCACCGCATCGGAAAAGCGACCGAAGAAATCATCGGCGAGCTTTTGCGCGGCGCCATCGACCAGGCGCGAGCCCAGCTGGGCGATCTTGCCGCCGACCTGCGCCTTCACCGTGTAGGACAGCGCGGTGGCCGTACCGTTCTCCGCCGGCGCAAGGGAAACCTTCGCTTCGCCTTTCGCGAATCCGGCCGCGCCGCCTTGGCCATCGAAGGACAGCGTGTAACCATGGAGCGGATCGACATCGGCGAGTTGCATTCGCCCGGCGAATTTCGCGGTGACGGGGCCGACCTTCGCGGCCAGCGCAATCCGGAATGCATTATCGCCATCGGGCTCGATCGCCTCGCAGCCGGGAATGCACGCCTTGAGCTTTTCCGGATTGTTGAGCGCCGCCCATACCGTTTCCACGGGTGCGGGCACCGTGCGCGTGCTTGTCATCTCCATGCGTGACTCCTCAGGCCGCCTGTCGAAGCGCCGCTCGCGAATGCCGATTGTCGAGCGCGGCAGCGAGTTGCGTCAGGCTTTCCATATTGTGCACCGGAAGGAAGTCGTCGACGTGCGGCAGCATGGCGCGGATTCCCGCCGGCCGCGCTTCGAAGCCTTCGTAACGCAGCAGCGGATTCAACCAGACGAGCCGGCGGCAGGACTTGTGCAGACGCTCCATCTGCGTCGCGAGCCCCTCGCCGCCTTCGGCGTCGAGGCCGTCGCTGATCAGGAGGACGACGGCGTTCTGACCCAGCACACGCCGCGACCAGCGCCGGTTGAACTCGGCGAGGCAACTGCCGATCCGGGTGCCCCCCGCCCAATCGGAGACGGCGGCTGTGACGCGCGAGAGCGCCACGTCGACGTCGCGATGCTTCAGATGCCGCGTAATGTTGGTGAGACGCGTTCCGAACAGCAGCACATGGACGCGGTCGCGGTCGTTGGTGATCGCATGCAGGAAATGCAGCAGCATCCGCGCGTAACGATCCATCGAGCCCGAGATATCGCACAGCACGACGAGCGGCGGCGTCCGGCGCACACGCTGCCGCCAGGCGAGCGGCGTCAACGTTCCCGCCGCGCCCGTCGCGCGGCGCAGCGTCGCCCGCAAGTCGACGCGGTTTCCGCGCGCGGCCGGCTTCATGCGTCGCGTCGGCAACTCGGGTAGCGGCAGGCGCAACTGCGCGAGCATCGCGCGTACGGCAGCGAGCTCGGCGGTGGTCATCGTCTCGAAATCCTTGTGCTGCAGGATCTCGCGCGGTGAAACCGTGAACGCGGCATCGAGCTCGATCTCGTCGCTATCCGTCCATGGCAGCTTCAGGCCGGCCGGCGGCAGCATCGCCTCGGCGATCCGCGCCGGCAGCTCGGGCTCCGGCGGAGCCTCGCCGCCGCGCCCGTAAATCTTGGGGAGCAGCGAAGCGATCAGCTTTTCCAGAAGCTTCGGATTGCGCCAGAAGAGATCGAATGCCTGCTCGAACACCGGCAAGTGCTCGTGCCGCGACACGAGAACGGCCGCCAGCGCGGCGCGGAAGTCCTCGCGATTCCCGAGCCCTACGGCATCCGCGGCTTCCAGCGCCGCGAGCGTGCGCGCGGGACCGACCGGCAGGCCCGCCGAGCGCAGCACGCGTACGAAATGGACGACATTCTCCGCGAGCCGACCTTTGGGCGCGAGCGCGACCGCGCCCCCAAGCTCACCGGTCCGGATGCCCGAATATCGGGTCACAGCCGGATTCCCTCTTCGCGCGCTTCGGCGACGAGTCTTGCTGCGACGTCCGGGCCCAGTGCGCCGACGTCGTCCTGATACTTGAGCAGCACGCCCGCGGTGTCGGCCACGGTTTGCGGATCGAGCGCAACGCGGTCGAGCGCGACCAGCGCCTCGGCCCAATCGAGCGTCTCGGCGATGCCAGGTGCCTTGAACAGATCCATGGTACGCAGCCGCTGCGTGAATGCAACGACCTCGCGCGCCAGCGATTCCGGTGCCTGCGGAGCCTTGCGCCGGACGATCGCGAGCTCGCGCAATGCATCCGGATAGCCGACCCAGTGGTAGAGGCAGCGGCGCTTGATCGCGTCGTGGATCTCGCGCGTGCGGTTCGACGTGATGACGACGATCGGCGGCGATTTGGCGCGGATCGGTCCGAGCTCGGGGATCGTCACCTGGTATTCGGCGAGCACTTCCAGCAGATAGGCTTCGAACGGCTCGTCGGTGCGATCGAGCTCGTCGATCAAAAGCACCGGCGCGACGCCGTCACCGGGTGCCAGCGCCTCGAGGATCGGCCGCTTCAGCAGGAACGCGCTGGTGAAGATGTCGTGCGCAAGCCGCTCGCGGTCGAGCTGGCCGCCGCTTTCGGCAAGCCGGATCTCGATCATCTGCCGCGGATAGTTCCACTCGTACACCGCCGAGGCGATGTCCAATCCTTCATAGCACTGGAGCCGCACGAGGCGCTTGCCGAGCGCGACCGCCAGCACTTTCGCAATTTCGGTCTTGCCCACGCCTGCCTCGCCTTCGAGGAACAGCGGGCGCCCCATCTTGAGCGCCAGGAAAACGCTGGTCGCAAGACGGCGGTCGGCGAGATAGTCGTGACGGTCGAGCAACGCTGCGACGGCGTCGACGGTGGTCGGAACAGAGGAATCGGGCATCGCGGATTCGAGGGGCAAAAAAATCGGCCGGCGCACGCGGCGCCCGCCGACAGCATAGCAAACCAGCGCGGTCAGCCCGCGGCGGCGACAGCCCGTGCGGTGAGGACCGGAATCAGGTGGGCGCGGTAGTCCGGCGACGCGTGCAGGTCGCCCGAAAGGCCCTTGGCATCGATCTTGACGCCGCGCGCAGCCTCGACGGTGAAGCTCTTCGCCAGCGCGTCTTCCAGCGCCTTCGCGCGAAATACGCTCGACGCCGCACCGGTGACCGCCACGCGTACGCCGCCCGCGGTCTGCGCGACGAACACGCCGGTGAGCGCGAAACGCGACGCCGGGTTGGGGAATTTCACGTAGGCGGCCTTTTTCGGAACCGGAAAGCTGACTGCCGTGATGATTTCGTCCGCGGCAAGCGCCGTCTCATACATTCCCTTGAAGAAATCGTCGGCGGCGATCGTGCGTGTGTTCGTCTGCACCGTCGCATTCAATCCAAGGACCGCTGCCGCCCAGTCGGCAGCCGGATCGTTGTTGGCGAGCGAGCCGCCGAGCGTGCCCATGTTGCGCACCTGGCGGTCGCCGATACCGTGCGCAAGCGCGGCGAGCGCCGGAATCGCGCCCTTGACCATATCCGATGCCGCGACATCGGCGTGTCGCGTCATCGCGCCGATGACGATCGCATCGCCCTCCTTCTTGATCCCGGCGAGCTCGGCAATTCCCGACAGGTCGACGAGCGTTCCAGGTTGCGCGAGGCGCAACTTCATCGCGCCGACCAGGCTCTGGCCACCCGCCAGCGCTTTGCCACCGGTCTTGGCAAGCGCGCTCGCGGCCTCGGCGACGGTTTTCGCGCGCATAAGTTCGAATGCGTACATGACGGAGTCTCCTGAAACGCTGCTCTAGGCTTTTTTCGCCGACTGAAGCGCCTGCCACACGCGGTGAGGCGATGCCGGCATGTCGAGGTACTTGACACCGGCGCCAGCGAGCGCGTCGTGCACGGCATTCATCATCGCCGCGGGTGCGCCGATCGCGCCGGCTTCGCCGCAACCCTTGACGCCCAACGGGTTGTGCGTGCACGGCGTGACCTTGGTCGCCACTTTGAACGACGGCAGGTCGTCGGCGCGTGGCATTGCGTAGTCCATGTAGCTGCCGGTCAGCAGTTGGCCACTCTCCGCATCGTAGACGCAATTCTCGAGCAGCGCCTGGCCGATCCCCTGCGCGACGCCGCCGTGCACCTGGCCCTCGACGATCATCGGATTGATGATGTTGCCGAAATCGTCGCACGCGGTGAACGCGACGACGCTGACGACGCCGGTCTCCGGATCGACCTCGACTTCGCAGATATGCGTTCCGGCGGGGTAGGTGAAGTTGGTCGGATCGTAGAACGCCGTTTCGTCGAGCCCGGGCTCCAGCTTGTCGAGTGGATAGTTGTGCGGCACGTAGGCCGTCAACGCGACTTCGCCGAACGTCTTGCTGCGGTCGGTGCCGGCCACGGTGAACTTCCCATCCTTGAACTCGATGTCGGTTTCAGCGGCCTCGAGCAGATGCGCGGCGATCTTTTTCCCCTTCGCGACGATCTTGTCCAGCGCCTTGACGATCGCGGTGCCGCCCACCGCCAGCGAGCGCGAGCCGTAGGTGCCCATGCCGAAGGGGACGCGCCCCGTGTCGCCGTGGACGACGTCGACGTTCTCTACCGGCACGCCGAGCTTCGCCGCGACGACCTGCGCGAACGTCGTCTCGTGTCCCTGGCCGTGGCTGTGCGAGCCGGTGAAGACCGTCACGCTGCCGGTTGGGTGCACGCGCACTTCGCCGGCCTCGAACAATCCTGCGCGTGCGCCCAGCGCTCCCGCGACATTCGACGGTGCGAGCCCGCAGGCCTCGATGTAGGCCGCGTAGCCGATCCCGCGGAGCTTGCCGCGTTTTGCTGCGTCTGCCCTGCGCGCGGCGAAGCCGGCGACATCGGCGATCTTGTTCGCTTCGTCGAGCGTCGCGTCGTAATTTCCGGTGTCGTAGGTCAGCGCGACCGGAGTCTGGTGCGGGAATTTGCGGATGAAATTGCGGCGGCGAATCTCGTCCTGCGCAATGCCGAGATCGACGCCCGCCTGATGCACGAGCCGCTCGACGACATAAGTCGCCTCTGGCCGTCCGGCGCCGCGATACGCATCGACCGGTGCGGTATTCGTGAACGATGCCGTCACCTCGGCGTAGATCGCCGGCGTGGTGTACTGGCCGGCGAGCAGCGTGGCGTAGAGGATGGTCGGGATGCACGAGGCGAACGTCGACAGGTAGGCGCCCATCGCGGCGGTGGTGTGCACGCGCATCGCGAGGAACTTGCCGTCCTTGTCGAGCGCCAACTCCGCGTGTGTCACGTGGTCGCGGCCATGCGCGTCGGAGAGAAAGCTTTCGCTGCGTTCCGCCACCCACTTGATCGGGCGGTTGACGCGCTTCGAGGCCCACACCATCGCCGTTTCTTCGGCATAGAGATAGATCTTCGAGCCGAAGCCGCCGCCGACATCGGGCGCGATCACGCGCACCTTGTGCTCGGGCAAGCCCAGCACGAACGCCGTCATCAGCAGCCGCTCGACGTGCGGGTTCTGGTTCGCGACATAAAGCGTGTAGCTTTCGTCGGCGCGGGTGTACGACGCCACGGCGGCGCGCGGCTCGATCGCGTTCGGAATCAGTCGATTGTTGACGATGTCGAGCTTCGTCACGTGCGCCGCCTTGGCGAATGCCGTATCGACCGCGGCCTTGTCGCCCAGCGCCCACGTGTAACACTTGTTGCCCGGCGCCTGATCGTGGATCTGCGGCGCGCCCGGCTTGAGCGCGTCGACACAATTGACGACGGCGGGCAGCACGTCGTAGTCGACCTCGATCAGCTCGGCCGCGTCTTTCGCTTCGTGCGGCGTTTCGGCGAGCACCATCGCGACGTGGTCGCCTACGTAGCGGACCTTGTCCTTCGCCAGCACCGGATGCGGCGGCTCGTTCATCGGCTTGCCGTCGGTGCCGGTGATGAGCCATCCGCACGGCAGGCCGTTGACGCCTTCGAGATCGGCGCCGGTGAACACGGCGACGACGCCCGGCGCGGCTTTCGCCTTCGCCGTGTCGATCTTGCGGAGCTTCGCGTGGGCGTGAGGCGAGCGCAGGAAATACGCATGCACGTGATTCGGCGGATTGACGTCGTCGGTGAATTGCCCCGCGCCCGTGAGGAAGCGCTGGTCTTCCTTGCGGCGGATCGATTGGCCGATCACGCCCTGGTCGGTCGCACCCATGATTCCTCCGTCACTTCCGCATGGCGGCGGCGCCTTGCCGCACCGCCTTCACGATGTTCTGGTAGCCCGTGCAGCGGCACAGGTTGCCTTCGAGCTCCTCGCGGATCGTCTGCTCGGACGCATCCGGATAGCGATTGACGAGATCGATGGCGCTCATCACCATGCCCGGCGTGCAGAAGCCGCATTGCAGGCCATGGCATTCCTTGAATGCCGCCTGCATCGGATGCATCGTCCCATTGGCGGCGAGGCCCTCGATCGTCGCGACCTTTGCGCCATCGACCTGCGCGGCGAGAACCGTGCAGGCCTTCACAGCGTTGCCGTTGACGTGGACCGTGCAGGCGCCGCATTGCCCCGTGTCGCATCCGACGTGCGTGCCGGTGAGGCTCAGATTGTTGCGCAGGAACTCGACCAGCAGCGTGCGTGGATCGAGGTCCGCGGTGACCGCCTTGCCGTTGACGGTGAGGGAAAGCTTGACAGGCATCGTGCCTCCTACGGTGGGATTCGCCGCGCTTCGACTCTCGCTCCGCGGCGGAGGGTCATCATAATACCGGCCACGCGCGACAGCAATCGCGTACCACCGGAGACTCGCGACTACCGCCTCCAGCGCCGCGTTTCAGTTCAGGTTGGCGATGTACTGCGCGAGGTTGTCGATGTCCTCGTCGGAGAGCGTCCCGGCGACGCTCGTCATGTTGCCGGCGTCATTGGTCCGCCGCCTCGCCTTGAAATCCGCGAGTTGCTTCTTGATGTACTGCGGGTACTGGCCGGCGACGCGCGGGATCTCGTTTTGTCCTACGAAGCCGCCCAGGTGGCACATCGGGCACAGGACCGCATCGGAAATCTTCCGGCCCGCCTCGACCTTCGCGCCATCGGCCTTGAACGCGACCGGCAGCGGCTTTTGCGCCGCGAAGAAATTTCCCAGCGCGGTCATCTCTTCTCGCGACAGGCCGGCCGCCATCGGCGACATGACGGGATCGTTGCGCCTTCCCTCCTTGAAGTCCTTGAGCTCGAGATAGATATAGCGCCACGATTGCCCGGCGAGAATAGGATACTCGGGATTCTTGGAGTTGCCGTTCGGACCGTGGCAGGCGAAGCACGTCTCCGCTTTTTGCCGAATCGCCGCGTCATCCTGTGCACCGGCAGGCGCAGCGGCGAGTGTCAGCGCCGCGGTGACAAGCATGATCGATGAGATTCGCATGGCGGCGGTCGACGGGGTGGACAGCAAAACGGCCACTCCGCTCGATCGGAGTGGCCGCGGGCCGAAAAGTTTCGCTCTATTGCTGCGGAGGCTAGGGCAGCGCAAACACGAAGACGCTGTTGCCGCGCTTCGCGTCGATCTGGTTGTTGCCGCCGGCAGCCACAGCAACATACTGCTTGCCCCCGACCATGTACGAGACCGCCGGCGCATTGACGCCCGCGCCGCAGTTGTACTTCCACAGTTCCTTGCCGGTCTTGGCGTCGAACGCCTTGAACCAGCCGTTCGCCTCGCCGTTGAACACCAGATCGCCGGCGGTGGCCAGCACGCCGCCGATCAGCGGTTGCGGCGTTTTCACCCCCCACGCCACTTTCCCGGTGTCGAGGTTGACGGCGACAAGCCGCCCCCACTGCTCTTCCGCGGGAATCGTCTTGAACGCGCCACCCAGCCACAGCTTGCTGCCGCCGGGATACGGCGATTCCTCGACGTGGTAGGTCATCGGCTGATGCAGGTTCGCGGCGTAAGCCATCCGCGTCTTCGGGTTGATCGCCAGCGGCGACCATTCGACGCCGCCGTTCGCGCCCGGCAGCATCCGCGCGCCGGTCTTGGTCGGCAGCACCCACATATTTTCCTGCGGGATCATCGCTTCCGAGAAGCGGATCAGCTTGCCGGTATTGCGCTCGTGCACGTAGACGTGGCCGGTCTTGCCGCCGTGGATCACGACGTCGACCATCTTGCCGTCCTTGTCCTTCGCCTGCGCGAGGATCGGCGCGCTGACGGCGTCCAGGTCCCAGACGTCGTGGGCGATGTACTGGTAGTGCCACTTGTACGTGCCCTTGTCGAGGTCGATCGCGACGATCGAGTCCGTGTAGAGGTTGTCGCCCGGGCGAATCGCGCCGTAGAGATCCGGTGACGGATTGCCGACGACGAAGAACACGGTCTTCGTCTTCTTGTCGACCGCAGGTGCCATCCAAACGCCGCCGCCGAGTTGCTGATAGAAGTCACCGCCCTTTTCGGCCAGCGCCTTTTTCTCGCCGGCGATGTCGCGATGCAGGTCGCGGCCGGTGGCGTCATTCACGGCCCAGACTCCTTCCTGGCCCTTGTCGGGAATCGTGTAGAACGTCCACAGCAGATTGCCGTCGGCAGCGTTGTACGCCTTCACGAAGCCGCGGATGCCGTATTCGCCGCCGTTGGTGCCGATCAGGATCTTGCCGTCGACAACGACCGGCGCCATCGTTTCCGAATAGCCCTTTTCGGGATCGGCGATCTGCTTCTCCCACAGAACCTTGCCGGTCTTGGCATCGAGCGCGACGAGCTTGGCGTCGATCGTGCCCATGAACAGCCTGCCGCCTTCGATGGCGACCCCGCGGTTGTTGTTGCCGCAGCATACGGTGACGACGGGGCCGAGCTTTTGCTTGTAGTGCCAGTACTCCTCGCCCGTGACCGCGTCGATCGCATAGACATGGTTGAAAGACGTGGTGAGGAACATCACGCCGTCGACCACGATGGGGGCCGTCTCCATCGACTCGAGCACAGCCGTCTGGAACGTGAAGACGGGCTTCAGCTTGCCGACATTGCCGGCGTTGATCTGGCTGCCCGGGTAGTAGCGGCTGTTGTCGTAGTTCCCGTTCGAGTGAATCCAGTTCTTGGCGTCGTTGCCCGCGGCATCGAGCGCTGCCTGCGATACGGTCGGGCTCGCCGTCATCGCTTTCGTCGTCGTGGTGGCGCTGCCCGAGACCTCCTGAGCACTCGCGACGCCGGTGCCCGCGAGCGCGATCGCCGCAAGCGCAGCCATACCGGCCACTGCATTTCCATATCGCATAGGTTCCTCCGTCCGTTCGTGTTTTCGTTACCGGAATCCCCGCTCCGCCGGAACTGCCACGAGGTCAGGCCGCGTCGGCGCAACTTGCGTTATATTCTTTTTTCCCGACGTCTGGCAAGAGCCGCAAGCCGCGTCCACGCATGCGCCCGATGCTTTGTGCGCCGCAGCAAGGACGCCCTTTGGAGGATGATCCAATGCGCACTGCCTTTCCCTGGTTGCTGGCGTCGATCGCCGCCGTCGCGATCGCGATGCCGGCGCACGCCGCTGAAGAGGACTTGTCGGTCAATGCACGGCTCCTGCTCGCCGCAAGGAATGCTGACCCCGGCGGCGTCGACCGCGCACTCAAGTCCGGCGCTGCGGCCAACTCGCGCAATCGCCTGGGCGAAACGGCGCTGCTGATCGCGCTCAAGAAAAACGACCTCGCGCTCGCGAAGACGATGCTCGACGCGGGGACCGACGTCAACCTGGCAGCCCTCAACGGTGTGACGCCGCTGATGGCCGCAGCCTATGGCGGTCATGCGGAGTTCGCGGCGCTGCTCATCGGTCGCGGTGCCGACCTCACGGCGAAGGATTGGCTCAACAAGAATGCGATGACCTACGCCGCGGGCGAAGGCCGCACCGAGGTTGTGCTCCTGCTAATCGCCAAGGGCGTGGATCCGAATGCCATTTACCAGAACGACCTCACGGCACTGATGTGGGCCGCCGGCAATGGGCACGCCATGACGGTCAAGGCGCTTCTTGCCGCCGGTGCGAAGCCGGGGTTCAGGGACGATCGCGGCAAGACCGCGCTCGACATCGCGCGCGAGAATCGGCAGGAAGAGACCGCGCGTTTGATCGAAACCGCGACGAAGAGCTAGGTAGCGACCGGCGGTTCGTGGGTCGCCTGAGGCTCCCGCGCACGCCGCGACGGCAGCATCCGCAGGAGCAGCCCGTTGCGATCGACGAGCGCGTGTTTCGCGGTGCCCGCGACGTGCAGCGCGAGAGCCACCAGCAGCAGCCAGGACGTCGCGAGGTGCACACTGCTCGCGAGATCCTTGAGCGCCGGCGCCGCCGCCGTCCACGACGGCAGCACCAGCCCGAAGAACTTGACCGGGAAGCCGCTCCAGGCGGAACCGAGGTAGCCGCCGATCGACAGCACGAACAACGCGACGTACATGACGCCGTGGTTGGCATGCGCCAGCCATCCATTCCAGGCCGGCATCGGCGGCAGCGGCGGCGGTGGATGCGCGAGCCGCCAGGAGAGCCGCGCGATCATCAACGGCAGAATCATCAAGCCGAGCGACTTGTGGAAGTTGAAGGCGTCGGCACGCTGCCCGGGCGGTTGCTTCGGGATCTCCTGCATCCACCATCCCCATGCAATCTCGGCAATGACCACCACCGCAATCAACCAGTGCATCGCGATGGCGGTGCGGGTGTAGCGCTCGAGGGTGTCAGAACGTGACGACAAAGCTCGCTCCGACAAGGAAATTACGCGTCGCCGCCGGTTCGAAGTAGCGGGTGTTCGTGTCCCCGACAATCACCGAGCCGACGTAGTTGACGTTGGTGAAATTGTTGAGCCGCACGAACTCGCGCAGCAGCCAGCGGCCCGTGCGTTGCTCGAAGCCGATGCGCGCATTGCCGACCGTGTAGGCCGGTGCGGCGTCGGTATTGCGGTCGTTGACGTACATCTTGCCCGCGTACTGGACTTCGAGCGCGGCATTGAATCCCCACGCTTCCGGATACGACCATGTGAGCTCGCCGTACGCGTTCGCCTGCGGCACGCCGGGCAGGTGCGCACCGGCGGGCACGATCTGCGGCGGCACCCCGGTCGTTGCCGCCGACGTGAATTCCGCCGACAGGTACGTGTAGGAGACGTAACCCGCGAAACCCGCCGCGAGGTCGCCTTGCCATGCCGCTTCGATGCCCTGGCGCCGTGTCTTTCCCGCATTCTTGTAGGTCGTTCGCCCGCCCGTCGCCGTGTTGATGACGATCTCGTCGGTTACGTCGATGTTGAACGCCGCGAGATTGACGCGCTGGGCGTGCGGCAGCAGCGCCTTCAGACCGAACTCGTACGAATTGCTGACCGACGGCTGCAAGCCGAGATTGAGACCCGATCCGACCGGACGATAGGCAAGCTCGGTGAATGTAGGGGTCTCGAAACCCTGGCCATAATTCGCGTACAAGTTCAGGGTTTCCGTGACATGCCACACCACCCCCGCCACCGGCATCCCGTGGCTGTAGCGGCGCTGGCCGCTGTCGTCCGGGTTCGCGGCGTTCACGTAATGATCGGCGGAGTCGAAGCGGACATCGCTGTAGCGAAACCCGGCGAAGAGCCCGAGCGGATCCAGAGGCGAGAATTCGAGCTGCAGATAGCCGTCGGTATTGCTCACCGTGTCGATCTCGTCGCGGCGCAGATCGCCCAGCGCGCCATTGTCGTTGACGTAGCCGCGCCGCTGCTGTCGCTGGGTCTCGTAATCGGCGCCGAAGGTCACGGAGCCAGGGCGATCCGCGAACGAAAAACGCGCGACCAGCCGCGCATCCACGCCGCCGAACGTGTTGCCGAGGTCGGTTACCCCACCTGACGACGTCGCGCCGGTCCCCGGCAGCGCGAGGAACTGGCGGACCGTCCGCGAGCCGATGTAGCCGGTGACGCGAAGATCCGCGGCGGACGAAACCCGCTGCTCGAGTGTCGCGCCCCCCTGCTGCTGATTGACCGACTTCCGCGTGTCGAACGCCACCGCCGCGGGATCGGCCTGGCGTGGATTCGCCTCCCACTGCGCACGCGTGAGACCGAGCGGATCCTGCGCATCGGGTTGGTCGAGCGAATTGCCGATGAGCGTGATCGTCGTGTCCGGGCTCGCGGCGAGCTTGAGCTTGACGTTCGCGATTGCACGCGAAGCCTCGCTGTGATCGCGATAGCCGTCGGTCGTGAAGTAGTTGCCGGCCACCACGTAGTTGACGGCGCCGGCCTGGCCCTCTGCCTTCGCCACGGCGTTCCACGTCGCATAGCTTCCGCCGATGAGCTGTCCGTTGAGCAACGGCGTCGCCGGTCCGTCTTCGGTGAACACCGAGATCACGCCCCCCGACGCGTTGCCGTACAGCGATGAAAACGGCCCGCGCAACACTTCGATCCGTTGCGCCGAGACGAGGCTGAAGCTGCCGGTCTGGCCCTGGCCGTCGGGCATCGTCGCCGGAATGTAGTCCTGGTACAAACGCACGCCGCGTACGCCGAAGTTGGCGCGTGCGCCGAATCCACGCACCGACAGTTGCAGGTCCTGCGCGAAATTCCAGCGACTCTGAATCGAGATTCCGGGCACGCGCTGCAATGATTCCGACAGGTTGATCTGCAATTGCCCGCGCTGGATCTGGTCGACGCCCACGGTATCGATTGCGAGCGGCAGGTCGAACGCGCGCTCCGCGGTGCGCGTCGCGGTGACGACCACCGGGTCGAGCGGCGTGGGCGCGATCTCCTCCGCGAGAAGAGGCGACGACCAGCCACAGGCGATTTCTGCCGCAATGACGATCGAGCGCAGTGAGGCAGCGGAGCGCCAGCGGTGGAGCGAGGTCGTCAACCGGCTTCCCTTTTGGGGCGCCGCGGCGAATGGCGCGGCAAAGTCGTGTAGGATAAATGAGAGCACGCCTCGGGCATAGTGCGCCACATTCACGACGACGAAACGATCATGGCCTGGTCCCGCACTCTCGCCGCTACGGCACTCGCCGCAGCCCTGCTCGGAAGCCCCGTTGCAATCGCCGCGCCGCTCGCCTATGCGTCCAACGAGGGATCGGGCACCGTCTCCGTGATCGATACGGGTACCGACAAGGTCGTGGCAACGCTGAAGTTCGGCGAGAAGCCGCGCGGGATCGCGCTCTCGCCGGACGGCGGCCGGCTCTACCTGTCCGACCAGAACCTCAACGCATTGGTCGTCGTCGATACCGCCAAGCGCGCCGAGATCGCGCGCGTGCGGCTCGGCGAATCGCCCGAAGCGATCTATGTGTCCGCCGACGGCAAGTGGATCGCCGCGGCGATCGAGGAAAACGATCAGGTAGCGCTCGTCGACACCGCGGCCCTCAAAGTCGCGCGCACGATCAGGATGCGCGGCAAGAATCCCGAGCACGCGGTGTGGAGCCCGGATGGAAAGTGGCTCTACGCCAGTGCCGAGGAAGCCGATTCGGTCGACATCATCGACGTCGCGAAGGGGGAAGTCGTGAAGTCGGTGAAAGTCGGCGATCGCCCGCGCGGGATCGGCTTTCTGCCCGATGGCAGCCGCGCCTACGTTGCCGCTGAGAACGCCGACACCGTCAATGTCTTCGACACCGCGACGCACGACGTCGTCGCGCGGATCAAGGCAGGCAAGCGCTCCAATGGCGTCGTCGTCCATCCGGACGGCAAGCGCGTCTTCGTGAGCTCAGGCGGTGAGGGCACCGTGCAAGTGATCGATACGGCCACCAATACGATCGTCGCGAAGATCGCGGTCGGCAAGCGGCCGTGGAACATGGCGCTCACGCCCGACGGGAAAAAACTCTATGTCGCCTGCGGCCGCTCGAACGCCGTCGCGGTAATCGACACGGACGCCAATACGAAGATCGCCGATATCCCCGTAGGCGAGCTGCCGTGGGGCGTGGCGATCCGCTGAATTCGCGCGATGCAGTGCAAGCCCGACCGATTCGAAGGACCTTGCCGGCCACATCCGACCCGCCGCCGTGTTCTCGCGGCGCTCGGTGCGGGCACGCTCGGCGCGGTCGCCTCCGGCATCCCCGGCGCTGCACGCACGGCCGCGACGATCGCGAGTGCGGACTTGTGTACGACGCCGCCGCGCTTCGACACTCCGCTCCACGTGCCGGGCAGAGATGGCGTAATGGGCCGACTCACCCTCGGCAACAGTCCGGTGACCCTGCGCGCCGCGCCGTACGGAGATCGCGGCGCGCTCGCATTCGTCGCCCGCGTCGACCGGCGCGACTATTTCGATCCCACGCTCGTCGCGCGCACGGGTGATCCCGTACGCATCCACCTTACCAACGGGCTGGACGAGCCGACTATTGTCCACTGGCACGGCCTGACGATCGATACGGCGAACGACGGCAACGGCGACGTGCTGGTCGCCCCCGGAAGCACGTTCGATTACGAGTTCACCGTGCGCAATCGCGCGGGACTTTACTGGTACCACCCGCACCCGCACGGGGCCACGGCGGCGCAGGCGTACCGCGGCCTGTTCGGCCTCCTCGCCATCGAAGACGATGAGGAGCTCGCGCTGCGCCGCGCGTTGCAGGTGGCGCCGGGCGAGACCGAGATTCCGCTCGTCCTTCATGATCGCCGCAGCGCGACGCCGTTCCGGTACGCGGCCTCCGCCGAAGATCTGCTGCACGGCTGGTACGGAGACGAGGTCCTGGTCAATTTCACGCCGCGACCCTTCCTCGACGTCACGGCGCGGCGCTATCGGTTTCGCGTGCTCAATGCGTCGAATGCCCGGATCTTTCGACTCGGACTCGCCCGCGACACCGGTGCTGCAATGCCGTTCCTGCTCATCGGCACCGACGGCGGGCTGCTCGAGGAGCCGCTTGCGGTTACGGAAATCTTTCTTGCCCCCGCAGAGCGCGCCGATCTCCTCGTCGATTTTGCGGGACTTCCCGTCGGTGGCTTCGTGCTCCTCGAAAGTCGGGCCTTCGACCCCATGCATGCCGAGCTGCAGCCCCGCCGCAACGGCGAGTCGACCGCCCCGGCCGAGGGTCACTCGCATGCCGCGCCAACGGACGGCGTCGCGGCGAGCGGCAGCGACGGTGGCGCGTTCGCGATGCTGCAGTTTCGCATCCGTGGCCGCGCGGAGACGCAGCCGCCGCTGCCCGCGCGCCTTTCCGCGCCGGTCGCGCTGCCTGCGGCCAGCGGCGACGACAGGCCCTTGCGCCTCGGCTTCGCGAAGGGGCGCTGGCGCATCAACGACCGCGTCTACGATATGAATGCGACGCCGATTGTCGTGGCGCGTGCCGCAGTCGAGACATGGCTCATCCGCAACTACCATTCGAGCATGCCGCACGCGATGCATTTGCATGGGTTCCAGTTCCGCGTCATCGAGCGTGAAACCAGCCCCGAGCAGCTTGCTCCCCTCGTCGTCGACGCGCGCGGACGGCTCGCGACCGATCTCGGCTGGAAGGACACCGTGCTCGTCTGGCCCGGGGAATCGGTGCGCATCGCGATCGATTTCCGCCACCCGTTCGCGGGCGAGCAGATCTATCTTTTTCACTGCCACAATCTCGAGCACGAGGACGGCGGCATGATGCTGCGCGTCAAGGTCGCCTGACCGGCCGATGCCGCAGCGTCGCATCCTGCTGATCGGCGGCGGCCACAGCCACCTCGAGGTGTTGCGGCGGTTCGCGCAGAAGCCCGAGCCCGGCATCGAGCTGACGCTCGTCAGCCCGAACGCGCTCACGCCGTACTCGGGAATGTTGCCCGGCTTGATCGCCGGCCACTACACCGTCGCTGACTCGCACATCGACCTCCCGGCGCTTGCCCGCTGGACGCGGGCGCGCTTCGTCTGCGACCGCGTGGTCGAGCTCGATTTGCATACGCGCATCGCTCGCCTCGCCGAAGGCGGCATCGAGCCGTTCGATCTTGTCTCGATCGACATAGGATCGGCGCCTGATAGCTCGGTCCCAGGTGCGCGCGAGCACGCGATTGGCGTGAAGCCTGTCGATCGCTTCCTCCCTGCGTGGGCCACGCTGCAAGCTGACGCCAGCGCCGGCCGCGTGCACACGATCGTCGTCGTTGGCGCGGGCGCCGGCGGCGTGGAAGCGCTTTTCGCCATGCAGTTCCGCCTGACGCAGACGATGGGCGGCGAGGCGCCCAGATTCGCGCTCGTGACCGATCAGCCGCACGTGCTTCCCGAGCATGCGCCGTCGGTGCGCAAGCGGCTCGGAAAGCTTCTCATTGCGCGCGACGTAGTGCTGCACACGGGCAGCGGCGCGGTGGCGGTCGAGGCCGGCGCGGTCGTCACCGCCAACGGCCGCCGCATCGCTGCCGATCGCGTCGTCTGGGCGACGTCAGCGTCCGCCGCACCCTGGCTCGCCGCATCCGCGCTCGATTGCGACGCGCGCGGCTTCGTCCGCGTCAATTCGCACCTGCAATCGGTTGCGGATCCATTTGTCTTCGCTGCCGGGGATTGCGCGAGTCTCGAAACCGATCCGCGACCGAAGTCCGGCGTGTTCGCGGTTCGCGAAGGGCCGCCGCTCGCCGCGAATCTGCGCCGCGCCGCACGGCACGAGCCTCTCGTCGCGTACGTGCCACAGCGGCGAGCGCTGTCGCTGATCACGACCGGAAACCGGTGCGCCGTTGCATCGTGGGGCCCGTTCGCCGCGGAAGGCGAATGGATCTGGGGCTGGAAGGATCGAATCGACCGCCGCTTTTGTGCACGCTATCGCCCGCCCGAGGGACCGAAATCGCCGGCCGCGTAGAATCGCGGAATGTGCAAATCATGGGGCACGACCCCGGCAGCGCTGCGGCACCCCTCCAATAAATACAGAGAAGCTCGATGATCGCCGATCCCGTCCTCGCCGTCGCCGTACGCGCCGCCCGCCGCGCCGGCTCGATCATCATCGATGCGGCGCGTGACCTGAAGCGCCTGCCGGCGCACGCGAGGGGGCACGGCGACATCGCGACCGAGACCGACAACGAAGCCGAGAACGCAATCGTCGCGACGCTGCGCGCGGCGTTCCCCGAGCACGCGGTTCTCGGCGAGGAATCGGGCCACATCGAAGGAGCTCGCGAGGGCGGCGGCTTCAAGTGGATCGTCGATCCCATCGACGGGGCCGCGAACTTCGTGCACGGCTATCCGTACTTCGCAGTGTCGATCGCGCTCACCCATGGCACCGAGATCACCCATGCGGTCGTATTCGATCCGGTCCATGACGAGTTGTTTGCGGCGATCCGCGGCAAGGGCGCGCAACTCAACGGTTCGCCGATCCGTGTCTCGAATGCCATGGCGCTCGACGATGCGCTCGTGGGGACGGTGTTTCCCGCGCGCGGGAGCTCGAAAATGGGCACCTATCTGCGGCTCTTCAACGGACTCGTCACGCGCTGCGACGGCGTACGCCGCGCCGGCTCCTGCGCGCTCGATCTCGCCTCCGTGGCGGCGGGGCGGCTCGATGCGTTCTGGGTGATGAGCCTCAAGCCCTGGGATGTCGCTGCCGGCGCGCTGCTGATCAAGGAAGCGGGTGGCCGCGTCGGCGATTTCGCCGGCGGCACCGACTTCCTGCGCACCAACGAAGTGATTGCGGCGGCACCCGGAGTGTTCAACGCCCTGCGCGAGGCGCTGGGGGCGGCGCGGACGCCATAAGCACTGCGTCCCGGTGCCGCGCCGGCCGGGGCAGCATCGCGACGGCGACGCAGGTCAGAAGCGCAATCACCGCCATCACCATGAGCAGCGTACGGAACCCCGCGGCCTTGACGACGGGTCCGAGCGCCCAGACGGCAAGCGAGCTCACTCCGAACGCGACGGTCAGTCGCATCCCCGACACGCGCGAGCGCATCCGGTCATCGACGTAGCGGACGATCATCGCATCGGTGAACGGAATAGCGCCGAAGACGACGAGCATGAACGCGATCATCAGCGCGTAGAGTGCCCAGCCCTGGGCGACGGCCGCGAGCGCGAACAGCCGCACCTGGCAAGCGACGATCGCGAGGTAGAGCGTTTTGAGCGGCATGCGATCGATCAGCGATCCGACAATGACCTGCGCGAACGAGGCCGCGACGTAGGCCGCCGCGAGCAGCGCGCCGAGAAGCGCCGGGTCCGCGGTGATCCCGGAGAAGCGTTCGCGCAGCAGCTCGCCGTTGCCGTTGGTCGTGAAATTGAAGAGCAGGCTCGCGGTGATCGAAGCGACGGTCACCACGACGAAGATCCGCGCGAACAAGGCCGCGGGAAGCTCGGTCTGCGTCGAGCTCCGTTTTGCCGGCGGCAGCGGCTCGTCGGACGCGATGCGCGCGAACACGATGCCGCAAACGAGTGCCAGCAGGGCAGGCACGATGAACGCCGCCCGCCAGCCCGCGTACTTGACGAGAACGCCGGTGGTCACCGCGGCGAGCGCGACGCCGAGATTGCCGGCGAGGCCATTGATGCCGATCGTCAGTCCCGGGCGGCGCACGCCCTGCACCAGCATCGGAATGCCGACCGGATGGTAGATCGACGAGAACGCGCCCATCAGCGTCAACGCAGCCGCGAGCTGCCACGGTCCTGTCGTCGCCGCGACGAGCAGCATCGACGCGCCCATTCCGAAAAAGAATACGAGCATCATCCGGCGCCGCCCCCAATGATCGCCGAACCGGCCCGAGGGCAGCGAGCCCAGCCCGAACAGCGCGAACGCGCCGACGCCATAAGGCATCAGATCTTCCCACCGCGCCAGGCCAAAGTCCGAAGCGATCGCACCGACCGCCGTCGCGAAGACCAGCAGGAACATGTGGTCGAGTGCGTGGGCGACGTTGAGCAACAGCGCCGTAGGACGGGATTTCATCGTGACGCTTTCTCGCCCAGCCGCCTGAGCTCGTCGGCGAGCGATTGCGGAATCTCGATCCCGTCGCGCGCTGCCTTCGCCGCGAGCGCCGCGCGGCGAGCGCCGGGCAGCCTTACGCCGGGTTCCATGAGCATCGCGGCGACCAGCGTCTCGACGCGCGCAAAGAACACGTCGCGGCCGGCGAGCGCTTCCGGATCGATGACCAGGAAGGCCTGGCCCAGCCGCGGCCGGTTGCCCTCGGCGACAAAAAACGAGCTTGCTTCGAACCCGAACGCTGCACCGGTCAGCGTCGTCACCATCAGCTCGACGACCAGCGCCAGCATCGCGCCCTTCGTCCCGCCCACCGGCAGCATCGAGCCCTCGAGGCCCGCCTGCGGATCGGTCGTCGGTCGGCCATCGCGATCGAGTGCCCAGCCAAGCGGTATCGACCGTCCTTCCTTCGCCGCGATCATCAACTTGCCGCGCGCGACTTCGGACAGCGACACATCGACGACGAGCGGAACGCCATCATGGCGTGGAACGATCGCGGCGATCGGATTGGTGCCGAAAAGTGCGCGCGTGCCGCCGGCGGCCGGCATCGCCGCCGGCGAATTCCCAAACGCGAGCCCGAACATTCCCGCGGCGGCAACGGGCTCGAGGTGGCAGGCCGCGACGCCGAAATGATGACTGTTGGTGACGCCCGCGAACGCGACGCCGGAGTCGCGAGCGCGGGAGATGGACTCATCGATTGCAAGCCCGCACGCCGGAAACGCGAGGCCGCACCGGGCATCGACGAGCACTGCACCGCCTCGCGCGCGCACTACTGCTGGCTGCGCGGCGCCGTCGGCGCGCCCATTGGCGAGATGCTCGGCATATTGCGGCACCCGCGACACCCCGTGCGACGCGAGTCCGCGCGCGTCGGCGTAGACGAGCGCTCGTGCCGTAGCGGCGGCCATCGCGGGATTCGCGCCGGCGCGTCCGAGCGCGCGCGCCGCGATCTCGCCAAGGTCATCCTGCGTGAAGGTCGGCATCGGCGGCGCGCTTCGCATCACCCGCGAGAAACGCGGCAACCTTGTCCGCGATCAGCATGGATACCCGGGTGTTGGATTCGCGAGTGATCCCTGCGACGTGCGGTGTCAGGATCAGGTTCGGGCAGCCTGCGAGCGGCGATCCCGAGGGCAGCGGCTCGTCGCTGAACACGTCGAGCGCCGCGCCGCCCACGTGCCCGGTCCGCAACGCGGCCGCGAGTGCGGCTTCGTCGACGACGCCGCCGCGCGCGGTGTTGATCAGGATCGCGCCCGGTTTGATGGATGCAAGCCTCCGCGCGTCGATCATGGTGCGCGTGGCCTCCGTCAGCGGCACATGCAGCGTGACGACGTCGGCGCTCGCGAGCAGCGCCTCGAGCGAAAGCGACATCGTATCGGCGCTCTTCCAGACTTCGGCGCTTGCCGGATGCGCCGGATCGAAGCCGACGACGCGCATCGAAAGTCTGCGCGCAAGATCCGCCGTCAGCCGACCGATGGCGCCGAAACCGACGATGCCCAGCGTTTTTCCGGCGATTTCGCGACCGGACGAGAGCGCCGCCCGCGGCCAATCGCCGTTGGCCACAGCAGCCGACGACGCGTATACGCCGCGCAGGAGGAACATCGCGGCGGTCACTACGTATTCCGCGACGGCCCGCGCGTTGGCGCCTGTCGCCGGGATGACTGCGATGCCACGCGCCCGGGCCGCCACGACATCGATGTTGTCGAGGCCCACGCCGAGCCGACCGACGACTTTCAATCGGGACGCACTCGCGATCAGGGTCGCATCCACCCGCGTGCGGTTGCGGACGATGAGCGCATCGGCGTCGGCGACCCGCGCCTTGAGGTCGATCGGACGGTCGGCGAGGCCGGGATCGTAGAGCGTTTCGTGCGCAGCGGCGATGCGCGCGACGGCGTCTTCGTCCATGAACTCGCTGATCACGATCCGCATCGCGTTACTGCTTGGCGAACAATCGATCGATGTCGGCGAAGGCCTTGAACTCCAGGGTTGCCGAATGGATCGAGAAAGTGAAGGCGCGGATAGCTCGATTGTGGCAAATGCTCGCTCATGGGTTTTCGCGTTCGCGTCAACTCTGCATTCCCCATTTTCTCACGGTGCGACTCTCGATCGTCCGGAACACGACGTTCTCGACGACGAGCCCGATCAGGATCACCGTGAACAGG
>WNGE01002750.1_pt1 | contig 21218 bp, 20 predicted proteins | sample 5400651 | NCBI WGS metagenome assembly WNGE01 (sample SAMN13153370, study PRJNA577476) | soil metagenome | isolation source: 60 cm soil or saprolite under grassland replicate 2 | place: USA:California | collected 2016-06-15 | reverse complement strand
CGAAGAGGGTCTGAATCTCACCGCCCATTTGGACCAACTGGAAAAAACTTATGTGCTCGAAGCTCTACGGAGGACTGCGGGGAACCAGACCAATGCCGCCGAGTTACTGGCGTTGTCGGTGCGATCTCTGCGGCACCTACTGGACAAACATGGGATAAGGAGTCTAACGGCCCAGATGCGAGATGAGCGCCGCTCTTCGGAGTCTGTTCCGCGACGGCGCGCCTCTGATCCATCGCCCCGCCGTCGAGAAGAAGACGAATCAGAGTTTGCCGCCAGCGCCGGCGAGAATTGAGGGCGCTGATCTTCCTTGTTTTTCCGACCACTGAGCGCCTTTGAACCTTTTGACGTAATCCGTCATTGCGGTCCTGCCGTATTTTGTCACTAGCCAGAATGCCTGCCTGAACGCAACCTTCATCTGAGCCTAAAGCCCTCTAATTCCTTTATTTTTTCAAAGTTCACTGGTGGCACGGCCTTTGTAGCTGACCCGCTGACAACTTCGCGCTCTGCGCGGCACTACATCGTCAGAACGAAGCCGTTGGCGCGAGAAACCTTTTAACATTTTCTCTTAAGGAGCACGAATAAAAAGAAATGAACACCCAACGCCAAGCGGGCTTCTCTTTGATAGAGCTGCTCATCGTCGTCGCGATTATCGGCATTATCGCCGCCATCGCGATCCCCAATCTTCTCGCATCCAAGCGCGCTGCCAATGAAGGCTCGGCACAGTCATCCATGCGCACCATCCATAGTTCCCAGGCTGTCTTTCAGGCAACCGCCGGTAACGGCAGCTTTGGTCCGCTGAGCATAGCCGGCACCGCTGGTGAAGCTTCCCTGGTAGGCCAGAATCTGGTCGACTCAGTTCTCGGTGCCGGCAGCAAGAGCGGCTACACCTTCGCTTGTCCTGCTGGCAACGTAGTAGCTGCGGCTGTTGGCACTCAGTCCACCTTCTATGCCACGGCTGTTCCTCTAGACACGGCTGCGGTTACGCGCACCGGCAATCGCAGTTTCACAATTGCTGAAGACGGCATCCTGCGCGGAAAAGTTACCGACACGGCTGCTGCCTCCCACGCTGCAGCAACCACGGACGCCACCTGGCCTCCGCTGGGCAACTAAGCGCTTCGACGACGAGCCTTGGGGTGAGAGTGAAAGCTCTCACCCCGTGCTAGTCAAGTCTCCCAAATTCTCAACCCGCAATTCTAAACCACCCTCTAATGGCGCAACGACAATCGACATTTTTTTAAGGAGTCATGAATAAAGAAATGAACATCACACGCCAAGAGGGTTTTTCCCTGATAGAGCTTCTCATCGTGGTTGCGATCATTGGCATTATCGCCGCCATCGCCATCCCCAATCTTCTCGCTTCCCGGCGTGCCGCAAACGAAGGTTCAGCGCAGTCTTCGATACGAACCATGCACAGCGCCGAGACAACTTACAAATCGAGCGCCGGCAACGGTAATTACGGCGACCTTGCCGCCCTGAAGAACGCGGATATGGTCGATGGAGTCTTAGGTCTTGGTAGCAAGAGCGGATACACCTTCGCCGCCACTCCGGATAACACCGTGCCGCGGAACACTAATTTCTATGCGACCGCAGTCCCCCTGGATACTGCCAACGTTACCAGAACGGGCAACCGCAGCTTCTGTATCGCTGAAGATGGTGTGCTGCGCGGCAAGGTGACAGATACAGCGGCTGCCGATCACGATGACGCAGTCGACTCGGCAAGTTGGCCACCAATGACCAACTAACAAAATACTCAGACTTGGTCCCGACATTGCGGAGGCTGGAGTGCAAGCTCCGCCTCCGCAATCTTTTTCGCCACAGCCACAACAATTATGAGTTCGCTAGCTACTCACATTCAGACGACTAAGGTCTCGGCCAGTGAGTTTTCCTCGACCAGGAAAAGCCTTTTTTGGGTAGTGCTTGTATCCTTTGCTTTCATTGTCCCGGCGCTTATCTATGGTGTGCCCGCAAACAAAGACCTGTTAAACCACTTCCGTTTTGCCCTACCTTTTTACGATTCGTTGAGCAGCAGTCACCTTTACCCGGGCTGGCTTGCTGAATCGAATTCCGGATATGGCGATCCCAGTTTTCGCTTTTATCCGCCCGCCCTCTACTACCTGCTATCACTGGGCAAAACGCTCACCGGCAACTGGTACGCGGGAACGCTACTCACGCTCGGGGTGTTGTCGACGTTGGGTGGACTGGGGATGTACTTCTGGACGCGATCAATTCTCTCCGAGTCGTCCGCAATGTGGGCCGCCATCCTCTATGCGCTCGCGCCTTATCACGTGAATCAGCTCTATCAGGCTTTCCTGCTGGCTGAATTTGCAGGCGCCGCCGTTCTGCCTTTCGCGTTCGGCTTTGTTGAGCGACTCTGCCGGCGCCGGCGTTATCGCGACGTGGCTGGCCTCGCAGGTAGTTATGCGCTTCTAATCCTAACGCACCTTCCACTGGCGGTAATCGGTTCGTTAGCATTGGGAGTTTATGGTTTCATCCGCATCGAGAGGAAACATTGGAGAAAATCATTAACGTTGCTAGTAATGGCCGCAGCACTCGGCCTCGCCGCTAGTGCGGTCTATTGGACTAGAATGGTAACCGAGTTGAAGTGGATCGGGATTAACAACATTAACCCTGACAGCTCCGTCGACTATAACCAAAATTTTCTCTTCTCAACTCTTTCGACAGAAAACTTGAACGTGTGGTGGATAAACATCCTTGCCATCATGACTTTCTTATTGTTCGTTCCAGCGCTTGCTTTGTTTTTTCGTCGTACCCGGTCCGAAGCGAAGTTCGATCGACTAATGCCTGTCACGATCCTGGCACTGATGGCGCTCTTCATGGCGCTCCCTTTCAGCGCTGCCTTATGGAAAGTACTCCCGTCTCTACAACAAGTTCAGTTTCCCTGGCGCTGGCTGGCAATATTCTCGATGGCTGGCTCACTGTTAACCGCTGCGACCATTCCGCTTTGGCTCGAGAACAAAATGCAATGGCGACGTCCGCTGTGTCTTATCGTACTGGGGAGCATGTTGGTATCGGTCGCCTTCACGCTGGCCCATTCCGTGCGCGAGGCGGAATACAGGAATCGGCAGCAGTTCGATGGCGATCTCCAGTCAGTAAGAGGAACTGCGAGCGTTAAGTATTGGATTCCAGTCTGGGCTAGTCCGACGCCAACAAAGATGAACAGCGACGTTGACGCGGGCAAGCGGGCGGTAGTGGTCAGGACCTGGGCAGCCGAGCATCGTCGGTTTGAAGTGGCGCCTGGCGCGCCGGTTGAGGCACGCATACGAACGTTCTATTACCCGCATTGGGTGGCAACCAGTGACGGTCGTTTGCTTCCGACCCGTCCCGATCGCGACGGGGCACTCTTGATCTCGCTGCCGGACGATCCGAGTAATGTAAGCTCTGTTAACCTTGATTTTCGCGAACCGCGACGCGCCCACGTTTCAGGGGCGTTAACCGCTTTTGCCTGGTTGTTTATCGGCCTGTTAGCGGCCCCTTTAGATTCCGTGATCGCGAAATGGCGAAAGTAAGAACCGACAGTCAGCTCGCTAAGACTTGAGAAAAAGCATCTTTTGAAAATCAAGTTGTTACGTTAGAGTATTCCGCTCGTTCATAACTGCCGAGGTCAACAGCAGCATCTCCGTGGATAAAGTTCAGGCTTCGAAGATAGTAGAAACCACGTCGCCGCTGGCGTTTGCCGGGGTGCGGAATCGCATTGCGACTATCGCCGGCAATACCTTTCGTGAAGCGGTGCGCGACCGTGTACTCTACAACCTGGTTCTGTTTGTCCTGATTCTCACTGGTGCCGCAGTTTTCATCGGAGAGATCTCAGGTGGACAGGAACGAAAAATCATTGTCGATCTGGGGCTCAGCGCCATGCTCCTCTTCGGAGTCTTCATCGCAATCTTTGTCGGCGTTGGCCTGGTCTACAAAGAGATAGAGAGGCGCACGGTCTACGCGATTTTCTCGAAGCCCGTCGGCCGCTCCGAGTTTTTGATCGGTAAATATCTGGGTCTCTGCCTGACGTTGCTGGTTAATGTAGCGGTGATGGGTGCCGGCGTTTCGCTGGCGCTAATCTATGTCAGCCATGGCTGGGATCAGCTTGTCCTGACAATTTGGCCCGCCATCCTGCTAATCTATGTAGAGTTGATGCTCCTAACGGGCGTCGCACTTCTCTTCTCTTCTTTTTCCTCACCGGCGTTATCGGCGCTGCTGACCTTCTTCGTCTTCATCATTGGACACTTCAGCGCGGATCTGAAGAGTCTCTCCGGCTCAATGGGCAGCGTCGCAGCGCGTTGGCTTTTTGCTAGTCTCTATTACCTTCTTCCAAACCTGGCTAATCTCAGCTTCATAACTCCTGCAGCCCACGGCCAGCTGCCCGATCCCTCGCGGGTTGCGGTAGTAGTTCTCTACACACTTGTGTACATCATGATAACCATTGCCATGGCTGCCATGATCTTCAGCAGACGTAATTTCAAATGAACTATATCGCGTCAAGTCGCGAACGCTGGTTGATGTTGATTGTCATAGTCGGGCTCGTGAGTGTCGCGGGCCTGTCTCGCTGGCTTGACACTCATCGGCCGCCAACTGGCACAAAGATTGCGGAAGAGCAGCTCTACCTTAACGGTGCAACTGCCCGGCGGATTAGTTTGGCATTTAATGGCTTAGCCGCTGACTGGTATTGGATGCGCGCGTTGCAATATGTCGGCGGAAAGATCATGACTGTGCCGCCGAGTGTTCCCATAGATAGTTTGGGCCAGCTGAATTTGAAGCTGCTGGCCCCACTGTTAGATACCGCCACGACTTTGGATCCACAATTTATGGAGCCTTATGAGTATGCTGCTGTCGTTCTTCCCGATGTTGATTTGCAGCAGGCCATACTCATCACAAAAAAGGGCATAGCGGCCAATCCACTCGCATGGCGTCTCTATCAACACTTGGGTTTCATCTATTGGCAGCAAAAAGATTTTCAGGCAGCCGGTGAAGCATACGCTCAAGGAGCTAAACTGCCTGGCGCGCCAGTCTGGATGGAAGCGATGAAAGCAAAGATGGCTGTGGAAGGCGGCAGCCGCGAGCTGGCCCGCGAGATCTACGGACGCATGTATGAACAAGCGGAAGACGACCAGGTGAAAAACATGGCAAGGCTGCGCCTGATGAATCTCGCCTCGCTAAACGACCGGGATGCGCTACTCAAAATGCTATCGGTCTTTCGGGCCAAAACGGGTCGCTGCCCTTCTACGTGGAAGGAAACTGAACCGCTCTTGCGCGCTTTAAATATGAACACTGACTCAACGGGTGCTCCCCTGGATCCTGGCGGAACACCATACGTGTTAGTCGTAGCCAAGTGTGATCTTAATCTCGATCGCAACTCGAAAGTGCCTCGCAAGTGATAACTTCATTTTGACGAGCAATGCACATCAAACTGCAAACTATGACAAGCGTGATTGAAATAGATAACTTAACGAAAGACTACGAAGTCGGCTTCTGGCGCAAACGAAAGGTGCGCGCGTTGGATGGACTTTCTTTGGCAATCAACCAAGGCGAGATCTTCGGGTTCCTGGGAGCCAATGGCGCGGGTAAAACCACCACGCTGAAGCTGTTGATGCGGTTAATTTTTCCAACCGCCGGCAGCGCGCGGATTCTCGATCATGATATAGCTGAGGTTTCCATGCACAGTCGCATTGGATACTTACCGGAGAACCCCTACTTCTACGACTACCTTACCGCGCTTGAATTTCTAAACTTTTGCGGCCAGATCTTCGGCTTCTCGAAAACCGATCGCAACAGTCGAGCGAAGGATTTGCTATCGCGAGTGAAGCTTGACGAAAGCAAGTGGAACACGCAGCTAAGAAAGTTTTCCAAGGGAATGTTGCAACGAGTCGGTCTAGCGCAGGCACTGATCAACGATCCCGAGGTGCTATTCCTTGATGAGCCGATGAGTGGGCTGGATCCGATCGGAAGGCGCGAAGTTCGTGATCTCATTGCTGCTTTGCGACAAGAAGGCAAAACCGTTTTCATGTGCTCCCATATTCTCTCCGATATTGAAGTGCTTTGTGATCGCGTTGCCATTCTAAAAGGGGGCCGCCTTGCGCAGGTCGGATACCTCGAAGAACTGCGGCAACAAGTCGTAGGTCGTAACCTGGTCGAGGTGATCATAAGCGGCATTGACGAACCCGCGCTCAGTCGGCGCTTGCCCAGCGGCAATAATTTTTTGATAACTTCCACGCCGGCTGGATTGAGAGTTGAACTAACTGGAGAAAAGGATGTTGACTCTGTAATAGCAGCTCTTAGACAAGCAGGAGGCAAACTAGTATCTGTTCAGCCGTTAAGGCAGTCACTTGAAGAGTTGTTTCTTAAGCAGGAGTAGAGGAAACTCTGTCTGAGCGCGGGCTGGATAAGGATGTTATCAGTGACGTATCCGTAGCGTCTTACTTAAATTTGAACCCGGTTACTTCCATCTTGATATTGGCGCGATCATCTCTATTTGTCATTCCTTCCAATCTTACCTGAACAGGCATAGTGCGATTAGGTTCCAGTTCAGTTTGCTGATTGTTAGGCAACGCCAGCACCGTGTGTTCTTTAACCGGCTGCCCCTGATGATCCACGACCGTCCCTTTGATTTCCAGACCGTTGAGCGTTCGTCCGGTAAAGTTACGAACAGTCGTTTGGAGATTCATTACTATATCTCCAAGCGCTCGCTTCGACTCATAAGCTTCGGCAGGGTCGAGAACAATTTTTGGTTGGTTCGCCGCGAATTCGGGTGAGCCGGCACGTATCGCACCTTCCAGCGTCGGTTCAACCGAACCGCCACCTGTCGCACGCATCAAAAAATAAAAAAGCGCCGCAATCGCCACTGCTGCTATCACGGCGACAATAATGATTATCTTGCGGTGCGAGTCATCCGTTTCTGAAACCTGTCGCTCTGGAGTAGCCATGTTTGTTCGTAAGGATTCTAGTGCGCCCTAATCACGTTTTGCAATGGCCAGTTGAATGGTAGCTCACCGGATTACTGGTTTATTTAGACCAGTAGCGAGCTAAAAAGTTTCCGAATGAACGGGGTGGAACTAACAAGTCCTACTGCAATCAAGAGTTTTCTGACAATAAACGATTGACCAGATCCTCGAGCTCGGGATAATCAATTGGCTTGGTTATATAGGCATTGCAGCCCGCGTCCAGTGCTTCACTATGAAAATCAACAGTATCGTGAGCGGAGACTGCAACTATCGGCACCTTGTTCAGGCCCGGGAGGCTACGAATCTTTCGCGTCGCGGCGAGGCCGTCGATGAACGGCAAGCTTAGATCCATTAAAATGATGTGAGGTTGTATCTGATAAGCCACTTCTACGGCCTGCTTGCCATTGATAGCTTCAACAACATGATAGCCGCTCATCTCGAGCAGTCTCTTCATCATCTGGCGGTTGTCTTCGGTATCCTCGACGAGTAAAACTGTGGCTGCTTCATCTCCCCTGTCCACGAAGTCAGCAGCTCCGTCTCGGCCAGATTCATTAGGGGCGATCAAGGTTTTTCTGACCTCCAATTAGCGGAAAATTCTGTATCACTAGAATACGCAGGCCTTTTTTGCTAAGATCGCGCACCGAAATACGACATATCGAATTCCCCCTGTCGGGTTTAATCAGTACACTTCGCTGGCTCCATCACCTTCTTCCCAGGCTGGGCCCCAAGCGGTTAGAGCAGGTACTTCAAAGACCAGATGAAGCCATTATTGTCAGAATCCGAAGATAACGACGCGTTGCGGGCTCTCGGACGGGCTTCTGTCCAGATTGTTCACGATCTCAAGAACCAACTGAATGGTCTCAAACTCTATGCCACGTTTCTGCGGAAGCGCTTTGAAAAAGGCGACCGACCAGCCGACGAGTTAGAGACAGTCAATAAATTGATCGCCGGCCTTGACCGAGCCGCCACTGATCTCTCCATGATTGTGGAGTTTGGTCAGCCGCTATCGCTGAAGAAGCAGGCGGGAATCGATCTTGAAAAGATCATGCGCGACATTGCCGGAAGCTTCAATGCTCGGCCTCCGGTCACCGGAGCACTGGCTAGTTCGATTGTCATTGATGCCGCACCCGTTCCGCTGTTGGGTGAATTTGATTCAGCGTTATTAGGTGCAGCGTTGAAATCGATCTCGCTTGGCGCGACGAAAATGCTAAACAACAAAGTGCGCCAAGGGCCGTTGAGGGTGCAGCTGAAGGACGAGGGGTTTGGAACCAGGCGCGACGCTGTTATTGAGTGGCAGGTGTCTGATTCGTCGGGTCACGATCCCTTCCATTCATTTGCGGGCAGCAATGAAATTCGATTGTCGCTTGCAGCAAAAGTAATCGAGGCGCACGGCGGTTCGGCACAGCGCCAAAACGGTACTTTACGTGTGCGCCTTCCACTGGCGCCTTGAGCATGGCGATTGGGAGTACAACAAGACAGCAAAACCAACACGGAACGTTTCCAGGGAGGACGATTAGTGGAGAAAAAGGACGTGCGAATTCTGGTTGTTGACGATGAGGAATCGACCGCTGACTCATTGAAACTAAACCTCGTGGAGGAGGGTTACACCGTTGATACCGCAGGTACCGGAGGTGAAGCGATAGAACTCTTCGATCAGGGGGGACACCATCTGGCAATTTGCGACCTGCAACTTCCTGACATGGATGGACTGGAAGTTATGCGTCACATGAAAGACGCCCGGCCCAATACTGAAGTAATCGTGGTTACCGCCCACGGTACGACGCCAAAAGCGGTAGAAGCAACAAAGGCCGGTGCGTTCGATTTCGTCGATAAACCATTGGACTTTGAAGAACTCGCACTTAGAGTTCAAAACGCCTTGAAGCATCAGGAATTAATCGACGAAAACGCCAACTTGCGCCGACAGATGTCCACTCGTTCGGAATACTTCAACATCATTGGATCCTCCAAGTCGATGCAGACAATCTATGAAACGATCGACGCCGTGGCCAAGTCGGATGCGAACGTATTGATCGTCGGCGAGTCCGGAACAGGTAAAGAACTAATCGCCAACGCAATTCATTACAAGTCACTGCGCTCACGAAAGCCTTTCATTAAGGTCAACTGCGCCGCCCTGCCAAAAGAGTTGATTGAGTCTGAGCTCTTTGGCCACACCAAGGGCGCATTCACCGGCGCCCACGCTGACAAAGAAGGACTCGTGCAACACGCTGCGGGCGGCTCGCTAATGCTCGATGAAATCGCGGAGATGCCCGTCGAGCTGCAACCGAAACTCCTGCGTGTGCTGCAGGAGCGCAGCTATCGCAAAATTGGTTCTGAGAGAACTTATGCGGTGGACTTCCGTCTCATCTCGTCCACCAATCGTCTGCCGGCAGACGCGATTCGTGATGGTCTGTTGCGCGATGATCTTTTCTATCGCATTTCCACGATTACTATCCACGTGCCGCCTTTGCGCGATCGCAGCGAAGATATTCAACTCTTGACCGAGCATTTCCTGCATATGTATGCGCAGAAATACGATCGCCAGATTGCTGGAGTTTCACAGGCTGCTTATCAACGACTGTTCGGACATACCTGGCCGGGCAATGTGCGCGAGTTACAAAATGTTATCGAGCGTGCTGTTTTAATGGCCAAAGGCAGTCGCATCGAGCCCGTCGATCTCCCATTCGATAATGGCTCGCTACCGGAAGGCTCCCCGGCAGGAACCGGCTGGGATGTGCCACCTAACATGACCCTGGAAGATATCGAGCGGCTGGTAATCGAGAAGACTCTGCAACGCACCGGCGGTAACAAGCAGGCCGCGGCGAATCTCCTCGGTATCTATCGCCCGCGACTCTACAGCAAGATAAGGAAGTACAATATTGACGTGGCTGCGCTGATGTCTACCTGAGTGTTTTGTCAAGTCGCCTGTGTTAGCGAGTGAAACGAAATCGAATCGGATGAAAGAACAACCACCCGCTGACGCAGGTGGTTCTGACATCGGCTCTTACGTGCAGCTGAGATCTCACTAGCGTCGAAATCCTGCAACGCATCGACCCCTTGATGAAACCAGTCAAGACTCACCCTCTACCCAACGGCCGTCTACAAAGCATTGACGCGCTGCGCGGCATCGCGGCATTAGGCGTAGTCCTTTACCACGCTGTGATGCAGACCACCAAAGCGGTGCCGAATAACCTTTTCCGCTGGCCGGTGAAGCTCCTGCAGTTCGTTAGTTCCTTTGGCTACATCGGCGTCTTTCTCTTCTTTGTTATTTCAGGATTCTGCATCCATTTGCAGTGGGCCAAGGCACGCGCTGCACAAGAGCAGCAGGGGATTCAGTTTGGTTCCTTCTGGCGACGACGCCTCCGCCGGCTGTATCCGCCTTACCTGATTGCCTTCGCTTTGTTCATGCTAATGGCGGCGCTAACAACCGGAATTAATATTACGCATTTTTTTATCTACGACGTGGTGATGCATCTGCTGATGCTCCACAATCTCGACCCGAACACTTGTTACAGCATCAACGGAGTCTTCTGGACGCTGGCAATCGAAGAGCAGCTCTACCTTGCCTACTTTCTGTTGCTCTTCCTGCGGACGCGTTGGGGCTGGGGACCGACGCTGTTGGTTTGCGTGTTAGCGCGAGTGGGATGGTTTTTATTTAGTCATGCAGCCTGGGTAAGTATCGGAGTGGGAATTCCAGTTCCCGAAGCAGCAGCTTCACATTGGTTTACCTGGGCGCTCGGGGCCATTGCCGTAGAGTCAGCCTTCGGTTTAGTCAAATTGCCAAAATGGTGTCGAAACCTATGGATTGGCGGCGCAGCTATCGTGTTGGCTTCGACAATATCCAGGATCCTGCCCATCACGCCAAAGGATACGCTGCCGCACGATCTGGCCTGGATGTTAATGCATCCAGCCTGGGGAGTTGGCTTCTTCATCCTGGTGAATCGCGCAGTGGCAGCCGAACAATCGTGGCTTGCTAAGTTGGATCAACCGCGTGTGATTTCCCGCATCGTAATTCGTATGGTTGCGGCGGCTGCTTTTGTCGGCGTGTTTTCTTATTCTCTTTACCTGACGCACGAACTGATCATTATGCAGTCATGGTGGTTTGTGATCCAGACGTTCCCGCCAATACTCAATGCGCTGCTGATAGTGATACCGGCCACAGTGATGTTCGCCTGGTTATTCTTTAGATTCTGCGAGAAGCCTTACATGAGGAAAGCTGTGCCTGGAGCAGTGAGAACGGAAGAGAGTTCGACGGAAGCAACAACCTCAGTCTTCGCTCAGGCACTACCGGCAATGGCTGACGAAGCGTGATCTAAGAACACCTGTAAGAGACAAAATGCCAGACGCTGTTTACGGCTCTCCCGCCGCACAGTGCGGTAAGGCTCTGCCTTACCGTTAAGTCTCTAAGACTTATGAAGGCTACGCCTCGAATTGAGGCACAGCCTCGAAAGAATTGAAGGGAACGCGCCGGAAAGGCGAAGCCTTTCCGCACTGTTCGGCGGGAGAGCAGCAGTTGCTAGGTCACTTCATACGTGGCTACACTCGTCGGAGTTTCGAAGCAGCGCACCTTGAAAATCTGCACGCGTTCATCTCCCACCTTCGCAGCCACCCGTTCAAGAATGTACTTCGCGAGGTTTTCCGCAGACGGCTGCAACTGGACAAAGGGATCGAGCTCGTTGATGTTTCGATGGTCGAGGTATTGCACCACCTCATCTGCCGCTGCTTTCAATTCCACGAAATCCACCAGCAAGCCAATGTTGTCCAGTTCCCTGCCGCGCGCATAGATCTCAATGCGGTAGTTGTGCCCGTGCAGGTTCTCACACTTTCCCTTATAGCCGCGGAGTTGGTGCGCGCTCGAGAAGTTGCGTTCGATCATTACTTCAAACTGTCCCGGCACCTATTCGTCCCCCGTACCTGAGGCGCCTGAGCCCTGAATGGCCGCTTCTTCCATCTTCTTGCGCCAGCTCAGCGGCCGCATGTCTGTCCAAATCTCTTTAATGTAAGCCAGGCACTCTTCCTTGGTGCCGGTCTTGCCGGCATCAATCCAACCAAGCGCATTCTCGCGGTCAGCTGGCCAAATCGAATACTGTTCTTCGTGGTTCAAAATGACTTTGTAGATCGTGTGGTCTTCGCGTTCGTCCCAGCTCATAAATTCCTCCTGAAGGACTGTCAATTACATGACAACACCAACTCTAACCAACACATTATCTCGCCAATACTTCGTGCGCTTCAAACATGCGCGCCAGGTCGTCGATGTTGCTCGTAACCCTACATGCCGGCAGACTCTTCAAAAACAGTCGGCCATACCTCTTGGTCCTCAGACGCGGATCAAGCACGGCGAGCACGCCGCGGTCGGTAGTGCTGCGTATCAACCTTCCCAACCCCTGTTTCAAACTGATGATTGCCTGCGGCACGCTGTATTCAAAAAAACTTGAGCCACCTTCATCCTCGATGTAGCGCTGACGCGCTGCGACAATCGGGTCGGTGGGCACCGCGAACGGTAGTTTGTCAACAATCACGCACGACAATTGTTCTCCCCGCACGTCGACTCCCTGCCAAAAACTCGACGTGGCAAACAGCACCGCGTTTGGAGTTTCCCGAAATCTCTCGAGTAAACGTCCCTTCGACGCGCTACCTTGCAGGAAACAGGGATATTCAATCTCAGGCATCGCCAAATCATAAAGCGACTGCATCCCAGCCAGACTGGTCGACAACACAAACGCGCGCCCTTGCGTCGCGTTGACGATCTCGATTACTTCAGCCGCAGCAGCTTCCGACCATTCCCGCGCACGCGGATCCGGCATCTTTAGCGGAAGATACAAAAGCGCCTGGCTTTGATAGTCGAACGTTGATTCAGCGATCAAATCGTCCGCCGCATTAAGTCCCAGTCGCTCGCGAATAAACGAAAAGTTGCCCGCGCTTGAGAGCGTTGCGGAGGTCAATACGACGGTATCAACCTTCTCGAACAGTTTATCTTCCAACAGCCCTGAGACATCTATAGGCGACGCACGAAGAAAAAACCCACGCCCGCGCCGCTCTGTCCAATAGACAAACTTCTTGTCCTGGCCTGTGACGATGAAATGCAAATCGAATCTGGTTTGGCGAATCCGCCGCACGAGGTTTTCAATTTCCGGCGGCTTCTCCTTTAGCGCGTCGAGAGTTGTTTCTAACCGGCCCAAAGCACCATCGAGTGCGACGTAGAGTTCGCCCAGCGCCGTCGGTTGCAGTTCTCCTTCTTCATTCCGGCGCGCGAAGCTGCCAGGAATTATCGGGTAGCGGCCTTCTGCGCCACGACCTTCGCGGAAGCCCATCCAGAAATTTTCGGCGAAACGCATTACGCGCGATGACGTCCTGGTTATTTCGCGGTCGGCTTCGGCGTCTTCGTAAGGAACCGCTCCCACATCGCGTATTAGATCATCGAACTGGTAGTTCGAGACCTGGGAACCGAAATACTCTGAGGCTACATCCTCGATCAGATGTGCCTCATCGAGTATGACCGCCGAATAGTCAGGCAAGACGCTGCCATACATGCTGTTGCGAAGCGCCAGATCCGCAAAAAACAGGTGATGATTAACAACGACTATATCGGCATCCAGCGCTCGCTCGCGCATGCGTGTGATGAAGCACTCATTGAAGTCGGTGCATTTCTGACCCAGGCAAGTCTCCGAACGCGCATCGATGTGACGCCAGAAGGAAAGCGACTCAGGCAGGTTAGACAACTCAGCGCGATCACCCGTTGCTGATGCTTTTGCCCAGTGAACGACCTCATCGAAGTAATCAATCTCATCGAGGCCTTCGAGCACGGGCGAACTTTCCGCCCTTCCCAACCGGTGGAGGCAGGCGTAGTTGTTCCGTCCTTTCATGTAAGCAGCTTTGAAACTTTTCGGCAGTACCGTTTGGAGAAACGGGATGTCTTTCTCCATCAACTGTTCCTGAAGATTCTTTGTGCCGGTGGAAATGATTACGCGACCGCGACCTCCAAGCGCGTAGGCAACTGCGGGGACAAGATACGCCAGCGTCTTGCCTGTTCCCGTTCCCGCCTCCACGATCAGATGCCTGCGATGCTCAAACGCACGCACTATCGCCCGCGCCATTTCAACCTGGCCGGGACGATGTTCGTATTCGGGATGAGCCTGGGCGATCAGGCCCTCAGGCCCGAAGATTTCATTCATGCTGGTGTCTAGGGATGACGACGCTTTGACGACAACTCTCCAGGTTCCATCTCATCGTCTCTGTAGTTAAGTTTGATTACAATATTGATAAGTCCTTCTTCGTCGTTCGTTTTGAAGTCAGCGTCACGATCCTTATTGATCCATTCGAAGCGGCCCAATTTGTTCAACTCATCGATGCTCTCTTCGTAAAGCCGCTGGTTAAAGACGTCTCCTGCGCGGATTCGCAACAAGCCGAGCAATTCCGATTCAGAGAGACTGCTTCCCTGGAATTTGATCGCATCAACTCTAAACAGCCGGCCTTCCTCGATTGTAACTTTGAAATCAACTATGCCTTCGCTTGCGCCATTGGCAGCCTCTTTAAACTCAGGCTCTGGCTCCGCGGTGTACTCGATGTGACCGATCTCGCCGTAGACTTTCTTGACGTCCTCAAATAACCACTTCGCAATTTCCTCGCCATTGGCAGTGTCCCCTGGTTGAAGGCTGAGCATCTCTCTGACTTTTTCCGGCGCAACAGCTTTTGCGCCTTCGATCTTGATTTCCCCAAGACGATAAAGCACACCTTCGTTGACAGGAACAAGCAGAACGAGACCACGCCCATCGATCTCTTTTATTGGCTGGCCAAACGTTGCCTGTAGATAGCCTCGGCTCCTTATGAAGTTCGACAATCTGCGGATGCAAAAATCGAATAGATCGGAATTATAGCCAACCTGCATCTCCGGGTAGTGGTTCAGGTACTCTCCCATTTTCGATGCCAACTCTTGAGATGAGAAGCTTCTGGTGCCTTCAAACCGGACCTCTGCAAGCGGTAGGCGCTGACCTTCGAAAACCAGAAAACTGATACTTCGAGCTTCTTCATCTCCGCGAGTTTCGACAGTAGAATGAAATTGACCTCGCGCTTCCAGCAGTTCCTTGATGAGGGCGACGGCCTTGGCGAGGGCCGCGGAACTCGGCATTTGAGTTGTTGGTAGTCCAAGCCGTCGTTCGCCGAACGCACTAATCAGGTCTTTTTCGCTTAACACGTGCAAACCTTCAAACTCGATGTGTATGGGTTTCTGATTATTGAGTGAATCGGCGGTGGGATTTTCCTGCTTAAACTTTCCTTTTTCTAACCGATCAACTCCGTCGGACGGTGGAGTATCCGGTGCCGGTTGGCGGCGCTTCAAAGTTGGTCGACCAGGCGCAACGTCTCCAATGCCTGGCTGTTCTGTTTGCGCCAGGACGGATGAGCTCTCGGCCGTCAGCAACACCAGCATAACAATGAAGAATGACAAACGTTTCATGAGGCACCTTTTGGGGAAGATATTACATTTCCAAAATGCTTAGCTGGCGCCGATCGCTTCACGTTCGGAGGGGCGTCGCTTCAAGCGCTTCGCATACAGCGGAAAGCGCGCTGCTAATTCAGTTACACCCTGACGCACTTTGCCAAGCACAGCTTCCGACTCCGGCGCGTGAATAACTTCCGCAATCAACCGTCCGATCTCGCGCATCTCGTTTTCCTTCATACCCCGTGTCGTCACCGCAGGTGTGCCGATGCGCAAGCCTGACGCGACGAATGGTTTGTTCTGATCAAACGGAATCGTGTTCTTGTTGACGGTGATGTTCGCCGACTCCAGCGCTTTCTCCGCAACTTTACCCGTAATACCTTTCCCGTCCATCCAGACGTCAACCAGCATCAGATGATTGTCGGTCCCGCCGGAAACCAGACGCAGTCCCTGGTCCTGCAACTCGGTCGCGAGCGCTTTCGCGTTCGCCAGAATCTGTCGCTGGTATTCCTTGAAGTCTTCGCGCAGCGCTTCGCCAAACGCGACCGCCTTCGCGGCGATGATGTGCACCAGCGGACCGCCCTGCACGCCGGGAAATAATTTACGGTCGATCTCTTTCGCATGCTCTTCTTTGCAGAGAATCAAGCCGCCGCGTGGGCCGCGCAGTGTCTTATGCGTGGTGCTCGTTACATAATCAGCGTGCGGCACAGGCGAAGGATGGAGGTCGGCGGCGATGGGCCCTGCGATGTGTGCGATGTCAGCAAACATACGCGCGCCGACGGCAGTGGCGATCTCGCCGATGCGCTTGAAGTCGATGATGCGCGGATAGGCCGACGCGCCACAGACGATTAACTTAGGTTTGTGCTCCTCCGTAATTCGCTGCAGCTCGTCATAATCAATCTGCTCGGTTTCCCGCGAGACACCGTAGTCAGCCACCTTGTAACTGATGCCCGAAAAATTCATCGGATGGCCGTGAGTCAGATGGCCTCCGTGGGACAGATTCATGCCCAGAATCTGATCGCCATATTGAATCGCGGCGAGGTAGACGGCCATGTTTGCCTGGGCGCCGCTGTGTGGCTGCACGTTGGCGTGGTCGGCTCCAAACAATTGCTTCGCGCGGTCGATCGCGGCTTGCTCAACTATGTCGGTCCACTCGCAACCGCCGTAGTAACGCTTCTTCGGATATCCCTCGGCATACTTGTTCGTGAAAACCGAGCCGGCTGCTTCGAGTACGGCCTCGCTAACGAAATTCTCGCTGGCGATCAGCTCAAGCCCGTTGGCCTGCCGCGCTACTTCGTTGTCGATGGCTGATGCAACCAAAGGATCAACTTCAGCCAGCGGTGCGTTTCTTGGATCGGTCATTTAGTCTGGTCCTTCCCTGGACTTTGGTCTTTGGAATTTGGTCTTTGATCTTCGGACTTGGTATTAATTACCGTCTGAGGGTCGGACTACCCCTGGCTACAGTTAAGCATTCAATCGGGGAAGTCTCGCGGTCAGGAAGGGGGCTTGCCCCCGCCGGGTTGATGGCATTCAACGCGCGGGGGTAAACCGCCCTTCCTAACCATGAGCCTTCGCTTCTTGAGTCATCCTGCGTTTCCCTGTGCCTCTTCGGCTGATTCTATTTTGCCCTCTGCCGCTGATTCTATTCTGCGAATTTTGTCAACGCGGTCTGCGTGGCGACCGCCCTCAAATTCCGCGGCAAACCACGCTCGCACAATTGCTGGTATTTGCTCGGGCGGGGTGGTGCGTGCACCGATCGCCAGGACGTTCGCATCGTTATGCTGGCGAGCAAGGCGGGCTGTCTGTTCCGACCAGGCCACTGCCGCGCGCACGCCTGGTACCTTGTTCGCCGTAATCGCCATTCCGGTTCCGGAACCGCAAACCAGCAGTCCCTGGTCGACGTGTCCTCCGGCAACCTGCTCCGCGACTTTGCGCGCATAATCAGGGTAATCAACAGACTCCTCAGAAACTGTTCCGAGGTCGTCAACTTCCAACCCTAAGTCTTGAAGCAGAGGCTTCAGGCGTTCTTTTTCGGTGTAGCCCGCATGATCGCTTGCCAGCGCAATTTTCATTAGTGAATCTCCGCGAATTCAAAAGTAAGGCAGGCGTGGATGGTACATCACGCTACGGGTGCTCGCAACGAAGTAGGACAGTGTCTCGGTTTGAGATCTTCTCCGTGCAACCTTTGTGTCCTCTGTGTCTCTGTGGTGAATACAGGCCGACAATCCTTCACCACAGAGACACAGAGAACACAGAGGTCACACAGAGAAAGAATTGCGACAGCCACGACCGCCTGTCCTACATTGCGTTAGATCTTTTGCTAAGCGAGAATGGCTGGCCGTAATTCATTCTCAGGAAAGTTTAATCAAGAAACCTAATGCGCTGGTCACAAAATTTCATTCCAACGCTTCGCGAAGATCCTGCTGACGCTGAAGTCGTCTCGCATAAACTCCTCCTGCGCGCCGGTCTGATTCGACAGCTCGGCGCAGGAATCTATTCGTACTTGCCAGTGGCGCAACGGGTCGCGCTCAAGGTGATGCAGATTCTGCGCGAAGAGATGAATCGCATTGGCGGTCAGGAATTCTACCTGCCGGCTTTGCACCCCGCTGAGATCTGGAAGGAATCGGGTCGTTGGGAGGCCATTGGCGACGATATGTTCCGGCTCAAGGATCGCAAAGGCGCTGACATGTGCCTGGGCATGACGCACGAGGAGATTTTCACTGCGATTGCCCGAAACGAACTTCGTTCTTACAAACAACTGCCGCAGGTTTGGTATCAGATTCAAGTGAAATTTCGCGATGAGCCGCGCCCAAAATCCGGTTTGATGCGACTGCGAACTTTCATCATGAAAGATGCCTACTCGTTTGATGTCGACAAGGCCGGGTTGGACAAATCCTTCATCGATCAACGGGAGGCCTACAAAAGAATCTTCAGCCGCTGTGGGATCGAGTTCTCAATTGTCGAAGCATCGTCGGGGTCGATGGGTGGATCGGAATCCAACGAGTTTGTGGCCAGGACTGACGCCGGCGAAGACTTAGTTGCAACTTGTGCAAACTGCGGTTATGCGGCCAATTTGGAAAAGGCCACCTCGCGTTTAGCGCCTATTAAGGACCTGGTAGGACCGGAAATTCCAGAAGAGTTTCCGACGCCCGGCGTGCGTACCATTGAAGATTTGAGCAAGTTTCCGGGGGGGGCTAAAGCCGAGAGTCAGATTAAGACATTGGCCTATGTGGCAACTATTAGCGGAGCTCCGCTACCTGTCGTCGCGCTTCTGCGTGGTGACCATCAGCTGCACGAGACAAAATTATCAGACGCTGTGGGGGCAACGCAGTTACGTCCGGCTCGTCCCGATGAAATTCTTAATTGGTTTGGAGCCAATGCCGGCAGCTTAGGCGCAGTGGCATTAAGGCAACGTGCGCGGAATGAAGGGCTGTTGATTTCCGCGTATGGCGAGATTGAATCGCGCGGAGCCACAAGCCTCTTCCGCTCGGAGAGCGCTGGCGATTTTACTATCATTGCTGATCAGGCTTTGAAAGGCCGTCGTGATATGACCACCGGCGCCAACAAGGATGATCATCACCTCCGCGGCGTAGATATCGCGCGAGATATCAAGCCTGACAAATGGGCCGACTTGCGAAGTGTCGTTTCCGGTGAAGGTTGTCCTCGTTGTAAGCAAGGCACTCTTGAAGTTTCCAAGGCCATGGAGATTGGCCACATCTTCAAACTCGGAACGAAGTACTCGGAATCAATGGGCGCTACGGTACTGACGGAGGAAGGAAAACCGGTACCCATAATCATGGGCAGTTATGGCATTGGAGTTGAGCGAATAATTACTGCGGCAATAGAGCAACACCACGACGCGGACGGAATCATCTGGCCAAAAAGCATCGCACCGTTTGATGTGGTCGTCACGGTGACGAACATGAAGGATGATCGTTTGCGCGAAAGTGGCGAGAAACTCTACAAAGACTTGCAGCGTGCAGGGCTTGAGGTGCTGCTTGACGATCGCGACGAGCGTGCGGGTGTGAAGTTTAAGGATGCCGACCTAATCGGAATTCCTTATCGCATTACGATCGGGAAAAAAGCAGCAGATGGACTGGTCGAACTCTTTGAGAGACAAACAAAGACAAGCAATGACGTCAAACTAGTTGATATAGCCTCGCATGTTCAAAAGCTCGCGCTGGCGGGTCTATAGACGGTAGAGGCGTTCCATATCAGAACCGAAACCAGTAAGGGGAACCCGGTTGATGCTGTTCCCGGTTCTTATGAGTGCGGCGCAATCCCCAGGTGAAATATGAACAATGAGGACGCACAGGCGGTCTTTTTCGTTATTGTTCTGATCATCATTCTGGCAATCACCTTCGTTCCCTTTGCTCTTTTTATCGGCTACGTTCTATTTCAAAAACAGAAACGGGATCGGATTCGAACGACCATCATCCGTGATCGTCAGCAACTCATCGGCACCCATGAGTGGCTCCCGGTCCGCTATGCCTCAGAGCCACGGTTCAAAGCACTTTTCAAAATTTTTCCCTGGGAAGGCGCGGGAATTCTGCTGATTGCCCCGGGTAGTGCACTCTTCCTGGGTCAAATGCTTTCCGGTTCGCTAGTGATGTTGCAATTCGCGCCGGTCAACTCCACACTCAACTGGCTAGGCAAGGCTCCGTGGCCTAATGGCGCGGTTTCCTGGTTTTACTTCACTACTGGAAACCAGAAACATTATTTTAGCTCGGAAACGGGATTGCTTGTCTTCAGCTCGCACAAATCGACCAAAGCAATCTACGATGAGGTCAATAAAAGCTTTCTGGCATATTCTGCATCGCGAGATTGAAACTGGTAGGATATCAGGCAGGTCATGAAAGCAATTAAATGCTCACTGCAGACTGGAAATCGAAGTGCTTTCATTCTCTGCGCTATTGTCTTCCTGCTCAGCTTAATTCCTAAGGCTCACGCACAAGACTTGCTGCCGGAGCTCGTGCGCCGCATCAAGCCATCTGCCGTGGCGATCGAAACGTTTGACACACGCGGCGAGAAGCTCTCGCGGGGTAGCGGCTTCTTCATCGATTCCGACCGTGTGGTAACTAATCGCCACGTTATTGATAATGCCTTCCGCGCCGAAGTTCACTCTTACAACGGCAACGTCTATCCGGTTAAGGGCGTGATTGCGGTTGATGCCGAGGGCGACTTGGCACTGCTGAGAATTGATGCTCCTGCCGGTCAGGTCCGTCCGCTCTTGCTTGACAGAACCTCGCCGCAGGAAGGGGAAAGCGTAGTTGTAATCGGAAATCCGTTTGGTCTTGAAGGCAGCGTCACCAACGGCATCGTCTCGGCCGTACGCGACATCCCGACCTTCGGCCGAATCATTCAGATTACTGCGCCTATCTCGCCCGGATCGAGCGGCAGCCCGGTGGTTAACATGCAGGGACAGGTTATTGGCGTTGCGACGTTGCAGATAACCGGCGGCCAGAGCGTTAACTTCGCCATTCCGTCAGAACGAATTTCACAACTCCAGGGCGGAACATTGTTATCACTGTCTGATCTCGTCGCGACCACGGGCAAAAACAAACATGCAAAAGCTGTCCAGTCTTTTCGCGACGGGCTCAGTTTTCTTTCGAAGGATGATTGCGAGAGGGCGCTGCCCTATTTCGAAAAGGCAGTCGAGTCGGACAGCAACTATGCCGAGGCGTGGGCACAGTCCGGGTTTTGCAAAGAAAAGCTTGGCCGTCACGCAGAAGCAATCGAAGCTTCGAAGCGAGCGGTTAGCCTCAGACCGTCGGCAGAGTCTTACTTCAACATCGGTCTGGCAAACTATTACCTGAAGCAATATCGCGAAGCAGTTG
>WNGE01008064.1_pt1 | contig 21222 bp, 24 predicted proteins | sample 5400651 | NCBI WGS metagenome assembly WNGE01 (sample SAMN13153370, study PRJNA577476) | soil metagenome | isolation source: 60 cm soil or saprolite under grassland replicate 2 | place: USA:California | collected 2016-06-15 | reverse complement strand
TGGCGGCAGGTTGGCGAGCCGCGCTTCCACCTGGCCGCGTGACCACTTCTGCCGCAGCACGATGGTACCGCGCTGATCTTGGCCCACGACGTGGAACGAGTTCTTGCCGATGTCGATACCGATCACCGAGGCGATCGCTCTATTGAGCTTGCTGGGCATGGCGTGCTCCTTGTCTTGGCGCCCCTTGCCAGCTTCTCTCGCTGGTGGGGCCGGAGCACGGCCGGACCATCCCATTAGCGGTCATAGCCTTGGCCGAAATCCCGCGGCGCAGCACTCTCCTGCACCGAGGTGTGCTATCCTTTGGGTCAGACGCACGACAGCCCACCGCCTCGATGCAAGGGCCTGCCTGAGCTGATCGCATGAAACGACGCGAGTTCATCACGCTACTCAGCGGCGCGGCGGGTTGGCCGCTCGCGGCACGCGGGCAAGAAGCCGGCCGGATTTATCGCCTTGGTAGCCTCCACACCTCTCCACGCGACGCTCCGCATCAAGTCGCGTTGCTTGATGAGTTGCGGCAGCTCGGGTTTGTCGAGGGCCAGAACCTCACGGTCGATTGGAAGGGTTACGGCCTATCCGCGGAGCAGTTCGAGCAACATGCGGCCGAATTGGTAAACTCCGAGGTCGATGTCATCACGGCGGGCGGAGATGCAGCAGTTCGCGCCGCACAGCGGGCCACGAGCAGCATTCCAATTTTGGCTTTGACCGACGACATGGTCGGCCAAGGGTTTGTGCGTTCCCTTGCCAAACCCGGTGGAAATACAACTGGCGTCACTATTCTTGCGTCCGAACTTGACGGCAAGCGCCAGGAAATCCTCATTGAGGCGGTGCCCGGAGTTCGCCGCATTGCGGCGCTCGCCGATACCCATACGACAACGCCATCACGCCTCACCGGGCTGGAAGACGCGGCGCGCGCACGCGGCGTCGCGCTTTCTATCCATCGCGTCGCCCAGCGCGAGGAAATCGCGAGTGCCATCGATGCCGCCAAAGCCGCGGATGCCGAAGCACTCAACGTACTGGGGTCGGCGCTCCTGTTTAACAATCGCAAGATCATTTTCGACCGCGTGGCGACGCTGCGCCTGCCGGCCACGTACCAGTGGCCGGAAATGGCGGAACAGGGCGGGCTTATCGGCTACGGGCCGCTGCTCGTTCAGTTGTACCGAGACATCATGAGCCGGCAACTCGCGAAGCTGCTGCGTGGCATCAAGCCGGCGGATCTGGCGGTCGAGCAGCCGACGCGGTTCGAGCTAGTGATCAATCTTCGGGCGGCAAAGGCGATCGGTCATGAAGTCCCAGCCCCGCTCGTACTGCGTGCTGACAAGGTGATCGAATAAGCTACGTCTTGCTGCACCTGCTCAGGTCTCCTCCTGGCACTTTTCGGACTCGGCGCAATGTCTGACTTGAGTCCGCAATGCGTTCCAAACCGGACATTGACTAGCCGCTGCCGACCACCTTTGATTTATGAGTACGGCGACCTAGACCACTACACCAGCCTCGAAGGGTTCCAGGGCATGATCCGGTCGGGCGAGTTTTGTGGCTGTATTCGCTTACCAAGAGGCTGAACGAAGACGAATTCACGACGTTTGCCAATTAACACGATCATCTAGAAGGCTACTTCGAGTCCGACCAAGATGCGGGGGTGCCGTATTACGAAGAGCTAGCGAATGATCTTTTTTATGGTTCATTCACCCGCCCAAACGGTCCTAACGAGCGCCAGCTGTGGCGCGATTTTACGACCGAAGGGGAGGCGCGCATTGGTATTGGCCAATTCCAATTTCAGCTATGGACGAATTCTCTTAGATCGCCCGCAGCGCGGTGGAGCATGTACTTGCGGGCACTCCGTTCGCAAGTGTTCCCTTACCGGTAGTGGACTACTTTGATTGCGTCAAAGGGAACTTTTCCCGAATTTGCTCTTCATCCATTATGGTTTTGCCGCTAGCTTGAATTGCGTAAACGATATATCCATAGCGCAAGAGCGCGTGAGCTTGATCGAGAGCACGTTCTTTGGATTGACAGATAGTCAAGTCCCAAGCACCACTTTTACGGCATTCTTCCTTGCCAGACAGAACCGTGTGCCACGTCATGCTGCGTTCCTTTGAGCGGCCATGTCCCAGACCTTGTGAAGCAATCACAGAACCCGATCGCGGATCTCGTCAGCGTGCCGTTCCAGAGCCAATTTTAACACCGGGCCATTCAATCGCACACAGGAAATACTCAACATACCGCCAGTCCTTCTTAGACCTTGAGGCCGCCCCTCGAGCTCGACATGCTTCAGGACTACCCGACGTCGAGCAGGTTCTTGAGGCCGGACTGGTGGAAACTGTTCAGATAGGCGTATTCGAGGACGCGGTCCGACTCGCCGCCCCCGATATCGTCCGGCATCCCGGCTATACGGCGGTTCTGCTCGCCGCGGTGACCAGCGGCACTGCGTAAATTTGACCTTCATGGCCCCGATCGCCCTTGTCCTGCTCGTGTGGCGCCCTATCGTTAAAGATCGCATGTTGCAGTGCGATCTGCCGGGTTATGCGGACTATGTGGCCCGCGTCCGCTACCGGCTCGATTTCGGTGGCGGCCTTGCCCAGATGCGTTTCCTGCACGACGGATTTGCGCCGCAAGATAGCTGCCGCAGTGATTTTCGCCAGGCGAATGAACTGATTGACGCGGTTGGCGCTGCGATTATACGGCGCGCGAAAGCTCGACCGCGATCATGTATCTGGCGCGCAGCTTCGGCGCGCATTCTCTCGTAACGCTCGCGCTCGGTAGCCGCATGCTCGCTCGCCGAACCAAGAGCGAGGCTCAATCCAATAATCTTGATGAGACCGGCGAGACCAGTTGTTGCTGCTCATGCGCGCACCGGAGGGGGTGGACTCGATCCCCTGGTCGATCGCTTGTGGCACTGCGCTCGTGCGAAGTTTTTGAGGCGACCCACGCAGCCTCCTTTTATCGAGGGCTGGCTCAAGCAAATCGCCACCGAGATTCCGGTCATCAGTTCACAGCTGCGCGGGACGGCGCGTGGGCTCGTTGAGCCTGGATCATGCATGCGAGCCGCGAGCGGAGTTTGGTCCAGTCCGGCCATCTCGTTTGCAATCCAAGTTCGCGCCCGAGCGTAGGTGAACGTCCAATGGGCGATCTCTGCAACAGGCGACCGAGCGCATGATCCGGAACCTCGATCGACCAAGCGTGGCGCGAGCCCGCGAGCCGCGAAGCTGCTCGAGCTTCGCCTGGTTCCCGGCCGGCAGGTCGGCAGGTACGGCGCCAGCGACATCCTCGAGAAAAATTGGCCGATCGCGATTTCAAAGCAATCGCCGCGGGGCCCACAAATTCAGCGCCGGCAAAGAGCTTCCTCAGGCGCATCAGCGCTCGAGCGCGGCCAGTGCCCCGCTTATGGACGAAGTCCGCCACCAGCCGCTTCGTGGTCGTGACGTCGGCCAGCGCGTTGTGGATGGAGTCAGCGGCCGGTGCGAGCTCGCGCTTGAGGGCGCGCAGTTTCCGCCAAACCTCGAGCGGTATCTTCGCACGCGCTGCCGGCCGGCCGGGAATTGTCGCGCGGCTGGCGCTTGATACCAGTACTTCGGATCCTCTTCTCGCAAGAACTTATAACCATTCGGCACCGACCTGACCGCATCCAAGATACAGGGCCGATGAATATCGCCGCGGGGTGCTGGGTCAGCGTGCGGCTGTCGATGGGGCGCGGCATTGGCGGGTGCTGGAAGCGTTGACCTTGAGCAGGAGCTCGACCACGTCCTCGAAGTCCACGGGTCGGCCGGGTTTGTTCCGCGCAGGTCCTCTCCCGCCAGTACTCGCGCCAGACGCGATCGACTTCTTCACCAGAAAGTTCGCCATGACCGAGAATCTTGTCAGCAAGCACTGTGATGAATGTCCAATGCCGCTGACACACCTCATTGGCGAACGCACACGCGGGCTCCAGGCGCCAAGGTCGCGCGACTTCTTGACGATCTCCCAAGCATGCGCGACATCGGAGGGGGTGAGGCCGCCATCGATATACAAGTGGTCGTGCAGCCCGCCGCTGCCATCGTCGCGAGCATAACCCGCAATTCTGCAAGCGACGCTGCCGCCGGCATCGAGGATCAACGTCTCGAAATCCGAAAGCGGCGCGCGAGAATCGAAATAGGTACCGTTCAGTGTGACGCGTGTAACGCCGACGGAGAAGAGTTTGGCGATGCAAACGTGGCCCGCCTCGTGGATGGCTGCAGGGCTCATTCGGCTTAGTCCTCAGCCGCCCCGCCCCCGAGATGCCGACGCAGGATCTCCATCTCCTTGGAAAGTATGTATTCCTGAATGCTCAGTGGAAGAAAATACGCCCCGTCGAACGCGTGCAGCTTGCCGTCCACGGTCAGCCGCCACACCTGCTGCCGCGTAATTTGCAGGATTTCCGCTAATTGGGATTGCGAAACGTAGTCTGGCACTGGCATGACCGGCTCCTATTTTGTCAGATGTAACCTGTCCATTTTTCGGTTGTATCTAGCCAGCTTTCGCGGGTCCGCAGTACCCGAGGTACGGAATACCCGTAGAAGGACCCCGCAGTAGTTGCATTTGATAACTCGCGCACTCCTATTAGATCCACCCGCGCTCATTCAGTCATCCGCAGCTCAACGTCGCGTGCGACCTGTGCACCTCGTCCGCCTAACGTACGAGCTCGCACACAAAGCTGGTTCACATTCTCGCGGTGATGCCGGGCCAGCGCATAGTCTCCAGTACTTGAGGCGCGCTCGCTAGCCTCAAGATTCCAGTTGATGGCATTCATGATCAGCGACGCCTCGTCCACCCTCTTCGTGCTCATCGGCCAAAACTCCATGCAGTGATTAGCGTGGACCGCGGCGCGCGCCTCCACGGCAAGGTGAATCTCGGAATGCTTTCACTGGGTTCGGCCGACTCGGCCGGCGGCATCTGGCTCAATATGAATTTCAATTCGGGCAATGTCACCTTCGGCCTCGGCCGCCGCTCACCGTCCCACCTCAGCAAAGCGGCCAACCGCTGCCGATCGCGGTAACTCCGGCGCATGGTCCTCCTACGCCCACAAGCGGCACGCGCTACGCTCCTGCGCGTTCCCGCGGATGCCGTCCTCCATCTGCACCGCCTCGAGCACCCGCGTCACAATGCGATCGCTCGGATTGACAGCATTGCGGAGCCGGGCGGCCACGGTGTGCCTGAACACGGCCGGGTTAACGGCGCGCTCTGCGAAGCGCTCAATTCGATTCCACTGTGCGTCGCTCAGCCACATTTCGACTCTCCGCTTCGGGCCCGATCGAGCTCGGCCGGAGTGAACTCAGCGCCGCCTCGAACGCCATCCCAACATGCCAATGCTGCAAGACGGCGAGCGCTCGGCCCTCGGCTTCGGCACGTCGAGCCTCCGATCGCGCCCTGGACAAGGCGGCGGCAAGCCGGTCCCGCAGCTCGTTGGATGGCACCCATGGCCCTCCATGAAAGCGGCGACCGCGCCCGCGCTGGAAAGGGAGCGTCCTGAGCGCGGCCGCCTAGATGGTGCGCCGCACCAACACGGCGCATACGTGCATATTACGCCAGTTGCGAATCGTTCGCAACTAACGGGGGCAGCAGCACCGGCGGTAGGTCGTGTAGGTCATGTAGGTGATCCGACTCTTTTTCCTTTTTGGGTATATACGCGCGCGCGTCTTTGCGAATTCTGAGTGAAATGGTATTATAGTATCCAAATAGGAGTAATAGGCGGATCACCTACATGACCTACACGACCTATTTGCAGAGTGCTTGTGCCGCCTTGATGCGTTCCGCCGCTGACAGGTTGGATCTTCCATAGACCGGCTGCCGCCGTCCCGCGATGTGCCAGTACCCGTCGGTTTTGGCGTCGGGGTTGCGCACTTGCACGTACCCGCATCGATCGAGCCGGTGCGGGATGGACTTGCGATGCCGGCGATCCGCAAGCCATTCCATGGTCTCACCCTTCGCGGCACTGGCCAGTTGCCCGACTGTCACGACGTTGGGGTTGCCCAGGGCGTCGAGCACGTCGGCGAGCTCGGCATCTTCCGGCGCTTGGCCGACGTTGACGATCTCCCAAAATGCGGGTGTTTTCGGCGGGGGTGCCTTTGGATCAAAGCCCGAGATATCGAGCTCGGCGAGGTAGGCCGCGACGTGGCCGATGCCGTCCCGGGCGTACCAGCCCCAGAGCTTATCCCAGTATTCCGGCGTGAATTCCTCCTTCGTGCGATCGGACCACGCGACGGAGTGCCGGCGATCGTCCGCCGGCAGGTAGATCCCGTCGGTCTTGTGGTTGGTCGTGATCAGGAAGCCCAGCACGTTGAAAACATAGTATTCACGCAGGTGCTTCTCATTGGTTCGCAGCACGTCGGGCGGGGCAGCGGTGTAGATCTTGGTGTGGTCATAGAATTTGAAGCGGTCGATTTCGCCTAGATCGCGCGCCTCGCTCACCCGCAGGATTACCGAGCGGGTGAAGCTATTGAAGGAGCTCAGCAGGTGCGTCGGCGACACGTCATGGAAATTCCAAGGTCCGACGGCGTGCTTGACGGGCTCGAGCAGCGTATCCTTGCCGATGCCCTGCGTGCCGCCGAGCACGAGCGCGTGGTTGATCTTCTCCTCGGGTCGCTGCACCCGGTGCGCGAGCCACGCGATGATGTGGGCCGCGTCGTCGGGATAGATCTTCTGCACGTGCTCGACCCACGGCCCCGCCTCGCCGGCGTCGCCGAGCTCGATTCGGGGCGGGCGATAGTGGTTGAAGACGGTCACGCCCTTGCGCTCGATCCAGCCGCCGTCGACGACCATCCGGTCCCGAATCAGCATGTCCATGCCTGGACACCACGTCATTTGCTCGACGGACTGATTCCGGTCGAGCCACGTGCTGGCCGAGATGAAGACCGGCTTACCCTTCTTGTCGAGCTTCGGCATGCCGTTCTGATCGAGCACTGGGACCGGCGGGATGCGAGAATTGACGCTCGCGATCGACCACATCTCGCGGCACGGCGTGAAGATGTAGGCGTGCATCGGCATATAGGCACGAAAATCGTCGATCGTGACGCCGCTGCCCTCCGCGCACGGCTCGAGGATCTCCTCGGTGTATGCGCCGGAAAAATCATCATCGTCAGCATTCATGATGCTTTGCTCCGCATAATGACGTCGTTGAAATCGGTTCCCGGCTTTTTGGGCGTGAGTGGCACCACGGTGCGCCCTGCGCGGCGCCAGCGCTCCCCGCAGCTGCGCGCGGCGCGCTGCCCGGCGGGGTCGTGATCGACCAGGATGATCAGCCGCTCGACGTCGGGCAGGACCGGCAGCTTGGTGATGCCGGTCTCCCAGGCCATTGACCAGGCCGGCTGCAGTAGTGCGCCCCGGTGCCGGATTCGCGTTGCGCCGGCGAGCACGGTCTCGAGGCCCTCGCCGATCACCAGCTGTGTCCCGGCGGGCCAGAGCTTGATCGCGCGCGGCGTCGGCCACTTGCCGAGCGCCATGCGGCCGATCTTGCGGCCCTCAGGCGAGAGCGCAATCCGGTGAATGCCGGCGGGCTCATTGGTCCGCACGTCGCGGAACAGCGCCACGAGGCAGGGATGTTGCACCCCGCGGCCGAACGGACAGCGCGGGTGGAAGCGCAGCGTCTCGCCGATGTTCGCCGGCAGGGCGGTGAGATCGATTTCGCGGCCGCTGAGATAGCCGGCGGCGAGCGTGCTGGTGATCGGCTTGCTGCGTTCCCAGAGGCGCAGGGTAAAGGCCAAGGTGCGTTGCTGCTCGTCGTTGATCTCGGCCGTGGTGCGGATCGGGCCGTCGCCTTTGCGCCCGCTCCCCTTATCGAGCCCGCGCGCGAGCGTGCCCCATGCCTTGTCGTTGTCGGGGTCGAGCTTCCATGTCTCGCGCAGGAAGACGTCAAAGCACGCCTCGACGGCCGCGCGATCGAGGTAGCCGGGGCGAATGAAATACTCCCCGATCGCCGCGCCCGCGGCGAAGAGGGCGTCGTTTCGTCCGGACGTCAGCGGCGCGAGCGCGGCGAGGCGCTGCTCGAGGGCGGCGGCGGTGGGACTGTCAGCGCTCTCGGGTTCCCATGGCGGCCGCTCGCTTTCATCGGGGACCGGGGCTTCATGCCGCCGGAGACACGCGTCTTGCCATAGCGGTATGTTGTCGGGTTCCGCCTCGCGCGGTGGCTTAGGGGGTGCAACCGGAGCCGGCGCCACGTCGAGCTCCTCCCACGTGTGCACGGCGTCACCCCAGCTGCGGCCGAATTTCAAATCGACCTTCATCGGCACCGCGAGCTTCACGGCGTCGCGACCCAGTTGCGCTACGAGCTCGGCCTGCTCCGGCGAGCTCACCGAGCAGTCGAGCGAGTCGTGCATTTGCAGGAGCGGCACGATCCCCTCGCGCCAGCAGTCGCGCATCCACAGCTTCGTGAGCCGCGCGGCCGAGCCTTGAATCAGCGAGTTGAGCGCCTTGTGGGTCTCGGCGCGGAACATCTTGTGTCGAAGCCCGTGCCAGGGGTGCTCCGGATCGGCGAGGCGCCGCTCGGCTTCCTCGCGATCACACGGGCCGGTGCGCTTGCCCCACGGAACGCCGCCGACCTCAAACCCAAAGTGCCGGCGCGCGCCGTCAAGGAGTTCGATGTAGCCTTGGCGCTTGGCGGTGCGCTCGCAGAGCCGGGCGAGGGCGGACACGAACGGGAGCTCGCGATCGTATTGCTCCATGATCGTCCGCGCCTCGCTCACCGGTTTGTCGATCATCTCCGCGAATTTGCGCACGCCGGCGCCGTATGACTTGGCGTAGTTGGTGTTCTTCGCCGATTGGCGGGCGAGCCCGGTCATTTCGGCGACTAAGTTATGGGCGTCGGTCGCCGGATCGGCCACGTAGCGCTCGACGACCTCCTGCGCCCGCGGCAGGTTATGCAGCACCGCGAAATGCACGAGGATTCGGAATTCCTGTTGGCTTAGATCGGGTGCGGCCCACACCTCGCCATCGTCCGGCAGGAACACGCCGCGGATCAACGGTCCGAGCTCTGCGTCGTGCTTAGGGGTCTGCTGCAGCGCCGGGTGTGAATAGGAGAATCTCGTGGTGCGCGTGCCGCCATCGTCCGAGCGATGCGGATGGATCTCCGCATGCACGCGACCGTTCACCATGTGGTCGATGACGCCCTGCAGGAATTCCGCGCCGGCGTGGTGATATTTCTTCGCGCGGACGATCAGCGCCGGGAGCCAATGCGGATGCCGGGTCAGCCATCCGGTGTTCCCGGCGGTGAAGCTCGGCTTGCCGGTCGGCGTCTGCTTCGGGACGGTGATTTCCTGCGCGGCGAACGTGCACTCCAACCATTTTGGGCTGCGGATCTCCGTCATCCCGGTGTGCGCGCCGAGCTTCGTGGAGAGTTCGGTCAGCGCGGCGTCGCGCCTTTCGAGGATCTGGTTGCGTGCGCGCTCGGCCGCGTCCTGATCGATGCGGATGCCGCGCCGGCGCATCTCGAGCACCATCGGTAACAGGTCGACCTCGAGCCGGTAGGCCGGGCGCAGGTTCTCGCGGTCGATCAGCGGGTCGAGGCTTTCGAACAGCGCCAGCGTGCTCGCCGCATCCTGCTCGGCATAGGGACCGACGACGTGCGCGGGCATTTGCCAGATCAGGCTCTGCGGCTTGACCTTCTTTGGGGCGCCGAGGGCCGCGGCGGCCTCCTTGAGCAGGCTCTCGTCCTTGCCGGCGATCCCGCGCCAGGCGCACAGCGCATCGAGGCTGTAGGAGAGGCGATTCTCGTCGATCATGGTCGCCAGCGCGCCGATCTCCTCGAGGCGCTCGGCCGGGGGCATCGCAATGCTGGCTTCGGTTCTTAACCAGCCGAAATCGTACAGACCATTCTGGGTGACGAATTTCACGTCGGACGCAACCAGGTCCTTCAGCCAACCATAGACTTGCGCGCAGTCGAAATTTTCACTGTCGGGATGGCAAATCGGGACGTAGAGCGAGCAGGTGTTGCCGTTCTCCTTCCAAGCGGCGGACACCCCGCAGATATGCCCCGCTCCCCACGGCCACGAAGAACCGCGCTTGGCGGCGAGCCCGTCATCCTTAGTTTCCAGATCCAGGGCAATGATGCCGGCGCGGCGCAGATCCGGAAGCTCAGACGGCGGTTGCCATTCAGTCATGGCGGTCTTCGCCGGTCTCGGTGTGGTAGTCGCAGTACATTCCGGCGTGCTCGAACCAGGTCAGCGCCATGCGCAGATCTTCGATGTCCGGGTGGCGGCCGAAATCATTCGTCTTCAGGATGTGCTCGACGTCGATTCGCGCATCTTCCTCGTGCGCGTAGATCGGCTCTCCGCACACCTTGCACTCAATCTTCATCGCGTATTGCGTCCAGCGCTCGACCAGATTCAGATTCATTTTGGTTGTTCCAAAGGTGAGCCCGGCGCGTCCTTGGCGCCGGGCTCGATTGTGCGTGTTAGAAACACTCGTGCATGGCGCCGTTCTCGTCCAAACCAAACCATGGGCGATCGGGCGACACGGGCCACACACCTTCGCAGTCACCGCCGAAGGGCCGAACGATTGCCTCGATCTCGTGCAAGATCCGGTCCTCATCGGCGTCGAGTTCGACGTCCTTCCACGCCTCAACGAACGCCCCTATGCCGCACTCATCGCCGTTGGGGTGCGTGGACGACATGAAAGCGGTCGTGAATTTCGCCGCCTCGAGAGCCGCGGTTGCAGCCTTGGCGGCGGCATCGCCCCAGGATTCCCCCAGAGCGTCGCGGCCAATGAAGCACATGCGGCTTAATACACGTTTAGTTGTAGCCATTTTCGAAAGTCTCCTTCTTTGCGCGGATACCGCCGCGCGTCGGTTGTTTTGAGATGATCATCGGCGCATCCTGATGCCGCCCCCATCGCACGGGAGCGGCATCGAGTTACGCCGTTCAGTCGGGGATCTCGTCGTTGAGATCCTCAGCGTAGCTGACCGGCTTGATCGGCATCATTCCCTTGGTGCGGCCACCGGTGTGCCCCTCGGGGATGAATCCGGCTGCACGCTTCTGCTCATCGCTCGGCAACGCCTTTGTCTCGGGTTGCTCGCCGGCGATGCCGACCCCGAGCTCGACCCAGGACGTGATCTGGAAATCCGGCCGGAGCTTTTGACCGAACCGGGTCCGCATCGGCGCGTTGCCGAGAGTCACGAGCGGGACCACGCTCTCACCGCGCAAGGTGCGCATCCATCGGACTTTGTCGCGCAAATTCTCGACCGCGATCCGCGCACCCGTCGTGGAATTCAGGTACGTGAATTTCACTTGCTCTGCGGGATTCCGGCGTTGAGCGAGTCGACGCTCGGCAGCGGCCGACCGGGCTGCTTGACGATGGTCTCGACCGGCGTCTCATCCTGCCAGTGCTGCAGGATCTGAGTCGTCGCCAGCGCAAGCAGTTGCGTGTCGGGCGGAAAGTTCCGCCCGTCCCGGTCGGACCAGCGGCCATCAACGCACCGCAGCATCGTGCCCTGAATGGTGCGATTGTCCGCCGCCGCCGTGGTCTCGTAGTTGTCGCCCCAGCCGTCATTGCTGATCACGACGGGGAGGTTCTGTTTCTCTGTAGCCATAACTTATCAGTTCCTTCTGTCAGGTCGGATAAAAGCGTCCGACGCGCTTGTCCCCAGCGATACTTTCTGCTCGCGCAGAAAACTCATTTTATCAACCTGTCGAGTAGCTCCTCGATCGACGTGACGATGTCGGTTGCCGCGGCGGCAATCATCAGATCGGGAACCTCGGTGCCGTAGTCCTGCTCCGCGAGCAGCACGATCGCGCGCTTGCTCCGCCCCGCCATGAATCCGAATTCGACGTGACTATCTCTTCCGCTCGGGTGCACGAGCACGCAGACGTCGGCCCATTCCATGGCACGCCGGTCTTCGGAGAATCGCAGCGCCACCAGCGGATGCCCGAGGGAGCACATCGGGATATCGCGCATTGCGCCAGCTCGACGCCAAATATAAGCGGCACGTCATGAGCGCTCTCCGTAGAGCCCGAGTAGGGCCGCTTCGGCGCGCCCGTCGTGTTTGATCAGCGGCCAGCGATCAGCTGCCGCGGGAAATAGTTGCGAGGCCCGAGCGCGAGCGCCGCCCGGGCGGACAATGTCCCGCGCAACGTTGTGACGTGATCGTGCAGCTCGGCGCTGGCGCGGCGGGTGCCGCGGAACGCTTGATTTTGAGGGGCAGGAGTGGCATTTATGGCAGGCATCTTGTCGTTCCTTTCGGATGCACCGCGTTGGCTGCGCGGCGGAGTCAGCGATCAGAGAGTGGAGAGGGCCCGGGGTTGGGAAACGGCTCCGGGCTCGATTTTTGTTTTGCTTAGTCGCCGGCCGGCTTGAGCCCGGCGGCCTCGAGCTTTTTTTCCATCAGACGGATCGGGACCCGCTTCAGGCGTCCCACCTGAATGAAGGGGATGTCGCCTCGGTCGGCGGCGTCGTACGACCCGTTCCGGCTGAGGCCGTAATAACGCCGGCCGGCTTCCGGAATGGTCAGGGTTTGGGTTTGGGGGGTCTCGTCGGGCATAGCTGGGGCTCCGCTACTTTCAAAAGTGCAAGTATGGTATCCAAGTTCCGGTGGGTAGTCAACATGCACTTGTGAAAGTCATCCGGCCGTGCTACGTCGTCCCTCTCAGTCCTAGTGAGGACCAGATCAGGAGGGCCACGACATGCGGCGCAAGCCATTCGTCAATGCAATGTTGCGAATCGATGAGGAACAGCACCGTTGGCTGACGAAGGCGGCCAAGGATCACGGCACGACGCTCAACGGCGAGATGCGGTGGGTAATCGACCGCGTTCGCGAGCAGACCAAGGTGCGGACGACCGATGCCGCGCGCGAGGATCTCGAGAAGGTCGTGCACAGCGCCACCACCCTGTCGACCATGCGCGAGATCGAGACCGCGATCGCGGAGGCCGTTTCGGCCCGCGATTTCGATAAGGCGATTGAGCTGAGCAAGCTCCGGGAGGCGACCCGCAAGCAGCTGAAAAAGCTGACGGGGGACCGGTCATGAACGCCAACGACCGCAAGCGCATCATCCAGCTGCACGCACTGCTGGGCTCGAGCAGTGCCGGCGAGCGCGAAGCCGCCAGAACCAAGCTCGACGAGTTGCTCAAGCGGCTCGGAAAAAGCTGGAACGACTTGCCGGAACTGCTGAAGCCGGAGGACCCGCTGTCCGCGACGCAACCCGATTCGCGCGACCACGCAGATTCCGGGCTCCCGCTGTTGGTCGTTAACCCGAAAGCCAAAGTCCGCACGGTCCGAGAACTGCGCGATCTATTCGCCGCGAACGGCGCCTATTTCGAGCACGGCGAAGCGCCCGTTCATGTCATAGTTCCCCCCGGCCGCGACGCACTACCCTATGCGCAGCCGATGGTCGCTCAGACCATCGTCGTCGAGTGCGAATCGCTCTGCATCCCCGTTGACCCTAAAGGCGGGCGGGTGACGCTCCCGGCGGGATTCGCTGCGACCTATCTCTCCGGACTGAGGGGCAAGTGGCATCTCCGGCCGCTGGCCGGTGTTTCCAGTGCGCCCATCCTGAGCGACGACAACGGGGCTATTCGGTCGGCGGAAGGCTACGACGCGACGACCGAGCTATGGTGCATCGCCGGCCCCAAGCTCAGCGTCCCGTCCCGTCCGACCGAGCCGGATGCTAGACAAGCTCTCAAGCAACTGCGGGCGGCCTTCTCTACAATGCCCTTCGGCGACGCCGCGCGGGTCAAGAAGGGCGGCCTCGCCGTTGTGGACCAAGCCCCGACGCCCGGGCATGACGAAAGCGCGTTCCTCGTCGCCCTGCTGACTGCCGTCGCCCGGCCGTCCTTGTGGTTGTCGCCGGGCTACATCATCAATGCTCCGACCGGCTCGGGCGCAGGAACCGGCAAAGGGTTGCTCGCGCGCTGCATCGCTGCCGTTGCCTTTGGCTGGAACCCGGTCGCATTCACCGCCGGACACGACAGGCAGGAGATGGACAAACGCTTGTCCGCCGAACTGATGAAAGCGTCGCCGGCGATCTTCTTCGACAACGTGAATGCTGCCGTTCTCAGATCAAACACCCTGGCGTCTGCGATCACCGAGCGGCCTTCCCGCTGTCGCATTATGGGCACCAGCAAAACCATTATGCTTAACACCAGCGCATTCATCATGATAACCGGCAACGGTCTCTCAATTGGCGAGGATCTGTGCCGGCGCTTCATCAACACTGCGGTCGATGCAGGAGTCGAGCATCCGGAGCTCCGGCGGTTCGAGCCCGGGTTCCGGCAGCGCACCCTCAAGGATCGCGCCGCGCTGTTGTCGGCCGCGTTGACGATCTGGAGATGGGGACGCCAGCATAAGAACCTGAAGCCCGGATTGCCGTTGGGCGGATTCGAGGATTGGAGTCGCTGGTGCCGCGATCCGTTACTCGCACTCGGCTGTCAGGACCCGGTCAAGCAAATCCGGCGCGCGAAAGAATACGATCCGACCAGGATGAACATCGACGATTGCTTCACCACTTGGTCGGAGGCCCATGGCGATGCCTGGGTGACGGCCGATAAGCTCGACGAGCGGGTCCGGTCGCGACTGCCGGGCATCGGCGCAAACGCTCCCCGTCAGGCCATCGTCACGTCAATCCGGAGGATGACCGGAACCCGAGTTGGCGGCCGCGTGCTGGAGATGTTTGATCCGGCCGGCAAGTGGAGCGGCAGCAAATATCGGGTGCGGAAATCAGACTAACCCCCTCGGCCGATTCTGGCCGGACCCCTATGCCCCCTACGCACCCCGATGCTTTCGAGCGAGCGAATAGGGGTGCGTAGGGGTGCATAGGGGGTCGATCCGGCGGAGACCCTAACAGATAACAGGGAGAAATCAGATGAGCGTTAGAAAACGGGCGTGGGTTTCGGGCGCCGAGACCAAAGAAGCATGGATCGTCACCTACACGGATGCCGAGGGCGATCGCGTGCAGGAGACGTTCCGAAAGAAGCGGGACGCAGATGCCCGGCAGGCTGAGATCAAGGTCGCGCTCGGCCGCGGCATCCACACGTCCCGGAGCAGGAGCATCACGGTGGGGGAAGCGGGAAAGTTGTGGCTGGCAACCGCCGAGGCGAATCGCCTCGAGCGCACCACGATCGACCACTATCGGCAGCACCTTGCGCTGCATATCGTGCCCTATCTCGGCCGGACGAAATTGGCGGACTTGAGCCCGCCGATGGTCCGGGCGTTCGAGAGCCACGTCGGCAAGAAAGTCAGCCAGGCGACCGTCCGCAAGATCATCGGCAGCCTTAGTGGGCTATTAGCTGACGCCTTCGACAACGGGCTCGTCGCGCGCAACGTGGTGCGCGAGCGATCCCGCCATCGTGGCAACGGCCAGGTCGAGAAGCGCCATCGCGGCAAGCTCAAGTTTGGCATCGACATCCCGTCGATCGAGGAGGTGGGCAGAATGCTAGCCGCCGCCGAAGGGAGGTGGAAGCCGCTCCTTATGGTCGCGGCGCTGTGCGGGCTGCGCGCCTCAGAACTGCGCGGGTTGCGGTGGGCAGACGTCGATCTCAAGAACGGCAAGCTTCACGTCTGCCAGCGCGCCGACCGCTACAACGTCATGGGATCCCCGAAGAGCGCGGCCGGCGAGCGCAGCGTTCCGATCCTCCCGGACACCGTCGCGGTGCTGCGCGAGTGGCGCCTCAGGTGCCCAACCGGAGCGCTCGATCTCGTGTTTCCGAACGGTGCCGGAAAGATCGAGAACCTGGCGAACATCCTGATCCGTGGGCTCGCGCCGACGCTGGTCGCGGCCGGGATCACCAGGGTCGAGAAGGACGATTCCGGGAAGGTCATCGCTGTGAAGCCGAAATACTCGGGGCTACATTGCCTCCGGCATTTCTACGCGTCGTGGTGCATCAACCGGCGCTCGGCCGGCGGGCTCGAGCTCCCGGCGAAGGTCGTGCAGGAGCGGCTCGGGCACTCGTCCATCACTATGACGTACGACCGCTACGGACACCTATTCCCAGGCGGCGACGACACCGCGGAGCAGGCGGCAGCCGAGCGGGCCCTGCTCGGTGCGACATAAACGCGACATAGCGGCGCTTTCCCCAATGATATCAACGTCGTGTAGCGGGCAGCGCATCCGCTCGTCCGCTGCAGCATCGATTGCCGCGAAGCGGACCGGAAGCGCGAGCGGGTCGAGCCGCACAGCGCGGCTCGACCCGGCAGGCATGGTCCCGCCGAACTGCCGTTGACGCCTCAAGATGCGCTCCCTGTCCCGGGTCTTCGTGCCCGGGCTTTGATGCGAGCATGCCGCAGCGGCGTCGGAATCGGCTTAAAAAGCCTGGTTAAGAGCAGGTATCGGAACGGCTTTCCGCGCACATGATTGACGCCGCCTTGCGCGGAATGATTGACGAGAGCTTGCCGGGATCCGTAAAGGCCCGGCGCAATGGTTCGGAGCGTCGGGGCCGATGCGACGCGCCCGCCGCGCGTTGCATGGCTCAAGATCACATCGTTCGAAGCAAAGCCGGCGCACCTCGACGGGGAATAGGATGCATCTGCAGGATGCAGCAGAAAAAAGCATCGCCGAAACGCGAATTCGCGCTCGGTCGGCGGCGCTGCCGGAGCGCATGGTGGCGAGCGCCTTGAACCGCGCGGGTCTCGGCCACATTTGAAGCCTTGCCGAAGCCGGCTCCGCTCTCTAGACCGAACATTCCCATCATGTCCTCCTTGCTCGACCAATCCGCTCTCGTCGATCTCGCCCAACGGCTGGTCGAAGCCGCACGGCGGGGCGGCGCCGACGCCGCCGATGCGGTCGCGGTCCGCTCCGCGTCGCTTTCGGTCGAGGTGCGGGAGGGCGCGGTCGAGGAGAGCGAGCGCGCCGAGGCCGACGACCTCGGCCTGCGGGTGCTGGTCGGGCATCGCCAAGCGGTCGTCTCCACCAACGACCTCACCGAGACCGCCATCGCGGGCCTCGCCGAACGCGCGGTGGCGATGGCGCGCGTGGCCTCGGAGGACCCGTTCGCGGGCCTCGCCGATCGCGAGCGGCTCGCCAAGCAAATTCCCGATCTCGATCTCGTCGACCCGGAGCTGCCCAGCGTCTCGCGCCTGGAAGGGCTGGCGCTCGAGGCCGAAGCCGCGGCGGTATCGATCCAGGGCGTGACCAAATCGGCGGGCGCGGCGGCGGCCGCGGGAATCGGCGGCATGGTGCTGGTGACCAGCGATGGCTTCTCCGGCGCGTACCTGGGCTCCCACCATTCGCTGGCGATGACGGCGATCGCCGGCGAAGGCACGGCGATGGAGCGCGATTACGATTTTTCGTCGGCGCTGCACGCGAGCGACCTCGACGACGCCGCCACGATCGGCCGCAATGCCGGCGAGCGGGCGGTCAAGCGCGTCAATCCGCGCAAGGTCCCCAGCGGCCGAGTGCCGATCGTGTTCGATCCGCGGGTGGCCGGCTCGCTGGTTTCCCACCTCGGCTCGGCGATCAACGGCGCGGCCATCGCGCGCCATACCAGCTTTCTCCAGGACAAGCTCGGCGAGCAATTGTTCCGCCCCGGCATTCGCATCATGGATGATCCGCTGCGGCGGCGCGGATTGCGGTCACGGCCGTTCGATGCCGAGGGCGTCGGCGGCCAGCCGATGGCGCTCGTCGACGACGGCGTGCTGAAATCCTGGCTGCTCGACGCCGCCACCGCACGCGAGCTCGGACAAGCCACGACCGGCCATGCCCAGCGCGGGGTATCGTCCGCGCCCTCCCCGGGCGCGACCAATCTCTATCTCGAGCCCGGCCCGCAAACGCCGCAAGCGCTGATCGGCGGAATCCGCCAAGGCTTCTACGTCACCGACCTGATCGGGATGGGGGTCAATTTCGTGACCGGCGATTACAGTCGCGGCGCGGCCGGGTTCTGGATCGAGAACGGGGAAATCACCTATCCGGTGAGCGAGGTGACCATCGCGGGGGACCTGATCGAGATGTTTCGCACGCTCGAGCCCGCCAACGATCTCATCTTCCGTTACGGCACCAACGCGCCCACGCTGCGCCTGGAAGGGATGACCGTTGCCGGCCATTGATCCGCTCGCGGAACCGAGCGCTCTCTCCCGAAATCTCATCGACGCGGTGCGCGAGGCGGGCGCGCTCGCGCTCGACATGTTCGGGCGAGAGCTCAAGACCTGGGCCAAGAACGGCACCTCCCCGGTTTGCGAAGCCGATATCGCCGTCGACCGCCTGCTCCGGGAGCGCCTCGCCGCCGCCGCGCCGGATTACGGCTGGCGCTCCGAGGAGAGCGGCGATGATCCGGACCGGCTCGCGGCAAGGCGGGTGTGGATCGTCGATCCGATCGACGGCACGCGCGCCTATATCGGCGGCATTCCCGATTGGAGCATCGCGGTGGCGCTCGTGGACGACGACCGCCCGCTCCTCGGCGTGATCTTTGCTCCGACCGAACAGGCATTGTTCATGGCCGTCGCCGGAGGTGGCGCAAGCCTGAACGGTACCGCGATCCGGGCGAGCGAGGGGAGCAAGCTCGAAGGTGCCCGCGTCGCCGGCCCGCGCCGCCATCTCGAGCAGCTTGCCGCCGTGGTCCCCGGCATCGAGACGGTGCCGAAAATTCATTCGCTCGCGCTGCGGCTGGCGCGCGTCGCCCAGGGCGCGCTCGATGTTGCGTTCGCGGGGCGGTCGAGCAACGATTGGGACCTTGCGGCGGCCGACCTTTTGGTGCACGAAGCAGGCGGTGCGTTGACCGATATCGGGGGACGAATACTCACCTACAATCGAGCCGACCCGGCGCACGAAGCCCTGGTCGCCGCGGGCCGTAGCCGGCATCGCGCATTGCTCGGTCTCGTCGAAACTCGCAAGCGCGAATTCGCGTGAACATTCCTTCGGGCAGCGGAGGATCGGACATGGCGGAGGAGATTCGCTCGCGGCAATTGCTTCACCTCGTGTTCGGCGGCGAGCTCGAGCGGCTCGGCGACGTCGTATTCAAGGACCCGGATAAACTCGATATCGTCGGCATCTATCCGAACTACGCCACCGCCTATGCGGCATGGAAGGCCAAGGCGCAGCAGACGGTCGACCATGCCCAGACGCGATATTTCATCGCTCATCTCCACCGCTTGCTCGACCCGGGCGCGAGCGCCCCGGCTTCGAAGCCTTGATTGCGCGGAAGTCTCACGATCATGTTCTTGTTGCAGAAGCGTGGCGGCCGGGAGCGTGTCATCCAGGTGACGCTCGGGACGCTCGCGGCCTATTATTTGCGGCTGGTGTGGAAGACCTCGCGGTTCGAGCTCGAGCCTGCCAACATCTACGAGAAGGTCGAACCGGATCTGCCGGCGATCCTTGCGATGTGGCACGGGCAGCATTTCATGGCGCCCTTCATCAAGCGGGAGGCACATCGCGTCAAGGTGCTGGTCTCGCGTCACCGCGACGGCGAGATCAACGCCATCGCGGCGCAGCGGCTGGGAATCGCGACGATCCGAGGCTCGGGCGGCCGTTTCGATCGCAAAGGCGGCGTCGGCGCTTTCCGCGAAATGCTCGACGCGCTCGCGCAAGGCTATAGCGTCGCGCTCACCGCGGACGTGCCGAAGGTTTCGCGAGTCGTGGGGCTCGGCATCGTGATGCTGGCGCGCGAATCCGGGCGGCCGATCTTCCCCATCGCGGTGGCCACGAGCCGCCGCATCGAGCTCGACAATTGGGATCGCTCCGCGATCAACCTGCCGTTCAGTCGCGGCGGGATGGTGGGCGGCAAAGCGATCCGGGTTCCGCCGGACGCCGACGATGCCGTTCTGGAGCGCGCTCGCCGCGAGGTCGAAGCCGAGATGAACTTCGTTACCGCGCGAGCCTATGCGCTGGCCGATCAGTCCCGAAAGGATCGGCATCGTGCCTGAGCGCCTGCCGCTGACGTTGCGGGGCTATCGCCGACTGGCGGCCGCCGCAACGCCGCTCACCTCCATCCTGCTCGCCAAGCGACTCAAGCGCGGCAAGGAGCACCCGGTGCGGATCGGCGAGCGCCGCGGCGAGACCGCGGTCGCGCGACCGTCGGGGCCGCTGGTCTGGACGCATGGCGCCAGCGTCGGCGAGATGCTCTCGCTGATGCCGCTCGTCGAGCACCTGCGCGCGAAGGGCTTTGCCGTGCTGATGACCTCCGGCACCGTGACCTCGGCCAAGCTCGCCGAGCGACGGCTACCGCCGGGGGTCATCCATCAGTTCGTTCCCATCGACACGCCGAAGTTCATCATCCGCTTCCTCGAGCATTGGCGGCCCAATCTGGCGCTGTTCTCCGAATCCGACCTTTGGCCGAATCTGATCATCGAGAGCACCGGCCGCGGCATCCCGCTGATCCTCGTCAATGCCCGGCTCTCCGAGCAATCGTTCTACCGTTGGCGCTATGCGCCGACCACGATCGCCACGCTGCTCCGGCGTTTCGATCTCTGTCTGGCGCAATCCGGGCTCGACGCCGAGCGTTATGCGCATCTCGGCGCTCCCCGGGTCAACGTGACCGGCAATCTCAAACTCGACGTCCCCGCGCCGCCGGTCGACGAACAAAAGCTGACCGCGATGCAGGGCGCCATCGCCGGCCGCCCGCTGATTGCCGCGGCATCGACCCATCCCGGCGAGGAGACGCTGGTCATCGATGCGCATCTGCGCTTGCGCCGCAGCTTCCCGGGGCTCGTCACCATTCTGGCCCCGCGCCATCCCGAGCGCGGGCGGGGAATTCTCGACATTGCGCGGCTTGCCGGCTTGTCTGCGGCGCTGCGCTCGTCGGGTCAGCTCCCGAACCGCGCTACCGACGTCTATGTCGCCGATACCATGGGCGAGCTCGGGCTGCTCTACCGCTTGGCGCCGATCGTCTTCATCGGCGGCTCGCTGGTGCGCCACGGCGGCCAGAATCCGATCGAAGCCGCCAAGCTCGGAGCCGCCATCCTGCACGGGCCGCATGTGTGGAATTTCACCGAGATCTACGCGGCGCTCGATAAGGCGCGCGGCGCCGAGCGGGTCACCGACGTCGGCAAGCTCACCGTCCGGCTCGGCGCCTGGCTGACCGATGCGGCGGAACGCACAAGGGTGTCGGACGCCGCGCTTCGCACCGTGGATCTGCTCGGCGGAGCACTGGAGCGCACCCTCGCCGCGCTCGAGCCGTATCTGATGCAGCTTCGCCTGGAGCAAACCTGACTTGCGCGCCCCGGCGTTCTGGCAGGAAACCGGGATTGCGTCCGCGTTGCTTGCGCCCTTGGCCGGCCTCTACGGCTGGGCCGCGGCAGCTCGCATGCGCCGGCCCGGGAGCTCGGCCGGGGTGCCCGTGATCTGCGTCGGCAATCCGACCTTG
>WNGE01002748.1_pt1 | contig 21222 bp, 22 predicted proteins | sample 5400651 | NCBI WGS metagenome assembly WNGE01 (sample SAMN13153370, study PRJNA577476) | soil metagenome | isolation source: 60 cm soil or saprolite under grassland replicate 2 | place: USA:California | collected 2016-06-15 | reverse complement strand
GGGTCGGCCTCGAGCTCGCGTCACTGCTCGACGCGCAGGAATCGGTCCCGTGGTTCCTCCAGTTCGTCTTCACGGCTCACGGCCGCGTGCGTCCCTACAACAAGTGGCTCTCCTGGGAGCTCGAGGAGCATCCGCTGCCGTGGAACGATCTGCCGCGGCTCGAGCAGATCGCCCGCACCGGCGACCTCGCCGAGCAGCAGGCGCTGTTCCGGGACGCCGAGTCCCTCGCCCGCGAGCGCGGCCTCGGCGCGGTGATCGACAGCTGGGAGCCGGACGTCGCCCTGCTCCGCGGCGATCACTGACCGGGAGCCGGCTCCCAGAGCTCGATCCTGTTGCCGTCGAGGTCGGTGGCCCAGCCGAAGCGGCCGTTCTCCGACTCGTGGCGGGCGTCGTCGACCGGTACGCCGGCGGCCCGTAGCTGCGCGAGCATCGCGTCCAGGTCGCGCACGCGGTAATTGACCATCAGCTGCTGCCCGGACGGGCCGAAGTAACCCGTATCGGCGTCGAAGATCGCCCACGTCAGCGTGTCGCCGTCGGACGAGGTCAGCACGGCGCCGCCCCAGTCCTCCTCCACGTCGAGGCCGAGGTGCTCCGCGTACCACCGGCGTAACTCGCCGGGGCGCGGGGAGCGGAAGAAGACACCGCCGATGCCCCTAACCCGCTCCACCGCGCCACCGAGCGCTACTGCTCGAGCACGCGCGACGCCTTGGCGATCCCGCGCGACAGGATGTAGACGCTCGTCAGCACCGTCATCAGGATCGAGTAGAGGGCCGCGTTCACGGAGTCGGTCGCGGCCCAGATGACGATCAGGAAGACGAGGATCGCGAAGAACACGGCGAGCTCCGCGTTGCCCGGCACCGGCAGGATCGCACCGGTGACGGGGCCGCGGCCGAGCCCGCTGTAGCCGGGCGGCTGGCCGCCGGGCGGCGGGGGCGGAGGCGGGGGTGCCGTGGGCTGCTCGGGAGGCGTTTCGGACATCGGTGCTCCTTTCTCAGGCCGCGAGGGCCGGAACGTGAAGGATCTCGAGCTTCAACCCGTCCGGGTCGTAGAAGAAGACGGCGTAGTAACCCGGCATGTACGTGTACTCCTGCGCCTCGCTCTCGATCTGAGCGTCGGCGGAGCGCAACCAGTCGGCGCGCTCGTCCACGGCAGCGCGAGAGGCAACCTCGAAGGCGAGATGGTGCAGGCCGACGCTGTAGCGATCGTACCGGCGGCCTTCGCTCTGCGCCTCGCGGAGCCCGATCGAGCAGTCGCGTCCGGTCAGGTACCAGATCGTCTCGCCGCGCTCCCCCTCCACCTCGCTGATCCCGTGCCAGCCGAGCGGCCCGAGCAGCTCCCGGTAGAACGGCAGGCTGCGCTCGATCGAGGAGACGACGAGGTCGACGTGATGAACGCCGCCGGAGCGCATGCGCCAACGCAAGTTCGGCGCCGGGCGGGCGAGTCCTACGTACCATCGGCCGGTGAACCTCTTCCACTACCACCTCGTCACGAGCAGGGTGAGAGAGGTCGAGGCGCGCTACATCGGCAAGCTCGGCTTCGATCTCGTCGCCCGCCACGGCCGAATCGGCGAGGACCTCACCTCCTACGAGGCCGGCGTCTCGTGGACCGAGCTCGACGACCTCGGCTTCAAGCTGCGGCTGTCGGAGCTCGAGCTCGGGGCGGTCAACGTCGTCGTCCAGCCCGGCCAGTGGCCGATGCCGCGCGTCGACCACCTGGGCCTCGCGCTCGACGACGACGAGTTCGACGACGCTCTCGCGCGGGCCGAGCAGGCCGAGCTGCGGGTGCAGGAGCATGGCGGCCGCCGCACCTTCGTCTCGACCAACGCCGGCTATCGGCTCGAGCTGCACCCGCCGCGCGACTGGATCGACGAGCTGCTCCAGCAGAGCGACCGGCTGCGGCTCTCCGAGCTGCATCTCAAGGCGGACGATCCCGACGGGAAGGCCGAAGCGCTCGCCGGGATCCTCGGCCGCGCCCGCATCGGCCCCGAGGTGGAGGTCGGCGACACGCTCGTCCGCTTCGTGCCCGGCGGCCCTCAGGGACGGCCCGAGCTCTACGGCGAGCTGTTCGTGTGAGCGGTCCATGCCCCTTGGGCCGCGGCTGAACCGGACGCGGCCCGGGTCTGGCCCCCGCGCGTAGCCCGGCAACGCCGATGCGGCCGGGGGCCAGACCTTAGACTCGACTTCATGGGGGAAGAGGCTCGGACATACGAGGACGCCGGGGTCTCGCTCGCGACGGCGGACGCCGTCGTCGGGCGGCTGCGCGCCGCCGCCGAGTCGACCGGCGCGCCCGGCTTCGGGCAGTTCGCGGGCCTCTTTCCGCTCGACGAGCGCCGCCTGCTCGCCGCCTCGATGGACAGCGTCGGCTCGAAGCTGATGCTGTCGCGGCGCGCGGGAAAGCTGCGCTGGGCCGGGATGGACATCGCCGCCCACTGCATCGACGACGTGCTCTGCTGCGGCGCCGAGCCGCTCTTCCTGCTCGACTACGTCGCTGCCGCCCGCGTCGAGCTCGAGCAGGTCGCGGAGCTCGTCGAGGGCGCGGCGGAGGTCTGCCGCGCCGCCGGGTGCATGCTGATCGGCGGCGAGACCGCCGAGCTGCCGGGCGTCTACCGCGACGGCGAGCTCGACTTCGCCGCCGCGTGCGTCGGCATCGTCGACCGGGACCGGCTCGTCGACGGCTCGCGCTGCGCGCCAGGGGACGTCGTGGTCGGCTTCCCCTCGAGCGGCCTGCACACGAACGGCTTCTCCCTCGTGCGGGCCGTGCTCGGCGACGGCGACTTCGACGCCGACCTGCTCCTGGCACCGCACCGGCTCTACCTCGACGACGTGCGTGCGCTCCGGGCGGGGGCGGACGTGAAGGCACTGGCGCACGTCACGGGCGGCGGGATCCTCGGCAACCTCTCGCGCGTTCTCCCCGACGGGGTCCACGCCCGCATCGACTGGGACGCGTGGGAGCGCCCAACGGTGTTCGCCTGGCTCGCGGACCAGGGGATCGAGGAGGAGGAAGCGCGCCGCGTCTTCAACCTCGGCATCGGTCTGTGCGCCGTCGTGCCGGAGGCGCCGGACACGGCGCTGGTGATCGGGTCGCTCGAGTGATCGGGGTCCTCGTCTCCGGCGAGGGGACGAACCTGCAGGCGCTGCTCGATGCGGGGCTGCCGGTCGTCGCGGTCGCCAGCAACAGGCGCGAAGTTCCCGCGCTCTCGCGTGCCCGCGACGCCGTGACGGCGGTCTTCGAGCTCGCCCACTACGAGAGTCGCGACGCCCGCGACGAGGCGATGGCCGACTGGCTCGAGGAGCAGGGTGTCCGGCTTGTCGTACTCGCGGGCTACATGCATCTCCTCACTCCGAGCTTCCTCGCGCGGTTTCCGGACGCGGTCGTCAACGTCCACCCTTCGCTGCTACCGGAGTTCCCGGGAGCGCACGCGGTCGAGCAGCAGCTCGCGGCCGGCGTGAGCGAGTCGGGTGCGACGGTTCACCTCGTCGACGAGGGCATCGACTCGGGGCCCGTGCTCGCGCAGGAGCGTGTGCCGGTTCTCCCCGACGACACGCCCGAGAGCCTGCACGAGCGCATCAAGGAGATCGAGCACAGGCTGCTGCCCGACGTGGTGGAGAAGCTGTGCGCGCGCTGATCTCGACCTACGACAAGACCGGCCTCGAGTTCTTCGCGCGCGGACTCGCCGAGCTCGGCTGGGAGCTCGTCGCGAGCGGCGGCACCGCCGCGTACCTCGAGGAGCTGGGACTCACGATCGAGCGCGTCGAGGCGCTGACGGACTCGCCGGAGATGCTCGGCGGCCGCGTGAAGACGCTTCATCCGCGCATCCATGCGGCGATCCTCGCGCGTCGCGACGAGGACGACGACGTCGCGACGCTCGAGCGATACGAGATCGAGCCGTTCGACCTCGTCTGCGTCAACTTCTATCCGTTCGCGCGGATCGCGGCGCAGAAAGGAGTCACCGAGGAGCAGGCGGTGGAGATGATCGACGTCGGCGGGCCGTCGATGCTGCGCGGCGCCGCGAAGAATTTTGCGCACTGCGCGCCGGTCAGCCGGCCGGAGCGCTACGGCTTCGTCCTCGACGAGCTGCGCCGCGAGGGCGACCTGTCGCGCGGCACGCGCCGCGAGCTCGCTGCCGAGGCGTTCGCCGCCACTGCCGCATACGAGGCGGCGATCGCCGGCTGGTTCGCCGAGCGCGAGTCGTTCCCTGATTCGCTCGTCATCCCGCTCGAGAAGGTGCTCGATCTCTCCTACGGCGAGAATCCACACCAGCGCGCCGCCTACTACGCCGAGCGCGGCAGCCGCTCGCACCTGCTCTCCCGGGTCGAGCAGCTGCACGGCAAGGCGCTCTCCTTCAACAATCTCAACGACCTCTCCGCGGCACGCCTGCTGGCGCGCGAGTTCGCGCTGCCCGCCTGCGTGATCGTGAAGCACGCGAACCCGTGCGGAGTCGCGGTCGGCGCCACCGTCGCGGAGGCCTACGCCAAGGCGCTCGCCTCCGATCCGACGTCGGCGTACGGCGGCATCGTCGTCCTGAACCGCGAGGTGGACGGGTCGCTCGGCGAGCAGCTGGCGACGCAGTTCGTCGAGGTGCTGTTCGCGCCGGGATACGACGACGACGCGCTCGCCGCGCTCACCCGCAAGCAGGGCACGCGCATCCTGGTCGACCGGGAGCGGCGCGGGCCGCCCGCGGCCGCGCGCCACTACAAGCGTGTGCTCGGCGGCCTGCTGGTGCAGGACGCCGACGCCGAGATCGACGATCGTGAAGGCTGGCAGCTCGTCTGCGGCAGCCTCGACGAACCCCAGTGGGGTGACCTCGTCTTCGCCTGGCGCGTCTGCAAGCACGTCTCCTCCAACGCGATCGTGCTCGCGCGGGACCTCGCGACGGTCGGGATCGGCGCGGGCCAGATGAGCCGCGTCGACGCGGTACGGATCGCGGTAGAGAAGGCCGGGGCCAACGACCACGAGCTCACCGGCTCGGCACTCGCGTCCGACGCGTTCTTCCCGTTCCCCGACGGCCCGCGGATCGCCGTAGATGCCGGCACGACCGCGATCGTCCAGCCCGGGGGGTCGCGGCGCGACCAGGACGTGATCGACGAGGTGGAGCGATCCGGCGTCGCCATGGTCTTCACCGGGCGGCGCCACTTCCGGCACTAGTGATGTAACCGGCCGGTACCGTTGAACGGCGGAAGCCGTCGAAAGGAGCCCGATGTCCCCGGCCGATCCCAGACGCTGGCAGGCGCTGGCGCTTGTCTGCGTCGCGATGTTCATGACCGTGCTCGACGTGTCGATCGTCAACGTCGCGCTGCCCTCGATCAAGACCTCGCTCGACGTCTCGGATCAGAGCCTGCAGTGGATCCTGACCGCCTACGCGATCACCTTCGGGGGGCTGCTGCTGCTCGGCGGCCGTGCGGCCGACCTGCTCGGGCGGCGGCGGATGTTCATGATCGGCATGGGACTGTTCGCGGCGGCTTCGCTCGCCTGCGGGCTCGCCGGCTCGATCGGCGTCCTCGTGGCGGCCCGCGCGGTGCAGGGCGTCGGCGCCGCCATCATCTCACCCGCGACGCTCTCGATCATCACGACGACCTTCGAAGAGGGCTCGGAGCGGAACAAGGCGATCGGCATCTGGGGCGCGATGGCGGGCAGCGGCGCGGCCGCGGGCGTCCTCGCCGGCGGGCTCCTCACCAAGTACGCCGGTTGGGAGTGGATCTTCTTCGTCAACGTGCCCGTGGGTGCGATCGTGCTCGCGCTCACGCGCCCGCTCGTGCGCGAGAGCCGGATCACGGGCATGCGGGGCTTCGACGCAGGCGGCGCCGTGACGGTCACGGGCAGCCTCGCCCTCCTCGTCTATGCGATCTCGAAAGCGCCGGACGTCGGCTGGAGCAGCGGCCGCACGATCGGCCTCCTCGTCGCCGTCGCGGTCCTGCTGGCGCTGTTCGCCGCAATCGAGCTGCGGCACCCCGCGCCGATGGTGCCGTTCCGGATCTTCCGCACGAAGACGCTCGCCGGCGCCAACGTGGCGGGCATCCTGCTGGGCGCCGTCGTCTACGCGAACTTCTTCCTGCTGACGCTGTACGTGCAGCAGGTGCTCCACTACTCGGCTTTGCGGACCGGGCTGACGTTCCTGTTCACGGCCGGCACCGTGATCCCGGTCGCCGGCGTCTCGCAGGCGCTGACGACGAGGTTCGGCCCGCGCCCGGTGATGGCGGCCGGGCTGGCGCTGATCACGGGCGGGATGCTCTGGTACACGCAGATCCCATCGCACGGCGGCTTCTGGGGCAACCTATTGCCCGGCTACCTGATGGTGGGTGTCGGCATGGCGTTCGCGTTCATCCCGATGTCGATCGCCGCGCTCGCGGGCGTCGCGCCGCAGGAAGCGGGGCTCGCGTCGGGGCTCATCAACACCTCGCAGCAGATCGGCGGCGCGGTCGGCGTCGCGATGGTCTCGACCATTGCGTTCACGCACATGCGGACGCTGCTCGCGGCGGGGCACGACCAGGCGAGCGCGTTGACGGGCGGCTTCTCGCTCGCCTTCTGGGTGATCGCAGGCGTCAGCGCCGTCTCGGTGGTCGCTGCCGCCGCGCTCGTGCGCAGCCAGGAGGCCGCAGCCGTCGAGACCGCGTACGAGCTGGGCTAAGCAAGCGCCGTCGAACGTCGGCCGGTGGCATACGCTTCCCGGCGGATGCCGAGGAACTATCCGACCGTCCTCGAGCTCGTCGGCGGCACGCCGATCGTGCGGCTCGACCGGCTCTCGCCCGCCGGCGGCGCGCGGATCCTCGCGAAGCTCGAATACCTGAACCCGGGCGGCTCGGTGAAGGACCGAATCGGCCTGGCGATGATCGAGGCCGCCGAGCGCGAGGGCAAGCTGCGCCCCGGCGGCACGATCGTCGAGCCGACGTCGGGCAACACCGGCGTCGGCCTAGCGATCGCGGCGGCGCTGAAGGGCTACCGCTGCATCTTCGTCATGCCCGACAAGATGTCGCAGGAGAAGATCTCGATGCTGCGCGCCTACGGGGCCGAGGTCGTGATCACGCCCACGGCGGTCGAGCACGACTCACCGGAGAGCTACTACTCGGTCTCCTCCCGGCTGGCCGAGGAGATCCCCGGCGGCTTCAAGCCCGACCAGTACTCGAACATGGCGAACCCGCGGGCGCACTACGAGGTGACCGCTCCCGAGATCTGGGAGCAGACCGGCGGCGAGGTCGACGCGATCGTGATCTCGGTGGGCACGGGCGGGACGATCTCCGGCGTCGGGCGCTGGTTCCACGAGCGCGAGCCGGAGGTGCGGATCGTCGGCATCGACCCCGAAGGGTCGATCTACACCGCGAAGGGCGCGTCCGAGCTCCACCCGTATCTCGTCGAGGGGATCGGCAAGGACACGTGGCCCGAGACGATCGACCTCGAGGTGGTCGACGAGTGGATCCAGGTCTCAGACCGCGACTCGTTCGTCACCGCGCGGCGCCTCGCCCGCGACGAGGGGATCCTCGCCGGCGGGTCTGCCGGCTCGACGCTCTGGGGGACGATCCGGGTCGCCGAGCGGCTCGGCCCCGAGGCGACGGTGCTGGCGCTGATCCCCGACTCGGGCCGCTCGTATCTGTCCCGCTTCTACGACGACAACTGGATGCTCGAGCACGGCTTCCTCGAGCGCCAGGCGCCTCTGCCGACGGTCGAGGAGGTGCTACGCGCGAAGCACCGCGGCGCCTTGCCGAGCCTCGTCACCATCTCGGCTCACCAGAAGGTCGGCGAGGGGATCGACACGATGCAGCGCTACGGCATCTCGCAGCTGCCGGTCGTGCGCGACAGCGCGTGCGAGTCGCTCGCTGACGTGATCGGATCGCTGCAGGACCGGGCGCTGCTCGAGCGCGTGTTCACGAACCCCGACGTGGTGCACGAGGACGTCGCCGCCGCCATGCAGCCTCCGCTCGCGGCGGTCGAGGCGACGGCCACGCTCGAGGAGGTGTTCGCGACCCTGACGGGGGGCACGAACGCGGTCGTCGTCGCGCGCGACGGCAGGCCGGTCGGCGTGCTGACGCGCGCCGATCTACTCGAGTTCCTCGCGCACCGGCGCTAGCCCTTTTGGGCTACTAGCCGCTGAGCCTGGAGCCGTTCTGCTTCGCGCGCTCGTTGAGCTCGCGGGTCGCGATGAGCGTCGCCCGGACGGCGTCGAGCAGTTGGGCCAGAAGCTCCAGCCGCTGCTCCTCGGAGCGGAGCTCGAGCAGGCGCTGCTTCGCGTCGGGCGCGAGCTCCACCTGCGCGGCCAGCTCGAACGAGAGCTGCGGCGAGGACTCATCGACTTCCTCGGCGTCCGCCTCGGCGAGCGCCGCGAGCGCGCGGAACGAGCCGGCGGCGCGTGCGGCCGTCTCCGCCTCGACTCCGCCGGGGTCGTCCTCGACCGGCTCGATGAGCGCGGTCAGATAGGAGCGGCCGCGCGTCAGCTCCGCGACCTGAAAGCGATCGCCACCTTCCACGACCACGTTCAGCCGGCCGTCGTCGAACCGCTCGAGCACGTCGGTCACGACGGCGCGCGTCCCGACCTCCCGCACCCCGTCCTCGTCGGCGTACAACAGGCCGAAGTCGCCGTCCTCCTCCAGGCACTCGCCGATCAGCTCCTTGTAGCGCGGCTCGAAGATGTGGAGCGGCACGCGCTCGGTGGGGAGCAGCACGATGCCGAGCGGGAAGAGGCCGATCTCCTCCATCGCCACAGGGTACGCGCCTGGCCGTACCATGGCGGCGTGGCCGTCGAACGTCTCGAATCCCTCCTCCGCAAAGCGTTTCCGGACGCGGAGGAGCTGCGTGTGGACGACCGGACAGGCGGCGGCGACCACTTCCAGGTGACCGTGGCCAGTCCCCGTTTCCAGGGGCTGCCGCTGCTCGACCAGCATCGCCTCGTCAACGAGGCGCTCGCCGAGCCGCTCCGCGACGGCACCATCCACGAGCTGCGAATCAAGACGAGGAGGACGGGTCAGTGAGCGAGCTTTCCGAGCGGATCAAGGACGTCATCGAGCAGGAGCCGGTGGCGCTCTTCATGAAGGGCACGCCGCAGTTCGTGATGTGCGGCAACTCCGAGCGTGCACTGCGCGCGTTGCGCGAGGCCGGCGCGCCGGTGACGACCGTCGACGTGCTCCCGGACCCGGCGATCCGGCAGGAGCTTTCAACTGTCTCGGGCTGGCCGACGATCCCGCAGGTGTTCGTCAAGGGCGAGCTGATCGGCGGCGCCGACATCACGCAGGAGCTCGCCGAGGCCGGGGAGCTGACGCAGATCCTCGAGGAGCGGCTCGGCGCCGGCTACCGCGACGCCGCCGAGGAACGAACGGTGGACGTGATCAGCGGGACACGCGCCTGACGCCGGCCCAGCGCCAGCCGATCGCCGGGAAGGCGCCGTTGCGGATCTGCTCCTCCTCGAGCGGCTCGCTCGCCGGGTCGTGCAGCCAGCGGTGGAAGTACGGCAGCCACGCGAGCGCCCGCTCGTCGTAGCGCGCCCGCAGCGCGTCGAGCAGCACGCCGTGCGGGTGCAGGTCGGGGTGGCGGGCGCGCCACTCGTCGAGCGACGTCGGCCCTTGCGGGTCGGCGCCGGCCGCGGCGAGCCGGCGATGCCGATCCTCGTACCAGGCCTGCCCGGCCGGGTCGATCAGGTCCCCGGCGAACTCGTCGACGACGAGCAGCGGCGCGAGCCCGGCCAGCCGCTCGATCGCCTCGTCGAGCGGCCGGACGTGATGCAGGACGCGTCCCGCGACGACCGCGTCGAACGCGCCTTCGACCTGCCGGAAGTCCACCTGCCGGTAATGCTCGCCCGCGGGCGCGCGCGGATCGACGCCGAGCGGGTCGTAGCCTGCGGCGACGAGCGCCGGGACGACGCCGCCCTCGTCGCCGCAGCCGACCTCGAGCACGCGTGCGGGCGGCGGCGGAAGGTGTGAGAGTACGAACATGGCGAAGTCGGACATCGAGGTCAGCCTTGCAGAAGCGCGCCGGATCGCGATCCGGTCGCAGCTACTCGACGGCTCCGCGACGGACGTCCTGGACACCGTACGCAGGCTCGGCTTCCTGCAGATCGACCCGATCTCGACCGTCGCGCCGCCGCAGCACCTCGTCCTCTGGAGCCGGCTCGATGCCTTCGACCGCGCCGAGCTCGACCGGCTGCTCTGGGAGGAGCGCAAGCTCATCGAGTGGCGCGCCTTCATCTGGCCGGCCGACGACCTGCCGCTGCTCCGCGCGCGCATGCGCCGCAAGCGAGGCCGCGACACCGCCGGCCGGCGCGGCAGCGAGTTCCTGAAGGCGAACGCCGCCTTCCGCCGCTACGTGCTGCGTGAGCTCGAGCAGCGCGGCCCGCTCCTGTCCCGCGAGATCGAGGATCACGTGAGCATGAAGCGTGAGCACCACGAGTGGTGGGGCAGCCGCAAGATGGGGCTGATGCTCGAGATACTCGCGGACCGGGGCCTCGTCGCGGTCGTCGGGCGTCGCAACGGTCAGCGGCTCTGGGATCTCGCCGAGCGCTGGTATCCCGAGACGGAGAAGCTCACCTGGCCGGAGGCGCAGGAGCTCCTGGCGGAGAAGCGGCGGCGCGCCCTCGGCGTCCGCTACGAGAACGGCCGCTGGCTCGCCCATCCCGACGCCGTCGACGGCGACGTCCCGAACCAGGTCACGTTCCTCTCGCCGTTCGACCGCCTCGTCCACGACCGCGAGCGGGCGGAGGCGCTGTGGGGCTTCCGCTACCGGCTGGAGATGTACGTGCCGAAGGCGAAGCGCGAGTACGGCTACTACGTACTGCCGATCCTGCGCGGCGACGAGCTCGTCGGGCGGATCGAGCCGGTGCACGACCGGAAGGCGGGCGTGCTGCGCGTCCAGGGTGTGTGGTGGGAGAACGGCGCGCGCCCGATCTCCCTCGAGCGGCCGCTACGAAGCCTGGCGTCCTTTCTGGGCGCGGATCTCGTTCAGGACGAGAGGCGTACCCCGGCGGCGTAGATCGTCGAGCCCGCGCTCGACGAGCGTGCGTGCCCAGGCGATCGACTCATCGACGTGCGCGTTCCAGGCGTCGCGCTTACAACCAGGGGCCTGGCCCCCGAACAAGAGTGTCACGGAGCCGTCACGGGCCGGCGACTGCCTTGGGTAGCCATGGGGGCCAGGCCCCGGCCTAGAATCGTTCGATGGACTTCGAGACACGCGCGATCCATGCCGGGCAGGAGCCGGATCCGGCGACCGGTGCCGTCACCGTGCCGATCTACCAGACGTCGACGTACGTCCAGGAGGCGGTCGGAGAGCACAAGGGCTACGACTACTCGCGCGTCGCGAACCCGACCCGGACGGCGCTGCAGGTCTGCCTCGCCTCGCTCGAGTCGGCCGAGCACGGGATCGCCTTCTCGTCTGGGCTCGGCGCGACGACGACACTGATGCACCTCGTCGACCCGGGCGAGCGCGTCGTCCTCATCGCAGACGTGTACGGCGGCGTCTACCGGATGACCTCGCAGGTGTACGCGCCGAAGGGCTACGAGTTCGAGTACGTCGCCGCCGAGGAGTTCCCGAACCTGCGGGCCCACCTCGACGAGAGGACGCGCATCGTCTGGGTCGAGTCGCCGTCGAACCCGCTGCTGAACGTCGTCGACATCCGCGCCGCCGCCGAGGCGGCACACGAGGCCGGCGCGATCCTCGTCGTCGACAACACCTTCGCCACGCCGTACCTGCAGCGGCCGCTGGAGCTCGGCGCCGACGCAGTCGTCCACTCGACGACGAAGTACCTCGGCGGCCACTCGGACACCGTCGGCGGCTTCGTTGCGACGAACGACCCGACGATCGCCGAACGGCTCTACTTCCTCCAGAAGTCGCTCGGGGCCGTGCCCGGGCCGTTCGACGCCTGGCTCGTCCTGCGCGGCGTCAAGACGCTTGCGTTGCGGATGCGGAAGCACTGCGAGAACGCGATCGCCGTCGCGTACTTCCTCTCGCGCCACCCCCGCGTCGAGCACGTCTTCTATCCGGGCCTGCCGACCCATCCCGGGCACGCGATCGCGGCGCGCCAGATGCGCGACTTCGGCGGCATGGTCTCGTTCCTCGCCGAGTCGGAGGAGGAGGCGGTCGAGCTCGTCGCGCGCACGAGCATCTTCAAGCTCGCCGAGTCGCTCGGCGGGGTCGAGAGCCTGATCGAGCATCCGGCCCGGATGACGCACGCGTCGACGGCGGACGCTCCGTTCGCGGCGCCCCGGAATCTCGTCCGGCTCTCGGTCGGCATCGAGTCGGCGGAGGACCTGATCGCCGACCTCGAGGCCGCGCTCGTCCGCGCCGCCGCGCACGCATGAGCGATGCACACGCCGTCGTCTACGTCGAGATCCCGATGGGATCGCGGAACAAGTACGAGTGGGACGAGGAGCTCGGCGGCGTCGTGCTCGACCGCCGGCTCTTCACCTCGATGACCTACCCGGCCGACTACGGCTTCCTCGAAGGGACGCTCGCGAACGACGGCGACCCGCTGGACGCACTCGTGCTCGTCGCCGAGCCGACGTTTCCCGGCTGCCGGATCCGCGTCCGGCCGATCGGCGTCTTCCACATGACCGACGAGAAGGGGCCCGACGAGAAGGTGCTGTGCGTCCCACTCGGCGATCCCTCGTTCGAGCGTGTACGCGACATCCACGACGTGAACGCCGAGCTCCGCGACGAGATCGAGCACTTCTTCCAGCGCTACAAGGACCTGGAGCCCTCGAAGCGGACGGAGACGCGCGGCTGGGGCAACCGCTCGGAGGCCGCGGAGATCCTCGACGCGGCCCGCGTGCGCACGCGCGCATGAGCGGGGGGAGCCGCCGCAGCGGCTCCCCCGGCTTTCGCTAGCGAATCGTGACCTGCACGAGCCGCCTGGCCGAGACGCCCGCGAGCAGGTTCTCGCCCGGCTTGCGCGCCCGGACGAACATCACGAGCGCGCCGCGACGCAGCGGCAGGTTCCTCGTCGGGCGCATCTGGATCGTCGCCCAGCCCGTGTTGTCCGTGGGGGTCTCGGCGGCCTTGAACGTCCAGCCGTACGGCAGCCCCAGGACATAGACGAGCGCACCCTGGATCGAGAACCCGCGCGTGTCGGACACGTGGAACCGCGCCTGGAACGGCGCGCGGGTCGTGAGCACCGTCGGCGTGGACTTCACGCTGTCGATGATCAGCTGGTTCGGCAGCGAGACCTGCGTCACCGAGATCGTGTGCCCCTTGCCGCCTGCGGGCGTTGCCGGCGCGATGATGTCGGTGTTCGCCGAGGTCGCTGCGGTCGAGCCGCGCGCGTTCGTGGCTGTGACGACGACGTGCAGGACGCTGCCGACATCCGCGGCGGTGAGGGCGAACGTGGCGTTGGTGGCCCCACTGACGTCGCCGCAGTTGCCGCCGATTGCGTCGCACCGCTGCCATTGGTACTTGAACGTGATCGGCTTCGTGCCGGTCCAGGTGCCGGGCTTGGCGGTGAGCGTGGTGCCCTCCTTCGCCGCCCCGGCGATCGTGGGAGCCTTGGTGTTCTTCGGCGCCTGGCCGCTCGCCTCGACGACGTCCGTCGGCCGCGACGTCGCCGTTCCCGAGCCGGAGCTGTTCGTCGCGGTCACGACGACACGGATCCGGTGGCCGATGTCAGCAGACGTCAGCGTGTACCTCTTGCTCGTCGCGCCGCTGATCGCAGTACAGGCTCCACCCGCTTGGTCACACCGCTGCCAGGCATAGGAGAACGACTTCGGCGCGTTCGCCCACGAGCCGTTGCTGGCCGTGAGCACGGAGCCGTCCTTCGCCGAGCCCGAGATCGAGGGTAGGGCCGTGTTCGAGGGCACGGCCTGTGGGACCGCCGATCCGACGCCGGCGAGGAGCGCCAGCGCGCCGGCCGCGACCGCCCCGACCAGCGCGATTCTCTTCGTCCAGCTCATGTTCTCCTCCTCATTCGTGTGCCGCAAAGATTCCCGCTGAGTGCAAAGTGGAGGTAACCATGTTGTAAGAACTTCTCACCTGCCGCCGCCGTAGGATCTGCGCGGATTGGCCGAGCTCGAACCCATCGACCTCCACCACCAGGGCGCCGAGCGTGTGATCGGGTCGTACCTGCTCGACACCGACGACGGGCCGGCCGTCTTCGACCCCGGCCCCAGCACGACGGTGGGCGCCCTGAAGGCCGGCCTCGCCGAGCGCGGGCTCGAGCTCGGCGACGTGCGTCACCTGCTGCTCAGCCACATCCACCTCGACCACGGGGGCGCCGCGGGAACGCTCGTGCGGGAGCAGCCCGGGCTGCAGGTGCACGTCTCGGAGATCGGCGCGCCGCACCTCGTCGACCCCGCCCGGCTCGAGCGGAGCGCCCGGCGCCTCTACGGCGACACGTTCGACACGCTCTGGGGGGAGCTGGCGCCGGTACCGCGCGAGAACGTTCACATCGCCGACGGCCGCGTCCTCGGCCTCGAGTGCTTTCCGACGCCGGGGCACGCCTCCCACCACGTCTGCTACCTCGACCGCGACGGCACGCTCTACGCGGGCGACGCGGCGGGCGTTCGCATCCAGCCGGGCCGCCTGGTGCTGCCCCCGACGCCGCCGCCGGAGGCCGACGTCGAGGTCTGGCAGCGGACGATCGACGAGATCGAGCTTCGCACGCCGGAGCGGCTGGCGCTCGTCCACTTCGGGGTGGCCGAGGACCCGGTCCGGCACCTGGCGGAGCTCCGCCTCGCGCTCTACGACTGGGCCGAGTTCGTCCAGGGCGGCGCGACCGAGGAGGAGTTCATCGCGTACGGCCGTACCGAGCTCGCCGACGCCGGGGAGGACGTTCGCGCCTACGACGTCGCGATGCCGCTTTGGCAGTCGTACCTTGGCCTGAAGCGCTGGGCCGAGCGGCAGGCGGACTTGCCACCGGCCGCCTAGCGCGGGACGATCTGCGTCGTGAGAGCGCTCCGCGAGCAGCCGTTCCGGATCCTCTTCGCCGCGCGCACGATCTCGTTCCTCGGCACGAACCTCGCGCCGATCGCGGTCGCGTTCGCCGTCCTGGACTTGCACGGCGGCGCTGCCGAGATCGGATACGCGTTCGCCGCTTGGACGCTCGCGCAGGTCTCGACGCTGCTCTTCGCGGGCGTCCTCGCCGACCGGCTGCCGCGCCGCCGCGTGATGATCGCCTCCGACATCGCGAGCTTCTTGATCCGAACCGCGATGGGCGCGATCCTCGTCACCGGCCACGCGCACATCTGGGAGCTGATCGTGCTCCAGGCGTGCGGCGGCGCCGCGGTGGCCTTCTACTCGCCCGCGTCGACCGGCCTCGTGCCGCAGACGGTGCCGCAGGACCTGCTTCACCAGGCGAACGCGTACATGAGCATCGCCCGCTATCTGGCTTTCCCGGTCGGGGCGGCAACAGGCGGGACGATCGTCGCGCTCGTCGGCCCGGGCTGGGCGCTGCTGTTCGACGCCGCGACGTATGCCACGAGCGCACAACTCCTCATGCGGCTGCGGCTCGCACACGAGGTGCGTATGGCCACGGCGGGCTTCCTGCGTGAGCTGCGTGAGGGCTGGCAGGCGTTCACGGAACAGACCTGGGTCTGGCTGCTGACGCTCTGGGTCTCGCTCTACTTCCTGGTCACCTACGCCCCGTTCTTCGTGCTCGGGCCCTTCGTGGCCGACCGCTCGCTCGGGGGCGCGGGTGCGTGGGCCGCCGTCGTGACCGGCGAGGGGGTCGGCTCGCTGCTCGGCGGACTCATCGCCCTGCGCTTCGCGCCGCGGCGGCAGACGATGCTCGTGATCGGCTGGCTCTTCTCGCTGAGCGCCGTCCAGTGCGTATTGCTCGCGCTGCGCGTCCCCGTCGTCGCGCTCGCGCCTGCGGCGGCCCTCGCCGGCTTCGCCTTCTCCTACGGGACGGTCATCTGGGACACAACCCTCCAGCGCGTGATCGCGCCCGAGAAGCTCTCCCGCGTCTCCGCCTACAACTGGATGGCCGCGATGGCGTTCCTGCCGCTCGGCTACGCGATCGCCGGACCGGTCGCGATGGCGATCGGCGTGCGCACGTCGCTCCTGATCGGCTCGGCCTGGATCGTCGCCAGCACGTACGCGGTGACGCGCGTCCGCAGCGTGCGCGAGGTCGGGCTCGAGCCCACGGTTGCGGCGCCCGCGGTCACCTTGCCTGGCTAGTCTGGTCCGGGTGCCGCGCGTTCCGGTGCCGCCCGAGGTCGATGCGTTCCTCGCGCAGGCGAATCCCGCCGTCGTCGGCAGCATCCGCCCCGACGGCGCGCCGCACACGGCGGCGACGTGGTACGACTGGGAGGACGGCCGGGCGCTGCTGAACATGGAGGACACGCGCCTCCGGCTCGGCTACCTGCGCGCCGACCCGCGCGCATCGCTCACCGTCCTCGCCGAGGGCAACTGGTACCACCAGGTGACGCTTCTGGGCCGCGTCGTCTCGATCGAGGAGGACGTCGACCTGCGCGACATCGACCGGCTTGCGCTGCGCTACACGGGCAAGCGGCACGGCAGGCGCGACCGGGCGCGCTTCAGCGCGTGGCTGGAGCCGGAGCGGTGGTACTCGTGGCCGCCGGCCTCTCGCTGACCTGTTCCGTGCGCACGAGCCAGAGCGGTGCGTCGGCGCACTCGACGCGGCGCGCGCCCTCCACCTCCGAGAGCGACGACGCGAGCACGCGCACCGTCTCGCCGTCGACCTCGGCGAGCGCGCCGTGGAGGCCGCGCGGCACCGTGTACCGCCACGCCCAGACGAGCCGGTGCAGCTCCAGCGCCGGACGGCTCCAGTCGAGCCACGCGTCCTCGTCGCCGAAGAACGACTGGTAGTCGCCACCCTCCTGGATCGTGCCCGGGTCGCCGGCGCCGAGCCGGTCGAGCGCTTCGCGCAGGAGCGCGAGCACCGCCGGGCCAAGGCCGGTGTAGAACGTCTCCGGCTCGGCGTACTCGCCGAGCGGCACGGCCTTCTGCGCAAGAACGGGACCGGTGTCGAGTTCGGCGTCCATGCGGTGGAAGCTGATGCCGATCTCCTTCTCGCCGGCCCGGATCGCCCACGCCACCGGCACCGGACCGCGGTGCCGCGGCAGCAGCGACGGATGCCCGTTGAGCCAGCCGAGCGGCGGCACGGCCAGTGCCTCGGCCGGGATCTTCCACGGGAAGCCCATGCAGACCACGAGGTCGGGTCGCGCCGACTCGACCAGGCGAGCGATGGAGCTGCGCCGCGCCGGCATCAGGACGTCGAGGTCGGCCGGCAGCTCCTGGAGCATCGGCCCGAGCTCGAAGCCGCCGTAGCGCCCGTCGGTGTCGCGGATCGTCAGCAGTGCCACCGGCTCGTGCCCCGCGTCCCGCAGGGTCGCATGGAAGCCGAGCGCGACCGGCAGGATCCGCGTCGCGATCACGACGCGCCACGGCGGCGCTGGGGTCATGGCCGCATGGTAGAGGTGGGCATGTGTACCCATGTGACGGTGGGCATGGGCGCACATGTGCCGCTGTAGTGACGTAACCGGCAACGTGGCCATGGTCCCGGGCAACGTCACCGGCCACGTCACTAGGCGATCACCTCTTCGAAGGCCGCGACGTAGTCCGCGACCATCCGCTCCCGCGAGAACCGCTCCTCGGCCAGGCGGCGGAGCTCGAGCGGCTCGAGCCGGTCGGACTCGTCCAGCGCGGCCGCCATCTCGCGGTAATGGTCGACGATGATCCCGCTGAGGCCCTGCTCGATCACCTCGGGCACCGCGCCGCGGCGCGTCGCGATCACCGGCGTGCCGCAGGCCATCGACTCGATCATCACGAGCCCGAACGGCTCCTCCCAGTCGATGGGGAACAGGGTCGCCCGCGCGTTCTGGAGGAGCTCGACCTTCTCGCCGTGCGTGACCTCGCCGACGTACTCGATCAGGCCCGGCCTGAGATGCGGCTCGATGAACTGGCGGAAGTACTCGAGCTCGGGCGGCTCGCGCATCTTGCCGGCGAGCTTCAGCGGCAGCCCGGCCTCGGTCGCGACCGCGACTGCCCTGTGCGCCCCCTTGTCCGCGTTCATGCGGCCGAGGAAGAGCAGGTAGTCGCCGCGGTGGGGATGCACGGGATAGAGCGAGAAGTCGAGCGCGTTCGGGATGTTCGCGAGCCAGGGGAGGCCGGGGTGCGGCTCGCGCTGCTTCATCGAGATCGAGACGAGCCGCGTGCGCGGCGAGACAGCCGCGATCTGCTCGTAGACCTCCCCGGGCTCGCCGACGAGCGGCCCGTGCACCGTGTGCACGCACGGCGTGCGGACGGCGCCGCCGATCACCGCCGCCGGCGGGCCCGAGTGGTCGTTGATCACCTCGAACTCCCCGGCCCGCGCGAAGCAGGCGAGCGCGTGACGGATCTCGACCTGCGCGACGCCGATCTGATCGCTCGGCGCGACCTCGTAGACGCAGGCGAGCTTGGCATTGGTGCGCGAGTCGCCGGAGGCGAAGAGGGTCACGTCGTGGCCCGCGTCGACGAGCCCGTCGGCGAGGCACGAGACGATCCACTCGATCCCGCCGTAGCCGCTGGGCGGCACCGGGAACCACACCGGCGAGAGCACCGCGACGCGCACGACCCCGCTACGCCTCCGAGATGGTGACGCCGCCCTCGCCCAGCCGCACGTCCCACCCGCGGCCGAACGCGCGCACGCCGGCCAGCCGGGCCGTGCCCGTCCACGACGGCAGGTCGAGCGGCGCCACGGTCTCCAGCACCTGCCGCCGCCGGTCTGGTTGCAGCCCTAGCAGTATCTGGAGCAGCAGCACCGGCGTCCCCGCCGCCCATGCCTGCGGGCGCGCCGCCGTCGGATACTGGACAGGGAACGGCGTGTCGCGCCGCGCGAACCCGGCGAACACCTCGGGTAGCTGATTCCCGAACGACCCCGCCGCCTCGAGCATCGCCCGCACGATCAGGTGCGCCTCCGGCCAGCGCGCATGGCGCGCGAGGCCCCAGGCGCAGAGGGAATTGTCGTGCGGCCAGACGGTGCCGTTGTGGTAGCTGAGCGGGTTGAAGGCCGCGTCGCCGCTGGACATCGTGCGGACCCCCCAGCCCGACCAGAGCTCCTCGCCCAGCAACCGGTCGACGATGGGATCGACGCGCTGGGGCGGGACGATCCCGCTCCAGAGCAGATGGCCGATGTTCGAGCAGAGCGAGTCGACCTTCCGCTTCTCCCCATCGAGCGCGAGCGCGTAGTAGCCGCCGCGGTCGTCGATCCAGAACGCATCGTCGAAGCGGGCCCGCAGCGCCTCCGCCTCCCGCTCGAGGCGCTCGGCGAGCTCCGGCTCGCGCCAGGTGTCGCGTGCAAGCTCGCAGATGCGGCGCTTCGCGTCGTACACGTAGCCCTGCACCTCGCACGGCGCGATCGGCCCGCGCGCGGTGCTGCCGTCTGAGAAGCGCTGCGAGTCGCCCGAGTCCTTCCACGACTGGTTCGCCAGGCCGCGGGGGGTCCGACGCTCGTACTCGACGAATCCGTCGCCGTCGCGGTCGCCGAACTCGTCGATCCACCTCAACGCGGCCAGCGCCGGCTCCTGCAGCTCGCGTGCGAACGCGGTGTCGTCCGTCCACCGCCAGACCTCGGAGAGCAGGATCAGGAAGAGCGGCGTCGAGTCGACGCTGCCGTAGTAGCGGTCGAACCAGTTCGCGGCGCACTTGCCGCGCCGCAGCTCGTGCACGATCTTGCCGGGCTCCGCGTCGCGTGACGCGTCGTCCTCGGTCGCCTGCAGCTTCGCGAGCTCCCGCAGGGCGCTGCGCGCGAGCTCCGGGCCGAACACGAGCGTCTGGAGGCAGGTGATCAGCGTGTCCCGGCCGAACACCGTCATGAACCACGGGCAGCCGGCCGCAGGCAGCCGGCCAAGGCCGCTCTCGTCGTCCGTCCGCATGCGCAGCGCCGCCAGATCGTTGACCGACTGCCTGAAGGCGTGCTTCATCCCATCCCACGACGCGCGGATCTGCGGCACACGCAGCTGCCACACCTCGAGCGAGTCGCGCACGCGCGAGCGCTCGGCTCCGAAGTCGCGCTTGACGGCGTGCGGCGGCCGCGGCGGGCCGTCTATCGGCGACGGCAGGACGTCGATCCGCAGCTCCCAGCGCTCGCGCGGCTCGAGCAGCACGTCGTAGACGACGCCGTTGCCGTTCATCTCGCCGCGCCGCGAGAGGATCACCTGCGTCCGTGCGAAGCCCTCCTCGTCGGTGAGGACGAACTGGTTGTGCTCGTCCTCCCACCGCGGCTCGACGGGCTCGGGCAGCGGTCGCGCATGCTCGGGGTTGCCGAGCGTGAAGTCCCAGTCCTTCACCGAGATGATGTCCGCGAAGTCGGACGCGAGCTCGAGCTCGAGCTGCAGCCTCACCGAGGACATCGTCTGGTTCTGGAGCACGACGTTGTCCTGCATCCCTTCGCCCACGAACCGCTCGCGCTTGATCGAGACCGCGTCGAGCGGCAGGTTCTCGCTCACCGGGTTGCGCAGGAAGCACGCGGCCGAGAAGTAGTCCACGGTGCCCGACGAGAGCAGCAGCGGCCGCTTGCCGTCGACCGTCAGGCGCAGCCGCGAGAGGACGCGCATGTCGTCGGCGAAGAGGCCGTGCGTCCTCTCGACGATGTCGCCGACCTCGTCGCAGATGCAGAACGTCGAGCCTTCGAGGACCCTCAGCTGCGGCATGGGCGGGCCCTACTCATCTCGCAGGATGCGGCCGCCGGACGACTGATTCCGTGCCTTCACGACGATCTCGTCGACGTTCACGTGCCAGGGTCGCGTCAGGGCGAAGAGCACGCAGTCGGCGACGTCCTCCGGCGTGAGCGGATCGACGCCGCGGTAGACCGCTTTGGCCTTCTCGATGTCGCCCTTGAACCGCACCAGGGAGAACTCCGTCTCGGCCAGGCCGGGATCGACGGTGGTCAGCCGGACAGGCCGGCCGAGCAGGTCCTCGCGCAGCGCGTACGTGAAGCCGCGCACCGCGAATTTGGCGGCGACGTACGTGGCGGCGTTCTCGTACGCCTGGCGCCCGGCGATCGAGCCCATGTTGACGATGTGACCGCCGTCGCGAATGTGCGGGAGACACAGGCGAGTCATCCGCACGAGCCCGTTCACGTTCGTCTCGAAGACCGTATGCTCGTCCTCCTCGTTCGACTCGTCGAACGGGTACCTCCCGAGCGCGAGCCCGGCGTTGTTGACGAGGATGTCGAGGCCGCCGAGCCGCTCGACCGCCGACGCGACGAAGCGCTTGCAGCTCTCCGGGTCGGTGACGTCGAGCTCGAGCCCGACCTCCGTCTCGAGCCGGTCGACCCTTCGTGCGCCGCCGGCGACGCGGACGCCCTGCTCGGCCAGC
>WNGE01002747.1_pt1 | contig 21224 bp, 16 predicted proteins | sample 5400651 | NCBI WGS metagenome assembly WNGE01 (sample SAMN13153370, study PRJNA577476) | soil metagenome | isolation source: 60 cm soil or saprolite under grassland replicate 2 | place: USA:California | collected 2016-06-15 | reverse complement strand
AACTGGACGTCGGACTCGAGGAATCGGTCGATCCCCGTGGATTCGGGAAGAGCGAGGAAGGAGCGAGTGGGTTTTCCCTCCCAAGAAGCCGCGTACAGGATCGAGCCGTTCGGAGCGAAGAGAGCTCGTGAGACGACTCCCCGCCGAAACGTCAGGCGTCGAAACTCCGGCTGAGTTTGGACGCCGAACCGATGCGTGAGGAGAATCGCGCTCGCGGCTCCGACGGCAATCGCGAGCGCAATGGCTGCGCCAATGGGAAGAACGCGGCGCCGGGCTTCGGGCGGAAGCGGCGCGGCCGCAAGTGTGCGCAGACTGACCGCCGCGGAATGATCTTTGATCGTCTGGAGATCCCGTGCGAGGTCCCGGGTCGAGACATAGCGCCCGCGCGGATCCTTGGACAGGCATCGTTCCACGATCCAGCGCAGCGGCGCCGGCACCGCCGGATTGATCTCGTCGACGGGCGTCGGATCGTCGCGCAGAATGGCGGAAAACGTCTCCGCGACCGAGGCGCCTCCGAAGGCGCGTCGGCCGGCGAGCATTTCGTAAAACATGCAGCCGAGCGAAAACTGATCCGACGGCGCCTCCGGATTCTCGCCGCGCGCCTGCTCAGGCGACATGTAGCCGATCGTTCCGACAGCCATCCCCGGAGACGTGAGCCTTCCTGCGACTGTCGTCGCAGTCTCGCCCGCGGACGCCGCGCGAAGCGCGGCGAGGCCGAAGTCGAGGATCTTCACGCGCCCCTCGGGCGTGACGAAGACATTCGACGGTTTGAGGTCGCGATGCACGATCCCCGACTCGTGGGCACGGGCGATGCCGTCGGCGAGCTGGGTGGCCAGGTCGAGAAAGCGCCGGAGCGGCATCGGCTCTCCTTGAAGGAAAGCGTCGAGGGGTTCCCCGTCGATGAGCTCCATCGCGAGATAGCGGAGCGGCCGCGCCCGTCCGGGAACCGGCGCCTCGCCGGACTCGTAGACCACGACGATGTTCGGGTGGTTCAGCGACGATGCCGCCCGCGCCTCGTGCTCGAAGCGCACCAGCAGCTCTGGATCCTCGGCGTCCTCCTCGCGAAGGACCTTGAGCGCGACGTCGCGGGAGAGCCGACTGTCGCGGGCGCGGTAAACCTCTCCCATGCCTCCGCTCCCGAGCGGAGCAACGATCTTGTATGGGCCGAAGGTGGTTCCCGGGGACAGGATCACCGGAGCCTCCGCTCAATTGACGATCGCGGTGGCCGAGTGTGGGGTTCCGCGCGGGGATTATATGTGTCGGCATCGCAGTAACTCGGACCGCGGCCGCGTTCACGGCGATCGGGTCGAAGGGACCTTCACCTCGAGTCGTGCGGCGGGGCGGGTCTTCGGGACCTGGAAGGCGACTCGGAAAGATAGAAGCGGCGGCGGTCTTCGGCTGTCATCCCGAGCGAAGCGAGGGATCTCTGGCTCGATCGCCGAGATTCCTCGGCCTCACGCCCTCGGAATGACAGCGAATTCCACCTCAAAACGGGATTCGATAGCATCCCGATCGTGGAAGCGGAAGCGGTCGGCCGGTATCTCGAGAACCTGAGGGGCGAGCAGGACGGCGCGGCGCTCTACGACGCGGTCGCCGAGTCCGAACAGAACCCGAAGCTCGCCGACGTTTACCGGCGACTCGCCGCGGCGGAGCGCCGGCACGCCGGGATCTGGGCGGAGAAGTTGAAGAGCGCGGGAGTCGAGGCGCCTTCCTACAGGCCTTCCGCGCGGACGCGGCTTCTCGCGTGGCTCGCGCGGCGCGGCGGCGCCCGGTTCGTGCTCCCGAGCATCTTCGCGCTCGAGCAGGCGGACCGGGACAAGTACGACGCGCAGCCGGATGCCGTGGCGGCCGGGATGCCGGCGGACGAGCACTCGCACGCGCGCCTCCTCGGACACATCCAGCGATCCGGCGGTGGAATGCCGGGCACCGAAGTCGCCCGGCTTGAAGGGCGCCACCGAACATTCGGAGGAAACGCACTGCGCGCAGCGGTCCTCGGGGCGAACGACGGTCTCGTCTCCAACCTCGCCCTGGTCATGGGCGTGGCGGGTGCGGAGCTCCAGGGGCGCACGATCCTGATCACCGGCATCGCCGGTCTGCTCGCGGGATCATTCTCGATGGCTCTCGGAGAGTGGCTCTCGGTCCAGAGCTCGCGCGAGCTCTACGAGCACCAGATCCGGACGGAGGCGGCGGAGATCGAAGCGAGCCCGGAGGAAGAGGCGGAGGAGCTCGCGCTCATCTACCAGGCGCGCGGCCTGGGGGAGCGCGAGAGCGAAGTCCTCGCCCGGCGGATCCTGCAGGATCCGAAGGGAGCGCTCGACGTCATGACGCGCGAAGAGCTCGGGATCGATCCGTCGCAGCTCGGCGGCTCGCCGTGGGTCGCGGCGTTCACTTCCTTCGCGCTCTTCGCCACGGGAGCGCTTATTCCGGTGCTGCCGTTCCTCTTCCTGACCGGAACGAATGCCGTCCTCGGCAGCCTCGCGCTGAGCGCGCTCGGCCTCTTCGGCCTCGGTGCCGGGATCACGCTCTTCACCGCGCGCCCGGCGGTCAAGTCCGGATTTCGATCGATCCTCTTCGGGCTCGCCGCGGCGGGCGGGACGTGGGCGATCGGACGGTTGATCGGCGTGACCGTGGCGGGCTGAACGCCCGTCCCACCAGCCCGGCCTCGAACACCACCCGGGACACCGGCGCCAGCGCCTTCTCCTGGGCGGGCGTCAGCAGGCGAACGTGCGGGATTCCGACCAAATAGTTCGGAATGTCCCAGAGGTCCTCCTCGGCCGTCATCCAGCCGCGCGCGTCGAGCCGGGAGAGATCGACCGGCCGCGAGTACCGGCGCACGGTCTTCTCGCGGCGCAGGTTGAAGTAACCCTCGACGTAGGAGAGGACGAGATCGCGGATCGACTCGAAGAGCGGCTCGCGGAAGCGCAACCCCGAGTAGTTCGACCGCGCGATCGCTCCCCAGAGCCCGTTGCGACGGTAGAGCGCGAGGACGTGGTCGTCGTCCTGCACCGCTTCGAGATCGACGATGAGCGGCGGCTCGCCCGAGATCCGGAGCGCCGCGGCCGCGAACAGAGCTCCGTCCATGCATTGGACCCGGCGTTCGCGAAGGACCCGCCTCGGCGAGCGGCAACCCTCTCCGCGCACGTCGTAGTCGAGGCCGTCCAGGAATTTCTGGATGCGCCACGGCGGCGTCAGGCGGGCGAGCGTCGCGATCTCGCGCGGCGTCAGCCCGAAGTCTCCCGCCCCGCCGCTCCGCACGCTCGTCATGATAGTCGGCGCCCGGTCGGCGCGGCGGGGTTCCGCTCGCATCCTCGGTTAGAGTGCTTGCCTCGTGGGCGGTCCGCAGACTCCGATACACCCGCACGGGACGCCGCCGCGCGGCCGCTATCTCGCCCTCATGTCGCTCGGCGCCCTCGGCATCGTCTACGGCGACATCGGGACGAGCCCGCTCTATGCGTTACGCGAGTGTTTTTTCGGCGCGCACGGCATCGAGCCGACGCGAGCCAACGTGATGGGCGTTCTCTCTCTCGTCCTCTGGTCGCTGATCATCGTCGTCACTCTCAAGTACCACGTGTACGTCTTGCGGCTCGACAACCGGGGGGAGGGCGGGATTCTCGCGCTGATGAGTCTCGTCCAGCCGGAGAGCCGCAAGAAGACGGGTCTGCGACGTCTCATCATGCCACTCGGACTCTTCGGAGCCGCGCTGCTCTACGGCGACGGCATCATCACTCCGGCGATCTCGGTCCTCTCCGCGGTCGAAGGCCTGGACGTCGCGACCCCGTACTTCTCGAAGTTCGTCATTCCCATCACGATCGTCATCCTCCTCGGTCTGTTTTTCTTTCAACGGCGCGGGACGGCGAAGATCGGCGCCATTTTCGGTCCCGTCATGTTTTTCTGGTTCGGCACCCTCGCGACGCTCGGCATCTCCGGAATCCTCCGCGACCCGTCCGTGCTGGCCGCCGTCAATCCCGCTCATGCGTACCATTTTTTCCTCCGCAACGGATTCCGGGGCTTTCTCGTGCTCGGGGCCGTGTTCCTCGTCGCGACGGGCGGTGAAGCGCTCTACGCAGACATGGGCCACTTCGGCGAACGGCCGATTCAGGTGGACTGGTTCAGTTTCGTCGGTCCGTCCCTGCTCCTCAACTATTTCGGACAGGGGGCCCTCCTCATCCACGACCCTGCGGCCGCGCACAACCCTTTCTACCGGCTGGCCCCCTCGTGGGCTCTCTACCCCCTTGTGATCCTCGCCACGGCGGCGACCGTCATCGCGTCGCAGGCCGTCATCTCCGGCGCGTTCTCGCTCACCCGCCAGGCCATCCAGCTCGGGTATCTCCCCCGGATGAAGATCGAGCACACCTCCGCTCGCGAGATCGGGCAGATTTACGTCCCCGGCGTCAACTGGGCGTTGATGATCGCGTGCATCGCTCTCGTCCTGGGCTTCGAGACTTCCAGCAACCTCGCCTCGGCCTACGGAGTCGCGGTGACGACGACGATGGTAATCACGACCCTCCTCGCGTACGTGGCTTCCCGAGAGTGCCTCGGGTGGAACCCGTGGGTCGCGGCGGCCGTCACGGCGGGTTTCCTCGTCGCCGATCTCGCGTTCTTCGGCGCCAACATGGTGAAGGTTGCGCACGGCGGCTGGTTCCCTCTCGTCGTCGCCGTGGCGGTCTTTACAGTGATGACCACGTGGAGGCGCGGCCGGAAGATCCTTCACGATCGCATCCAGGAGAGCACGCTCTCCGACGAGAATTTCCTCGCGTCGATCGCGCGCCGGCCGCCGCCGCGCGTCGCGGGCACCGCAGTCGTCATGGACCGCGCGGTCGATGGAATCCCGCTCCCTCTGCTCCACAACCTGAAGCACAACAAGGTCCTTCACGAGAAAGTCGTCCTCCTCACGATCACGACCGAGGAGGTTCCTCACGTCACCGACGACGAACAGGTCGAGCTCCGGGAGCTGGGGCAGGGCCTCTATCGGGTGATTGCGCGGTACGGGTTCCTGGAAAACGCCGACGTCCCGGAGCTTCTGCGCGGCCTCGATTTTCCCGGAGTGAGCTTCAATCCGGACTCGACGACGTTCTTCCTGGGCCGCGAGACGCTGCTCGCGACGAAGAGACCCGGCATGGCGATCTGGCGTGAGAGGCTCTTCGCCTGGATGACCCGCAATGCCCAGGGCGCGCCGATCTTTTTCCGCCTGCCTCCGAACCGCGTCGTCGAGGTCGGAGCCCAGATCGAGCTGTGAGCGAGTCGTCCAAAGCTCCCGCTTCTTTCGAGAGCGCGACCGCGCGATATGCGGTTGCGCCGCGCGGGCGGCGGCTCCTGCTGCTCTCCGTGTCCGCGCTCGGGATCGTCTACGGAGACATCGGAACGAGCCCGCTCTACGCGCTGCGCGTCTGTTTCTCCGGCCGGCACGCCGTGCCTCTGCAGCCGGAGAACGTTTTCGGAGTGCTCTCTGTCATCTTCTGGACGCTCCTCCTCGTCGTCGGCCTGAAGTACCACGCCTGGATCCTGCGGCTCGACAACCGCGGGGAGGGCGGAATCCTCGCGCTCATGGGTCTCATCCCTCCGGAGAGCGGAGGAGGCCCGTCGGCGCGGCGTGGCGTTTTTTTGCTGGGCGTCGTCGGAGTCGCTCTCTTCTACGGCGACGGGATCATGACTCCCGCGATCTCGGTTCTCTCGGCGGTCGAAGGGCTCGAGCTCGTCTCTCCCGCGACCGAGACGCTCGTCGCCCCCGTCTCCGTCGGTCTCCTCGTCTTCCTGTTCATCACCCAACGGCGCGGCACGACGCGGATCGGCCGGGTCTTCGGCCCCCTGATGCTCCTCTGGTTCGTCACGATCGCCGTCCTCGGCGTCGCGGCGATCGCGAAACGTCCGGAAGTTCTGGGCGCGATCGATCCCCGCCACGCGATCGGGTTCTTTTCCGCGAACGGTCTCGCCGGGTTCCTGGTGTTGGGCGTCGTCTTCCTGGTCGCGGCCGGCGGAGAGGCGCTGTACGCGGACATGGGCCGCTTCGGAAAGAAGCCGATGCGGATCGGCTGGATCGCTCTCGTCCTGCCCGCTCTCGTCCTGAACTACTTCGGGCAGGGTGCCCTCCTGTTGGGCAACGCCGGATCCGCCCGCAATCCGTTTTATCTCCTCGCGCCCCCGTGGGCGATCGTTCCCCTGGTCGTGCTCGCGACGATCGCCGCGTTGATTGCCGCGCAGGCCGTCATCTCCGGCGCCTTTTCTCTCACGCGCCAGGCCGTCCAGCTCGGTTACCTCCCGCGCGTCCGGATCGTCCACACCTCCCGCGCGGAAATGGGTCAGATCTCCATTTCCGGGGTGAGCTGGGTGGGGATGCTCGGGACCGCGGGAGTGATCGTTCTGTTTCAGACGTCCACCCATCTCGCCGACGCCTACGGGGTTGCGATCGCCATGGCGATGGCGGTGACGACGCTGCTCGCCTACGGTGTCTCGAAGGACGTGCTCGCCTGGAGCTCCGCCCGAGCCCTCCTCGCGACCGGGTTCTTTCTCGCGATCGATGTCGTTTTCGTTGCCGCGAACCTCGTGAAGGTTCCGCAAGGCGGGTGGGTGTCGCTCGCGGTCGCGGCGGCGACGTTCACCGCGATGACGACGTGGCGCCGCGGCCGGCGGATCCTCGCGAAACGGCTCGAGGCGGACACGCTGCCGCTCGACGTGTTCTTGGACGGCGTGGCTCGAAAGCCGCGGCTGCGCGTGCCCGGCACGGCGGTATTCATGGATCGGGTGAGCTCCGGAACCCCTCCGGCATTGCTCCAGAACCTCCGCCACAACAAGGCAATGCACGAGCGGGTTGTGTTCCTGACGGTTGCGACCGAGACGGTGCCTTTCGTCTCGCGCCGGAAGCGCGTGGAAGTCGAGACGCTGAAGGAGGGTTTTTACCGGATCACGCTCCGTTACGGTTTCATGCAGGATCCGGACGTTCCGCGAGCCCTCGAGGGCGCTCAGGTCGGTGGGCGCAAGTTCGACCTGATGGATACGACGTTCTTCCTCGGACGGGAGACCCTGATTGCGCACGGGACGCTCGGGATGGCAGTCTGGCGCGAGAAGCTGTTCGCCCTGATGTCCCGCAACGCGACGAGCGCGATGGCATTCTTCCGGCTTCCGCCGAACCGCGTGATCGAGCTGGGTGCACAGATCGAGATATAGGAAATGCGGGGTCAGGTCTTCACTGATCGCATGGGTCGTGGATACGGATTACCGGCCTTGCCATCTTCGCGAAGCGAAGTGGCAAGTGGAGACCTGACCCCTCCTGTGGAGACCTGACCCTGGATGTGGCAAGTGGAGACCTGACCCTGGATGTGGCAAGTGGAGACCTGACCCCATTAGACTCTCGTCATGGCCCGCGAATTCCAGGTCGACGAGCGTCTCCCGCACGCCTCGACCATTCCCTCGTGGTGTTACACGGACCCAACGACCCTCCCCGTCGAGCGGCAGAGGATTTTCGCTCGGACGTGGCAGCTCGTCGGACGCGAGGACCAGGCGGCAGCGCCCGGCTCGTACTTCACCGCCTCCGTCGCCGGCGAGCCGCTCCTCGTCGTCCGCGGCAGTGACGGCCGGCTCCGCGCGCTCTCGAACGTCTGCCGTCACCGCGCCGGCCCGGTCGCGAAGGGCGAAGGTTCGTGCTCCGCCTTCCGCTGCGGGTATCACGGTTGGAGCTATGCCCTCGACGGACGGCTCGTCAACACGCCGGAGTGGGACGGCGTCGAAGCGTTCGAGAAGGAATCGGTGCGCCTTCCGGAATTTCGGGTCGAGACCTGGCTCGGACTGGTCTTCGTCAATTTGGACGACGAAGCCCCTTCCCTCGCCGAGACTCTCGAGGATCTTCCCGAGGTGCTGGCGGCTCGCGACTGGAAGGGCGTGCGCCTCGCCGAACGGAAGGACTGGTACCTCGACTGCAACTGGAAGGTCTACGTCGACAACTACCTCGAGGGCTACCACATCCCGATCGTCCACCCCGGCCTGATGAAGGAGCTCGACTACACGCGCTACGAGACCGAGACGCGGCGCTCGTATTCGCTCCAGCGCTCGCCGATCAAGAAGGCAGATGGACGCCTCCGGGGAGACCCGAGCGACGAGGACAACGACGCCGTCTACTACTGGATCTTTCCGAACCTGATGCTGAACGTCTACCCGGACAATTTCTCGACCAACGTGATCGTGCCGGTCTCGTCCGACCGCACGTTGACCGCCTTCGAGTGGTTCTTCCGGGATCCGGACGTGCCCGCCGTGCGGGAGACCATCCGCCAGACGGTCGAGTTCTCCGACGAGATCCAGCGCGAGGACGTCGCGATCTGCGAGGCGGTCCAGAAGGGCCTCCAATCGAGGACCTACGACCGGGGACGCTACTCAGTGCGGCGGGAGAGCGGCGTTCACCACTTCCACCGGCTGTACGAGGAGTCCATGCGGGAGCGGCCGGCGGCGGCCGTTAGCCCGAACGAGTAAATGGCGAAGGTCCGGCTCGCGGCGGCATCCGAAGTCCCCGAAGGCGTTCTGACGATGCGCGAGCACGAGGGAAGACAGGTCCTGCTCACCCGGGTCGAAGGTCGGGTCTACGCGATGAACGACACCTGCACGCACCGCGGCGCGCCGCTTCACACCGGAGAGCTCGGAACCGCGGGAAGTCCGTACCTGCTGACGTGCCCCTTCCACGCGGCGCAGTTCGACGTCACGACCGGCAAGGTCTACCCGGACACCCCCTGGGCGACGGATACCGAGAGCTACCCCGTCGAAGTGATCGGCGAGGACGTGTTCGTCGAGCTGTAACTACACGCTCTGGCACTGCCCTTGCGTTTCCGTCGCGCGGAGGAGCTTGCCATGAACCAGAAGTCCAGATCATTCGCGACCGCGCTCGCGATCTCCGTCGTCGTGCTCGTCGCCGTTTCGGGCGGCGCGGCGCTCGGACAGACGCCGGTCAGGTCGGGATTCAACGTTTTCTCCCCCGATCAGGACGTCGAGATCGGGAGACAGTCCGCCGCCGAGGCCGAGCGCCTGCTGCCGGTCTTGAGAGACCCTTCGATCGCGGGATACATCGACCGCATCGGGCGGCGTCTCGCCGCGGCCGCGCAAGGACCCAGGTTCCCCTACACGTTCAAGGTCATCAACGCGTCCGACATCAACGCGTTCGCGCTGCCGGGAGGTCCGGTGTACGTGACGAGAGGGATCCTCGATGCCGTTCGCAACGAAGGAGAGCTCGCGGGCGTGATGGCGCACGAGATCTCGCACGTCGCCCTGCGGCACGGCACGAACCAGGTTTCCAAGGCCTATCTCGCCAAGGCGGGCATCGGTCTTCTGGGCGGGATCTTCGGCGGCGGCGGGACGGCGACGGGCTCGATCATGCAGGCGGTCGGCGGCCTAGGGTTGAATGCGCTCTTTCTCCGGTTCAGCCGTACTGCGGAGTCGCAGGCGGACATCATGGGCACGCAGATCATGGCGCGGGCCGGCTACGACCCGATGGCGATGGCTTCCATGCTCTCGATGCTCCGCGAGAAGGCGGGACGGGAGCCGGGCCGGGTCGCGCAGTTCTTCAGCGATCATCCTTCGCCGGCGAACCGCGAAGCGCGCGTGCGCCAGGAAGCTCGAGCCATCGGCGCGGTTCGGACGTCTCCGCCGATCGGAGGTCTCGAGAGCGTCCAGGCGCAACTGCGCAGGATGCCGCGCGCCGGGAGCATGTCGCAGATCTCACGAGCCGCCGCGCAAGGCTCCGGCTCTCCGTCGACCGGTCCGGTGACGGGCCCCGGAGAAATCGGGCAGATCGAGCGGCCGTCCGCGCGCTTCCGGACGTTCCGGCAGCGAAACGACTTCTTCCAGATCCAGTACCCGGAAAACTGGAGGGTGGCGGAGCCGGCGAACGGCAACGGGGTGACGATCCTGCCGCAGGGCGGCGCCGTCCGCGCGTCCAATGGCCAGCAGGTCCTCGTCTACGGCGTCGTCGTCAATCACTACGATCCGTTCGAGGGATCGATCGGAGGGGTCTCCTCGAACCGGCGCGGACCGGTCTCCGGCGACACGTCGCTCGAGCAGGCGACCAACGATCTCGTGAACCAGATCCGGGAGGGCAATCCGCACCTCGCCGTCATCCCGAACTCGACGCGGCGCCAGACGATCGACCAGGGACGGGCGCTCTCCGTGGTTCTCGGGGGTCGCTCCCCGGTGACCGGCACGGACGAGCGGGTCACGGTCTTCACGCGGGAGCTGCCGGACGGGCACGTGCTGTACGCGCTCTTCGTCGCGCCGGCGCAGGACTACGCGGCGCTGTCGCAGACTTTCCAGAGCATGGTGGCGAGCCTGCGGGTCAACGACCGGGCTGCGCACAGCGAGAACGCGCGCTGACGACGGGAGCGCTCTTCAGTATTTGAGACGAACGACGGAGGGTGGTCCGCCGGCTCGGGGGACCACGACGAAGAGGTCGTCGTACTGCGACGCGGGGATTTCCACCTTCCCGGGGTCGCCCAGCGCGGCGAGGATCTGCGGGACGGTGTTCGAGTGTCCGACGACGAGAACCACGCCCCGTGGCTCCTCCTTCCGGAGGCGATCAACCAGAATCTCCTTCGGCGCGTAAATGCGGATCTCGAGCCCCGCGGCCTTCGCGAGAGGCTCGGCGGTCTGGCGCGCCCGCACGGTGTCCGTCGCGTAGATCGCCGTGATCCCCGCGGCTTTCAGCATCCCCGCGAGCCGGTTCGCCCGCGCGATTCCGGCCTCGGAGAGGGCGACACCCGAGTCGTTCGAGTCCGTGGCCTTCTCGGCGTGTCGAACCAGAAAGATCGCCTGCTGACCGCTGGCGACGCCGGCAAGCGCGGCGATCCAGACTGTGACAACGAGTCGCTTCACGGAGAAGGCCAAAGTAGCACGGCGTTACCTGCCCTTGCGATAGATTCCCCGCCGATGTTGGGAGGAAGGATGCGCAGAAATCGGTTCGTTTTTCTCTCGGCGGTGACGATCGCGCTTTGTTCTCGGGCGATCTCTTCCGCCGCAGCGCCTAAGAAAGGGGGAGCCCCGATCCGCGCCCAGGCGCCGACGGTCGCCGAGGCGAAAGCCTTCGTCGACGAAGCGGAAGGAAAGCTCCTGGAGCTGTCGGTCGAGGCGAGTCGCGCGAGCTGGGTGCAGTCCACTTACATCACCGACGACACCGAAGTGCTCGCGGCCAAGGCGAGCGAACGGGCGATCAACGCCGGCGTCGAGTACGCGAAGAAGGCGACGCGCTACGACAAGCTGAAGCTGCCGGACGACGTCGCCCGCAAGATGCTGCTCTTGAAGAACGGCCTGACGCTGGCCGCACCGTCGAACCCGAAAGAGAGCGAAGAGGTCACGCGGATCGCCGCCGCGATGGAGGGAGCCTACGGAAAGGGCAAGTACTGCCCGCAGGGCAAGGACAAGTGTCTCGACATCCAGGACATCACGAAGATCATGGCGGAGAGCCGCGACGCTGCCCGGCTTCTCGACGTCTGGCGCGGCTGGCACACGATCGCAGTGCCGTTGCGCCCGCAGTACCAGCGGTTCGTGGAGCTCGCGAACAAGGGAGCACGCGAGCTCGGCTTCGCGGACACGGGCGCGATGTGGCGCTCCAAGTACGACATGCCGCCCGACGCTTTCGCGAAGGAGGTCGACCGTCTCTGGGAGCAGCTGAAGCCGCTCTACGTCTCTCTCCACGCGTACGTCCGCTGGAAGCTCCGCGAGAAGTACGGCGAGACGATCCCGGCGAACGGCCCGATTCCGGCGCACCTGCTCGGCAACATCTGGGCGCAGGACTGGTCGAACGTCTATGACCTGGTGAAACCGGCGCAGGCCGATCCCGGGTACGACCTGACGAAGATCCTGGAAGCGAAGAAGACCGACGCGAAAGAGATGGTCCGCTTCGGCGAGCGCTTCTTCACGTCTCTGGGGTTCGACCCGCTGCCCCCGACGTTCTGGGAGCGCTCGCTCTTGACCAAGCCGCGGGACCGGGAGGTCGTCTGCCACGCGAGCGCATGGGACATCGATAACGTCAACGACCTGCGCATCAAGATGTGCATCGAGCCGACGGCCGAGGACTTCACCACCATCCACCACGAGCTCGGCCACAACTTCTATCAGCGCGCCTACAACACCAAGCCGGGCCTCTTCCGCGACAGCGCGAACGACGGCTTCCACGAGGCGGTCGGCGACACGATCGCCCTTTCGATCACTCCGGAATACCTCGTCAAGATCGGCCTCCTGGACAAGGCGCCCGATCCCTCGAAAGACATCGGATTGCTCCTCCACAAGGCGCTCGAGAAGCTCGCGTTCCTCCCCTTCGGTCTGCTCGTCGATCAGTGGCGGTGGAAAGTGTTCGCCGGCGAAGTCACGCCGGCCGAGTACAACCACGCGTGGTGGGAGCTGCGGGCGAAGTACCAGGGCATCGACGCGGCCGTGCCGCGCAGCGAAATGGACTTCGACCCGGGCGCGAAGTATCACGTGGCGGCGAACGTCCCGTACACGCGGTACTTCCTCGCCGCGATCCTCCAGTTCCAGTTCCACCGCGCGCTCTCGCACGCCGCCGGCTGCACGGGTCCTCTCCACCGATGCTCGATCTACGGGAACATGGAGGCGGGCAAGAAGCTCGACACGATGCTCCAGATGGGGCTTTCGCGGCCGTGGCAGGACGCGCTCGAAGCGATCAGCGGAAAGCGCGAGATGGATGCGACCGCGATCCGCGACTACTTCGCGCCGCTGCAGAAGTGGCTGGACGAGCAGAACAGAGGCAGACCGACTGGGTGGTGATTGGGGTCAGGTCTCCACTTGCCACATTGGGGGTCAGGTCTCCACTTGCCACATTCGTTCAGGTAATTTGACAGCAGGGACACTTCTGGACGAACGCCGGCTCACCACGCCGTGACCCCGAGCTCCTTGCGGAAGTGGGCGTCGGCGTTGTTGTGCCGCTTCCAGTAGTCGAGCTGGAGACTGGCCGTCGCGACCGCTTTCGTCGTCAGCAGCGGGCTGCCGTCGAAGGCCCCCGGCTGGGTCTCCGTCCAGCCCACGATCTTGTACGGGAAATTTTTCTGGAAGCGGATCGTGAGCCGGCGCGGAATTACGGCGTACTTGAGCTCGTAGACGTTCTCGCCCCCCTCGGAGCGCAGGCTCGCGAGGGCTTCCTCCGGTCGAACCGCTTTGTGCCACAGGCGCGCGTACTGGAGGCCCGGCACGACCTGCACGCGGCCGACCGGCAGGGTGTCCGGGGCGAGCCGGATCCGCGTCCACAGCTCGTCCTCGAGCCAGGCCGGCCCGAAGTCGAACTCCCGATCTCCCTCCGCCTCGAAGTAGGAGCGCAGCGCCCCCTCGTACCTGCCGTTCTTGAAATTGAGCTGGGTGAATGTCTGGCCGCACCACTCCTGTGACGATGACGTGACCTTCAACGTGCGGGTGCGCGAGTAGTCCACGGGACTGAACGTCGACGTCATGAGCGAGTACGGATAGACGCCCGTGAAGAACTTCCGGACCGAATTCAGTTTCAGGACGGTGATGCCCTTCGCGGGGTCCCCCTCCTCCAGCTTGACCTGCTTGTCCGGGAGGAACGGCTCGGTGACGAAGATCAGCATCGCCTCGCCCTTGTGCATCTCGCCGTAGCGCGCCTGATCGAGCTCGTAGCGGGTGAGCTCGGCCTTTCCCTGATACCAGTAGCCGCCGAACTGATCCCCGGGAGAGACCGATCTCGTCACAGCGCCTTCCGGGACGAGGCCGAGCAAAACCGCCAGCAATAGTGGATACATGGCTTCCTCCGGACCCTTTCCGGGTCAGGTCTCCCAACACTTTAAGTGTTGCGATATGCCAAATGGAGACCTGACCCGGTCATTTCAAACCGTGCGACCGGGCGGCGCGTCCAAGAGGCTGACGGGGGGAGCCGGGCCGCCATCCCGGTCCGGGCACGGTGATCTGCTTAACTTCGCCGTTCAAAAGGAGGTCCGGCTGGGCGAGACGGAATCCCCGACGCCCCCCGCGGTGAGGGAGGACGAGCTTCTCGAAGGCTGTCGCGCCGGAGACCTGGAGGCGTTCGAAAGGCTCTACCGGACAAACGGACCTCGCATGAAGTCGATCGCATTGAACCTGCTCGGAAACGTCGGCGACGCCGAGGACGCCCTGCAGGAGACCTTTCTGAAGATCTTCCGCGGCGCGAAGACGTTCCGCGGCGGATCGGCGTTCTCGACCTGGACGTACCGCGTCCTCGTAAACACCTGCTACGACTCGCTGCGCCGCCGCAAGAGCCGTCCCGTCGCGGGACCGCTCGACGCCGCGGGCGCCGGGGTCACCGCCGCGGCCGATCCGGTCGCCGACCATCCGTTGCGCCTGGCGCTCGAGAAGTCGGTCGCTCGCCTCGATTCCCGGCGTCGCGCGGTCTTTCTCCTTTTCGCCGTCCACGGCTTCACCCACGGCGAGATCGCTCGAATCCTCGGAATCCCGGAGGGGACTTCCAAAACGTTGCTCTTCGAGGCGAAGAAGAAGCTCCAGCGGTGGCTCGGCGCGCGTCCCCCCGCCGAGGGGGTCGCATCGTGAGCGCCGCCTGCCGCCGTCTCGACGCCGCGCTCGAGAGCCTCGACTCGAAGGCGATCGGGCAAGCGCGCCCGCACGCGGACTCCTGCACGCGGTGCCGCGAGCGGCTCCGCGTCTTCCAGGAGATCTCCACGGCCGCGTCCGGGCTGAAGAAGAGCTGGGACAGCCCGGAGCTCTGGCCGAAGATCCGCGAGTCCCTCGCCCGGGAGGCATTAGCGCCGACCGCGTCTTCGCGGCCCGTGCCGCGCAACGCTCCCGCCTGGCCGGCATGGCTCCCGATCGCCGCGATCGCGGCGCTCTTCATCGTTTCCTTCGTCGGACTTCAGGTCTTCCGGCCGAGCCTGGGCGACCGTCAGATCTTCGGTGTCCGCTCTCTCCCGAAGGATCCGCTCCTGACCGACGCGGCCCTGAAGGCCGTCGAGGAGAGCGAGACCCAGTACATCCGCTCGATCGAGAAGCTCTCGAAGATCGCGCAGCCGCGCCTGGAAGCCGCGGACACGCCGCTCCTCGTTTCCTATCGCGAAAAACTCCAGTTGCTCGACGGCGCAATCGCGGAGCTCTCCGGGCAGATCGAGCAGAACCGCTACAACACCCACCTCCGCCGCCAGCTGCTCGGGATCTACGCCGAGAAGCAGCAGACGCTGCGGGACGTGATGAAAGGGGCAACGTCATGAGACTCCATGGGACACGCAACACCGGACCGGGGAGACGAACCGGTCGAGCCGCTCTCACACTACTGTTCGCCCTGCTCGCGGTCCGGGTCCTCGGGGACTCGCCGGAAGACTCTTCGCGCGACCAGTTCCAGCGGACCTTCCAGAAGACGGTCGCGTTGAAGCCGGGGCAGAAGCTGCGGATCGAGCACTCGAACGGAACGATCAAGGTCCATACGCAGAGGGAGCCGCAGGTGTCGATCTCGGCGACGATCCGCGTCTCGTCCTCCGACGTCGAAGGCGCGCGGCGCTTCTCCGAGGGTATCCAGATTTCCATCGAGGAGTCGCCGGCGGGCGTCTCGGTCGCGACGCGGTACCCCGAGAAGAAGTGGAGCTTTCTCGGGCGCGGATTCGTGTCCTACTCCGTCGACTACGACATCGTGATGCCGGAAACTGCGCTCCTGGACGCACGCAACAAGTTCGGCAACGTCGACGTCTCGGGACTGAAGGCGGCCGCGGACATCAAGAACTCAAACGGCTCGATCGAGTTCCGCGACGGCCGCGGCGCGCAGCGGCTGGAGAACTCGTTCGGGAAGATCGATCTGGCCCGCAACGAGGGGAACGCCACGATCGTCAACAGCAATGGAAGCGTCACGGTCGCCGACCTCGGCGGCGAGCTCGATCTCGTCAATCGCTTCGGAACGGTCTCCGTCTCGAGGCTGAACGGCCGCAGCCGGATCTCCAACAGCAACGGCAGCGTCGAGCTGCACGACACGAACGCGACCGCCGACGTCACCTCCTCTTTCGGCGGAGTGACCGCGAAGAACGTGCAGGGCGATCTGTCGGTCAAGAGCAACAACGGCTCGATCGAGGCGTCGAACGTGCAGGGCGACGCCGATCTGGCCGCCTCGTTCGGGGGGATCCAGTTTTCTGACGTCCGGCGAAAAGTCAGCTGCACGGGGACCAACTCGCGGGTCACCGGAGTCCGCGCCGGCGGGACGGTCCTGGTCCGAAACACGTTCGGGGCCGTCGAGATCTCGGATGCCGCCGGGGTGGACATCGAGAACTCGAACGGCAAGATCTCGGTCCGCGCGATTCGCGGCGGCGCGATGCTGACGACGAGCTTCGGCGCGATCGAGGCATCCGACGTTCGCGGCAACGTCACCGCGGTCAACTCGAACGCCGCCGTTACCCTGACCGACATCGGCAGCTCCGCGGACGTCCGCACGCGGTTCGGCAAGGTCTCGTTGACCCGGATCAAGGGCTGGGCGAAGGTCTCTTCCGACAACGGCGGGGTCTCGCTTTCCGAGATCGGCGGACCTGCCGATGTCCGAACGAGCTTCGGGCTCCTGGACGCCGCGCGCGTCTCGGGAAACCTGACCGCGGAGAACTCGAACGGAGCCATCCAGGCGTCGGATATCCGCGGTTCCGTGAACGCGCGGACGTCGTTCGGGTCCGTGAAGGTGGACGGCGTCCGCGAGAACGTGGACGTCACGAACCAGAACGGTTCGATCGAGGTCGCGGGATTGCCGTCCGGATGCACGCGGCTGACGCTCAAGACGTCCTTCGCGCCCATCCGCGTATATCTGCCGGAAGGCGCCGGGTACACCGTCTCGGCGCAGACGTCGTTCGGGAAGATCAACACCGAGATGCCCGTCGGCGTCTCCGGTCCGATCGGCGGCGAGTCCCTGAACGGCAAGATCGGGAACGGCCGGTGCGAGCTGAAGGTCAACAACAGCAACGGCAACATCGATTTGCTGAAAGGCCAGCCGAAGAAGTCCTGAAGTGGGGTCAGGTCTCCACTTGCCACATTGAGGGTCAGGTCTCCACTTGCCACTTTGCGATTGCAGATCGCTCTCACACGGTGACCAGCTGAGCGATTCGTGAAGACCTGACTCCGATCTGACCCCGTGGCACAATCGCCGGTCTATGCCCGGCGAGCCGTCCGAAAAGCCGACCGCACCGCACGCCGGCGGGGAAGAGGAGCTGGTCCGGCTCGATCCGGACCACCCGGGCTTCCGCGACCCGGTCTACCGGCAGCGCCGCAACGCGATCGCGCGGCTGGCGCTCGACTACCGGCCGGGCGAGCCGCCGCCGACGGTGGATTACACGGACGCCGAGCACTCCGTGTGGCGCACGGTGTGGGAGCACCTGGCGCCGCTCCACTCGACGAACGCCGTTTCAGAATGGCGCGAGGGCGCAGCGGAGCTCGACCTCGATCAGAGGAACATTCCGCAGCTCGTCGAAGTCAACGAGGATCTGAAGGCGAGCCCCGGCATCGAGATGCTCCCGGTCGCCGGACTCATCTCCGCTCGCGGTTTCCTCTGCTCGCTCGGAAGCGGAGTCTTTCTCTCGACCCAGTACATCCGCCACCACTCGATGCCGCTCTATACGCCGGAGCCCGACGTCGTGCACGAGCTCGTGGGCCACGCCACGAGCTTCTTCCGGCCGGAGATCGTCCAGTTGACGCGCCTTTTCGGCGAAGCGGCGTTGAACGCCGATGAAGAGACTCTCCGCCAGCTCGAGCGCGTGTACTGGTACACGCTCGAGTTCGGCGTCGCGCGCGAGAACGGCGACGCGAAAGCCTACGGCGCCGGATTGCTGTCCTCGTTCGGCGAGCTCGGACGCTTCGCGTCGCAGGCGGAATTGAAGCCGTTCGACCTCGCGGAAATCGCGCGGACCCCGTACGACCCGACCAATTACCAGAGAGTGCTCTTCGTCGCGCCGAGCTTCGCGGAGATGGAGAAGCGCGTCGGTGGCTGGCTGGAGGAAGTGATCGGCCGCGCCCGCGATCGCAAGCCCTGATCGCGGAGTGGGAATCGACCTCGTCCGCTTCGCGTGCCCGGTCGTCGGGTCGGCGTTCTTCGAGCGGGTCATGTTCCTCCTCGATCACCTGGGGCACGGCCTCGGCGCCGCGGAGCTCGGGCTCACGGTCGTCCTCTTCGGCTTCGTCACCCGCGACCGCCGCGTCCTCCGGGCGGGCCTGGTCGTTCTCCTCGCCGTGGTGGTGGCCGGACTCCTCGCGAACGGTTTGAAGCTCCTCGTCCAATTGCCCCGCCCGGGCCACCGCGTTTTTTCCTACAGCTTCCCTTCGGGTCACGCGACGATCGCCTTCGCCGTCGCCGCCGTGCTCGGCGCCGCTTTTCCGCCGGCGGCACCGCTTCTCTATCTCGGAGCGCTCGCCACGGGGCTCGCGCGCGTCTACTACCGTGACCACTTCGTGATCGACGTCTCCGGCGGCGCGGTGCTGGGGACGGCGTGCGGTCTCGTGCTCGCGCGATGGCTGCTCGGCCGCGTGGAGCGGAAGACGAGACCGCTCGTCCGATGGACGTGGGCCGTGGCAGTGGTGGTCGGGATCCCGGCGATCGCGTGGTTCGCTGTCTACGAGCACGAGCTCGGAAAGCACCTCCGGCGAAGTTCGCTCCCCGACGAGCCGCCGGGAGGGACGATCACGATCCCATTCGGCACCGAATCCGCGCGGGCGTCGCTCGAGAGCGGCTGGTCAGACGATGAACGGTGGAATGGAAAGATCCCCTTCGTATGGGCGGAGGGGTTGACGTCGACTCTGCGCATCCCGCCGCTCGCCCGAGAGGATCATCACCTCCGCCTGAGAGCGAACCCGTTCGTCCGGGGAGGGGGTCTTTCCTGTCAGGTAGTCGCGGTGGACTTCAACGGGATACGGATCGGGCGCGTCCTGCTCGACCGCGGCTGGAACGACTACGAGCTCGAGATCCCGGCGCGTGTGATTCATTCCTCGGACAACGAGATGACGTTCCACTTCCACTCTGCCACGGCAGCGAGCCGGCGAGATCCCCGCCGGCTCGCCGTGGCGTTTCAGTCAATGGAATTCCGGACCGCTCCTCTCGCTCACTGAAGCAGCCGCCGAACGCGCGCATGTCTTTCGAGGTCTCGTACAGCAGCTCGCCCGTCGCGACGGAGACGACCGAGTAGCGGGTCACCAGCGGTGATACGCCGGGTGCCCCTCCTTGACAGCGACGAAGGTGCCGCGGCAGGTGGCCGTCACTTTGCCGTTCGCTTTGAGGGTCGCTTCGACGACGGCGCGGTCGTCGGTCGACTCGACGACGCGGGCGCGCAGGTGGAGCGGCGCGTCCATCGGGGTCGGCCGCTTGAGCGTGACGTGGAACTCCGCGGTCACCGTGCACGGCGGCTCGTCCGCGCCGGATTTCTTCATCAGGTGAAACGCCGCCGTCCAGTTGCTATGACAGTCGAGGAGCGCTCCGGCGATCCCGCCGTTCAGGATCCCGTCGAACGCCTGGTGGTGAGGCTCCGGCCGCCACTCCGCGACCACATCGTCCCCCTCCACACGGCTCTTGATTCGGAGGCCCTTCTCGTTGGCCGGCCCGCACCCGAAGCATCGGTTTTTGGGTGCGTAAGTGTCCTGAAGGCTTTCCATTACTGTCGACACGGTCGGATAGACTAAACCGATTCTCCAGGGAAGGTCCGCGGCCGCGTTTCCGCGTTTCATCCTCGCCGCCGCCCTGCTCGTCTCCCTTCGACAGTCCGCGTTCGGAGCGGCCACGATCTTCGTCCGATCCACAGCTTCCGGCGCGAACAACGGGACGAGCTGGGTCAACGCGTACACGAGCCTGCAAAGCGCGCTCACCGCCGCGGCGTCGGGCGACGAGATCTGGGTCGCGGCCGGGACCTACAAGCCGACCGCCACCGCGGATCGCACGATCAGCTTCGCTTTGAAAAACGGCGTGGGCGTCTACGGCGGTTTCGCGGGAACCGAGACGATGCGCAGCCAGCGCAACCCGACCGCGAACATCACGATCCTCTCCGGCGACATCGGGACCGTGGGAGTCGGCACCGACAACAGCTACCACGTCGTGACCTCCGACGGCACGGTCACGCCCACGGGGATTCTCGACGGGTTCACGGTCACCGCCGGCCAGGCCGACGGTGGCGCAGACCCCACGGACCGAGGCGGAGGCGTCTACATCAACCTGGGGAGCCCGGCGTTCGTCCGATGCATCTTCTCCAATAACTACGCCGGCAACCGAGGCGGCGGCGTGCGGGTCGCGGCGGGCAGCCCGTCGTTCACGAACTGCACCTTCCAGGGCAATTTCGCCCAGTCGGCCGGAGACGGCTTTCCGGGGGGCGGCGGACTCTCCGCGGCGTCCGTCGGGAGCATGCAGGTAACGGGGTGCGTCTTTCGCAGCAACAGCGTCGGCAACACGACCGGGGGCGGCGGCATCGACGTGACCGACAACACGACGGTGGTGAACTCCGTCGTCGCTCAGAACTCGCCGAACGGCGCGAACTTCTCGAGCACGGGGAACACGTTCATCAACAGCACGGTCGCGAACAACGGCAACTACGGAATCGTGTTTTTCTCGACGAGCAACGCGATCACCAACTCGATCGTCTGGAACAACCCCACGGGCGCGCTCTTCCTCGGTATAAGCGCCTCCGTTTCGATCTCGTACTCCGACATCCAGGGCGGCTTCGGAGGCACGGGCAACATCAGCGGCAACCCGCTCTTCGCCGGCGCGCCCAGCGACCTGCGGCTGGGTAGCGGATCTCCCGCCGTCGACTCCGGCAACAACGCCGCGGTCCCGGGCGGCGTGACGACGGACGTGGCTGGCCTTCCGCGATTTTTCGACGACCCGGCGGCGCCGAACGTCGGAGCCGGCACGCCTCCCATCGTCGACATGGGCGCGAATGAGCGCGTCCCGCTCACCGTGTCCGCTCCGTCTCCCGCGAGCCAGACGGTCTGTGCGGGAGCGAGCGCGAGCTTCTCGGTGACGGCGTCCGGGGCGCCGACTCTCTCCTACCTGTGGCGGAGGAATACGGTGAACCTTTTGGACGGCGGCCCGATCTCCGGCTCGGCGACGGCGATGCTCACGATCAATCCGACCGTGACCGGCGACGCCGGAAGTTATGACGTCGTGGTGACGGACGGGTTCGGGCAGACGCAGGCTTCGACCGCTGCGACGCTGACGGTCAACTCCACTCCCGCGCCGGTCGCGAGCAACAACGGCCCGATCTGCGTCGGGCAAACGCTGCAGCTCATGGCCTCGACCGTCTCGGGAGCGT